>WNGJ01028919.1_pt1 | contig 10964 bp, 7 predicted proteins | sample 5400611 | NCBI WGS metagenome assembly WNGJ01 (sample SAMN13153375, study PRJNA577476) | soil metagenome | isolation source: 40 cm soil or saprolite under Garry oak tree replicate 1 | place: USA:California | collected 2016-06-15 | reverse complement strand
GACCGCTCTGCGCTCGGCGCCTGCCGCACCTGCCTGGTCCACGTCGAAGGCCAGCGCGGCCTCCCGGCCGCCTGCCACCTGCCCGCCCGCGATGGGATGATCGTGCGCACCACGCACCCGGAGGCGGTGCGAGTCCGTCGGGCGGTGCTCGACCTGACCCTCTCGATGCTCACGCCCGCGCCGGAGCGTGACGGCTTCGGGCAGCTCGGCGCCGCGGCGGCCCGCCACGACCTGGCCCGGCCCGCGCACGCCGCCCATCACCGATTCGAGCCCGACGTCTCCAAGTCCTTCTTCGTGCTCGACCGCGAGGCCTGCATCCTGTGCGGGCGATGCACGGTGGCCTGCGGCGACGTCCAGCGCATCGGCGCCATCTCGCTCGTGGGCCGCGGCGCGCTCCGTCCCAAGGAGACACCCTCGCCGATCGCGCGGGAGGTGGAGACCACCTGCCCCTACTGTGGCGTGGGCTGCGGCATCACGCTCCGGGTGCGAGCGGACGGGCGCCTGGCCGTCATGGCCGACGATAGTCCGGTCAACCTCTCGAGCGGCGGGACGCTCTGCGTGAAGGGTCGCTTCGGCACCGGCTTCGTGCACTCGGCCGACCGCATCACCGCCCCGATGGTGAAGCGCGACGGGCGGTGGCACGCCACGACCTGGGACGAGGCCCTCGACACCGCTGCGGAGGGCTTCGCGCGCAACCGTGGCCATTTCGGCGCCCTGGCCTCCGCGAAGGCCACCAACGAGGACGGCTACGTCATCCAGAAGCTGACCCGCGTGGTCATGGGCACCAACAACGTCGACCACTGCACGCGGCTCTGCCACTCGCCCTCGGTGGAAGCCATGCTGGTCTCGATGGGTTCGGGGGCCACCTCGAACTCCTACCAGGACTACGAGGAGGCGGGCTGCCTCATGGTCGTGGGGGCCGACGCCTCGGCCAACCACCCGGTGATCGCCATCCGCTTCCGCCGCGCGGTCGCCCAGGGGGCGCGACTGATCGTAGTGAATCCCAAGCGCGTGGAGCTCTGCGATCAGGCCGACCTCTGGATCCGCCAGAACCCCGGTACCGACGTGGCCCTCTTCAACGCGATGGCGCGGGTGATCCTGGACGAGGGGCTGGCGGACCTCGAGTTCGTTCGCGCGCGCACCGAGAACTTCGAGGACTGGGTCCGGGCGCTCGAGCCCTACACCCTCGACTACGCGGAGCGGGTGACCGGCGTGCCGCGTGCCGACATCGCCCAGGCGGCCCGCTGGTACGCGCGCCCAGCGTTCGCGGGCTCCTGCCTGATCTGGGGCATGGGCATCACCCAGCACGTCAACGGCACGTCGAACGCGCACGCGGTGCTGAACCTCTCGCTGGTCGCGGGCCAGATGGGCTTCGCCGGCTCCGGGATCTCACCCCTGCGCGGCCAGAACAACGTCCAGGGCGCGGGCGACGCGGGCTGCGTGCCCACCAACCTGCCCGGCTACGCCGGGTTTGGCGCCGAGGACCTCGACCGCTTCGAGCGGGGCTGGGGCGCCCGCCCGCCCGCCGAGCCCGGTCTCGTGGTCACCGAGATGATCGAGGGCTGCCTCGACGGCCGGGTCCGCGCGATGTACGTGGTGGGCGAGAACCCACTCCTCTCCGAGCCCGATCTCCACCACGCGGAGAAGGCCATCGAGCAGCTCGACTTCCTGGTGGTGCAGGACCTGTTCATGCACGAGACGGCCGAGCGCGCGCACGTCTTCCTGCCCGCCGCGGCCTTCGCCGAGAAGGACGGGACCTTCACCAACTCCGAGCGCCGCGTCCAGCGCATTCGCCAGGCGATCGACCCGCCCGGCCAGGCCCGACCCGACTGGTGGATCACCTGCGAGCTGGCTCGGCGCACCGCGCGGCGCCTCGGGACCGCGGTCAGCGGTTTCGACTACCGGCACCCTTCGGAGATCTTCGACGAGCTGGCCCGCCTCTGGCCGAGCGTGGCCGGCATGTCCTACGCGCGGCTCGAGAGCGGCGGCCTCCAGTGGCCGTGCCCGACCCCCGACCATCCGGGCACGCGGTACCTCTATGCCGACTCGTTCCCGCGCGGCAAGGGGCGGTTCGTCCCGGTCACGCAGGGGGTCCAGGCCGCCGAGCTGCCGGACCCCGACTACCCCTTCCTGCTCAACACCGGCCGGCTGCTCTATCACTGGCACGGCGGCACCATGACCCGCCGGGTGGAGGGGCTACTCGAGCTGGCCCCACGCGTGGAGATTGCGGTCCACCCGGCCGACGCCCGCCAGCTGGGCGTCGACGACGGCGGGGCGCTCCGGGTGGTGTCCCGGCGGGGCGAGCTGACCGCCTACGCGCGGGTGACCGAAGCGGTGCGCCGAGGGGCGGTCTTCGTGCCCTTCGTCAAGCTGCACGACTCGGCGGCCAACTTCCTGACCAACGCCGCCTTCGACCCCTCCGCCAAGATCCCCGAGTACAAGGTCTGCGCCGTCCGCCTGGAGCGGATCTGATACACTCCCGGGTCCGTCCAATCGCGTATCCGTCCAATCAGGTAGACGGGATCGGCTGGTCCAGGAAGTCTTCCAGCGCCCGCGCGAACGCGCCGGGCGCGTCGAGCACCAGGTGATGATAGGTCCCCGGAATCTCCACCAGTCGGGCGTGCGCCAGACGGACGAGCATGTCCGCGGCCATCTCGCGCGGCAGGATCGGCGAGTGCTCTCCGCGCACGAGCAGAGTCGGCGCGGTGATGCGGTCGAGGAGCGCCCAGCCGTCGGTGGGCCGCCGCTGCCCGTTGCAGGCCGGATCGAAGCGGTAGAGGAACCGGCCCTCGCGCTCGGTGATGCCCGCGCGCGCCAGGTGCTCGAGCAGCCGCGGGTCGGCGACCGTCTCGCGTGGCAGCAGCCGGAAGCTCTTGAGCGCGGAGTCGAGCGTCACGTGGCGCATCGGTCCACGGTCGCCACGCCGGTGCATGTTCTGGAGGCGCTCGGCCGGGATGGCCGGACGGCTGTCCACCACCACCAGCCGATCGACGCGCTCCGGGTGCCAGGCCGCGAACGCCATCGCGTTGTGGCCGCCCATGGAGTGGCCGATCACCGTCATCCGGTCCCAGCCGAGGGCGTCCATCACCCCGAGCAGGTCGCGGGCGAAGTCCTCGGTGGCGTACGCGGGGTCGGGCGCCCACTGGCTCGCGCCATGGCCGCGCTGGTCGAGCGAGATCACGTGGTAGCGGTCGACGAAGGCGGGGACGACCGCGTCGAACCAATGCGCGTGCGCGGAGCCGCCATGGAGGAAGCAGAGGGCCGGGCGATCGGGCTCGCCCCACTCGAGGGCGTGGAGAGCCAGACCGTCTATCTGGAGGGTGCGCTGCCGGGCGGTCTCACAGCCGAAGGGGGTCGGGGCGGTCATGCGCCGCATTGTACTCAGGCGGTGAGCGCTTGTGACGATTCGCGTTGTCAACTGGCGGACTTTGTCAGCCCACCGACAGGGTCGGGCGGTGGGCCGAGGGCCGGCGACCACGTTTTCAGTCACTTGCCGGAGCGGCGAGATGGCAAGCGGGTTGCTCACGTTTTTGTCGTCTCGCGGATTTCTCTTGGCCCAACGAACCGCCCAACGGGATAGTCAGGAAAGAAGAATGAGCCAAAGCTCGGTGCCTCGCGCCCTCTCGTGGACCTCGCTCTTCGCCCTCACGCTGATCGCCGCGCTGCTCGAGTCGCTGATCCTGTTCCCGTCGACGCTGGTGCCGGGTACCCGCCTGGCCGCGGCCCTGTCGTGGGATGCGAGCAACCCGGGCTACCCCTTGCCGGAGACCTCGGCCCCGGAGACGCCTGCGAGGCGTGTCGATCTGGGCGGGCCCCGCCGAGATCGTGACCGACGCCGAGGGGCGCTTCACCACCGCGCCGGTGGTGCCCGGCAGCACGATCTGGGTGAAGACCCCGGGCTACGAGCGGCGCAAGCTCACCGCGGGGGCCTCCGAGGTCACCGTGAAGCTCCCGCCGCACTCGGTGCGCGCGGCCTACCTCACCTACTACGGCGTCGCGGACCGCGGCATCCGCCAGCGGGTGCTCGACCTCGTGTCGCGCACCGAGCTGAACGCGGTGGTCATCGACGTCAAGGGCGACCGCGGGATGATCCCCTACCGCACCGGCGTGCAGGCCGCGATCGACGCGGGCGCGCAGGGCCCGGTCATCATCAAGGACTTCGAGGAGCAGCTCGCGGGCTGGAAGGCGCAGGGCATCTACACCATCGCCCGCATCGTCGCCTTCAAGGACAACCTGCGGGCCAACACCCGGCCGGACCTCGCCGTCATCGACACGCGCACCGGCAAGCCGTGGACCGACCGCGAGAACCTCGCCTGGGTGGATCCCTTCCGGGAGGAGAACTGGGACTACCTGATCGCGGTGGCGAAGGAAGCCGTCGCCAAGGGCTTCGACGAGGTGCAGTTCGACTACGTGCGCTTCCCCACCGACGGCAAGCTCTCGGCCGCGCGCTACTCGCAGACCAACAACCCGTCCACGCGCCTGCCCGCCATCGCAGGCTTCCTCGCCAAGGCGCGGCGCGAGCTCGGCCCCACCGGAGCCTTCCTGGGGGCGGACGTGTTCGGCTACACCGCGTTCAACGCCAACGACACCGACATCGGGCAGCGGATCGAGGAGCTGTCGGCGCACCTCGACTACATGTGCCCCATGGTCTATCCGTCGGGCTACCACCTGGGCATCCCGGGGTTCCGGAACCCGGTGCAGCACCCCTACGAGGTCGTGAAGGAGAGCGTCCGGCTCACCCGACAGCGGTCCCAGAACCCGGCCATGCAGGTGCGGCCGTGGCTTCAGGACTTCAAGGACTACGCCTTCGACAAACGCATCTTCGGGCCCGGCGAGGTCACCGCCCAGATCCGCGCCGCCAACGACGCGGGCTCGTCCGGGTGGATGCTGTGGAATCCGCGGAACGACTATACGGCCGCGGCGCTCCGTCCCAAGACCTCCGCCCTGACGAAGTCCACTCCGTAGCCGTGCGCGCCGTCATCGCGGTCATTCTGGTCGCGGTCGGCCTGGGCACGACCGTCTTCGCGGGCGCCCAGGCCCCCACGCTGGCGCCCAACGAGGTCGGCCGCGTGATGATCCTCGAGTACCACAAGATCGACAATCCCGAGGCGCGCTGGACCCGCACCCCCGAGAACTTCAAGCGCGACCTGGTACGCCTCTGGGAGCGCGGCTACCGCACGGTGGCGCTCACCGACTACGTCGACGGCAAGATCACCCTGCCCGCCGGCACCAGCCCGGTCATCTTCACCTTCGACGACTCCTCCCCCGGCCAGTTCCGCTACGTCCAGAAGGGCACCGACTGGGTGATCGATCCCGCGTGCGGCGTCGGCATCCTCGAGGCCTTCGCGCGCGAGCACCCGGGCTTCGGGCACGCCGCGACCTTCTACGTGCTGCCGGGCGCCAAGGCCCCGAACGACCTCTTCAACCAGTCGGACCTGGCGGGCCGCAAGCTCCAGTACCTGGCGAGCCAGGGCTACGAGATCGGCAACCACACCCTCTGGCACGCCGAGCTCGGCCGCTATCCGGAGTCCACCGTGCGCGACCAGCTCGCGAGCGCGCAGGTGTGGGTGCAGCGGCACGTGCCCGGCTATCGCTTCCGCACCATGGCCCTGCCGCACGGCAGCTATCCCAAGGAGCTCGGCTGGGCGGTGTCGGGCGATGCCAAGGGCATGACGTACAAGCACGACGCCATCTTGATGGTGGCGGGTGGGGCGGCACCCTCGCCGCACGCGAAGAGCTTCGACCCGCTCCACCTGCCGCGCATCCAGGTGGTCGACAAGGACTTCGACTACTGGCTCACCTACTTCGACCGGAACCCGGGCGAGCGCTACGTGAGCGACGGCGACCCCACCACCATCACGGTGGCGAGCGGCAGCACCGGGAAGCTGGGCGCGGTCAAGTCCGCCCGGGTGATCGAGCGGCGGTAGGCGCCGGACCGCGCGCCTACTTGTAGATCAGGTAGGGAGCGCGGCGCTGCAGGAAGCTGGCGCGCGAGGCGTCGGCCCAGCCCAGGATCCGCGAGAAGGGATCCCCCCGCAGGATCGACCACATCGTGGTGCGGTTCACCAGCAGGTTCTGGATGGCCGCGGGGCGGAACTGGCTCGGGTAGCGCTCCATCAGCTCGCGGCCCAGCGCGAGGCCGACCGACACCGGGCGGATCGCGTCGCGGTCGGTCACCTCCATCCGCACTCCACCCACCGCCTGGCCCGCGTAAACGCTCGAGGTCGGCGTGAAGGACGCGGCCTGGAACTGCACGCCGGCCAGGCCCCGCGCGTTCATGCCGTCGGCCAGGGTCTGGGGATCGCTGATCCACGGGGCGCCGATCACCTCGAAGGGCATGTCGGTGCCGCGCCCCACCGAGAGGTTCGTCGCCTCCAGGAGGCCCACACCCGAGTAGAGCAGGGCCTGCGTCGGGGTGCGGATGTTTGGCGACGGGTTCACCCACGGCAGCCCGGTCTCGTCGAACCACTGCCCGCGCTGCCAGCGCTCGAGCGGCACCACGGTCAGCTTCACCGGCAGCTTGCGCTCCGCCACCACCATCTGGGCGAACTCGCCGATGGTCATCCCGGTCCGCACCGGGATCGTGTGCGGCGCGGTGAACGAGCGCATGTCGGGGTCCATCAGCGGCCCCTCGACCACGCTGCCCGTGATCGGATTCGGGCGGTCCAGCACCATGACCTGGATGCCGCGGCGGCCGCCCTCCTCCAGCGCGTAGACCAGGGTGGTCAGGTACGTGTAGTACCGCACGCCCACGTCCTGGATATCGAAGACGAGGGTGTCGATACCGTTCAGCATCTCGGGCGACGGACGGCGGGCCGGGCCGTAGAGGCTCCAGATCGGCAGCCCGGTGGCCGCGTCGCGGCTATTCGGGACGTTGACGTCGACCTGCCCGGTGATCCCGTGCTCTGGCGAGAACAGCGCCCGGAGCCGCACCCGGGGCGCGGCGGCGAGCAGGTCCACCCCGCGCCGACCCTGGCCGTCCACCCCGGTCTGGTTGGTGATGAGCCCGATCGAGCGGCCCGCGAGGAGCGCGAAGTCGTCCGCGACCAGGCGATCGAGGCCGGTCAGCGTGGGGCCCTCCGCGCGGGCGGGCGCGTCCGCCGCCGGCGCGGCGGCGGGGCTCTCGGAGTCCGGCGCGGCGGCGGGCGGCTCGTCGCGCGAGGCGAAGCGCGGGCCGATGGCCGCGCTGATCCGGCGGCGCAGCTCGGCCACGTCGCCCTTGCCGTAGGGATGCACCCGGTTGGTGAGCAGGATCATGTACACCTGACTCGGTGGGTCCATCCAGATCGCGGTGCCGGTGAAGCCGGTGTGCCCGACCGAGCCCAGGGGAAAGTAGGCTCCGAGCGTCCGCGAGTAGGGCGAGGCGATGTCCCAGCCGAGTCCGCGCGTCGACTCGCCGATCACGTGCGGAGAGAACATCGCGCGCACGGTGGCTTCCTTGAGGTATCGCTTGCCGCCGAGCGCCCCACCCGCCAGCAGCATGCGGCAGTAGCGGCTCAGGTCGGTCGCGGTCGAGAACACGCCCGCGTGGCCCGCGACGCCGTGCAGCAGGCGCGCGTTGCCGTCGTGCACCGCCCCGCGCAGGGGCCCGCGCGCGTTCACGATCTCGGTGGGGGCGATGCGCTTCACCCACGACTGGGGCGGCGCGAAGGCGGTATCGCGCATGCCGAGCGGGGTATAGAAGCTGCGCTGGGCGAAGCGGTCGAGCGGCTCGCCGCTCACGCGCCGCACCAGCTCGCCGAGCAGGATGAACCCGGTGTCGCTGTAGAGGAACGTGGTGCCCGGCGCCACCGCGAGCCCGGCCTTGGCCTGCAGCCGCGCCGCCTCCGGGAAGCCCTTCGCCATCGCCTCGCGCGAGGGCAGATCGGGCATGCCCGCGGAGTGTGTCAAGAGGCGCGCCACCGTGACGTCCTGGAAGGCGGCGGTGTTGAACTCCTTGAGGTACTGCCCGATCGGGGCGTTCAGGTCCACCTTGCCCATCTCCCACAGCCGCAGGACGGAGGGCGTGGTGGCCACGACCTTGGTGAGCGAGGCGATGTCGAAGATGGTGTCGGCGGTCATCAGCTCCGGATGGGGAACCGTCGCGCGCCAGCCGAGGACCTTGCGGTGCAGGATCTGATCGCCCTGGCCGACGAGGAGGACGGCGCCCGGCACTTCCGAGGCGGCCACCGAGTCGCGCACCGCCTCGTCCACCGCTTGCGTCCAGGCCGAGGGCTGGGCCGTCGCCGCCACCGGCGTGGAGGAGATCAGCAGCACCACCAGGAGCCGGGCTGCGCGACAGCGCATGCCCTATGATACGAGGTCACGACCGGCCCGCGGCGCGAAATTCGCGGAGTCCCGTGCTACGATTCGCGTCGTGGCGCCGCGCGTATTCCTCACCGGCAGCACCGGATTCGTCGGCAAGCGCGTCGCTCGCGCACTTCTTGCGCGGGGATTTCTCGTCCGGTGCCTGGTGCGGCCCGGCTCGGAGCACGAGCTGAAGGGCTTCGAGTCGATCGACCGTGTCCCCGGCGACGTGATGGAGCCCGACGACCTCGCGCCGAGCGCCGAGGGCTGCGCGGCCATCGTTCACCTGGTCGGCATCATCCGCGAGCAACCGGGCCGCGGGGCCACCTTCGAGCGCCTGCACGTGCAGGCGACGCGGAACATGCTTGCGCTCGCTCGCAAGGCGGGCGTGCCGCGATACGTGCAGATGAGCGCGCTCGGCGCCCGTCCGGGCGCCCGCGCCCGCTATCATCAGACCAAGTGGGAGGCCGAGGAGGCGGTGCGGGCGAGCGGCCTCGACTGGACCATCTTCCGGCCATCGATCATCTTCGGGCGCGGCGACGAGTTCGTGTCGGTGCTGGGCCGCCTGATCAAGCGGCTGCCCGTCGTGCCGGTGCTCGGGGATGGGCGGTACCGGCTCCAGCCGATCCCGGTCGAACAGGTCGCCGATGCCTTCGCCCGCTCGCTCCGGACGCCCGCGACCATCCGGCAGACCTACGAGGTGGCGGGTCCCACGCCCTATGCCTTCCTGGACCTGCTCGACGAGATCGCGCGCGCCCTCGGACGCGCCCGCGCGCGCAAGATCCACGTGCCGCTCGGTCCCGTGCACCTGATGACCCGCCTGCTCGAGTGGCTGCCGTTCTACCCGGTCTCCTCGGATCAGCTCACCATGCTGGAAGAAGAGAGCGTTGCCGATCCGTCGCGCTTCTTCGGCGACCTGGGGCTCGAGCCCGAGCCGCTGCCGGCCGGGCTCCGGCGGATGTTCGACCGACCATGAGCGAGTGGCCGCACAAGGGCGCGTTCCCCCACCAGCACGGCGACGCGCGCGGGCTGCTCGAGCGCATCGAGGCCCAGCTCCGCGAGCGGATCGAGGAGGCCATCGAGATGGCGGCCCTCAGGCTCATGGTGGACACGCGCGCACGGGCCGGCCGGCCGGCGCCCGAGAGCACCAGCGCGGCCGACCGCACCGAGTTCGAGGGCACCGCGCGCGCGCTCCTGCATCGGCTGCGCGCGCGCTTTCTCGCCGAGCTGCCCGCCGATTTGCGGCCGCGCTACCAGCAGGCCGAGTCGGCGGCGGCCGACGAGGCCGCGCGCCCGCTGGCGGGCCAGGTCTTCCTCGCCCGCCAGCTGCCGGATTACTGGCAGCGCTTCGAGCACTACCAGCAGGAGGACGCCCAGGAGCTCCTCGCCGACGCGAGCTGGGCCGCCGCCTCCGGTGTCTCGCGCCGGAGCCCGGCCAGCGCCCAGAGGTCCTCGCACTCCTCCATCGCCCGCTCCCACTCGGCATAGCCGTCCAGGAGCGCCCCGCGGAGCGCGGTGAGGCGCTCCTCGGAGCGCTCGATCCGCGTCTTGAGGTCCGACTTCAGGCCCGCGGCAGTGCCATCGCCCGCGCGCGCGGCGACCCGGTCGACCAGGCGGTTCAGATCGTCCTGCAGCAGTCTCTCGAAGTGGCTCATCGCTGCACCTCCTGTGGGACTCGTATACTAAACATATGAGGAGGTATCGAGTCAAGCCGAGCCTCCATTCCCCATTGACGGCCAGCAACAGCATGCGTATCGTGTGCAACATATGTTGCACTCCTGGCTCCTCTTGTTGCTCACCCTCCCGCCGCGCCCCTCGAGCCTGCGCGTGCGCGCGTGGCGCCGCCTGCGCGTGCTGGGCGCGGTGCCGCTCAAGAGCGGGGCGTATCTGCTCCCCGACTCGGCCGACCGCTACGAGCAGTTCCAGTGGCTAGCCCAGGAGATCCAGCGTGACGGCGGCGACGCCACCCTGTTCCGCGTCGAGCGCATCGAGAACATGTCGGAGGCCGACGTCGTAGGCCTCTTCCAGGAAGCGCGCAACCAGGACTACGCGGACCTCGCGGATCGCTACCGCAAGCTCCTCAAGGGGCGCCGTCCGCGGCTGACCGACGAGCTCGCGCGCCTGGCGCGGGAGATGGACCGGATCGGGGAGATCGACTTCTTCGAGGCACCCGGACGGCGCGAGGTCGAGCGAGCCCGCGAGGCGGTCGAGGAGCGCACCACCGCCGGCCGCGTCCGAGCGGCGGGCGCCGCGCCTCCGCTCGACCTGGCCGCCCTCCGGGGCCGCCGGTGGGTCACCCGCCCGCGGCCCCACGTGGACCGGATCGCGTCGGCCTGGCTCATCAAGCGCTTCGTGGATCCGGGGGCCGAGTTCGTCTTCGCGGCCCCCGACCAGATTCCGGGTGACGCGATCCCGTTCGACATGGCGGGCGTCGACTTCGGCCACCACGGCGAGGACTGCACCTTCGAGACGCTGCTACGGCGCACCGGGCTGCGTGACCGCAAGCTCGGCATCCTCGCCGAGATTGTCCACGAGGCCGACCTGAAGGATCAGAAGTTCGCGCGCGAGGAAGCCCGGGGCATCGATCTGACGATGCGCGCCTTGCTGAGCGCGATCAAGGACGACCACGAGGCCCTGGACCACGGGCTCATCCTGTTCGACGGCCTGTACGCGACCAT
>WNGJ01020299.1_pt1 | contig 10964 bp, 10 predicted proteins | sample 5400611 | NCBI WGS metagenome assembly WNGJ01 (sample SAMN13153375, study PRJNA577476) | soil metagenome | isolation source: 40 cm soil or saprolite under Garry oak tree replicate 1 | place: USA:California | collected 2016-06-15 | reverse complement strand
GCATTTTGGTGTGGCGCAGACCCCAAGCCGTGTCGTCAACCCCGAGTCCTACGAATGCCTGCACGAACCACCGGGAGGCGTCAGACCCGCCCCCTGGTCGTTATCGCCGCTGTCCTGACGCTGAGCTGTTTAGCGCAGGAGCCAACCGCTTCGGTCCCCATTCAACAGGGGAGAGCTCTGCTCCCCGACACAGCCGTTGGTCTGATCGTGGCGCTGGAAAACGGACACCCGGGCGAGCAGAACTGGCGCTCCATTACGCGGCCGACCTCACGTACCGAAGTGGCCGCGTTCGTTGACCGTGTCTCGGCGTTTCCTCAGGATACGATCAGCGTCTATGGAATCTCTCAGGATTCTTCTATTTCCGCGTCGGTATTCCGCCTCGGCTGGTACGGCGGCGCCGGTGCTCGGCGCATCCTCGACCTCGGCGAGGTCCGGGCTCCCACGTCGACAACGTGCCAGGGGTCGCTGCCGACATGGTGTACGTGGTCCAAGGTTCTGAGCTTTGTCCTCCCAGACACCCGCACACCCGGTGTCTATGTGCTGAAGTACACGAACCACAGGGGAGCAGGCGGCTTTGTTCCGTTCGTCGTACGACCGCTATGGCGCTCCCATCTGCTCGTGCTCGTCTCGTTCAACACCTATCAGGCCTATAACTCCTGGGGCGGATCAAGCCTCTACCGGCTCGGAGACGGTACGACGCAATCATTTGCCGTGACATTTTGGCGTCCCTATACCGATGATGTGATCTATGGTGCTTTCATGAAGCTCGACGTGCCGTTGATTTCGTTCCTGGAAAAGTGGGGGTATCCGGTCGAGTACGCGGCCGACGTCGACTTCAGTGACGAACCCGACCTGGGTGCCGTGTCGCGGGCGGTCATTTTCTCGGGTCATGGCGAATATTGGACGTCTGCCATGCGGGACCACGCCGACATGCTCGAGGCGTCCGGCGTTGGATTGGCCTTCTTTGGAGCCAATGACGGGTATTGGCAAGTCCGGTATGTCGATTCCCGCCCGCGCAATGCCACGCGCACGATGATCTGCTACAAAAACGTTGGAGATCCGCTGATCAATGATCCCACAATGGCAACGGTGTTATTTCGTGATCCCCAAGTGGGTCGTCCCGAGAACCGCCTCATCGGCATCATGCACCCGCCGGGCGGGAGTACGCGACAGTCTGTTCCTTTGATTGCACGAGCAACGAGCGAGCCCGTTTTTGAGGGCACCGGCCTGGCTTCGGGCGACTCAACCACGGCAATTGGAGGATGGGAGGGAGACCGCATCCTCGATAACGGCGCCACTCCCTCCGACCTCGTCGTTCTCTTTGAAGCTCCATTCGTGAACAGGGGGGGTACGCCCGATGTGATGCAGACCACGATTTATCGAGGAGGCGGTGGCGGTCTGGTTTTCGCTGCTGGGACAATAGCCTGGAATGAGGCCTTGGATCCTCAAAACGTGGCCGGCAAAGCCGACGAGAGGCTCCAACGGCTGACGCGGAATTTGTTGGCGGTGCTACTCCCTAACCGCTGAGCTAAGGGTCCGGCCCAGCCTCTAGCCTCTTAGCGGCACCCGATCTTCCCACTCCCACTTTGCCGACTCACGCCGCCCGTGAAATCGGAGCGCAGTCGTTTGAGGGGCGCGCTGAGCGCGACCGGTGACGTGCCCGCGTACACCGTGCCGATGCCGACTGAGACGACCCATTTCGGCGATCCCGCGGTGAGCCCGACGCTGCCGTCCATTGTGAGCGCCAGCCGGCCGCCGAGCCGCCGCGTCACCCCGCCGCCCAGCACGCGACTCAGCGCCTGCGTGGAATCGGACTGGCCGACGTCAATGCCGACCGACGCGTCGGCTCGCCAGAGTCGTGAGAGCTCGTAGCCGCCGCCGACGAGCACCGACATCGCGCGCGGCGCGCTCAAGGTGGACTGGCTCGACGCGTGACTGACGCTCCGACTCGCGTCGGCGGACACGTGGAGTCTGGGATTGGGTGACGTCGCGAATCCGATATCCAGCCCCGCCGATGTTGCGCCGCTGCCGAGCCCGCAGGACGCATTGCCGGTCGGGAGCACCAGCGTGAGCGCGGCGGCAACCGTAGGCGTGGTCGGCCCCGCGAACGTGTGGGCGGCCGCTGCCGAGAGCGGCAAGTCGCCGAGCCCGGTGCTCGTGACCGGGCGGCCGTTCACGACATCCCTGACATGGACCACGCCCGGGATCGCTGAAAAACTCAGCCAAGGAGTCGTTTGGAATTGCAACGCGGCGGACAATGCCTGCTCCGAGCGTTGATCGGTGAGCTGTGCCGAGCCCACCGTTACGCCGGCGGCCGCGGTCGACTGGGCCGCGAGCGACGATGCGCCGAGCAAGGGCAGGAGTAGGAGCGACCAGCATGTGCGCCGCACGATGTCTGGAGACCCGCGGTAGTCAGAAAACGTGACTTTTCGTCACGTTCCGGAGTCCCTCAATGGTTGTAGCTTCATTACGAACGCCTAACCGGAGGACCCCATGAAGCGGATTTCGCGCCTGATCGCCGTTGCTGGTGCCCTGACATTCGTCGTCAGCGGCGCCCTCAGCGCGCAAGGCAAGTCGTCAACTGCGCGGCCAGCGCAGCACACCGCCGTTGCGCACCCGTCCAACCCCGCCAACCCCAAGCCCGCGGAGCAACATGACTCCTTCCGCGGCGTCGCGACGAAACTCGGCATCTCGTCAGGCGACCTCGAGAGCGCGTATCAGGCCGCCAAGCAGGCGAACCCGAAGCTGACGCGCGGTCAGTTCGTCGCGGCGAACATGGTGGCGCACAATCTGGGATCGAAGAATCCAGCGATCACCACGCCGGCGATCTTGAGCGGTCTGCAAAGCGGTAAGAGCCTCGGCCAGACTCTCACGGGCCTGGGGCTTTCGGAGAAGGAAGCGGACGCCGCGGAGCGGCAGGCGAAGCGCGACGCGGCGGCGGCGCAGCGGGCGGCACCAGCGGACAACAGCCCGAAGCCGACGACGCCGTAACGAGCGTAGGTAGGCAGTTCGAGTATCCAACATCGAATATCCATTCGATGTTGGATATTCGTGTCTAGAGGAGTCCCTCGCGCCGCAGTTTCCCAAGCTGATCGTAATACGTCTCGTGCACCGCGAGCACCTCGGCGCCTGAAACTGTAGCAACGCCCGCTTTCCCGACCTCGATGCCCGCGGCAAAGTTCGCCAGGTGCGCCGCCTCGCGGACGCTCGCGCCGGCCGCGAGCGCCGTACCGACCCACGCCGTGACCGTGTCGCCCGCCCCCGAGACGTCGAACACCTCACGCGCCATGGTGGGAATGCGCGTGATCTCCTGATCCTTCGTCACGAGCATCATCCCTTCGCCGCCGAGCGTGAGGAGCAAGTTATCGACGGCGAGCTTGGTGAGCGCGTCGGGCAGTGCATCCGGGTGGGCGAGGTCGAGCGCGGCACCCATGGCCAGCTCCAGCTCGCGACGGTTCGGCTTGAAGATGGTGGCCCCGCGATACGCGAAGAAATTCTTGAACTTGGGATCGACGACCACCGGCAGGCTGCGCTTCTTGGCGAGGGTGAGGGCGCGCTCGATCACCTGCGGCACCAGGGTCCCCTTGTTGTAGTCTTCGATCAGCAGCGCATCGGCATCGCGCAGCGCCCGCTCGAGCGCCGCGCCGAGCTGCTCCATCACGCGCGCCGAGATGGGATTGTCGATCTCCTCGTCGATGCGGAGCATCTGCTGGCCGCGCGCGACGACGCGCGTCTTGGACGTCGTCGGACGCCCCGGGTCTGTGACGAGGTAGCTGGTGCTGAGGTGCAGGTCGTCGAGCTCAGTGCGCACCGACGTGCCGCGCGTGTCCTGGCCGACGACCGCGACCAGCCGGCATTCGGCGCCGAGCGCGGCGACGTTCGCGGCGACGTTGGCAGCGCCGCCGAGACCGTGCCGGCTCGCGTGCACCGCGACGACCGGCACCGGGGCTTCGGGGGAGACACGATCGACCTCGCCCACGAGATAGACGTCGAGCATCGCGTCGCCGACGACGACGACCTTGGTCGTGGCCATCTTATGGAGAATGGTCTCGATGCGGTCGCGCGTGAGTCGTGTCTCGGTCACGGTATGCGGCCTTCCTTCTTCGTGCGCCAAGTCAGTTGCACCGTCCCCACCCACCGCGTCTTCTCTGGCCCATTTGAGATCAAATGCACGCCGCCATCGCCCGACAGCACCCAGCGCCCATGAACTACGCGACCGGCGAGCGCTAGGCGCGTTGTCCGCACGACGGTTCCGGCAAACAACGTCGGGGTCGACGCGTACTGCGCCACAGACGGGTAGCGCAGGCGGAAATCGCCCTGGCCTTGTCGCAGCAGCGTGACCTCCGGTTCGAGCAAGACGCTGGGACCGGCGATCATGCTGCCGCGGAGCGTGAGCTGATCGTAGTCGGAGAAGTTCCGGCCGAGCCCGACCCCGCGCCGCATGACGGCTTCGGCGGGATTGGGCGTGCGATACGTGAGATTCGCGACCTGTGTGTAGAACGCGGTCCACCCGAAGCGCGACAGCCCCCCCTGTGCGCCCAACGTGAAACCGTAAGAGGACGGTTCCTTGTCACTGGCGGCACTTCTGTCGACCTGGATGTCGTCCAGCAGCAGCGAGCCGAACAGTTGCGTCCGCTTGATCCGCGTTGTGACGTCGACGCCGACGAGGTTGTTCGCCTGAGAGTTCTGGTCGTATTGCTGCAGCAGGCCGAGCGTAAAGATGTTGGCGAACCAGGGGTCGAGCTGACGGTCCACGCCGGCAACGATGGTCCCCTCCCACAGCGAGAAGGTCGCATTCCCCGGCGGCCGGATCGTGAGGCGATGCGCGATGAAATAGCGATGCTCCCTCGCTCCGGCGGTGTCGGGTAAGTCATCGAGCTGTGTGAGTAATCCCTCGAGATACACGCCGTCGGTGCCGATCCGCACGTCGAGCTGATCGTAGCTGTAAGGGTTCGGTGACACGAGCAGGCCATCGGTGATACGCGGCCCCCAATTGCGATCGACACTGCCGAAGAACAGCTCGCCGAAGCGCCACTGGGCGCTGACGTACGCCTCGGCCGTGCGACCCGCGATGACGCGGTCCTTCTTGCCGAAGTAATCGGGATCCCACTTGAGTCGCGTGTCGAAATACGGATGACTGACGAGCACCGCCGGACCGAAGTACAGCGTGAGGGCGGCGCCGCCGGAAAACGTCGCATGGCCCGGTCCCGCTTCACGCAGCGGATCGCGGCGCGCATGTGAGCTGGCGGCGGTGGCGGCGTGGAGGTCGAGGCGCGACGATGGCCCCCGCATGTGGCGCATCAGATCGGAGCGAATCTGCTTGACGACCGTCCACTCGGCGCCGGTCACGACGTTGCTGTCGACCGCTTCGAGCGCGCGCACGACTTGCTCGACTTTGAACGGGCGACTGAGCGGCGACGGGTCGGCCATGCGGCCCGCAGCGATGAGGTGCTCGATGAAAGGAGTGGACCAGTGGCTGATGGGAAGGTAGGGCGAGGCTTCCTGCGCGAGTGCGCTGGCTGGAAACAATAAGAGGAGAAGGGCGGTGCGCATGGCGGGACAATGTAATTGCGGATTGGGGATTGCGGATTGCGGATTGGCGATGAGAGGTCGTGCGCTAAGACGCCCTCCGTTACATTCCGCAATCCGAAATCCGCAATCCGAAATGAGCCGGCTGGCGAAAGGAGTCTGCTTGTTCGTCGAATCCTGGCGGGGGACAGTGTTGGAATCCCGCCACCGGGTCCACGTGGCAGTTGTGGATGCGACCGGGCGGCTCGTGGCCAGCGCAGGCGATCCCGACTACCGGACGTTCTGGCGGTCCGCCGCCAAGCCATTTCAGGCGTTGCCGCTCGTGGAAGACGGCGCTGTGGAGCGGTTCGGACTGAACCGTCAGGACCTGGCGCTCGCGTGCGCATCGCATTCAAGCGAACCGGCGCAGGTGGCGCTGGTGCGCGACTTCCTGCAGCGCATCGGCTGCTCAGAGCGCGACCTGATGTGTGGGCCGCATCGGCCGCTATCCGACGCCGTCGCCACGGACTACGAGACTCGGGGCGTGCGGCTCACCGCGGTCTACTCGAACTGCTCCGGCAAACACACGGGGATGCTGGCGCTGGCCAGAGTGCACGGCTGGCCGACCGAGTTCTACGTGCGGGTCGAGCATCCTGTACAACAGCGCTGCCTTGAATCTGTGAGCCGCTGGACGGATTTGCGGAAGGAAGGGCTCGGCGTGGCGGTAGATGGATGTGGCGTGGCGACGTTTGCGTTGCCGCTCCGAAACATGGCTTTGGCGTGGGCGAGACTGGGGAATGCGGAAGTCATTGTCGAAGCAATGCTCCACCACCCCGAGCTCGTGGCCGGTGAGGGCCGCCCCTGCACCGAGATGATGCGCGCCCATCCGGGGCGCGTCGTCACCAAGGTCGGCGCCGAGGGCGTCTACAGCGCGCTGCTGGTGCGCGAGGGGCTCGGCGTCAGCCTCAAGGTCGAGGACGGCCACAGCCTTGCGTCCGCGCTGGCGATCGCGGCCGTGCTCGCGGAGCTCGGCCTCAAGCCGCAGCCGGCGTCGTTGCTCAAGAGGCCGATCACGAATTCGCGAGGAGAGACGGTGGGGGAGATGCGTGTAAATGGAGGGCTAATGAAATGAAACGATTGCGGAATGCGGATTGCGGAATGTTAAGGTGAGTCTCGATCCGCAGACATTGGCATTGGTGCGGATCGCCGTGGCAACGGCGACAGGGGACGAGAGGAAGCTGCGCGACCGCATGATCGCGGCGCGGGCGGTCCACGTGCCGCCGCAGTGGGTCGACGAGCTGCTGCTGCAGAGCTTCCTCAACGTGGGGTATCCACTCGCGCTGGTGGCGTTCGGGGTGTGGCGCAGTCTGGCGGGCCCGGTGCTCGAGAGTGAGAAAGGCGAGTCGATCGCTTGCATCCAGCGATTGAGCCATTGGTCGTGGTCGATGCATATGGGAAGATTCTCGGACGGCCGGGGCTGGACGCAAAACGGCGCGAGCTATGCACGCTCGCGGCAATCGCCATGCAGAACGCACCTATGCAGCTGCATGCGCATTTTAGAGGCGCTCTGAATACTGGCTCTACTCGGGAAGAGGTTGATGAAGTCCTTGCGCTCATCGAAGCCGACCTGCCGGCGGAGCGGGCCCTGCGTGTCTGGGAGCTGTGGGCGGACGTGCGGGAACGAAATCTCTAATTGCGGATTTCGGATTGCGGATTGCGGATTGACAAGGTGAGGCCATGACTCGAGCAGAGTTTGTTGAGCGTACCAAGAAGTTCGCGTTGGCTGTGGTGACGCTCGTCGAAGATCTTCCCGCGGGACGGACGGCCGATGTTGTCGGCAAACAGCTTCTTCGCGCAGGCACCTCTGTGGGAGCGAATTATCGTGCTGCTTGCCGAGCGCGCTCCCGCCGGGAATTCATCGCCAAGATGGGAATTGTAGAAGAAGAAGCCGACGAATGTCAGTTCTGGCTCGATCTACTCATCGCTCGCCGTGCGACGGACACCGACCGCGCGGTTGCGTTGCGTCAGGAAGCAAGCCAGATCGTCGCGATTACCGTGTCGTCGATCCGCACCGCGCGTCGAACTCCCCGCTCAAATCCGCAATCCGCAATCCGCAATCCGCAATCAACTCGTTCCGCATTCCGCATTCCGCATTAGATGTTCATCGATCGCGCCGTCATTCAAGTCGTCGCCGGCACCGGCGGGTCGGGGGCGTCCTCATTCCGAAGAGAGAAGTTCGTCCCGAAGGGCGGGCCGGATGGTGGTGACGGTGGATCGGGTGGAAGCGTATTCGTGAAAGTCGATACGAATCTCTCGACACTGCTCGATTACCGATATCACACTCGGTGGGTGGCTGAACGAGGGCAGCACGGCAAGGGCAAAAACATGACGGGCAAGTCCGGCGACGATGTGTGCTTGCCGGTGCCAGCCGGAACCGAGGTCCGCGACGCTGATACCGGCGAGATCCTCGGCGAGCTAATCAAGCCCGACCAGACGTTGCTCGTGGCCAAAGGCGGCCGCGGGGGCCGCGGCAACCAACACTTCGCGACGCCCACGCATCAGTCGCCGCGCGAATGGGAGCCTGGCGAAACAGGGGAAGAGCGGAGGCTAGAGCTCGTTCTCAAATTGATCGCCGACGTCGGACTGCTCGGCGAGCCCAATGCTGGTAAGAGCACGTTGCTGTCCGTGATCTCGGCAGCGCGGCCCAAAATCGCCGACTATCCCTTCACGACACTCGAGCCGAATCTCGGCGTCGTGGGACTGTCTGACAACCGGTCGTTCGTCGTGGCCGACATTCCGGGCATCATCGAAGGGGCGCACGAAGGGAAGGGACTTGGCCTGCGCTTTCTGCAGCACGTCGAACGCACGCGCATTCTCGCCGTGCTTGTGCCGGTGGACAGTCCCGACCCGCAGGCGACGTACGATTTGTTGCGACGGGAGGCGGCATCCTACTCGAAGGAGCTCGCGGCCAAACCCCACGTCGTCGTCGTGACGAAGGAGGATCTGCAACCGCCGATGGCCGATAGCCGAAAGCCGATAGCCACAGAAGCAGGCGCACGGGTTGTCACGATTTCAGCGGTTACCCGGCAGGGGGTAGCGGAGCTGTTAGAAGTCTTATGGAAGACGCTGAAGTCCTAGCAACCCTCGCACTCTCCCTCGTCCCCGGCATCGGTTCGCAGCGGCTGCGCGCGCTCATCGCGGCGTTCGGCAGCGCTCAGGCGGCGCTCGACGCGCCACAGTCCAAGCTGGCCGCGATTGTCGGGATTGGCCGAGCAGCGGCCACGGCGATCAAGGAGGCGCGTCCCGAGGACGGCTCCCGCGTGCTCGAGCGATTGCGCGAGCTGGGCGCGAGAGTGCTGCTCGCCGGTGGGCCAGATTTTCCGCCGCAGCTCGAGGAGATCCCCGATCCTCCCACGGTGCTCTACGTCTGGGGCGATCTGTCGCTGCTCACCAGGCCCGGCGTGGCGTTGGTCGGCAGTCGCGATCACACGTCGTACGGTGCCGAAGTCGCATACGTCCTTGCGACTGCGGTCGCGCAGCGCGCGGTCGTGGTGAGCGGCATGGCACGCGGCATCGACGGGATCGTACACACGGCGGCGCTCGACGGGGGCGGCGGCACGATCGGCGTGCTCGGCAATGGATTTGGCGTGATCTATCCGGCTGCCAATCGCGCGCTGTACGATCGCATGGTAGCACACGGCTGTCTCGTGACCGAGCATCCGCCCGGCGAGCGCCCACATGCCGGCGCGTTCCCGCGTCGCAATCGGATCATCTCAGGGCTCTCGCGCGCGGTCGTCGTGGTGGAAGCCGACGTCAAGTCCGGCGCGCTCGTCACGGCCGACTGCGGGCTCGCTCAGGGCCGTCCGATCCTCGCGGTGCCAGGGCCGATCACCAGTCGCACGTCGGTCGGCTGCAACAAGCTCATCCAGCAGGGCGCGAAGATCGCCCTCAGCGCCGGCGACATTCTCGAGGAGATCGGCCTTGCGGGCGGCTTGCGCGAGTTTGGCATCGCGCTTTCAACGCCCGCCCCGCGCGTGCCGCCGATCGATCTGACGGGGCTCCAGCTGGCGCTGTGGCACTGGATGACGACGGAGCCGCAGCATGTGGACGCTTTGGTGGTGGCCGCGCACACCCGCCCGGCGGAGGTGCTCGGGGCGCTCACGGAGCTCGAACTCCGTGGCTTGGTGCGGCAAGGGCCGGGGATGGTGTTTGGGCTCACCTGATTGCGGATTTCGGATTGCGGATTGGCAGGGCAGGATTCAATTAGCTTGGTCGGGTGCACCTCTACCTTCACATCCCCTTTTGCGTACGACGTTGCTCATACTGCGACTTCTCGATCGCGGTGCGAAAACGGATTCCAGCTGAAGAGTATCTAGATGCGGTGATGAAGGAAGCGACTGCGGTCGAGTGGGCCGGCGAGATCCGGACGATCTACCTCGGTGGCGGAACGCCATCTTTGCTTCCCTCGGAAGCGATTCATGCCCTCTTGCACGAGCTCCCCCTGAAATTCCGCAATCCGCAATCCACAATCCGCAATGACATTGAGATCACCATCGAGGCAAATCCTGAGGACGTGACCGTAGGTTCGGCCCGCTCTTGGAAGGCGGCAGGCATCAACCGGGTGAGCCTCGGCGCGCAGTCATTCGACGACACGGTGCTGAAATGGATGCACCGCTCCCACGACGCCGCGCAGATCACCCGCGCCGTCCGAGCGCTGCGGAACGCCGGAATTGAAAACTTCTCACTCGACCTCATCTTCGGATTGCCGCAAGAGCTCGGGCGCGATTGGGAGCGAGATCTCGACATCCTCTGCTCCCTGCTCCCCGCTCACTGCTCCCTCTATGGTCTGACGGTTGAGCCGCGCACGCCGCTGGACCGCTGGATCTCTCGCGGCGCGACCCACCCACCGGACGACGAGCGCTATGCCGAGGAATATCTCTTGGCCCACAGACGGCTGGCGAGGGATGGCTATCAGTTTTACGAAGTCTCGAATGCCGCCCGCGACGGCTTTCGCTCGCAACACAACGCCGCCTACTGGTCGGGGAAGTCGTATGTGGGACTGGGACCTGCCGCGCACTCCTTCGACGGCACGACGCGCCGCTGGAACATCAAGGCCTGGGAAGGCTATCGGCGTGCGATCGCCGAGGGCCGCTCGCCGATCGAGTCGGAGGAGACGCTGACGGAGGAGCAGCGGGAGTTGGAGCGCGTGTACTTGGCGCTCCGGACCGAGGAAGGTTTGCCCAGTACCGCCCGTTACCGCCCCCTCCCGCCCCTTACCGCCCGGGGGTGGGTGGAAGTGAGAGACGGAAGGCTTAAATGCACCCCGGAGGGCTGGCTGCGATTAGATTCATTAGTGAACGAACTGACCATGCACAGCGAGATCCAGCAGTGACAACTCCGCTCACCGACCGCGAGCGCACCGTGCTCGAGGCCGTCATCGAGACGTACGTGCAGAC
>WNGJ01012173.1_pt1 | contig 10965 bp, 12 predicted proteins | sample 5400611 | NCBI WGS metagenome assembly WNGJ01 (sample SAMN13153375, study PRJNA577476) | soil metagenome | isolation source: 40 cm soil or saprolite under Garry oak tree replicate 1 | place: USA:California | collected 2016-06-15 | reverse complement strand
CCCCACTGCCAGGAGCCGGTTACGATCAGCGACCTACTGGACAGCACTTGACAACTTAAATGCATCGGATGTCTGCACGACCTGGCCAGGCTGCTGGAGTTCATGCCCGGCGACCACAAGCAGGCCTGGCTTGAGCAGCGCCTCGCCGACCCCGACAACGGCGACATCCCCGCGATCTGCGCCGCAGCTCGCGCCTTTCCCCTGATGGGCAAGAAGGCCGCCGGCCTCAAGACAGCCCTCGGCTACTTCGAGCACAACGCCCACCGCATGCACTACGCACACTTCAAGAAGCTGGGCATGTTCATCGGATCAGGCGCGGTCGAGGCAGGCTGCAAATCGATCGTCGGTCAGCGCTGCAAGCTGTCCGGCATGAGATGGACGGTATCCGGCGCCACCGGCATCCTGACGCTGCGCTGCCTTGAAGCCAGCGGCCGCTGGGAACAAATCCCTGCCCGGCACGGCCAGACCCCGGCGGCCTGACCCCGATCTGGCAGTGGCCGGCACAACCAGACGCCAAGGCCACGTCACGCTACTGGCCAGTCACCTACATTCGCGTGCCGCACCCCCGGGCCGCTGAGCCGGGCACGTTGTCGGCGGGTGAGGCTAAGGTCGTGACATGCCTGACTTCATCGGTGCCGATCTGCGTGGGTCGCGGTTCGAGCGCGTCGACCTCACCGGTGCCGTGTTCCGCGGTGTCGACCTGACTGGCGTCGTGATGCGCGGCGTCGAGCTCGCTGGCGTAGACATCTATGGTGAGCTCGAGCACGTGACGATCAATGGCGTCGACATCGGGCCGCTGGTCGAGGCCGAGCTCGATCGGCGGTATCCGGGCCGGGCCAAGATGCGCCCGACAGACCCGGCCGGTTTTCGCGAGGCATGGGACATTCTCGAGCGGCTCTGGGACCAGACCGTCGACCGGGCCAGCCGCCTGCCCCCCGTGCTGCTGCACGAGTCGGTTGACGGGGAGTGGTCGTTCACCGAGACACTGCGTCACCTGGTGTTCGCGACCGATTCCTGGATCAGGCGGGCGATCCTCGGCGATCCGTCGCCGTGGGACCCGCTGGACCTGCCGTGGGACGAGATGCCTGACACGCCGGGCGTCCCCCGCGACCGCGCCGCACGTCCTTCGTTCGACGCGGTGCTCAAGCTGCGCCGTGACCGGATGTCCACGGTGCGCGATGTCATCGAGGGGCTGACGGACGCCTCGCTCGACGGCCACACCGAGCCGGTCGAGGGACCCGGCTGGCCGCACGCTCGCAGCTATCCGGTCCGTGACTGCCTGCTGTGCATCCTCAACGAAGAGTGGGAGCACCGGCTGTACGCCGAGCGGGACCTGGCCGCCCTGCAGGCGCGCAGCACCTAACGGCCGCATGCGCGAGCGGCCGCCATCGGCTGGTCAGTGATGGTCGGCGTGCCGGGCCGTTGTTGATGCCGCAAGCGCGAGAGCCACGATCCGGCGACTGCCGGACCGAGTCCCGGCCGTCGAGGCTTGCCCTTAGCCGCCGTCCGGGACCTGTCTCGCGGGCACCGGCTTGGTGACTGTGCCGCCGTTGTCAGCAAGACCGCGCCGAACACCGCCTCGCGCGCGTAGCGCCCGTCATACCCCGCACTGGCCCGGCCGCAATCGGCGCATCGAAGCCAGGCCCGGCAGACCCGGGGATCCGGTCCCTGGGTGGCCCGAGCCGGGCGTTGTGCTGGTGCCTGGTGAGCCGGACGCCGTGCCCGGTGAACCGGACGCGGTGCCAGGCGCGCTCGCCGTGCTCCGGCAGCCCGCGGGGGAGGGATTCGCCTTGGAAGCCCACGCCCAGGCGTATCCGCACCACGACACGGACCTCACGTGGGTGAGCAGGTTCTTGCGCCAGACCAGGACGCGATAGCTGCCGACGTGATAGGCCGCCGCGGGCGGGCCGAACGTCGCACGGAGGTCAGGCAGGGACAGGCAGACGTTGTGGCAATTGCGCGCCGGAGCCCAGATCACGAAGCGCGCGTCGTGCTGCCGCGGGTCGTACCACGACGCGTCGGTCTCCCACGGGGTGGTGACGAGCCCGTGGCGGAACATGCGGACCGGCCTGACCTGAACGCGATTCCCGCTCTCCGCAGTGACGCTGCCCGCTTCCCAGTAGCCCGCCAGGCCGTAGGTCAGGTGATGGGCTTCGAGCCAGGAAGCGGCCCGCTGGTCGTCGCTGCGTGCGGGCGGCCGTGTCGCGTCGAACGCCAGCAGGCCGGCGCAGCAGGCAAGCACCACCACCAGCGCGGGAGCAAGGCCGGCGCGCAGGAGCCGGACGCCGAGCACGCGCCCGGCCAGGACCGCGCCGAGCGGGAGCAAGGCGACGATCTCGTTGACGGCTCCCTTGTTCGAGAACAGGTATCCGGCCAGGACGACAACGATGGCGACCGCGACCACCTGGACCACGAAATCGCTCTCAGGGTAGAACCGACGGACGGCAGCCGCCACGGCCCATCCGACCAGCGCCAGTCCGATCAGGTGCACGGCCGCGATGAGCACGCCGGCTCCGAACCGCATGCCGAAGAAGTCAGCGCCGAAGACCTGAAGCACGCCCTGCACCCGGTCCCACAGACCCGATGACAGATCGTCGGCGGTGGCGAAGCCGACCATCAGGCTCCGGGCGGTGAAGCCGCCGGCGTGGTGGATCAGGGCGAGCGCCAGCCGCGCGACGGCCACTGAGGCGAGCGCGGCACCCAGCAGGGACAGCTCATACGCCTGCCCGCGCAGCGGCCCGCGCTGCCGGTACATCCGGATCGCGCACACGACGACCAGCGGCACGACTCCTTCATAGAGCACGAGGACGTCGGCGACCTGAGCCCAGGCCAGCAGCCCGCCGATCGCGACCGGGGTCCACCAGCACGCCCGCGCGCGGTCAAGCACGAGCCAGGCCAGCAGCAGCGGCGCCTGCGTGCCGAGGTGGTCGGGCGCCGACAGCAACAGGTAAGTTCCCGGGCGCATCGTGGGCGCCAGCATGATCCCTGCCGCGACCAGCACGCTGACCAGCCGGTCCCGGCCAGTGGCACGGCCGGCCGCCAGCAGCGCAGCCAGCACGAACAGCAGCGCGTAGGTCAGCCCCGCGGCCACATGCACCACGCCGCCGGTCAGCCCCCTGGCCAACTCGACCAGCATGTACTGAGGAATCTCGGTGGTGTAGAACGTGACGTCCGAGAGCGTCCAGCCCCGCAGCAGCACGTTGCCGTGCAGCATGTTCCACGCCTGAAGTGCCTGAGCGGAGCTCTCGGATGTGGCCGCCAGCGTCCTGGCCTGTGCGGCGTACGCGAGAAACAGCAGCAGGAACAGCATCACTGACGCGGCCGCGAGGACCCAGCGCTTTCGAATCCAGCCGAATCCGCCGTCTGTTGCCGGCTGAGCGACCTCGCCGCTGTCCAGGCGCTCGATCGCCGCTGAGGGTTCCATGTCTGCGGCCTCTGCCATGCTCGCGGACGGCTGGTGTGACTCCGATGCGCCGGACTGCGCTGCTGCTCGCATCCTGGCCCGCCTTCCACGCGATACGGGGGCATCGGGACGGCCTGGTCAGGCGCTGATGCCCGCAATAGGTAGACTCGCGGCCCGGCTCGATGCTGCTTGCCGAGGAACCTGAGCAAACTGAGGATGCAGGGGCGACTGAGGGGCTTGGCGTGTGACGGGGCGCTGCCGCGGGCCAGCGCGTGGCAACCGCGGGCAGGTCCGCGAGTCCGGAACCTATAGCCGCGGCAGTGCCGCCGGACGGCCGGTGAGCAGCAACAGCAGGGCGGCGATGGGCCCCGACACATCACGGCCCTGCCCGACCGCCCACGAAACGTCGTTCGCCACCAGCCTGCGGCCTGCCAGTTTCTTCCTGGCGTGGAACATCGGGAAGCGAGACCACACCTGGTCAGCGGCGAGGACCGCGAGGTCTACCGGCATCTCTAGGCTCCGCCCGAGCGGGATGGCCATGTCCTGGCCGTGCACGAGGTAGTCGATGACGGTCTCGCGGACGGTGAGAGTCGGCATCGGCCGCCACACACCAATCCGGCCGCGGATCTCGCCCGGCAGATGACATCGACCGGGAGCTCGGCGTGGCGGCACGCCATCGCGTGGATGGCGCCATTCATGCCGCCGTGCCTGACCAGGTCTGTTACCGCCCGTGGCAGGCTCGACCAGGTCGTGTTCTGTAGCGCCAGATGCGCCGCGACCTGCAACGGCGGCTCCGGGTGGGCCTCGTACTGGGAGCAGACGGCCACGGAGTTGCGTCCTGGCCTGGTCGGCTCCGGCAAGCTGGCCGACCACGAGATTGACAGGTTCCTCGCCCGGTGCGCCGATCAGGAGTGGTGGACGCAGACCATCGCCTTCACCGTCGCCCAAGGCCGGCGCCCGGGCGCCTAGCATCTGGTACGCGCTCGCACGGGAACACCGCCGCGCGGTGCGAGGCTGGCCCGCTCAATGGCCGGGGCTGGCCGCGCGCAGCTCCACGCAGCACGCGCCCGGCCGCGGATCGAGGACGGCGACCGCTGAGGAGGTGCCCAGTCCTTCGAGGAATCCGGCCAGGAACGCGTGGCCGGCTCGGCCGCTTGGTGACGGTCTTGGTGAAGGTACGCGCGGGCTGCGCCGAACCTGCCGGCGACGACGAGGCTGAGCGGCTCGCGGGTGCGGTGGTGTTGATCGTTGTGCATGCACCGAGCGCGACGGCCGCGGCGGCCGCCAGCGCGATGCCAAGGAATTTCATAGTGCACCTACCTGCCAGCGAACGAGACCGGAGAGAGCCTCGATCACTAGGTCGGAGACAGTCGGCGACATGCGACATGCCGGATGGTCTGCTGAAGTCAGATCTGCACAGAACTGTCCGGCTCAGTTAGGTGGACCTCTCATCGCGGCGTAACTGAGTGGCGACGGGGAGCGACTGATGGGTGCGGCGCCAGGTCACGCTAACCGGCATGATGTTGCTCATCCTTGGCGATGCCCGAATAAGCTATGTCGGCGATACGCATGTTACTTCTGGTATGGCAGTGAAGACAGAGGTTACTTGGTAGATCAACAGCGATCGCGCCCGTCGATTCTCATAAAACGCTAATCGGGACATCGGGACATCGGGTGCGCGGTAATCAGGGGAACGGCACGGCCCTCACCCGCCAACTGCGGCGAGCTTCATCGATGAGCGTTCCGAGCGCAGGTGGACCCGGCCTGGCGGTGTCGCTGACCTGGGCATTGGCAGGCTCGGAGAGCCAGCGAGCCACCCGCCCTGACGAGCACCAAGATCCGGCGCAATCGGCCCGGAACGAACTTCCACCTCGGCCTGTCAGGCAATGGCTCGCCATGTCGGGTCCTCGCTGTAGGGCCTGAGTCTCCGCCAATACTCTCTATGCCCATAGGGAGTGTCGCAGATGATTTCAGACTTGCGACGTTAAGGTATTAAAAGATCGGCATCGCTCACGAGCCGCCCTGGACCCGGCGGCCACTGGTCAGTATGTACCGAATTGCGCTACGGGGTGCTATCCCTCCAGGAGGGAGATCCGCGGTAGATGGACGGCGGGTCAATGCGGCGAAAGCACGCAGAAAACCGCGGCTGGCCTCGCATGGGGGCTGGAGCCGCTTACACGGCAGTGGGTCTCTTACTAACGCTCGTCACAACGATCCTCTGCTTCTCCAACGCGATCAGCGTATTGCAAGCCATCGCCTTGAGTCTGCCTGCGACCGTGATCACGCTCGGCGGGTGGATCAGCCTGATCGTGCCCGGCACCCATATCGCCTGGCGTCGCGGCTTCGAGCAGGGCTGCAAGGTCGCGATGAGCTTCCAGACGCCTGATGTGCCCGCCAAGGCTGCCGCGGAGATGAGGTCGCAGGCGCCTGGTCAGGCGACGGTTACGGATCTCGTCGGCCGCTACGGCCGACGATCTGGGCAGTGGATTCAGCCGGGCGACGGCTACTAGTTCGGACGCCGCCCGGCCTGCCTCGAGTCCGTTGTCGGCTGTCCGGCGGAAGTCCCGTCCTCACCATTGGGGACAGGATGCAAGGTGCGCCGTGAGTCGATGTCCTCGACCCCGAGCAACGCCAGGACCTCCGCCACGGTCGCCCCGGTCGCTTCGGCGATACGCTTCACGGCCGAGACGGTCGTGGGCTCACGTGGCAAGCCTTCGGCTTCGAGAAAATCATGGATGGCGTCGTCGCGGTGGCCAAGCTGCCTCATTCTGACGTAGACCCAGCCAGCAATGCGCTCGCCCGGGGTCGGCGGCGCGTCAGGGGACGTCAGCATGTTGCGCGCCGACGGCGAGCTCGGCGGAAGCCGGAGAGGGTCTCCGCCGCTCAGAACGGTCTCCACGCTGCCAGGCGGCCAGCGGTATATGGCCTCGACGGTGCCAATTGTCGACTCTGGGTACGAATCCCGTTCACCGTTTTCGAGTCTGCTAATCGTCTTGACGGAGATCTGCCCGGCACAGCAATCCCGGGCGAACCGCGCGCGCTGGCGGAATCCATACCCGAGCTCGCCGCGACGGCGCTCGAGCATGCGGCCCAGGCGTCGCCAAGCCTCAGGAGGATATGCGTCCATCACAGTCCAGCCGCGGCGATCCCAGCTCGCCAGTTTCGGATATAGCTTTCATCTCGTTGATGATAGCTCTATGAGGGTCCGTTCCCTACCAGGATCGCTTCATCGGCGAGGCGGCAAGGCGCCTAGGCGAAGTTCCGGTTGACCCGGCGCCGTCATATCGCGACGTCCCTACCAGCGCCGATTGCGACCGCCTTGAGCGTCAATTACGCACGCGGCCTCGCGGACCCCAGGCGCGGCAGCGGCGGCTATTGATTTGAGACGGCGCCCTGTGGGCAAGTGGATCTGCACCTTGCACATCCTCTTGCGATTACTTTGCATACCGTTGAAGGTCCGGTCATGGCCGTTGCTGACCGTCAGTGTCCGCATACGGGTTGCGACGAGCTGGAGCGGACCCTAGATTGTCTGCATGACGAGGACACAAACGGTCACACGCCCGCGCGTGTTCACAGGCGGGACACCAGCAAGGCTTCGGCAGAACGGCGCCGCAATCCGCTCTCTTCGCGAAAAGGATGGCTGGCATCAGCCAGAATTCGCCCGGAAAGTCGGAATGAGTCAGCCCGCGTTGTCCAACATCGAGCGGGAAAAGCGAAGTGCGCGCCCGGCAACCATTCACAGGATTGCCCGCGCTTTGCGTGTTCCCGTCGCCGCGATCACCCGCGAATACGACGAAATGGAGGGTCCAGCAGTCTTATCGAAAGGCCAGAAGGCGCGTCGCTCTGGCGAGTCCTCGTGGACGGTCCAGGCGATCCAGTTATCTAGTATATCCATATAAGGGGAAGAGAATGACTGCAAGCCAAGCAACTCGGCCGGCTAGCTCCTTGCTCACACCGGCGGAGGTGGCCGCCGCGTTTCGGGTCGACCCCAAGACCGTGACCCGGTGGGCCAAGGCCGGCAAGCTCAACTCGATTCGCACGCTCGGCGGTCACCGGCGTTACCTGGCATCCGAGATTCTGGCCAAGCTCTCGGAGACCGGGGTGCTTGACCAGCCGCCGCTGCAGTGGTCAGTTCGCGACAGAGGGCCGTTTCGTGGTCGATGAGAACGCAGCGCGGGCACGCGGCCACGGGGCGCACCTCCTGCTGCTGGGTAGCTGGCTGCGGACCCAGGCATGGGGGCCGGGCGGATGGCAGTGAACTGGTTCTCCGGAGCCCTGCTCTCAGAGCACGGATATCAGCCTCGCCACCGCTCGACGCGCCGGGGCGGAAATAACGTTGACGACTCAACCCTGTCCTGGCTCGACAATTCGCCAGAACCGGGGGACGAACAGGCGTACGCCAATTCCTGCATGGAGCCGCCTGAGTTCGACGCGGATCACTCTGCGCATGACGCTCTCGATCAAATGACGTTCAGCGAAATCCGGCGTGTCCTGGAGGGCTGTGCGCTCGATGATCCAACGACGGTCGTTCCCGAATTGGTGCAGCTTATCGCCCATTCGTCTCACACTCCTGAGACGCTCGCATGGGCCTGGAGTGAGTTTGAGGAGGCGACCCGCGACGTGTACGCATTGCGCTTGCGCATGCGCGACTGGTCGGCGCTCGTCAGGCGCGATGAGCTAGACGGCAACGCGGTCGCGCTCATGCTGAGCTACGCGGACGACGCATGGCACCTGATCACGCGCGGTCCATCGCCCGCCTCAGCCGCCGTCACACATATCCGATGAGACCGGCAGGTTCCCCGCTTTTAGGGGGCGAGCGGGGGACCTGCCATTATCTTGCCCGCGGGCACCGCGGCTCTTGCGCCCGCCGGGCAGGTGGCGTTTCTACCCGTCAGGGCTCCGGCCTGAGTCATCGCCAGCCGAAGGCGATGGCCTGGCCCGCGATAGCCGCGGCGAGACGATGAAGTACAGCTGGACCGCGCCCAGGGCGACGATGCTTGCCACCGTGCTGGCCAGGCAGATCAGCGCGGCGAGGGCGTAGAGAACCTGAGCCAGCAAGATCCTGCGCCGGAAGGTAGCCAGCCGGGACAGCGCCTGATCTTCGCCGGTCAGGAAGGCCTGGCGCCCATAGCGAGAACTCCACTTCAGGCCCAGTCCGAGCAGCAGGATGTTGAGCCAGTAAACGCCGACCGCCAGCCGCAGGTTGTGGAATTCCGCGAGCAGGGCCGCGGAAAACGGCAGCAGCGTCACCACGAACAAGAATCCCAGGTGGATCCACGTCAGCGTCCGGTCGGAGCGGCCGAGGATCGTCAGCAGCGTGTGCTGGGCTAGCCAGAAGGTGCCGAGCATCGTGAAGCTCAGCAGGTACGCGCCGAAGTTCGGGCCGAGCTTCAGCAGCGCGTCCCACAGCCCGTGGTCGAGCACGGCCCAGGCCTCGCTGGCCGGCACCCGCAAGTCCAGAACCAGCAATGTCATCGCCACGGCGAAGAGTCCGTCGGTCAGCGCCGTCAGGCGCTCCACGCTCTGTCCGCTGAAGCGGTTGTACGGCTCGCTCATGCCCACATGATGACCGCTCAGCGCATCGCAGCGGAGGCGCATTGGTGTCGCTCTATTAGCAGCTTTGCGCCCGCGTTGCGGGGAAGCTGTCCGCGGAAACAGGCCCCGTTACTCGCCGTTGTAGGTCGAGCAGCTGGCGGAGCCGTTCATGAACAGCCCCCAGTTTCCGGACAGATTTGACAGCGTGTCGATGCCCCACGGGCCCCCGTCCAGCCGGACGGTGAGCTTGCCGAGTTCGTCGTTGGTCACCATCACCTGCTTGAGCGGAGCCTGTCCCTGCACGACTGACACGGTGAGCTGCAGCTGGCCCGGGGTCGACAGGTCCTCGTAGGTGTTGCTGAAACCGAACGTCAGCGTCAGGCTCCTGCACGTGCTGTGCGGAAAGGCCATCACGGTCGTTCTGGTCGTGCTGGCCGGCGCGACGGCGTCCCAGGTGTAAATGTGCGATCCGACTTGCTGCGTGGTATTTCCGGCCTGGCAGCCCTCGAAATCGGTCGTGATATTCGGGGAGTTACACAGGACGCCCAGCGCGATCGGCTTGAACTGAGCTGGTGTGCCGGCTGCCGAATGGGACCCGCCAGAATGCCGCGTTCCTGCGCCGGGCGATCCCTGCGATCCGCCCGGATGATTCGCACCGCGGGCATTCTGGCCAGGCGATCCCGTCAGGACGGAAGCCACGGCCACCACCACGGCGACCAGGCACGCTGCACCGACGACGAAATATGTGAACCGCCTCCTCCCGCGCGTGCGCGGCTTCGACATGGCGGCGCGGCCCGGCGCCGGCCGACCCGGCGCGGCGCGACCGTGCGTGGACTGGCCTTGTGGCGGCTGATCGGTCGCGGGCTGCGCGAAGGGGACCGACCGGGTTCCAGGCGCTGGCTGGTGCCACTGGCCGCCAGCGGGGGCCGTCGGGGGAGCTGCGCCCTGCTGCGGCCCAGGCGAGCTCGGGGCAAAGCTCGGCGGACTGGCGCCCGCGCTCAACAGGCCGAGCGCGATCCCGAGCTCGCCCACCACCCACGCGCACGCCTCGGGGCTGAACATCGTGGCGCTCGCGAACGACGCGGCGGCGAGCCGTGCCGCGGTGACCGGATCCAGTCCCTGGGCGACGTGTTCGCGTAGCGCGTCGGCGATGTGGTCCTCGGCGGCCGCGACGAGCATTCTGGCAGGTCCCGGCGAGTCCGGGAGGAAGTCTGTCAGCAGATTGGACATCGCCGACGGATTAGACAGCGCTTCCGGCCCGTGCTCTGTGACGATTTCCCCGAGCGCGGCTCGGACCGCGCTCGTTTGCTCCGCTGGTGTGGCGGCCATCTGGCTCCCCTTCCAAGGCCGCGCCTCGCCGCTGCACGCGGCGAGGCGTTATTACCGGCCTGCAAGCCTGTGGCCGTGACTCCATAGATTAGGTTTAGTTGCCCTTTTCCCGCATGAGATCTGGCATAGCTGGTTATCGGACCACCACGGTGAGCTTGAAGTGGCCCTGCGATCCTGTGCAGCGCAATGCCTCGCCGCAGGAAAGGCGGTGCGCGGTAATTACCGCCGTGCCCTTGGCCAGCGCCTTGAAGACCGCGCGCTTCGGCTGGCATCCGACGCCCGGCGGGCATCTCCGTGAGGTAGGCACGAGCGTGGAGTTGCCTTCCTGGCGCAGCACGGATGGCACGGAACTGCCCGCGAAGTTCCAGTAGCTGCTGCCGAGGATCAGAGCGAGTTTGTCGCCAACGCCGATGTGAATGGTCTTTCCGTTGGAGTGGTCGCGCTCGGTGATGAGACGCGGGGGCTGCGGTCCGCCGGGCAGAGGGTGCACGGCCCCGCAGCCGGCCAGCAGGGCCGAGGCTGCCACCGCGACAAGCAGCACGGGCCGGACGATACTGGTGACTGACATGGACCCTCCGAGATTTCCTGAGCGCCTGTTGGACGGCGTAGGCGCGTCAGCGGTTCCCCCGAGAAACGGGCAGGTCGCTCACCCCGCTGACCGCGCGCTCGGGCTGGTCTTTCTGACCGCGGCGCTGATC
>WNGJ01008458.1_pt1 | contig 10965 bp, 8 predicted proteins | sample 5400611 | NCBI WGS metagenome assembly WNGJ01 (sample SAMN13153375, study PRJNA577476) | soil metagenome | isolation source: 40 cm soil or saprolite under Garry oak tree replicate 1 | place: USA:California | collected 2016-06-15 | reverse complement strand
GCCACATGATGGAGATTTCATGCACCTGGTTTTCCTGTATCATATGCGACTGAACGGAGTTGAAGTGGTTAGAGAGATAGTGTAGATTAACCAACATACGTAACAAAACTTATTTTTGTTTCTCTGAAACCTCCAATAGTTCAAGCAAACCATGAAGTGAATGCACCAGCAAACAATCGACATTGTTTGCTTCTAAACGTCTATGCCGGTCGAGTAAAATTGGTGTGATTCCGACAGCACGAGCACCCAAAACGTCATGTATGTATGAATCGCCAATATGGATGGTATAGTCGGGTATGCTGTTTGAACGCTGCAATGCGAGTTCGTAGAGTGCTGGTGAGGGTTTGGCATGACGTGTGACTGCCGAGACTAACAAGCAATCAAAATAACGTGTGAGATGAAGGCGCCGCAAAATCGGGCCAAGAGCTATACCCCAGTCAGAGATTACGCCAAGTATGTAATTATGAGCTTTTAGTGTTTTCAATACCGGAAATACGTCGGAGTAAACTTGCCAGCTTGTATGTTCGTCAAATTGCCTGGTTATCCTTCGTGCAAGCTCGTAGATGAGCGGCTCATTATGTTCCTCAATCAGAGGACGAAGCAGATTCATATAATACTCAATCCAGAATTCATTTATTGTTTGCTCGCTGGCCCAGGTATGGCGCTTGAGACGTGTCTGGCGAAAATAATACTCATCGGCTTCTGTCATACGCTGGTTGAATTCGTCGATGTGGATATGCAGGCCGAGTTGCTGGCAGACTTTTTGACAGATTTCAGGGGAAGAAGGGTTGGGATGCAGTAGTGTAAAACCAGCGTCAAAAAATACTGTGCGTATTGCTTGAGGCTGTTGCAGGGACATTTTCAGGTTTCCTTAGCTCTTACGATGAGTAAATGGTGTTTCTCATTTCTGCTTATGCTTTCAATTGGTCCTTCTAACTTGCTGGGGCACAGCAGAAAAATTCAACTTAGTATTTTTGATTTACATCAATTGATGAGATAAATCGATTTTTCCTTGAATATGCGCCACATAGCGACCATTTTGGTCGCTAATTTTAGCTCAACCATTGATTTGTTGTGTGTATACTGTTTCTTGCTTGTCAGCATCCGTTGGGCTAGAGACTTGAACTGCTGGCTTTTACAATAAACTCATCAATGAGTGCAAATCCGTCCCTAACAAATTTTAACAATCAAGATCGGTAATCCTGGCTAGTTTAACTTCTGGACTTATAGACGGCATCAGAGGCGACGAGGGCTGCACCGAGGTTGGGTTGGAAACCACTGCGGGGCAATACGTGTTCCAAAGCTGCCAGTACTGTGTCTACGTTTTTACGGCTTGAGTTGTAGCCCATCAGGCCGATACGGATCAAGCGGCCTTTCAATGCGCCAAATCCACCGCCAACCTCGATGCTGTACTCATCAAGTAATGCTTTGCGAATTGCTAACTCGTCTATGCCTTGATGCAGACTGACGGCAGTTAATACAGGAAGCTCATAACCAGGTTGGGTAAGAATATCCAGACCCAAGCCTTTGATACCTGCTCTAATGGCTTCGCCATGTAGTTGATGTCGGGCCCATCGAGTCTCCAGTCCTTCTTCCAGGATAAGACGGAGTGCTTCACGCAAACCATATACCAGGTTACTACACGCTGTGTGATGGTAGGTATGGTCGCCGTTCCAGTAGCGGTGTAGTTTTGGTAAGTCAAGGTAATAACTCTGTACAGGTTTTTTGCGATTCTGGATCACCTGTACTGCTCGATTGTTAAATGTGACTGGAGCTAGCCCTGGTAAAGCTCCCAGGCTCTTCTGGCTACCAGCATAGCAAGCATCGATTTTCATTACGTCGATGTTTATAGGTATACCACCAAGACCACAAACGGCATCTACGACGAAGAGCGCTCCATGAGCATGTGTGATACGCTCCAACTCTTCTAGTGGTTGCCAGAGACCAGTAGAGGTTTCAGCAATAGCTGTGGCAAATATTTTAGTTGCAGGATGATCTCTAAAAGCCTGTTCGAGCATATCAGGATCGAGAGGTTTACCTAGTTGTGTCTCAAGGTTAATGACTTTGGCACCTGCGCGCTGTGAGATTTCAACGATCTGGCCGCTAAAGAAGCCGAGGCTACCAGCGATGAGTGTATCACCCTCTTCGAGTAGATTGCATAACACGGCTTCTGCGCCGGAAAATCCGGAACCGGAGACACACAGTGTCATCTCGTTTTTGGTTTGAAAGACCCAGCGCAGGAATTGGGCAGTTTCTTCGAGGATAGTAAAAAACTCAGGATCGATATGACCAAGCTGAGGCGCTGAGGCTATACGTAGAATGCGTGGGTCAACGTTGCAAGGACCAGGGCCGAGTAGTAACCGGTAAGAAGGATTAAGTTCTGTAAGAGTCGTCTCAAAAGCTTCACTTTTGCCCATTACTAATTGTGTCATTTGGCTGCCTCCCTTTTGGATTAGGTTGCACACAAGCATGCCCTTTTCAATAAATCACCATGGTCACAGTCTTATGAGACGGTAGAGTGGGTGGGCAGGTTTGCTCCGCCTTGAACACTCTTATACCGTAACCTCTGCTTCAAACGAGTGTTGCAACTTGTCAGCTTGATCGACTGTGATCAAGTTATCGATAAATTCGTCGAGCTCACCATTAAGCACGGCGGGTAAATTGTGTCGTGTTAGACCAATACGATGATCGGTCACACGATCTTGTGGGAAATTATACGTACGAATCTTTTCACTGCGGTCACCGGTCTGAACCTGTGAACGTCGCGATTTGCTCAGTTCCTCCTGTCTGTGAGCTTCTTCCAGGTCCCACAACCGAGACTTAAGGACTGAGAGCGCTTTGAGCTTATTTTTTAGTTGCGACTTTTCGTCCTGACAGGTAACAACCAGGCCAGTAGGCAGATGGGTAATGCGCACAGCTGAGTCGGTAGTATTCACGCTCTGGCCGCCATGTCCAGTAGAGCGATAGACATCAACACGTATGTCGGTGTCTTTGATGTCGATATCAATGTCTTCGTCGACTTCTGGTAATACGATCACTTTGGCGGTCGAAGTATGGATGCGTCCATTGGCTTCGGTAACCGGAACTCGTTGAACACGATGCGTACCACCTTCGTATTTCAGGCGGCTGTAGGCGCCCTTGCCTTTCACCTCAAAGGTAATATCTTTTATACCTTTCTGCGCAGTTTCGTTGATATCAAGAATTTCTATCTTCCATCGCCTGTTATCAGCATAGCGACTGTACATACGGAAAAGCGCTCCCGCGAAGAGAGCTGCCTCGTCGCCACCGGCTCCTGCCTGAATGGTGACAATAGCGTTTTTCTCATCCATGCTATCTTTGGGCAGCAGGGAAATATTTATCTCTTCTAGTAAATGCTCTTTTTGTGCTTTGAGGCGCTCAATCTCCTCGAAAGCAAGGTCACGCATTTCGGATTCCTCACTCTCGTACATTTCGCGAGCCTCGTCAATCTGACGATTGGTTTCGACCAGTTCATTATATTTTTGGACAACTTCTTGGAGTTCGGCATGTTCGCGGCCGTAGCGTTGTAACAGCGGGATATCTTCGAGTACTTCCGGCTGTGCCATCAAGTTGTTCAATTCTTCATAGCGTTGCGAAAGGCTGGCTAGTTTATCCATTAAATCCATCTGTGGGTTCTCCCGTAATCTCCTCATCCTCCCGATATAGGACAGTGGCCCTTATCTATGCATCGTATCATATTTTAAGGCACGTCGGAACGGATGAAATGGTACTAATTAACGTGTGAATATAGGTCTTTTCAACAGGAAGCTCTAAGTGTAGTTTTCGAGGATGGTGCTACCCGGCGGCAAGCAGATAGCGTTCTACGGTTACGCGGCGTGGTTGTCGCAGATAGAGAGAAATTGCAATTGTAGTATGTAAAAGCGGCTTCATAGCAGTATTATATCACGTGAAGAGGTATAATACTGCCTTATTTTGGGATACTTTTCCTATTCTAAAAACTAACAATAGGAGTTTACTGAATTTCGGAGTACATATTTCTCTTTAAATGTCCAATGTCATTCAAAACATAAAGCACACGGTGCTTGCCAGATGCACGTACTACAGTGATCGATGTATTGGCGGCAGGAAAGAAGAAGTCTTTTTGCAGCCTTAGCACTTCAGCAACGTAGGCATTTATCACACCACCATGGGCAAATGCAAGCACCCGTTGACCTATATGATTGCGCGCTATTTCATCCAGTGTCTCAACTACGCGCATCCGAAATGCTGTGGATGGCTCACTACCCGGAATTACATCCCAGTGTCCTGTTTCACCGGCAATACGCACAATATCTAACTGGCGCTCCTGTAAAGCCTTCGTCAAGGCGGTAAGGTCTTGTCCACCATCAGGTAATGGACGTATATTGCCCAACTTGATCTCTTTCAAGCCCTCGGCGATAATGGGGATCATACCCAGGCGTTCAGACAGGGGTGCTGCTGTTTCCAGGCAGCGCCGCAGGGGACTGCTGTACAAGGCATCGAAACTCAAACTACTGAGCCGTTCTGCTAGCGTCTGTGCCTGCTCTCGTCCTATACGGCTAAGTGGCAAGTCATCGTAAATGCCACTGGGAATAATTTCATCTTCGTCGGGTATGGCGTCAGCATGTCGAACAATAAATAATTCAGCGGCATTGTTGCGCTGGAATAAAAATGGGTCATCCATACTATCTTTTTCCTAGACATAAGAAAAGGAGATATTCGGAGATCTGCTATTTCTTCCCTCAGATGCGTGGCTCTCGAATTGCTCTCCAGATTTTGTAAATAGTTATTTCCCAAACTGGCGTAATATCGACTTCGCCAGCGAACGCTTATGTACTTCATCGGGTCCATCAACAATGTGTATTGTACGACCGTGGGCCCACATAGCAGCGAGTGGGAAATCATCGCTTAGACCCGCGCCACCAAAGACTTGCATTGCACGGTTTACGACATTGGTAAACACTTCGGGCGCGGCAATCTTAATCATCGCGATCTCATTTTGCGCTGCCTTCTTACCGAGGGTATCAATCATCCAGGCTGCTTTTAATGTCAGGAGTCTTGCCTGTTCTATTTCAAGATACGATTGAGCGATCCATTCTTGTATAACTCCTTGCTCAGACAGAGGTTTACCGAAGGCTACACGCGATGTGGCACGCTGACACATCAGCTCTAATGCTCGCTGCGCAGCCCCAATTGAGCGCATGCAATGATGTATACGTCCCGGTCCAAGGCGCGCCTGGGCAATTGCAAAACCAGTGCCTTCTTCTCCCAACAAATTGCTAACAGGGACTCTAACGTTTTCGAAAAGCACCTCGCAATGGCTTTCGTTATCAATGTAACCCATGACAGGAAGACTGCGCTTAATAGTCACTCCAGGTGTGTTTTTGGGGATAAGAACCATGCTTTGCTGCCTATATCTATCCGGAGAATCTGGTTCGGTCTTGCCCATAACGATGAAAATTTTACAGCGTTCGCGGGCTGCTCCAGAGATCCACCACTTGCGGCCATTAAGCACATACTCATCACCATCGCGTTTAATAGTGAGCTGGATATTGGTAGCGTCGGAACTGGCTACATCCGGTTCGGTCATTGCGAAAGCCGAGCGGATTTCACCATTAAGCAAGGGCATTAGCCATTCTTTCTTCTGCTCAGGAGTACCAAACTGTGCCAGGATTTCCATGTTCCCCGTATCAGGCGCAGCACAGTTAAATACTTCAGATGACCAACTGACCCGGCCCATGATTTCGGCCAGTGTTGCATATTCCAGGTTCGTCAGACCTGCACCATACTCGTCATCGGGCAAAAAAAGGTTCCATAGTCCCTGCGTTCTTGCCTTTAGCTTCAACTCATCGATTATTTCCGTATGGTGATGTGGATTGCCCGAAGCAGCTATCTGGTCACGATATGTCTGTTCATTAGGATAAATATAGTGATCCATAAAATCGTTAAGCTGCTTACAGAGTTCGTTAACTTTTTCTGAGTAGGCAAATTCCATAAGTTTATACTCCTGTTATGTTCTACATCTTTCATTTGACTATACCACAAAATGTTGGTTCTGCTTCCAGATGTTAGGAATGAGAAAAATGCATATGATTGCCTGGCAAGTGACGATCTTACCAGGCAGAGTCTTCTTGTTGTGATTACAAATTCATTTTACGGGTGCTGGGGAGGTTGAGGCTGACCCTGTTGCGGCTGATTATATTGTGGGTATTGAGGAGAAGATGGATATTGCTGGGGAGTAACAGCAGGAGGATATGAGGGATACTGTTGCTGAGGTGACGGATACTGCTGACCTTGTACTGCCTGTTGACGAAGATATTTCAGTTCTTTGTAAATGGGCCATTCGCCGAAGGCGAGAATACACAAAACGACGATATTAGCGATGGGTACAAACATGAGTAACCCCAGAGCGCCGCTATAACCTGCCTTGGAGAAAATCCTCCAATAAATGACAACGGCAAAAATGATAGCTACCAGACTGAAAATGACCGAAGATAAGATAATACCTGTCAAAGCACCAGTATTCACTGTACCGTTACCGTACATGTCCGACTCCTTCCTCTGAAATAGAGAAACTTCCTCAAACCTTGTTTCGCTACGCAAACATATGAATGTAGGGGTGGCCTAAAATCGATCATGACATAGTAGCTGATTGAGCATGCGTCTAATAATACAAAAGTTTTGTTCAGGTTCTCCCTCATGCGAAACCATTATAGCATGCATGTAAATACACGAGTTCCTGGTGTCCACGCTTAATTATCCTGGCAGGAGGCTTCCCCCCTGCGCTCCCATTTTCTTGCCTTCAACAAAAATCTCTCATAAAGAGGGAATATCTCCTATGCCTTCCTTGTTATTACGAGTGAATTAGCAATCTGTACTTGTGAGTGCTAGACAAACCGATTTTCGGTATGCTATAATCTAGCAATCGAGAGGTGAGACTGCTAAGAACTGAATGATAAAGTTAGGAGCTTGCATTACATGAAGTGTGAACGTTGTGAAAAGAATCCGGCCCGAGTGCGGATTGACCAGATAGTTAATGGTAAACGTGAACAGCACTACCTGTGCCAGTCGTGTGTTGATGAGTTGATGGGCGCAGCCATGGGCCAATTGGGCGGTTTAGATGGTGAAGGTATCCCTGATGGCGCTCCCTTCGGTTTCGTTTCCAAAAACGGAAATGGTGCCTCCACCGCAGGTGGTGTAAATACTGCTACCGCTGAACGGCGTACAAATAATAGTAAAACACCTACATTGGATCAGTATGGGCGTGATTTGACTCGAGAGGTTGAAGAGGGCAGGCTAGATCCGGCAGCAGGTCGTCAACGAGAACTTCGCCGGCTGATTACAATATTGGGTCGTCGTCAAAAGAATAATCCTGTACTCATTGGTGAACCAGGTGTAGGTAAGACCGCAATTGTCGAAAATTTAGCGCGTCGTATTCACGATGGCGATGTTCCAGCTACTTTACGTGGTAAACGCATTGTCACCTTGAACATTGGTGGCATGGTTGCAGGAGCGATGTTCCGTGGGCAGTTTGAACAGCGTATCAAGTCAATTCTTGAGGAATTGCGGCAAGCCGATGATGTGATTGTGTTTATTGACGAATTGCACACGGTTGTAGGAGCAGGGGCTGCGGAAGGCGCTGTTGGAGCTGCTGATATGCTCAAACCTGCATTAGCCCGTGGGGAAATGCGCTGCATTGGTGCGACTACATTGGACGAGTACCGCAAACATATTGAGAAGGATGCCGCATTGGAGCGGCGCTTCCAAGCTGTGATGGTCGATGAGCCATCAGCAGAGGAAGCGATCGAGATGTTGCGCATAGTGCGTCCAAACTATGAACTACACCATAGTGTAAGCATAACTGATGAGGCTATAGAAGCTGCTGTTAAACTTTCTGACCGATATATCAATGATCGTTTCCTGCCTGATAAAGCCATCGATGTGATGGACGAGGCTGCATCGGCTTTGCGTTTAGAGGCGACCGAAAAAGGTATTGTAAGCCCTGTTCTCATTTCTGACCTGGAGAAAGAGCTTGCTGATATCCAGACAAAGAAGGAAGCTGCTGCCAATGCAGAGGATTATGAGCGAGCCGCAACGTTACGCCAGCAGGAGATGGTGACACAAGGCAAGTTGGAAAAAGCGCGCGCGGATTCGGGTAGTTCAATGACCTTGCTTGTCACTCCAGAGCTTATCGCGCAAAGCGTTGAGAACTGGACGGGCGTACCTGTCAGCCAGATGTTGGAGAGTGAGCGCCAGAATCTACTGAGTCTTGAAGATGACTTACGCAAACGCGTTATTGGCCAGGATGAGGCTATTAGCGCTGTTGCTCGTGCTATCCGGCGTTCGCGAGCTGGACTAAAGGACCCAAAGCGTCCGATCGGTTCGTTCCTTTTCCTTGGACCAACTGGTGTCGGTAAGACGGAATTAGCGAAGGCTCTGGCTGCCGAGCTCTTTGGTGGTGTGGAAAATCTCATCCGCCTGGATATGTCAGAGTACATGGAACCACATACAGTTTCTCGCCTGTTTGGTAGTCCTCCGGGTTATGTTGGACATGATGAGGGAGGTCAGTTGACCGAGCAAGTGCGTCGACGCCCATATAGTGTGATTCTATTGGACGAAGTTGAGAAAGCTCATCCGGAAGTCTTCAACGCTCTTTTGCAAATCATGGACGATGGTCGGCTGACCGATGGGCAGGGTCGCACGGTGGACTTTAAGAACACTGTGGTGATTATGACCAGTAATGCTGGCAGCGCTGACATGCAGCGAGCAGTGCGTATTGGCTTCCTGCCTACAAAAAATGAGGATTCACGTGATGAGCATCACGAAGCCATCCGTTCGAAGGCAATGGAGGGGCTAAAGCGTATGTTCCGCCCTGAGTTTATCAACCGTATTGACCAGATTGTGGTCTTTCATGCACTGGGGAGGCCGGAACTCTACAAAATTGTTGATCTGCTGCTGGATCAAGTTCGTTCACGTTTGAGTGAACAGAAGATCGAGCTGGATATTAGCGATGAGGTACGGGATTTGCTGTTGCGTGAAGGGTTCGATGAGGAGTATGGTGCTCGTCCATTGCGTCGAACGATTCAGACCTACGTCGATGATACACTGGCTGATGCGTTGCTGAATGGTGTTATAATGCCTGGTCAAGTTGCACACCTGGTGTTGTATGATGGCACCGTTGCTGTAGAAGCACAGGAAGTGGCTGTGGCCGCATAATAGATAAAGATACAACAAAATCGGCTATCCACCGAATCTAATGCAGTGGATGGCCGATTTTGTTGTATCTTTACCATACAATCCTATCCAATTTATCCAACCGTTTCACCTTCTCAATTATCTCTTCTCTCTCCTGCTTATGTACTATGACTGGGGCTACTAACTCGTGAAAACGCGTTTCGAGCTGCCCCCAACTTAAGGGATTGTGCGGATCACCAAGTGCATACCTCACATTCGCACTAAACACTCTCCCATCAGTCATTCTTATACTGGTGCTTGCACGCCACTCATCAGGGTAATACTCATCGAGTGCAGGGGAGGAATAGCACTCAACCCGCTGCATTAGTTCACGAATCCTGGAATTACCTAGCCACTCTTCGGTAAAAACCGATAGCCCTGCTTTGCCGGTGAGAAGCGCAATTGCTGCCCCGAAAGGCATACTGAACTGCGCTTCAACCACATTGTTTGGCTGCCTCTTCCGCTCAATGGGATCGGCTATTAAACCGCGTCCACCTGTTAGGACGCCACATCTCACTAGCTCGATTTGGTCCGGGTCAGGATGATGGGTGCGTTTTATTTCGAAAAGCGAGTCGATAGGACCGTGCATATAGCGACAGCAAGCATATGGCTTGATGGATACCTGCATAATGGCGAATTCATCTTCCTCTCGGCGTTCTAGTTGGGTTATATCGCTTGCGGATGAATATGCATGAAGAAAACCATAGGAACTTTCAAGAATACTTGCTGGACCTATAAAGCCTACCGCCGCGAGGCGTGCTGCCATAATGCCTGCATGACATGCCCAACCGGGATGAAGTCGCTTAGTCCATGCTCCATCATGTAAATACGCCATAGAACCTGCCGCCATACTACCTGCAATCCCCAAAGCCATATTCGTTTGCTCAGGTGTTAATCGTAACAGTCGTGCACTAGCTGCCGCAGCCCCCAAAGTACCGCAAACAGAAGTAGGATGAAAGCCTCGTTCATAGGACGATGCTGGATTGAGCGCGGCTCCTACACACAGCGTTACCTCGTATCCTGCTATCACGGCTGAATAGAAGTCGGCAGGTGGTGAGCCAATTTGCTCTGCGAGCGCAAGGACAGCCGGGAATACAACTACACCAGGATGTAGAGAAGAGCGGTTCTCAACGTCATCCATCTCCAATCCATGTGCGGCAATGCCATTTGCGAGTGAAGCCCACGCTGCCTCAGCCCGTTCTTGCCTGCCAAAAATGGTTGCAGTTTTAGTACTTCCTATAGCCATTTGCTCTAACATCTGGTAGCCAGCAAGGCTAGATGGAAGGGCAGAGCCACGAATTGTGACTGCAAGATGGTCAAGCAGCAAGTAGCGTACGCGTTCGCGCACCGTCGCTGATAGATCTGCATATTGTAATCGAGCGCAAAAACGAGCGAGGTCTGCTGTTGGGTGATTTGCCATAAATATGCTCCTGGTTGTCTGTTTGCTTAATGTAGACTTTTATGAGAGTGTAGCATATTTCATTTTCAGAAGGCATCTTCTTGGGAGTGTTTTATGGAAGAGTTCGCCCAAATCGCCACCAGCTGCCTCTTTCATTTGTTTTGATACGATGGCAATTGGCGCAACGGACCTCACATTTAGCGATTTCTTTTTCAATGGTAGACCACGAGACAGCATTATTCAGTAGCCCAGCTATATTAGCAGACTTGTTGCCACGTACATGGTCAAACTCAAGAACGCGCACATCAGTTACACCGCAATCAACACAGGGATGT
>WNGJ01008456.1_pt1 | contig 10965 bp, 9 predicted proteins | sample 5400611 | NCBI WGS metagenome assembly WNGJ01 (sample SAMN13153375, study PRJNA577476) | soil metagenome | isolation source: 40 cm soil or saprolite under Garry oak tree replicate 1 | place: USA:California | collected 2016-06-15 | reverse complement strand
ACTTCACCATTTCATCCAGCAGCTTCAGCGGGGGAATGTCTTCAAAGTTAGGGTTTGCCTCCCGCCCCTCGTATTCATACCGCAGGGTCGTTGCCATCAGTCCCTTATCGAACGGCTCGAAGCATGATGATCCGTTCCCGACCGTGCGATAACGCCCTTACCCAACCCGACCATGTTCTTGCGCTTCATCGCGTCACGGATGCCGATCACGGATGACAGCGAAGGCTTCTTGGCCGATTTGTCCTTCCGGCGTCAAGTAATACGGACTGTCTAGATAGCGTTTGTCGATCTCGGAGCGCGGCCACGAATTTTTCGATATTGATCGTGTGCGTGCTTTCGAGCCGAAGCGCTTCAAGCTCGTCGTCCTCGACCGGCATGAATTGATTTGATTACGAGTCTTGTCGCTCAGACTCGATGACATCGCCAGTCACGGAATCGACAAGCTGCGGCTTGAACCGATTGCCCGCCTTTTTATTGAGGGCAGGATTTCGATCTGCCGCTCTCTTGCCGGCAAGCAGCGGCCTGTCTGCTGAATTCCCCGGTCCTCGCGACGTGCTCAAGGGTAGTCCGATCCGAGATGGTGATCCATGTTCGCTCGATACGCAGCCAACCCGACCGCTGCCACTGGTTCAGACATTTATTGACGCTCTCTCGTGACGCTCCGACGATGTTGCCCCGCTCACGCTGGGACACGTGAACGCCATCAGCGGGGCGGCCTAGCGTCTCGACATAGGTCATGCGGAGCAGCACCTTGGCAAGTCGTACCGGCAACTGCTGCATGGCGACTTCAGCAATCTGCAGGTCGGTCGCACGCAGCCGGTCACAAAGCACCTCGACAACCCTGGGCCAGGCGCCGGGCTGGCGCTCCAGGAATTCGAAGACATCGCGACGTTCCAGTACCGCCAAAACGGAGGCCGTCATGGCGCGAGCATCAGCGGTTCGTTCCTTCCCGTCCAGCAGCGCGATCTCACCGAACACTTCTCCCCGCTGAAGCACCGCGAGTACGACCTCCCTGCCCTCAGGCGATGAAATGCTGATCCGCACCGTGCCGCTCAGGACCGCCATCATGCTGCCACCGGGCGATCCCATCAGGAAAATGGTCTCACCAGCCGCGAAGTGCCGCATACGTGCGCGACCCACGACCGCGTCCCGTTCCCCTGTCACTAAACCACGGAACAGGACGCAATTCGCAAGCTGTCGGCGAGCATCGTCCAAGGAATTCTGAGAAAGCGGACTCATTGAAGCTTTCTCGGCTTATACGGCGAAACGAAGTCGCATCCGCCGCTTAACTGCTTTTTTCAATTAAATCGAATTATCACAAGATATAGCCCTCTTGTGTGAGCTGGATCACGTTGCAATGCCGTCGTCACCCCCTAAAACACATAAAACGACGTGGAGCCGCAGTCGATTCCGCTGCATGCCGCCGAAGGTCACATTGGCGACAGTCCCTGGCACGTGGATCTTGCCGAGCAGGTCACCTTGGGGACTGTAGCAACGGCTCCCCCTGCGCGAGTACGGTTTACAGAAAGGTTCCAATCAGCGCATTCATCGACACGGTTCTTATTCTACCTGTCGTGAATCTACATGATTCGTCCGTGTCGAATGGCGAACAACCGAAGGAGAGCGCTGCCAGCCGAGCTTCCGAGTTCCTTCTTGTCGAGCGTGCCATCGTGATCCTATCGGCGGCCTGGAAGAGCTTCTCGACAACGGACAGAAACTCGTCCTGGTCGAGCGTGCGGTCGCAATAGCCGTTTATACCTATGCTTGGATCGATGGTCGCTATTATCAATTATCGTATTGCTCATTTGTAGTATTCCTAGCTAAGTGAACTAATGTCGTCAATTAGGAACTGGAAACTAAGCACTTCACGTTCCAGCTGGTTAGGTTTCAGATTTCAAAATGTCAGTTATTGATGTCATTTAAATTTCAAGTTCAGTTATTGATCTTATCCAAGTTTCAACTTCAATCAACTACCAAGTTACCTTTTTCTCCTTCAATCTTTCCCAAGATTTTGGGGCACAGTTCGCCCTGTTACGGGTTTGAACTGTGCTCCCAAGGTATCCTTTCCCTGAGTTTCGTTGACACATTTTGGCTAGCATACCCCAATAAGACTTACGCTCTTTGGCAGCTTATGAGGTCCGGCAGGTTGTACTATACTCCGATTATATGCTGTTCGACTCACTATAACGGCAGCCTATCCCAGCAACCAAACGACATAGGATAAGCATGGTGCTCTTTTTTTTAGGCACCGTCACTTCCGAGGTTTAATGACTCTCGGCAGGTCCAGCCCCAACACCATCAATGCATCCCAACCAAATCCCCAAGAGACTTTTTCTGATGACCTCGAATACCCTGGGATCGCCACGGTTTTATTCCTCGTTCGGCCCAACTCAGTTCCCCTTGCCGGAGCTATGGATTGCCATCTGTGCCCGATACAAAGGATGGTCTGTTCAAGAATTGATTTGGATTGATGATATTGGGTTTTTGAGCCAGAGCGCCGGTTTGAGCGGCCGAAGTCTGACTCAATTTTCAGGTCTGAGGCCGTGGTCCAGTCCGACAGCGGTGGAGACCTGATTTACCACGCATAACGGTCTAAGTCCCGTTTTCGTGAGACTGATTACCAGTGTTTGGGGGAACCTGGATGCCGTCCCGAGCTACAATATAAATTCCACAACAATTCTGCATCTAATTATACAACACGCGGCCACCTAACACAAGAAAAATGTTTATTAGGACGAAATTGTTCGGTGCGTAAATTAGTTGTTGCATCCCCTGTTGAATGCGGTATAAATAATGTCACTGAGCGCAATATAATTCCAACAACGGGGCGAGGGCGGGATGGGGAAACTCTTCTCGCCCTTTCCTTATTTGAAGCTAGTTGTGCGGTCCAAAAGATTAAAAAGACTAGCTCGGGGGCTGGTTCCTCTCTTTTCACCCCCGGCCAGTCTCTCATTCATTTCGCTTTGGTTTGGGTTGGCGGGAGTTGGTTGTGTGTAGGACCGGCGCCAACCCCCCTTTCTCATTTCCCCAGAGATCAAGCCGCCCCCTTCAGTTTAGTTCGGCGACGTTCAGCGATAATCTTCCCGTCCAAGGTAAACTCCGCCATCACCTCCCCGCTCCTATTCAGCACTGGCACGACCTGGGTACTGAAAAACCGTGGCACAAATTGCTCAATGTATCCGAATGCGGCGTCGGAACTCATAAAATCCCCATTCCATACCAGCGCCAACTCTTCACCAAACGGAATGACCTCGATCTTGTAAAGGTCCACTTCTTGACCATCGAGTCTGGATCGTTCTTCAAGTTGCCGGATTTGGAATTTGGCTCCGGACATCACCGCCGACTTCGCCCTGTCCTGCTCCGCCATCTGTTCGTCAAATGCGGCGTTCGAGAGATGGGTGGTATCCTCAAAACGGAACTTGCCGCCTCGAATGGTCACGGCATAGGTTTCCTCCGGGGGCCAACATAGGGTGCCACCATCAATACCGAAGGACAGCCACGGGAACATCTCTCCCAGCTTCTCGAATATCGGTAGAGGCGGCGACCACGAGGTATAGACCCGGCATTCGTAGCGTCCGGGTAGGTCCTCATCGACTTGCCAATCCTTGATCCCCAGCGTGCCCCAGTTCTCCTCGGCCCAATCATTACGAGCCTCATGAATCGCCGGATCAACGCCCTCCTCAATGTACCAAATATCCCGGCCATCAATCTTGTAGGCGTCCGGTATTGGAATGATCGCGTCGAAGTCCATGCCATCGTCTTCCTTGATGCAGGTCGCCTTGAACCGAGCGACTTCCACCTCCGGACCTGTCACGGTAATGTAGTTGTAGCACCAGTTACTCATTTCCTCATCCCCTCCGCTCCAATTTTGCCGGTGTGGGAGGAAAGGCGGGGGCAGCACTTGATCACACCACTCCCCCGCCAATCCCCCCGCAATAATCAGGCCGCCGCCCTATCCGGACGTAATTTGTGGTATATCTCCCGGCAGAACTTGCGATAGCCGTTGCCCATCTTGGATCGGAGGTCCATGAAGATGCTACGCAACAACATGGCCTTGGATTCACGATAGGGGTGCGCCTTCAAGTTCAGGATTTTGCTCTCAATATAATCTCTTCCCAACGGTAGTCCTTGGTCATCACGCCGCAACTGTCCGTTTCGGTCATACATGATGGCATATAACGCCACCACAACCGCCAGCTCCTCCCGGACAATCACCGCTCCCTGCTCAGAAAGCTGACAGGCATCGAGAATGGTCCTGGCCCGGGCGTATTCATCGGGTTGGTGATGGATCAGCCGCTGGATGGTATCAGCAATGATCACCCCCACCGGCACCGTCTCCATTGCCATATCACTCATTAGGCCGCCTCCTCTGCCCCATCATCATCGGGATATAAAAATTCAGCCGCGCAACAGATCATCTCGCCATCACCGTCCCCACAAACTCTGTTGTCCAGGCTCAGGGCGACGTCTTTTGCCTGCTCGATGGTGAGATCAGGTCGGTACATCAACACTTCCCCAACATCAAAGACCAGCAAGGTGCACCCAATTTCTCTTAGCTCATGTTGCAAGGTATGCAGCCTGTCATATAAAGCTGCATGTTCCGTATAGAAGTTCTTTAGTTCCAGTTCCTTCTTTTCATCCATGTCATCCATGTCTGCATTCATCACAACGTCACTGATCATACATTTCCCCTTTTGGTTGCTGTTGCCGGGGCGGGGAAGCTATCAAGGTCGCGCTGGAAGAACCAAAACAGCGCCTTGAACAAAAATCCCCGCCCCGACAATGGACATAGTGTAATTCAATAACAATGCAATGGCAAGGGGAGTGTTGGATTCGCCCGCACAATTATTTTTCTAATAAATTCGTTCGCGGCTCATTTGTCTAATAATTTGGTCGGTAGTCAGGAATTATTGTCGTGAAGTAGAGCAGGGAATTGGACGAGTTTCCGCGCTTGTAAAACCTCCCCAGCGCAAGCAGTTCATCGGTAGTGGCATTAGACTTCATCCTGTTCGCCTTCCAACTCACTATAATGGCGTTCCCTCTGACATAGCCCTGATCGTTGTTTATTTTATCGATAGTGGCCGAGTTATCATCCTGCCGCCCTTTGCCAGTACCGGCATATTGAAGAGTGGAATGCCAAGGATCGGACAGTGCGTGGGGAGCGGTAAGTCAAAATCGGATTCCAGAAGATCGAACTCCACACCTACTCGCTTGGCCCGGCGTTTGGCATCAGATATCAAAATGCGCAGGGGATGGGTGGCTTTATATTTGCGGCTTGCTGGCGCTTCTTCTCGCGCTGGGCTTCCGTTAGATTCGCTATCCGCCGCCGATCTCGTTCCCGGTCCTTATCGGTTCTACGTCGCCTTGCCATTACTCCCCCTGCCCCAACCGCGATCTCAAACGGGCAATATCGATATCCGGAAAAAACCGTCTGATCCTTCCTGCCGGGCGATAGTGGTTCTGTTGGTTCAATTTTCTCGCCGCATCAAGATTGGACAGGCCGGATGCGAGAATAGCCTGAATACTCTCCCCGCCTGCCCGTTCCCGCCGTTGTGCTTTTCTGGTAGTCCGCCCCCGCCGCCGCTTTGCCAATTACTCCCCCGCCAACAATTCCCGGACCCTTTTTCTCGTTTGGCTGATTTAATTATTTTTCAAATGCCCGCGATCCCGAACTTTCCCACGCGGCACAACCATGATCAAATCCCGATCCCCAAATGTCGCGTGTATCCTGGGATGGCGCCGGTTGCTTATTATTTTGATGGACGAAGCCTTGAGTCTGTGTAATTCGGCTGTGACCATTTCATGAACAAACATTCTGATTTCCCCCTCCAAACATAATAGCACAATTCGCGGCGGCTTCCAACTAGTCCGCCGCTTCATCCCACGCCCTCACCGCCTCATCACCGTGGCAGTCCCATTTCTCTCCAGGTGAACGTCGAGCAAACAAGTAGGCGTAATGTGGTGCTGGACAAAGCGTTTCCACCATCGCAAAAAACGCAGCCGGTTTCTCGGAATGCTTGCCTCCCGGTGTCATCAATAGTGTCGTCTGGTTCGTCAGATCAACGGTTGGCTTTCCTCGCGTCGCCATCAGACAATGTTCAGTTTGTCCGCGAAGCCAGTCCCCGGTGCCGACGTGATTCTTTACCCAGGTCAACATCGTCTTATATTCGAACCCCCAGGCATCCAGCACCGTGAAGGCTTTTGGCAGATGGTGATTGGTCGTCCATAGCCAAAGAATGCAGTCCTCGTGCGCAATCGAACCGACCGGCAGTGCACATATTTGTTCGACTGACATCGATGGATATTCGCACGCACCTTCATTGGATGGATCGGTTCGTCCATAATAAGGCCACGCCGGATCGACAACGATGACCCGATACGGCCCGCGCTTGGGCAGTGGCGGCGGTTCATTGCGGATGGTCTCGGCTTGTTTGAGTATCTTGAGCTTGCGCAAGACACCATTCACCCGCCCAGTCCGGTCCATATCCTCTTTGAGCTTGCCGTATTTCTCGGGATCGGCCTCGGCAGCATCAACCACGGCCGCAATTTTCTCGACCGTTCGCCCCGACACTCCAGCAAAGGCGCCGATCTTGTTCCGGGTCTTGCCAGCATCGGGTGTGGAAACTTTCTCTACCCGATCCGGACTCCGTTGATCGCCCCCACCAGCCTTCATCCGTTCCTTCGCCGCCGCCTTCTCTACCGGCTCCAGGGCTCGTCTAATCGCATCGATCTCACTCGGCAGAAAATCCTTGCGGTGGGCGTTCTCGGCAAATTCACCCCGCACAATGTCATCGAGGTTGACGACGGTAACCTGGATTTCGCTCCAGCCGAGTTGTTGGCAGGCGGCAATACGACGTGCTCCCGCGATCAAAGTGCTGTCAGGGGTGATGACGATTGGATGCAGCAGACCGACATCAGGGATACTTGCAGCCAGCGAGCCAACATTACCCAGGTCGTGACGATGCCGGTTGCCGATCTTGATGGCGGCAATGGGTCTGGTGGGTGTCTCGTCTCGATTCGTTACGTCCAACATGCTACTCCCCTTTTATTTGAGCACCCGACCAAACTCTGCAAACCGCCTAACAAACTTCTCAACGTCCGGCCCGAAATAAAAAATTCCCAAATTGTACTTGCTGTTCTGAACCTTGCCTGTCTTGTGCCTGAAGCGCAGACGGTCTCGGCAGAAACACACCGCAGAACAGATTTCGATGACCTCTTGCAACCTCTCTGATGGCAGGACATTCACCAATTGGATCGCCGCGCTCACATGCCCAGCCTTCACCTCGGAACAGAGCTTCTTCATGAATCGACCAATGAGTGGATGGGAATAGGGGGGATTCAACAAAACTCGGCCCCTCCATTCCTGTTTCAGTCCATCATTCTCGGCAGTGAAGTATCGCGTGGCCCGGACAGTTTCTTGAGCCTCGTCGCAGGATGCCGGATCAAGGTCGATGGTGCCGAGAACGTCGCGAACCGCCTCTATGATTTCGACGGGCGTGAACCATTCGTCATCGCTGAGGTCGGGGGAATAGGTAGTGCTCCGTACCGTCCGCTGCTTGACCTCCTCGACGTGGGTTTCAAATTCGGATTCGCCCAGACCTGCGAGCTTCTGCCACTGAGAGGATTGTTTCTTGCTTATCCCCATTTCGGCCAGCGTCGGGGGGTTGTCGTTCTCAAGCGGTTCCAGGATGATACCGCCTGAGCCATCGGTGCTACCCCGTGCCTGTCCCCGTGTTCCCTTCGCCTTCTCCATCCCCGCCAATAGTTCACCGGCTCGACGTTCTGCCCGGAGGCGGATTTCGGTGGCGTACTCGATTAGCTCTGTATCCTTGGCCTGTCGCGCATACACCTGCATTGCCACCGCTTTGTTTCGGATCACCTGGACTTCATCCACGCGAACACACTCGGCCAGGGCATTCCGAGCGGCTTCATATCGAACCAAGATTCCGGGAGAGTGCATTACTGACCACAACAACAGGCAAACGGGTAGGCGGGGCTTCGCGTTCTTTTCAAACAATCAAGCCGCCGCCGTCCCCCCGAGAAACAATGGGTAGGGGGCGGGGACGTGTTTTGAGCGAGATTACTTGTCGTCCTTCACGGTGATTATGCTGCTTGCTTTTGATGAGCGCAGCGTGTCGAGCAGTGTGTCGAGAACGATGAGCTTGAGTTGTCTCGCGAACTCCTCCGGGCAATTCGGGATGACTTGGTGGATGGCCTCCATAATCTTGTCCGCAGTGGGGATCATCACGCCCGGCGGCGCCGCCCCCATGGCCGCGAGGCGAGCTATGACCTCGGACTCGAAATGTTTCAGCACGGCTCGATAGGCGTCCTTGGCGATATCGCTCTCGCGACGGCGCCGACGCTCGCCGGTGCTGAATGTCTTGAGCATCTCAATCGCCAAGCCGACGTTGGAGTGTAATTCGCGGTGATGCGCCTGCTCCACCTCGGGGAGGTCGGCGACATAGAGCAGGTCATTCCCCCGCATCCGCCGCGACCGGCAGGTGTCCGAGCAGGTCAAGGCGTCCCACCGCTCCGGCCGAAAGACCATCCCGCACACCCGGCAGGGGCGGGAGCGTCGCAGGAAAGCCAGAGTGTCTTTCATAACGCCACGCTAATAGACTTTATTAGTGATCCGTGTCAACTTGAATTAGTTCAGCGTTCTAGTGCGGATATATTGCTTATAAGTTATCCGTGGCATCCCCTTGACTGCGCCGCGATCCCGTGCCCATACTCTCCCCCAGGCAGGCAGCCACACTTTGCGGCGACGCCCCCCGGAGCATTTGAGCGCGTGTTGGAAAATACCCAGCGCATTCAATGGCTTAAGGCGGCAGGCACCAGCCCCGCAAACGGCAGGTTGACGATGACGAAGGCCGACACCCCCACCCACGGCGACCACGACGCCCGCAAACAGCACGGTGCCGCTGGCAAGACTCGCGGCAAGGCTCGCGCCCATTGCGATCGCCGCGCCGAATATACGGCGCTGGCGACCGACGCCGGCAATGCCCTGCCGGCCACGCTCGAGCAGCAACGTGTCGATCACGCTGCGGCCGCGGCTAAACCCGCCAAGCCGGTCAAGTCGTCCAAGCTCCGCAAGCCGGCAAAACGTCGGCGGCGCCCGAAACGACGCAAGGCTAAGGCCGGTGCTGCCCGTCGCAAAGCCCGCGCGGCGAGCGCGTCGCGCAAGCCTCGCAAACCCCCAATTCCCAAATTCCCGAATTCCCCGCCGCGGCCGACCAACGAACCGGCGCCGATCCCTGCCGCGGAGCAGGTTGAGCGCGAGCCGACCGCCGCAGCGCCACCATCGCCTGAGCCGGGCTCGCCCGCGGCGCCAACGGAGGGCAACGGGCCGACCGCAGAACAGACCACGAAGGACGATCCGTCGCAGAACGACGACAGCGCAAAGGCGAAGCGCGCCGCAGATGCAGAAACCTGTCGCGGGCAGGCGTGGCGTCAATGGTCGGATCGGATCATCGGCGAGCTTGGCGATGCGGTCCGGGAAAATCTCGCATCTGGTTGGCCACCGGCTAATTCCAAACTGCACGAGGAAATCGCCAAAGCTCAGACCGAGGAAATCCCCAGACTGTTCACCGCCGAAGCGGAGAACCGAGGGTTTTCGTCCCTCATGGCCGGCGACTTCAAGCGCGTCGATCCGAGCGTTCTCTGGAAATATTTGAAGCGCCACTATCGGCAAAATCGACCGCAAACATCGTCGTCGGAGCCGTTCAAAGCTTGGGTCGCGGAAAAGGTCGAGCAGTTCCAATCCAGGTTTTTGCGGCAAGAGCAGGTCCGTCGCCTGGATGATCTGGACGACGAGGAACGGCGCATTGAAGACGACATCGATGCGGCGCTGGACAAGGCAGTCGAGAAGGCGGCTCGCGACTTCAATATGGACACGGCCACGATCTGGGATGCCCTGGTCGAGGGTTTCCGAAATCATCCGATGCTTGCGGATCTTGTTGATGACGTTCCCGGCAAGATCATCTGGGACAAGAGTGACGAGTTCCGCGTAACGGAGGAGCCGTATTCGGTCTGGGCGCGGTTCGTTGAACGACCCGGCCAAGCTCCTGGAAGGATCGTCTTCACCTGGGCGCGCATATTCAAGGTCGCGCTGATCCCGGACAGGCACTCCCGAGCGAGCTGGTCGTGAAGGGCTCGGCCCCCGGCGCCGCCATCAAGTACGCCCGCAAGATGGGAGCTCGCGTCTACATGCGCGCGGGCCAGGAGAAGGCATACGGCGCCAAAATCCTCCGCTTCCTCGACTGGGAACCGACACGGCGGATAGGCAAGCGCCTGCCCGGGATCGGCTGGCATAATATGGCCGATGGCCGCGTTTTCCTGATGCGCCCGGATCGCGCGGTACTGCCCGCATCGGCCCGCGCACCTGTCCCCGTCGATCACGAGCACGTCGATCCGGAAATCGTCTACCAACTCGACAGCCAAGCCGCAGACGGCTGGCGCGGAGAAATGAAGGGCAGTGCCGAGGGCTGGCGCCACCATGCCGCCCGCCACGCTCAGGACAGCAACGTGGTGTTCGGCGTTGGCGTCGTGCTCGCCGCGTCGATGGTGAAATATTCCAGCGAGTGGGCGCGCATCCACAATGACTGGGGCTTGAAGAAGATCGCCAAGTCGGCGGTGCTCCAGATCATACAGGCACTCGTCGGCAAGCCCTACCGACCCGGGTGCGGTGGCGGCACGTTCGGCTTCGGCCTGCATGCCACGTCGAACAAGGTGGTCGAGCGCGCCCTGCATCGAAACGATTTCGGCCTGCTCACGGACGAGCACGGCAACATCACCACGAAAATGTTTGCCGATTTGGTCTATCCGCTCGTGGCCGGCGAGGAGAAAGGACGACATGGCCGAGAGGAACAGAGCTCAGCACCATGGTCCTGATGAACGGCGAGAAATCGTTCCTGGAGCGTGTGCAAGACGCGGGCCTGCACGTCAATCCAGGACAGTTCGTGCGAG
>WNGJ01018468.1_pt1 | contig 10966 bp, 7 predicted proteins | sample 5400611 | NCBI WGS metagenome assembly WNGJ01 (sample SAMN13153375, study PRJNA577476) | soil metagenome | isolation source: 40 cm soil or saprolite under Garry oak tree replicate 1 | place: USA:California | collected 2016-06-15 | reverse complement strand
GACCATCATCGCATAGCTGACATACATACAAACAAACCCATCATGTTCCGTGCCGATCCGGTCGGTTGTACTGGCACGATTATTGCCGGGTTATACCATGAAGCCGGCACCGCTATTCCTCGCGAAGTAGCCGGTCTGTTACTCGCGGGACTGCTCTACGATACACTGATTTTGCGTTCGCCCACCTGCACTCCTCGAGACGAACGTATAGCAGCCGAACTGGCTGAGATTACGGGCGAGCAAATCGAACACTATGGACAGGAGATATTCGCCCAGGCCGCTGCCGATCTTAGTGAGCGTAGTGCAAGCGAATTGCTAACCACAGACTTCAAAGAGTTTACGGTTCGCGACACAAAGTTTGCCATCGGCACCGTCGAAACAGCGAGTCCATCTATCGTTGAAAAACGCAGCCAGGAAATGCTGCGAACAATGCGCCAACTGGCTCAAGAACGTGGGTACGGCTCTTTTCTGTTCATGATTGTCGATATCTTCAACATGCGCAGTCGCCTACTCATCAGCGGCGGAGAGCATGCCGTAGCAGAGGTACTGGGAGTGCCTCTGGAGTCAGATGGGCATTCGGTCGTCGTGGAGAGTCTTGTCTCTCGCAAGAAACAACTTGTACCCTTGCTCTCACGTATCCAGGCTGCTCTATAGCCAATATGAAGCTTTGTAACAACCGTACGATAAAGCAAGCTCAGCACAAACATCAGATCAACATCCGACCGGTTAAACTGTTACGATTCTGTTACTAAATATGCTTGTCATAGAACAAACACTATGTTACACTTAAGTTCGAATTGATAGCCTCAATTTGAGGATGGTGGACGGTCGCTATAGGGGCCAGAGGACTACCGCTTCTGCTTTTCCCTATACATTGTATTTCAGCTACATTACGATGCGTATGTATCCTGGTCAATGCTGACCTACCGATCAACTTTTCTTTTGCCTTAAGGAGGGCGTTTTCTATCGTGAACAACTATATCTTTGTTCCTATTGTTGTAGGACTTCTTACCGTGGCATTCGCCGCCTATCTTGCAAGGTATGTCCTCAGCAAAGACACTGGCACACCTGCCATGCGGAAGGTCGCAGATGCCATATTTAAAGGCGCAATGGCTTTCCTCAACAGACAGTATCGTACAATCGCTATTCTCGCAGTTTTTGCCGCCATCATCGTTGGTCTGGTGCTTGCCCTGCTTGGTTCAGGTGACAAGATCAGCCTGGGCTGGCATACGTCGGTTGCCTTTTTGATTGGCGCACTTTGTTCTGGTGTCTCCGGTTATATCGGCATGTATGTCGCGGTGAGATCCAACAGCCGAACAGCCAGTGCCGCCACTCGTAGCCTGGGCGAAGCACTAATGACCTCCCTGCGTGGCGGCGCTGTTTCGGGTTTCCTGGTGGTCTCGCTCTCCCTGTTGGGCGTAACGCTGGTATTCCTTCTTTATGGTGGTCTTACTAATCCAGCACTGGCTCCAGCTTTGATTGTCGGATTTGGCTTTGGCGCCAGCTTTGTCGCTCTATTTGCTCAACTCGGCGGCGGCATCTATACAAAGGCCGCTGATGTTGGCGCTGACCTCGTTGGTAAGGTAGAAGCGGGTATACCCGAAGATGATCCGCGCAACCCTGCTGTGATCGCAGACCTGGTGGGCGACAACGTAGGTGACTGCGCTGGTCGTGGCGCCGACCTCTTCGAGTCTACAGCCGCTGAGAATATTGGCGCAATGATCCTGGGCGTAGCATTGTATCTGGCTACAAAGAATGTCGGCTGGATCCTCTTCCCTCTTGTTGTGCGCGCCTTTGGCTTGATTGCTTCTGGCATTGGATTGCTCTGGATTCGCCCCTCTGTGGTGACTGAACCTGACAAAGCCGCAGGTAAAGATCCAGGCGAAATCGCCATGCAGCAACTCAACAACGGCTATTTCATCACTTGTGGACTGTCAATCATTGGCGTCTTCTTAGGGAGCTATCTATTATTGGGCGGCACAGGAGTAGCATCCAGTAACGGCGTTCCTGCCTGGGTATGGTTCGGTCTGGCCGGTACTACCGGTATTCTTCTGAGTATCGCCTTCGTTTATATTACACAATACTACACTGCTGGCACCTGGCGACCAGTGCGTGAAATCGCGGCTGCAACATTGACCGGCCCTGCCACGACCATTATCACTGGTTTCGCTGTCGCGTTCGAGTGCACTGCTCTCCCCGTATTGGCTATTAGTGCTGCATTGTTCCTATCGTTCTTCTTCGGAAGCCATGTACAGATCCTGGATCCGAGCATTCCTCACTTCATCAACCCTGGTGGCATCTTCGGTACAGCCGTTGCCACAATGGGTATGCTGATGAGTTGTGCGTATATTCTTGCTATGGACACCTTCGGTCCCATCACCGACAACGCGGGTGGCATTACAGAAATGGGTGGGGGAGCCGAGACTGTACGCGACATTACTGACGCGCTGGACGGTGTAGGCAACACCACAAAGGCATTGACGAAGGGCTATGGCATTGGTTCCGCAGCTCTGGCAGCCTTCCTGCTCTTCAGCGCTTACCTGGACGTTCTTTATTCCTTCCACCACGACCCGTCGGTCTATCGTGTTGACCTTGCTCAAATCACGGTCTTCGTAGCGGCATTGATCGGTCTTACGCTGATCTTCTTCTTCAGCGCGTTGGCAATTCGCGCCGTGGGTGCTGCCGCCAAGCGTATGATTGAAGAAGTACGTCGCCAGTTCCGCGCCAATCCCAAGATTATGGCAGAAGACCCCGCGGATCGTGTTGACCCTGATTACGCACGCTGTGTAGACATCAGCACTCGCGGAGCACTACGAGCGATGATTCTACCTGGTCTGGTAGCTGTGCTGACTCCCATTGCAGTTGGGACTATCCTCGGCCCACAGGCTGAGGCGGGTCTATTGATGGTCGGTACAATGGGTGGTATTGTCGTCGCAACCTTCCTGAACAACGGTGGAGGGGCGTGGGACAATGCCAAGAAGTACATCGAGGCCGGTTACCTGCGTGTGAATGCCGAAGGTGAGATGGTTGATCGCCTCGACACCACTGGTACCGTTCTGGGTAAGAATAGTGATGCACACAAGGCAGGCGTGGTGGGTGACACTGTCGGCGATCCTTTTAAGGATACTGCTGGCCCATCGCTCCACGTAGTGATTAAGCTGCTTAGCACCATTACTCTGGTGCTCGCTCCTTTATATGTGGCACTGCACCCATAGAACATAACATATTGAACCAGTAAAAGCGCCCGGCTTTTATACCAAGTTAAGCTGTGCGCTTTTTTCACGATTTCCAATCCTCACCTGTACGCAACAGGTAGTACGCATCCGTTATGTATTAAGGAAGGTATTTTCTTACGAAAATCACCTGCCCGTAACGTTCATGCTTGAAATAGATATTCACCGACTTCTCGGCCGTCAAGACATGACGCTTTTTATCACCTGCATATCATGAGTTCTATAACTTTAACACCTGGAAGCAGTACTCCTCCTCAATGTCAGAGCAATTGCACTGTTGGCTCCGGCGTACAAGGTGTGCGGGTCTTCGTTGAACCTGATGATGGCGAGCAGGTAATAATCAATGCTATCAGGGGTGCACAAAAGTCTATCTGGTTGGAAATATATATCCTGTCGGATCGTAATGTAATCCGTACACTCCAGGAAGCGGCTAACCGGGGTATAGATGTACGCGTTATGCTGGAACCCCATCCTGTTGGCGGTGGACCATCCACTTCAAGAACACTGGATGAATTGAGAGCCGCTGGTATCAAGGCTCAGCCAACAAACCCCAGCTTCACTTTGACACACGAGAAAGGCTTGATCATTGACGGGACTACCGCCTATATTATGACTTCAAATTTTTCCCGTTCAGCCCTTGGTGGCACAAGCGGCAGCAGTGGTTACAGCAATCGTGAATATGGCATCATCGACACAAATCAACAGGACGTCCAGGCTGTCACCGCCATCTTTAATGCGGACTGGAACCACGCAACCGCACAATTCGCTGATCCCAACCTGGTCGTCAGCCCTATCAACTCGCGTAACGCTTTCAACACACTCATCAGCAATGCTCACCATACGCTACTGGTCGAGGCAGAAGAGATGAACGATAGCGATATCGAACAGGCGCTCGCCAATGCAGCGCAGCACGGCGTGCAGGTTGAAGTTATCTTACCCGCTGCCCGCGGTTCATCGGGGGATAGTAACAGTCAGGGCATCGCAACCATCCAACAGGGAGGCGTGCAGGTACGCGAGGATGCGAAACTGTATATGCATGCAAAAATCATAATAGTTGATGGTCAAAGAGCTTTTGTCGGTTCGGAAAACATTTCGACACAGTCGCTTGACCAGAACCGCGAGCTGGGTATCATTGTCTCGGATGCCAGTGTGTTAGGTAAACTTCAGGACACATTCCAAAACGATTGGCGAGTCTCGCGAAGCGTATAGGGATACGATTCTTCATCAACATCATCCCTTTGGCTAAGCCGCATCCAACGTCAGGGTAATCTTGACGAAAAAATACTATTACCATATAACTGAGAAAGAGCGTTGCAATGGTAAGAAAGAAGGAGTCAACTATGACAAACACATCCATTCCGGCCGAGACCCGCATTGGACACGTCCACCTCAAGGTCGCCGACCTGGACCGCGCTATCGGCTTCTATCGGGACTACTTGGGCTTCGACCTGCTCTTCAACCTCGAAAGCGCAGCCTTCCTCTCCGCCGGTGGCTACCACCACCACATCGGCCTCAACACCTGGGAGAGCAAGGACGGGCCACCTCCCGCCCCCGGCACGACTGGCCTGTACCACTTCGCCATCAACTATCCGACGCGCAAAGATCTGGCCGCCGCGCTCAAACGCCTGCTCGATCATGGCTGGTCGATCGACGGGGCGTCTGATCACGGCACCCACGAGGCTATCTACCTGCACGATCCGGATTTCAACGGGATCGAGTTGGCCTGGGACCGGCACCCCAGCCAGTGGCCGCGCAGGGACGGGACGGTCACGTTCAGCCGGCAGCCACTCGACTTCGCGAGCCTGTTAGCCGAGCTCGAGGAACCGGACAAGGCGGGATACCTGACGGCCTTGTCGGCATACAAGTAGGACAGGAAAGCCACACCTTCACCTCTGTCGTCCACATCCATCCTATCGAGGGGGGAGGCACCACACCGGGCTCTGTTACAAAACATTGTGAAAAACGAAAATGAAGTAGGTACATGATATTATTACTTTTGTTCGAATTGCCTACTACTATCAACCTTACCCTCCAAACATCTCAGATACCCCACAAGGTTAAGAATAATAGGCATTCTCGTAAGAGGATAGTACCTTGGTGGCATTTTCACCAACATGTCCTGTACCAGTAATTATACTTAATGCAGCAACAGAACAAGCGCTTCTCGACGACACAACAACTCCAAACAAATGTTAAATGCTCGATGGTGATGAATAAATGGATAGCGAGAAGCAGCAATTTGAAATTGGTAGGGGTAAGACCAGAGTAATGAATATGTCCTATCGTATGCTGATAATTAGCTTCATCGCTGCAATCGTAATTGTTGTAGTGCTTGCGATAGTCATGGAACAAGTCCTTTTTAGTCCAGGGCAAGGAAATGTGAGCACACCAACGTCAACCATTACAATCACTAAACATCTTAAGAACACGCCAGCCTCTGGCACTGACCTCACGCCTGTGGCAACAGGCCATCCCTACGTCCTTGGAACTCAAATTATCGATGCGGCCGGACATCCATTGACACTGCATGGGGCACAAATAGAAAGTTCTTTTAACTATAATAAGCCCTGGCAAGCAGGGCAAGGTCCTGCCAGGGTATTAAATCAAGCTGTCTTTCATGCAATGGCCCAGGAATGGAAGATGAATGCTCTTCGTTTGCCTTTGTCCAATTGGATTTGGAGAATAAATCCAGTGCTGTACCTCGGTCGACTCGATCCCATTGTGCAACAAGCAAACTCAGCGGGCTTGTACGTCATCCTCGATCTGCATGACGATACGCAAAGTGGCTCTCCCTATGGGGATAACGCGGACCTTCCAAAGGCCGAAAGTGTCGTATTTTGGAAATCTATCGCCATGCATTACAAAGATAATCCTATGGTTATGTTTGACGTGTTCAATGAGCCGAAAGCAACGAATTGGCAGACCTGGCTGCACGGTGGAGGAACACAGGCCGGTGCAAACATTGTTGGCTTCCAGGACCTGGTGGATGGTATCCGCTCCACCGGCGCTAAGCAGATTATTATTGTTGAGCCAGGCTCAGCAGGAGGAGGCTCCCCCAAGGACGCCGGGTGGGCAACCATTGGCAATAACACCATTAACGATCTCAATATTGTCTATTCGCTGCATGTCTATTCAGGAATCATAGAATCTCCACAACAGCAAGACGCTAAATGGGGACCAATCCTCAATCACTATCCCATCTATTATGGGGAATGGGCGCTATTGAGCAATGGATATGGCCAGGTCGGTGTAGCTCACTGCCAAAATATCCCCCATGCTCAAGCAGATCAGATTGTAAACAATTTCCTGGACTACATGAATACGCGCCACGCAAGCTGGACCGCATGGGAGTTCACACCCTATCACCTGAGTCAGGACTATGCTGCATTTTCACCAACAACGCTTGATATTCCCTGGACATGCGGAGATATCTACTCACATGCAGGGATGGGAATACTTGTCAAGCAGTTTCTGGTCACCGGCGCGTGAATGCCTTCTAGCGTGTCACGCGCACCCACCTTCACGAACCACTCTCAAGCCTTGTGCAGTAATACCCTAGCGCAGAGGACGTGCTGCCTGTAAACTTGCCTGGCATGATAGGATATATAGTATAGAAAATATGGAGGATTGTTAGTGATAACAGAGATTGCTATCTTTAACGCCTTGCCAGGAAAAGAAGATGAATTGGGACAGGCAATATTACGAGGAATTGAGGTAATCCGTCAACATCCAGAATGCATTTCAGTGCAAGTGGAACGCTGTATCGAACAACCCGGGCAGTACATACTTATTAATATTTGGACTTCTTATGAAGCACACGTGGAAGATTTCCGCGGAGGACCACTCTTTCCCCAGTGGCGCAGCCATATCAATGGCTTATTCAAAGAATCGGCCATAATCAATCACTACCAGCCTTTTTGACAGGAGTCATCTCAATGGCAGAATCACGAATCACCCCCCAGGAAGGTGACATCTCTAACACAGTCGAAACGTCTCCATTAGAACAGGCAGGTAGCAGCGAAGCAGAGTTGCTTGCTGCGCACGTAGCTTCCTTACGCCATCAGATTGAAGAAGCAAATTATCAATACTATGTTCAAGACAATCCGACATTGACTGATGCCGAGTACGACCAGTTGATGTTAGAACTACAGCACATCGAGGAAGAACACCCGGAATTACAAACACCGGATTCTCCAACCCAGCGTGTGGGTGCTGGCCCCGTCAAGGATGTGCCCCAACATCCTCATCCAGTGCCGATACTAAGCCTGGCGAATGCACGTAGCGAAGAAGAGTTACTGGCCTGGCACAGGCGGGCGCAGAGTATACTGCCCAATGCCACATTCGAATACATCTGTGAACTGAAGATCGATGGGCTGGCGATGGCATTGACCTACGATCGGGGCAAACTCAGCGTTGGGGCTTCACGTGGAGATGGTTTAGTAGGTGAGGATTGGACACCTAATATACGAACCATCCGCAGTATTCCACAAAAGCTGCGCAACGATTTCATTCCTCAAAGAGTAGAGGTGCGTGGTGAGATTTATATGTCTACTAAAAGCTTCGAAAAGCTGAATGAGGAGATGGTCGACGACCGGCTCTTCGCTAATCCACGCAACGCGGCAGCAGGCTCTTTACGCCAGAAAGACCCCCGCATTACTGCTTCCCGGCACCTCGACTTTTACGGCTACCAGATTGGCTATATGCAAGGGCAGGAGTTCAAAAGCCAGTGGGAAGCATTGCAATTGATTCGCGACTGGGGATTCCCTGTTAATCCACACATTCAGTTGGCAAAGTCCCTCGACGAGGTCTGGGACTACTGTAAAAAATGGGAGCAGGATCGATTTGATCTTCCTTACGAGATCGACGGTGTTGTGATTAAAATTAACGACCTGGCACAGCAACAGGAATTAGGGGTGGTGGCTCGAGATCCACACTGGGCTATTGCCTTCAAATATCCTCCCATACAAGTCGCAACACAACTGCTCGACATTCGCGTGAATATTGGGCGCACCGGTTCGGTGAACCCCTGGGCGCTGCTCGAACCCGTCAGTATCCGAGGGGTGACCGTTTCTCGCTCCACTTTACACAACGAAGGGGACATTCAACGTAAAGATCTGCGCATCGGCGATTGGGTGCTTGTGGAGCGTGCGGGTGAGGTAATACCGCAGGTAGTGAAACCCATCGTAGAGAGACGTACCGGAGAAGAGCGGGTCTATCATCTCCCAGAGCGCTGCCCGATATGCGATACACCTTTCATACAAAATGCGGATGAGGCGATGGCCTATTGTCCCAACCTACAATGTCCTGCCCGTAATCTTGAAGGCATCATTCATTTCGCTTCAAAGGGAGCCATGGATATTGAAACCATCGGTGAGAAGATGTGTGCGCAACTTGTCGAGGCAGGCTACATCAAAAGTGTATCAGACTTCTATAGTCTGACACGTGAGCTATTGCTTGAACTCGAGGGCATCAAGGAGAAAAGCGCCGACAATATACTTAAGGGCATTGAGACCAGCAAGCATCGCACTCTGTCGCGGCTCTTGTTTGGGCTCAACATTCGTTACGTTGGCGGGAAGACCGCTCAAATAATAGCACAGGCTTTTGGCAGCATGGATAAGCTGCTTGCAGCCAGTGAAGAGGAGATCTCTTCGGTACCCGGCATCGGTCCCGTAGCCGGACAGAGTGTGTATAGCTGGATGCAAGACGAGCGGAATCAGGCACTGATCGAGCGGTTACAGCAAGCCGGGGTTAATATGCAAGAGGAACAGAAGATGGCAACGGGACCCCTGGCAAGCCAAACGTTTCTATTGACAGGACGGCTCAGCAGCATGACACGGCCAATCGCTGAAGAGAAGATTATTCGACTTGGTGGTACGATTGCCTCTGCTGTGAGCAAATCGCTCAACCACCTGATTGTCGGCGAGGATGCTGGTTCCAAACTAACAAAGGCGCAAAAGGCGGGCGTGCCGATACACGATGAGCAATGGCTAATAAATTTGCTCAAAGAATACCAGGAAATGCCATGAATTGGACCGGGCCAGTTTAAAGCATTTCCTGGTATTCTTCGAGCAGATCAATCGCTCTACAAGTACTTCATCTCAACAAAGCGTCCGCGCAATGCATGCACGTGCTCGATAACGTTTTTTCCACAAATGGCGTCGTGGATTAACTGTGCCAGCTCACCCATGGCCCGCTCATCCATACCGAAGCGCGTCATTTCCTGAACGCCAATACGTAAACCAGAGGGGTTACGCGGGTCGGCATCACCGGGAACCATGTTGTAATTCACAATAATGTTGTTCGCCTCCAAACGTTTGGCAACTTCGACGCCCCCGCCCCATTGCGAAACATTTACGGCGATCATATGGCTTTTGGTATAGCCAAAATCGCGTGCTTCAACAGGTGTGCCAATCTCATCCAGGCTGCGGCCAAGGGCCTGGGCGTTGCGTACGATCTGCGATGCATACGCACGGCCATACTTTTTCATCTCACGAATAGCAACAACCAATGCAGGTAAGGTGAAAAGGTGATGGTTACTGGAGGAACCAGGGAAAACTCCACGATCAGCGGCAGGCCAGTATTTCTTCTCATCATCTGGATCCAGGTTTCCTAGAATGATGCCTCGCTGCGGGCCAGGAAAGGTCTTGTGGACGCTAGCAGTCATCCACGTTGCGCCCTCGTGTAACGGCGCCTGAAACTCTCCTCCTGCAATCAGTCCCAACACATGTGCACCATCATAAAGTAACGGGATATCTTTGGTTTTGCAGAAAGCCGCCACTTCCGAGACCGGCTCGGGGAAGAGGAACAAACTCTTGCCCATAACGACGAGCTGCGGAGAAACATGGCCGATAAGCTCAATAGTTTTCGTGGCATCAATATGGTAATGGTCTTCCGTAAGCGGCAGAAAATGGAGATTGATCGAGTTGGGGCCACCCAGCTTTAGCGATTGGCCGCGTGTCTGGATACGTCGGCCAAATACCCCTACTGCGCCATGACTGATATGCCCTCCTGCATCGGTTGAGTTTGCAACTACGGTATCTCCACCTCGTAACCAACCCAGTGCAATAGCAGTATTAGCCGCATTGCCGCTAATAGGGCGCACATCCGCCTGCCTGGCGTTGAAAAGTTCGAGTATCTCTTTCGTAGCCATACGTTCGATCTCGTCTATATAACGAGTTCCCTGGTAATAGCGATTCATTTTATCGCCCTCATTGGGATGGCCCTCAGCATAACGACCCATGAAGTCGGAAATCTGCACGCGCCGCACAGCCTCGCTAGGGGTATTTTCGCTCGCAATCAGGTTGATGGTTTGCGTCTGCCGCCAGGTGTCTTGTTGTGCTATGATGTGTTCGATGTCGCTGATATCTACTGTCATGTGGCTTTCTCCTTATGTAACTGCAAGTCGTTGAAATATTATCTCCATTACGCATTCCTCCAACGACATCACGCTTTTACCCTGCGGGTCAGGAGGAATGCAAGGTAGTATTCAGTATAGCACGGGTCGCAATTCCCTTAATCAAATACGCCAACGTCCTCATATCCCCCACAAGGAACGTCTCTTTCACATCCACCGGGCGGGCTACACCCTGCCTGTTGACCCACACGGTCGTATAACCCAGTTCAGTGGCAGGGACAACGTCGTATTTAAAACCGAATCCAGCGTGCCAGATCTCTGACACCTGCAATCCAAGGCGTTCGCGTGCCAGGAGAAAGCCTTTGTGGCTGGGTTTATA
>WNGJ01045640.1_pt1 | contig 10967 bp, 14 predicted proteins | sample 5400611 | NCBI WGS metagenome assembly WNGJ01 (sample SAMN13153375, study PRJNA577476) | soil metagenome | isolation source: 40 cm soil or saprolite under Garry oak tree replicate 1 | place: USA:California | collected 2016-06-15 | reverse complement strand
CAGCGCCTCGAGGTGCCGTTCCTGGGCGAGGTGCCGCTCGATCTGGCGATCCGAGAGACTTCCGACGCCGGCCGGCCGCTGGTCGTGAGCGAGCCCAATGGGCCGCAAGCCGCGGTCTATCGGGACATTGCGAAAAACGTCTGGACCGAGCTCGGCAAGACGCGCGGCTCGGATCGTGCCGCCCCGCGCATCGTCATCGAGGCGTAGAAAGCTATCCCCCCGTCACGCTCATGTGCCGGGCGAGCGCCGGGCGGCGGTGGCGGCGATCGATGACGAAATCGTGCCCCTTGGGCTTGCGCGAAATGGCTTCACCGATGGCTGCGTGAAGCGCCTCGTCGCTCTCCGAGGCGCGCAGCGGCGTGCGCAGATCGGCGGCATCCTCCTGCCCGAGGCACATATAGAGCGTGCCGGTACAAGTGACCCGGACGCGGTTGCAGGACTCGCAGAAATTATGCGTGAGCGGGGTGATGAAGCCGAGCCGGCCGCCGGTCTCTTTCACGCCCACGTAGCGCGCCGGACCGCCGGTGCGGTAGTCGATATCCTCGAGCGCGTAGCGTTCGGAAAGCCTCGCCCGCACCATCGAGAGCGGCAGATATTGCTCGAGCCGGCCCTCGCCGATGTCGCCGAGCGGCATCACCTCGATCAGCGTCAGGTCCATGCCGCGGCCGTGCGCCCAGGCCACCAGGTCGCCGAGCTCGTCCTCGTTGACGCCTTTGAGCGCCACGGCGTTGATCTTGACGGCGATTCCGGCAGCGCGGGCGGCGGCGATACCGTCGAGCACCTGTTGGACCTCGCCCCAGCGGGTGATTGCCCGGAATTTTTCCGGATCGAGCGTGTCGAGCGAGACATTGATGCGCTTGACGCCGTGCGCGGCGAGCTCGCCGGCAAATTTGGGCAGTTGCGAGCCGTTGGTGGTCAAGGTGAGCTCGCCGAGCGCGCCGGAGGCGAGATGGCGGGAGAGCGAGGCGAACAGCGTCATGATCCCGCGCCGCACCAGCGGCTCGCCGCCGGTGAGGCGGATCTTTCTCACGCCCCTGGCGATGAAGGCGCTGCACAGCCGATCGAGCTCCTCCAGCGTGAGCAGATCGCGCTTGGGCAGGAAGGTCATGTTCTCGGCCATGCAATAGACGCAGCGGAAGTCGCACCGGTCCGTGACCGAGACGCGCAGATAGCTGATGCCGCGTCCGAACGGATCGATCAGCGGGGCGTGCGCCGGCGAGAAACCCGCAAAATCCATTCCTGTCTCCTCGGCCCGCGGGCAGCCGGCCACCGACCGCCGCCCCTTGAGCCTTTCAGGATCGCGTTGAATATGCCATGCGACCGCTGGGAAAGCGACCGGGCGTCGCAAGCACCTTGCCGCAGGACCCTGCCATGACCTGGCCGACCGAAATCAGGCTTCCCAAGGACCGCAGGGCTCTCGCGGTCAGCTTCGATACCGGCGAGCAGTTCCTGCTGCCGGCCGAATACCTGCGCGTCAAGAGCCCGAGCGCCGAGGTCCAGGGCCATTCGCCGCATGAGCGCAAAACCGTACCCGGCAAGAGATATGTGGAAATTCTCGAGGTGCAACCGGTCGGCAATTATGCCGTGCGGCTCACCTTCGACGACATGCATTCGACCGGGATCTACAGCTGGGACTATCTGCACGAGCTGGGTCGCAATCAGCAGCGCTATTGGCAGGAATATCTCGACGAGCTGGCCGCACGGGGAATGTCGCGCGAGCCCCCCGCGCGGCAAAGCTGAAGCGCGGGCGCGCCCTGGCGCAGCCGCTTAGGCAACCCGAACCGCCGCGGCTTGTCGCCCGGTTACGCGGCAGCCCCGCTCGGGGCGGCTCGTCGAGCCGTCGCGAGCAGGACGCGAACGCCCCGATGCCCGCCGAACAACGCGCACGTCCAGAAGAGATCGCCGCTCAAGGTGTTTTGGAAGAACGGCAGCGCGGCCACGTAGCAGGTGCTCAGCCCGGCGAAGTCGTGGGTGTACATCGTGTCGAACGCCCAGACGGCGAAATTCGTCGAAACGAAGAAAACGACCGATGACGACACGGCGAGGCAAAGCAGCGCGATCGGAGACGGCGACCGGCCGGCACAGAGCGCCATTCCCGCGGGCAGCGCGATCGCCGCGTAAACCACGGCCATCACCCGCCAGTCGTAAAATCCCAGAACGGAATCGCTGAGCGCCATCGCGATCAGCGGCACCGCGAACGACAAGATGCGAACGCGGAACACGGCGGCCGCAAACAGCGCGCTCGCCGCGAGCGGCGTGAAATTGGGCGCGTGCGGCACCAGGCGCGCAACCACATCCAGGCCGATCAGTCCAGCGGCGAGCAGGACGTCAGGCACAATCGTGGAAGCGCGCCACATCCCCATCCGCGACATCGACTTCATTTTCCACCTCCTGCGAAGCGCCAAAACACCGTGTCCAGAGCCTGGACCTCGAACACCGCGAAGCTGCGGTCGGCATAGGTCGTGTTCACCCAATATTGCCAGTTCTTCGCGCCGGATCCCCCGCCCTGGTTCTGAAGGTCGTCGATCTTGGTCAGGAATGCCGATGCGCCACTGCCGGTGTACGCAAACGTGATCCCGTGCGGGTGCGCCTGCGCGCGATTCAGGACGTCGAGAACCGTATTGCCCTTCGACCAGGCAAGTCCATCGAATATTTTTGTCATCCCGTCGCCGTAGTCGACGATCAGGCGCACCGTTTGCGCAGGCCCCTGGGCGGCGGTCCGCACCACGAAGCCTCCGGTAAAGACCAGCATCGCCGCTAGCAATCCAAGAAAGATGCGGCGATCGACCGCTTTGCAGCTTGCCCCGGTTTTCATGATGAAGATGCTCTCGCCTGGATCGCGGCTGCAAGCTCGACCGGCCTCACGAACTCGGTCCGCAAGCCGCACAAGCTTGGCCGACGGCTCTCGAACGTCGCGGCTCCGGCCCCGCTTCCCTAACGCGATCCGCCATATTTCTTGACCGCAGCTTCGATGCTCGGCCCGGCCTTCGCCAGATCTTCAGGCCGCATTGCCGGCAGAAACTCCACCTTGGCATTGGCGGCGAGAAACCACGGTTCAGCGAGCGCCGGAATCTGTGATGCGTCCGTTATGTCGACGACCAGGATGCCGCCGCGCTTGCCATCTTCCGCCATGAAATACGCCGCTTCCGGTTTGACGTCCGCGAGGATCGATTGCACGGTCGAGGCGAGCGTGCCCTTCCGCGCGAGTGCATTGCCTGCTTCGACGTCCCAGGAAATCTTCATGATGAATCGCATGGTGCCCCTCTCACAGGATTGTCCCCTCCGCTGCGGCCGGCTGGCGGCGCGGGATCGGACATTACGCGGCATCGGATTTCTGCTCAAGCGCGAGCCTCCAACCGCGGAGCGTCTCCGCCATTCGGCTTCGATCCCTGCCGCTTTCGATGTTCCGAAGCTTCCCTGGCGGAGAAGCGTGCGCACCGCCGGGGAGATTTTCAGGTTGCTCAAATCGGCACCAACAATCGGCGGCTGTCGAATCGGCGGCATGCGGCTTGCCGCTGCGCGACCGCCCCGGCTCCGGGCCCGCGCGGCGCGATCCTTGCCCGTCGCTGCCCCGAAGTTTTCGCCGCCGATTTCCGCGCCACTGATCGGTGAGTTCCGACCGATCCGATAGCATGCCGCGCCTTGGCTGGTCTTCAAGCCGGGTCGGGTGTAAGCTTGCCACGCGCCAGAGATTGAGAAATCGAAACGGAAGCGGCGCCTTCTGATCACTGATTTGCGGGCACGGATTCCGGAAAAGGAGCGCCCATGGCATTCAGGCCGAATTACCGTCAGCAGCGTGCGGAACGCGATCGCCAGGCGCGCGCCAAACAGGCGGAAAAGCTCAAGAAGCTGCACGAGAAATCCGAGCAGCGCAAAGCCGAGCGGGATCGCGAGACGGCTCCTCCGGAAGCGGAGCAGGAGCCATAGCGATTCGAGCGCGAGAGCTGTTGAAGCGAGTCGACGGCTGCTTGCCGGACCCGCCCTGAAGCCGAGCCCGGCATGCGGCTCGGCTCGCGTGCTCGAACGAGCAAACTGAAAGTCCGTGATGGATTTCGATTATACGGCGGCTGCGGAACTTTTCATCGCGAAGCGCTCGGGCGGGCCGCGGGGGCCGCTCGGATATCGGCGGTTCGCATCGGCCGCCGAGGCCATTCGCTTTGCCGTCGAGGAGCTTCCGGGCGCGCGCATGCTCGGCGCCTTCATGCAGGTGGGCGATCTGCGGTTCGATGCCGAGGGTATTCGCTCGCTCTATCATCATCACGATTATCCGCTGCAACGCGCCGAGCATTCGCCGGCGGTCGGCGACTTGACTCCGAAACCGGTCCGGCGCTAGGGACGGGCACAACCAAGTTTTCGGCCTGCCTTGCCACGCTCCCCTCGAGGGTTGCGCTCTCAAGTCACCCCCGAACTCGGATGTCCGTCGGGTGAATGCCGGCGGGAGCAAGTGTGAGGGGTTCGGTTTCATCCAGCCGGATGACGGATCCCGCGACGTGTTCGTGCATATCAGCGCCGTCGAGCGCGCCGGGCTGGGCACGCTGGTGCAAGGCCAGCAGGTCAGCTACGATGTGGTGACCGAGCGCGGCAAGCAAGCGGCCGGCAATCTTCGCTCAGCGTGAGGTTAGGCGCGCGTTGCGATCGAGGGAACGCCCGGCATGGCCGGGCGTTTTCGCGTTGGAGCCGCACGACCAGGTATTTGGCGTGCCGCCGCCGTCCCTGGGAACGCGACGCGTTGCATCTTCGGCGCCGGATCGCGGGGCACCGATGTGACCGATCCTAAATTCCGAATTGGCGAGCAGGTGGAGCTCTTGCCCAGCCTGTCCGAGCGATTCGCGGCGACCGGGATCTAGGAGGTGGTTCGTCAGCAGCTCGGCTGTCGCATCAAGAGTGCACGGGAACCCCACGAGAGGGTCGTGAGAGAGAGCCAGCTGCGGCGATCCTGATCGCGCGAGACGGAACAGATGGACCAAGCGTCCCCGGGCTCGCTTCCGGCACGGCCGTGAAGCTCGTTCGGCGCTGTCGGGATCAGACGCAACGTTGGAACGACGTCATCTGTTTTTCCCTGGCCGAATCAGCCCCTTGGCGGCGGCTCCTGGCTGATATTGATCAACGAACTCATGGTCGCGAGGGGCCGCATGCCTGCAGGTTCGGGGGTGCTGCGCGTCGGGATGACGTGCCGGTCGATGGTGCCTCGCAAAGTAATCGCCAGATCTTTGTGAAATACCTCGTCTGAGAAGTACCAAGAGTGAGACGTGAGCAGAAAATCTTCGGTACCTTGGCTCTTCTCGTACTTGGACCAAAAATAATACGAGCAATCGACGTTCACGGCCTTTTGCGGCGCATCGAGCGGCAGGCCGACGCGGCCGACCCGCGGCGCGAGGCCGATGCGTTTCACATTCGAAATCTGGAGGACCTCGTCGTAGGCGTTGGAATAATTGGTAAGGCGATAACAATGGCGGTAGGTGCTTTCGGTCTCGGGATCATCCGCTGAGAACGAAATTGACGATACGTCGCCGGCGATCAGGACCAGTTGGCCCGCGGTCCACGGCGTGGCGGTGACCTGACCATCATCGGCGTGATCGAAAGCTTCGCGGACCACAAATGCACCCGTTGAATGTCCAAGCACGTGGACCCGAATGTTGCAAGGCTGGTCCTGGGCTTGGACGAAAGGCTTGATTCCCCCGCTGACCAGGCGGACGGCCGTTATCCTTGCGTTGTCGCGGTCCTCGAGATAGCCCAGCGCGGAATGGCCCGACGGCCAATCGAAGCTGACCACGGGACAGGAAAAGTTGTTGGCCGTCAGCCCTGCTTGGATGCGACGGTGACGCGAGTCGACCTCTTCAACCATATTGTTGTAGCCGTGCACGAAGAACAGCAGATCGCCAGCCGGACCCTTTTTGGGCTCCGTAGGAGATGGAGGAAATAATGCGATGATCTCCTTGATCCATTGCGACATCCCGATTTGATGGTTCGGCGCCGGCACTTCTGCGTCGGGCACGCGCAAGTAGCGCGTTGGTCCCAGCTCAGGCTTATCGGTAAACCTGCCGGCTTGTACCTTGCGGACGCTGATCCAGTATTTCATCGTACCCTCCCCATGAGCAGCGCCTATTCAGGCAGTGTTTCGAGACGAGTGCAATTCTATTTGCAGGTGGGATCGGCCGCGGCTGGCGACGACGTTGGCGTCAGCCGCGCGTTGGCGAATGAACTGCGGTGAAATGTCGAATGCCGAGGATGGGCTGGTGGGCGCTGTAGGGATTGAACCTACGACCTCTCCCGTGTGAAGGGAACGCTCTCCCGCTGAGCTAAGCGCCCTCCGCCGCCATCTGGCGGAGCTCCTGCGACTGCACCGACATTGCCACAACAGGCAGCAGGAAGTGCGCAGGATTTAAGAGAGGCCACGAAGAGGTGTCAACCGCTGCGCCGAGTGCAGTTTCCGGCGCCGGTCGCTATCGGCCGCTCGTGCCCGGAGCCGCTGTCGCGGGTTTCGCGGCGCGCTTCGCCGCCGGCTTCTTCTTGGCGCCCGGCGCCGGACCGAGCTGGGCGAATACCGGATTCGGCGTGAATTTGACCAACGGTCTGCGGCGCAAAGCCCTCGCGCGCGAAGGTCACGGAGAAGCCGCCGCCGGTCGGCACCTCCAGCGTGCACGGCGTTTGGCAGCTTCCGCCGGCCGAGGTCTTCGCCTCCGCCCCTTGCGGCTCGGAGTCGAGATCGATGCTGGCGGTGGCGGGCATCGCCGGCGCGCCGCCGAACAGCCCGAATCCCGCGCCCCTCGGCCAGCCGCTGCAGGCGCCGAGCAGCAGCGCCAATCCCGCAAACGCGAGTGCTTGCGCTTTGCTCATTTCTCCTCCTGGAGGGCAGCCGCCGGGCGGCGCGACGATACTGAGTTCCACGCAGGTATCGCCACGCTAGGAATGAAATGTGTCAGCGGGGCGGCCGCAACAGCTCGCTTACGGCCGCCGGCAGATCGTCGAACCGGCTGATGATCCGGTCCGGCGCGAGCAGCGCGACCGGCGTCTCGGTATAGCCGAAATCGACCGCGACCACCGGAATTGCCGCCTCGCGCGCCATGCGGATGTCGGTCACCGAGTCGCCGACCATCAGCGCAAGTTCCATCCCGCCGCCGGCCCGTGCCACGGTCCGTCGCAGCACTTCCGGATCGGGCTTTTGCAGACCGAAGGTATCCTGGCCGCAGATGGCGCTGAAACGCCCGGCAAGCCCGAGCGCTTCGAGCAGCCGGACGGCGAGAAACTCCAGCTTGTTCGTGCACACCGCCAGCCGGCATCCCGCCGCGGCAAGCGCATCCAGCGCCGGCTCCAATCCCGGGAACGGTCGCGAGCAGTCGGCGATGTGAGCGGCATAATGTCGGATATAGCCGGCGTACAGACGCTCCAATTCACGATCGGAAATCTTGACGCTTTCCCGCGCGAGCGCATGCTCGATCAGCTGCCGCGCTCCGCCCCCGATCATGTTGCGCAGCTCGTTGCCGGGGGGCGGCAGCCCTTCGCGCGCGAACAGAGCATTGAGCGTCGCGATCAGATCCGGAGCGGTATCGACGAGCGTTCCGTCGAGATCGAAGACGATGGTGGGCACGGCCATGTGTTGGAATCGCAGCAATGGAGGCGATCACGAGGCACGAAACGGCTCGGAATTCAAGGCCGTTCCTTGCGCTTTGGCCGGTTCGTGAGTCATGGCGTGTGCCTGGACTCCGGCGTTGAGCCGCGGCACGCCCGTGTTTTGCACTAGGCGCGGCCTGCGAACGGGGCTAGTAAGGCGCGCTTCACGATCGGCCAGGATCCGCGTCGCGCTCCCGCCATGAACTCGGAAGATTACAAGCGCCAAGCCGCCGCCGCGGCGCTCGAATTCGTCGAGCCCGGCATGCGCCTCGGCCTGGGCACCGGCTCGACCGCCAAACACTTCGTCGAGCTGCTGGCGGATCGCGTGCGCGCCGGGCTCGACGTCGTCGGGGTGGCGACCTCCGAGGCCACCCGCACCGACGCCGAGCGGCTGGGGCTGCCGCTGACGACCCTCGACGAGACGCCCGAACTCGACCTCACGATCGACGGTGCCGACGAGATCGCTCCGGACCTGACGTTGATCAAGGGGGGAGGCGGCGCGCTGCTCCACGAGAAGATCGTGGCGGCGGCCTCCTCGCGAATGATCGTGATCGCCGATGAGTCGAAATGGGTGGCTCTGTTGGGGCGGTTCCCGCTGCCCGTCGAAGTGGTGTCGTTCGGGCTTGCGGCAACCCGACGTGCGATCGAGAGCGCCGCGGCGGGAGCCGGCGCGCCCGGGCCCATCAGCTTGCGGCGGACCCGGGACGGCCATGCTTTCGTCACGGAGGCCGGTCACCTCATTCTCGACGCGGCGCTGACGCGGATCATCGAGCCGCCATTGCTCGCCGACCGGCTTGCGGAGATTCCCGGCGTCGTCGAGCATGGTTTGTTCATCGGGCTGGCCAAGACCGCGATCATCGCCGGCCCGGACGGCGTGCGCATCGTCGAGCGGCCGTAACTTGAGCACTGCAGGGGAGGACCGAATTCATGATGGCACCTAAGCTTGCCCGCGGCGCGCGTGCCGCGGCCGTCGTCTTCACCATGGCGATGTTCACCGGGCTTGCGTCGGCAGAAGAGCCTACGCCCGCCGCCGTCGCGGTTGCCAAGGAGCTCATCGTGCTCAAAGGATCGACGCAGCTCTGGGACGCGGTCGTCCCCGGCGTCATCGAGCAGGTCAAAGCCGTGTTCATGCAAACCAATCCCGCGCTTGGCAAGGAGCTGAACGACGTTGCGGCGCAGTTGCGAACCGAGTATGCCCCGCGCGCATCGCAGCTGGTCGATCAGGTCGCGCAGCTGTACGCGAGGACGTTCACCGAGCAGGAGCTCAAGGACGCGCTGACCTTCTACAAGTCGCCGCTGGGCAGGAAGATCGTCAACGAGGAGCCGAAAGTTCTCGACGACGGTTTCCGCCGCATCCAGCAATGGGCCAACAAGTTTTCCGAGGAGGTGATGAGCAAAATGCGCGCGGAGATGAAGAAGAAGGGTTACGATCTCTAGCCCTGCGGCGGAGCGAAGCAGCGTGGAGATGCGATGAGCGACGACGTCGATCTGGTCGTGATCGGAGCCGGCTCCGGCGGGGTACGCGCCGCTCGCGTTGCCGCCGAGCACGGCGCCAAGGTGATGATCGCCGAGGAATATCGCGTCGGCGGCACCTGCGTCATTCGCGGTTGCGTGCCGAAAAAGCTCCTCGCCTACGCCTCGCGATTCTCCCGCGAATTCGCCGACGCCGCCGGCTACGGCTGGACCGTGTCGCCGCCGCGCTTCGACTGGCCCGGCCTGATCGCCAACAAGGATCGCGAGATTGCCCGGCTCGAAGCGGCGTATATCGCCGATCTGCAAGATGCCGGGGTGACGATCGTCAAGAGCCGCGTCGTGCTGGAGGACGCGCACAAGCTGCGCCTGGTCGCCACCAGCGCCGCGGTCCGCGCCCATTACGTCCTGGTCGCGACCGGAGCCCGGCCGGGCAACGGCACGATCCCGGGAATCGAGCACGTCATCTCCTCGAACGAGGCGTTTCATCTGCCGGAATTCCCCTCCCGCATTCTCATCCAGGGCGGCGGCTACATCGCGGTGGAGTTCGCCTGCATCTTCGCGGGGCTCGGCGCGCAGGTCACCCTCGTCTATCGCGGCGAGAACATCCTGCGCGGCTTCGATGACGATGTGCGCTCCCACCTGCGTACCGAGATGGAGAAAGGCGGCATTCGCATCCTGACGGGCCGCACCGTCGCCGCGGTGGAAAAGACCGCGACCGGCGTGCGCTCGAAGCTCAGCGACGGGCAGGCGATCGAGACCGACCGCGTCATGTTCGCGCTCGGACGGCGCCCCAATGTGGCGGAGTTCGGTCTGGGGGCTGCGGGCGTCGAGCTTGCGGAAAACGGCGGCATCGCCGTCGACCCGTATTCCCGGACCTCGGCGTCGAACGTCTACGCGGTCGGCGACGTCACCAACCGGGTGAACCTGACCCCGGTCGCGATCCGCGAGGGGCAGGCGTTTGCCGACACCGTGTTCGGCAGTCGCCCGACGGCGGTCGACCATGCCCATGTGCCGACCGCGGTGTTTTCCGAGCCGGAAGTCGGCGTGATCGGCATGACCGAGGCCATGGCGCGGGCGCGGCTCGCGGCCGTGGACGTCTATCGCGCGAGCTTCCGTCCGCTGAAGGCGACGCTCTCCGGGCGCGACACCCGCATGCTGATGAAGCTCGTGGTCGACGGCTCGACCGACCGCGTGGTCGGTTGCCACATCGTGGGTCCGGACGCGGCCGAGCTCATTCAGCTGGTCGGCGTCGCGGTGACCATGAAGGCGCGGAAGGCCGATTTCGACGCCACCATGGCGGTGCATCCGACCGCGGCGGAGGAACTCGTCACGATGCGCAAGCCCGTGGCGCGCTATAGGCGGGAGGCGGCCGAGTAGGTAATCCCGCCGAAGCCAGCCTGCGAGCCTCGTTAGACGCGAGCCCGGTCGGGCGTGTATAACCCCGGCCGCTCCCTGGGCGGAACGCCCGCGGATGCTCGCATGGAAAATGGCGGAGGTGATCATGCCCCAGCGCTGGGCCCCCGAGAGCTGGCGGAGCCGGCCGGCCAAGCAGCTTCCGGAGTACCCCGACCCGGCGGCGCTCGCCCGGGTCGAACGCCAGCTCGCGACCTTCCCGCCGCTGGTGTTCGCCGGCGAGGCGCGCAGCCTCAAGCGGGCGCTGGGCCGGGTCGCGGCCGGAAACGCTTTCCTGCTGCAGGGCGGCGATTGCGCGGAAAGCTTCGCCGAGCACGGCGCCGACAACATCCGCGACTTCTTCCGGGTGTTTCTGCAGATGGCGGTCGTGCTCACCTATGCGGCGGCTTCGCCGGTCGTGAAGGTCGGCCGCATTGCCGGCGAGTTCGCCAAGCCGCGCTCCTCGCCGACCGAGAAGCGGGACGGCAAGG
>WNGJ01008454.1_pt1 | contig 10967 bp, 8 predicted proteins | sample 5400611 | NCBI WGS metagenome assembly WNGJ01 (sample SAMN13153375, study PRJNA577476) | soil metagenome | isolation source: 40 cm soil or saprolite under Garry oak tree replicate 1 | place: USA:California | collected 2016-06-15 | reverse complement strand
AGGCTTGCCATAAAAGTAAAGGGCTTCGCGTATTTTTACAAGCAGCGCTGCGGGTGTGTAGTCCTGGAACTTGAAACCGTTGCCCGTGCCGCGCGCTTCGTCAAAGTTCTCGACGGTGTCATCCAGGCCGCCGGTCGCGCGCACAATCGGGACCGTGCCGTAGCGCATGCTGTACATTTGATTCAATCCGCAGGGTTCGTATTGGGATGGCATCAGGAATATATCCGCGCCGGCTTCGATTTGATGTGCAAGCGGCTCGCCCGCATAGCCTTTAAAGATGCCAACGCGGTCAGGGGCAATGTCGTGCCACGCTTGTAAGAAGTCTTCGTATTCTTTGGCGCCGGATCCCAGGGCAATAAAGAAGCAGCCAGCTTCGAGAATCGCGCGTGCCAGCGGTTGAATCAGATCGTAACCTTTCTGCGCGACCAAACGCGAGATAATGGCGATGATCGGGCGATCCAATTCTTCGGCCAGGGTGAAGCGCCTTAAGAGATCCGCCTTGCACTTTCTTTTGCCGGACAGATCATTTTCAGAAAAGTGCGCGGCAATATGCGGATCGGTTTCAGGGTTCCAGATGTCGTAATCAACGCCGTTAGTAATACCGAGGAGGCGATTTCTGCGCATACGCAGGAGCCAATCGAGACCATAACCCTGCGCGGGCGTTTGAATCTCAAAGGCGTAACGGCGACTGACAGTTGAAAGCGCGTCGGCGGCCATCAATCCGGCCTTTAATGCCGAAGCCGTTCCATTGAGGACGAAATCGTCTTTATCGTGACGGTCGCCGAAGCCCAACCACCAGAGATCCCCCGGATCGAACCTTCCCTGGTACGCCATATTGTGGATCGAGAAGACTGTTTTGGTGTCCCGGAAGAATTGATCGAAGCGCCGCCGGCCGCGCAGTTCGATGGTGGCAAAGCCGCCGGGCCAGTCATGTGTATGAACGATGTCGGGTTGCCATTCGAGGTGTCTCAGCAACGAAAAAGCAGCCCGTCCAGCGAAGGCAAAGCGCTCGTGATCGTCAGCGAAGCCGTAAATCGACGGTCGCGAGAAATACTCCGGGGCATCAATCAAATAGGCGGTTGCGTCGGCGGCAGCGCTTAGAAACACTTTCGTCAGGCGTTTGTCGCCGCGCCATTCAACCGGCAAGTCAATGACCTTGTCACTGAGCAGGCCGCGATCGACCTGTTGGTACAGCGGTAAAACGATTACGGCATCGACTCCATGTTTCCGCAGCGCTTTTGGCAGGGCACCGGCAACGTCGGCCAGACCGCCGGTCTTGGCGAAGGGCACAACTTCTGATGCAAGGGTTGCGACGCGCATGAATCAAAGGATGAAGGTGGAAGGCGGAGGGATGAAGGACAAAGACAAAAGCGGCGGAACGAAAGAGAAACTATTCAAGAAAAAATAGCCAGGCTTTCATCCTTCAGCTTTCCGCCTTCATCCTTGCTTTTCTAGCTCTGCATCGACGCGAGGAACTCCGCGTTGGACTTCGTCTTTTCGAGTCGCTCGAGCACGACTTCCATCTGCTCGACGGGCGAGAGTGGATTCAGCACGCGGCGCATAACCCAGATGCGAGCCAGGTCTTCCTTGCTGATAAGCAATTCTTCTTTGCGGGTTCCCGAGCGCTGGAGATCGATGGCCGGGAACAGACGCTTGTCGCTCAGTCTGCGATCCAGATGAATTTCGCTGTTGCCGGTGCCCTTGAACTCTTCAAAGATTACATCGTCCATACGCGAGCCGGTATCAATTAGCGCGGTGGCTATGATGGTTAACGATCCGCCTTCTTCAATATTGCGGGCGGCGCCAAAGAATCGCTTGGGACGCTGCAAGGCGTTGGAGTCAATACCGCCTGAAAGGATTTTGCCGCTGGGCGGCACGACCGCGTTATGAGCGCGGGCGAGGCGGGTAATCGAATCCAAAAGGATCACAACATCGCGCTTATGCTCCACCAGGCGCTTCGCTTTTTCGATTACCATGTCGGCAACCTGCACGTGGCGAGTGGGCGGCTCGTCGAAGGTCGACGAAATAACCTCGCCCTGAACCGAACGCTGCATATCGGTAACTTCTTCGGGTCGCTCGTCAATCAACAACACGATCAATGTCGTTTCCGGATGATTCTGCGTGATCGAATTGGCAATCGCCTGCAGCAACATTGTTTTGCCCGTGCGTGGAGGCGAAACAATTAAGCCGCGCTGGCCTTTGCCCAGAGGAGTGACGAGGTCGATGACGCGGGCGGAAAGATTCTCGGGCTGCGTCTCCATCCGTAGTTGCTCATCCGGGTAGAGTGGCGTCAGATTGTCAAAGAAAACTTTTTCACGGGCCTGGTCGGGCGACTCGAAGTTGATCGCTTCAACTTTGATGAGCGCGAAGTAGCGCTCGCCTTCTTTTGGTGGGCGAATCTGGCCGCTGACTGTATCGCCGGTGCGCAGATCGAATTTGCGAATCTGGGACGGCGAGACATAGATGTCATCAGGACCCGGCAAATAGTTGTATTCCGGCGCGCGGAGAAAACCGAAGCCATCCGGCAAAGTCTCAAGCACGCCTTCGGAGAAAATCAGACCGCTCTTTTCAGTTTGCGCTGCCAGAACTTTGAAGATCAGTTCCTGCTTGCGCATGCCGGTGGCGCCGGGGACGTCCATGCTCTTGGCAATCGAAGTGAGCTTCGAGATGGACATCTCCTTCAGATCAGCGAGATTAAGAAAGCCGTCCTCCCATACCTCGTTGGTTTCTTTGTCTTCCTTTTCCGGAGCCTCGACGGTTGCGACTGTTGCCCCGCCGTTCTCTTCGTTGGCGTCATTGTTGTTCGCGCTTGACGCTCGTGGACGCGATGGTTTTTGTGGCATAGATTCTCTCTAGGGATAGACGTCATTTGCGCCGCTGCCGGCCCGGCGCGTCAATCGGTCTGAAAATGGAATTGGGTAGTCTGGAATGATTCATTCTCGGGTATCCGAGCAGACGAACCTCGATCCTCATATGATTACGGGGTTATTTAGCCTATCTTCAGCTCAGGTAACATCCGCAATTGTTAACAGTGTTGGCTAAGAGCGCAACCTGGGATGCGCGAGTCAACCGCGTGGCTTGTCAATAAAGACTCTTATTTATCAAGGGGGTGATGGAGAATTCGTGATCGCCGATTCTCGAGTGGACAATTGGATCCAACGGATTCCAAATACCTAAGTGAATCTCAAAACGTACTCAAGGCCGCTTCGATGCTGCGCCAAACTTCATCACGCCCGCCTCCCGTCTTAGCGGAGTAAGCCACCACTCTGTCGTCGTTGAACGTTCGCCTGGCGCGTTCGATACTTTTCGTTAACTCGTTTTTCGACAGCTTATCGGATTTCGTGGCTACAATTAATCGTGGCTTTGCCTGAAGCTCAAACCAATCGTGAAGCTGCAAATCTAATTTTGTGGGTTCGTGGCGCGAATCTACGATGTGAATTGATAGCACAAGGGATGCCCGCTTGGCAAGGTAACTGGTCGCCATTTCGCCCCAGGTGGATTTTATTATCCTGGGGACGCGTGCATACCCATAGCCGGGGAGATCAACGAACCGGAACCGTTTCTCGATCAGAAAAAAGTTCAAAGATTGGGTCCTGCCCGGAGTTGACGAGGTGCGGGCCAAACCGCGAACTCCGAGCAGGGAATTAATAACACTTGATTTACCTACGTTTGAGCGTCCCAGGAAGGCAATCTCAGGTTTAGGGTCGCGGGGCCAGTCGTTCTCCTGAAAGGCGCTCTTAAGGAATTCAGCGCTGGTTACTCTCATCCAGAATATTCGACGAGTCTACGGCCTTTTGGAGATAACAACCGTGGACAGACCTCAGGCCTGAGCGGCGGACGTCTGGGTGCCCAGTTCTTTTTCGGCGCGTTCTGCGCGCATGGCGGCGAACTGTTTCATGCGCTCGTTCATTTGCGCAATCCTTTCGTCGATGTTTGGAATGCGCTTTACAAGGGTTTCCATGTTCTGGAGCAGTTCCTGAGTGCCGAACACCTGGCGCAACTCCGGAAGGAACTTCGCTATCTTGGCATAGATGAATACCAGTTCGCCGCCCGAGGCGTTGAACAGTTCTTCATCGATTGCGCCTTGGTTTACCATCGAAGCCGCCATGTCCCAGTAGGAGACGACCATGCGGTAATGACCGCTATGCTCGCCCATCAAGACATCGAAAAAGTCCTGAATGCTCGTGGGGTTGAAGGTGAAAAACCAGTTGCGCGCGTCGCGCATCACGGCCTCGCGTCTCAAATCGTAGAGTTTTAGAATCAGATTTGCGTCTTCTTGCTTGCTCATTTTGGGTTCTCCATTTTTGTAAGGCTCCGCAGCAGCTTACGCAGGCGTGCGCCGCGTACGGAGCGGTCAACCTCTCGGACGGACACATCATCCGCCCCTGCAAAGAATCTTTTCCTTTTCGAAACTCTTAGCTTGTCGGAATGCCTTGCGAAGGTTGCTCAGTGGTCCAGAGCGGCGGCGTCTTCGGCTCGTCGGCTGTGGTAGCCTCGGTCGTGGGACGCACATCTTCGAGCGCCAGCGCCAGCACCTCGTCGATGGTTTCGACAAGGTTGATACACATTGCGTTGCGTACTTCCTCCGGGACGTCAGGCAGATCTTTTTCGTTATCCTTCGGCAGAATGATCGTATCGATTCCGAAGCGGTGTGCGGCCAAGAGTTTCTCTTTGACGCCGCCGATTGGCAGCACGCGCCCGCGCAAAGTGATTTCGCCAGTCATCGCGACGTTGCGACGAACCGCGGCGCGGGTCAACGCCGAGGCCATGGCTGTGGCCATCGTGATGCCTGCCGAAGGGCCATCTTTAGGAATGGCGCCCTCAGGGACGTGAATATGCAGATCGCGCTTGCGGATGAAATCGAGACTCATCCCCAATCGTTCGGAGCGAGCTTTGATGCAGGTCAGCGCGGCTTGTGCAGACTCCTGCATTACGTCGCCCAACTTGCCGGTGAGTTGCACACCACCTCGACCCTTAGTCAGCGTCGCTTCGATTTGCAATACTTCGCCGCCGATCTCGGTCCACGCCAGGCCGGTAGCCAGGCCGATCTCGCTCACCTCTCCCATCCCGAGTACGCGGAACTTGATGGGACCAAGCATTTCGTTCACTCGCTCGGGATCGACTATTTCCTTGAAGCCTTCGGGCACGCTCTCGGCAACAAACTTGCGCGCGATCTTGCGGCAGCATGATCCAATCTCGCGTTCGAGATTTCGCACACCGGCTTCGCGTGTGTAGTGACGAATGATTTCGATCAACCCTTCGTCCGTGAACGTGATTTGTTCAGGCTTCAGCCCATTGCCATCGGCCTGTTTTGGCACCAGGTGCCGCTTGGCAATCTCCATCTTTTCACGCTCGGTGTAGCCTGAGAGCCGGAGAATCTCGAGCCGATCCTGCAGTGCCGGCGGAATCGTATGCAGCACATTGGATGTGGCAATGAAAAAGACCTTAGAGAGATCGTACTCGACGTCGAGATAGTGATCCTGGAAGGTGTGATTCTGTTCCGGATCAAGCACTTCGAGCAAAGCCGAGCTTGGATCGCCGCGGAAGTCGGCACCCAGTTTGTCGACCTCGTCGAGCAGAATTACCGGATTGATGGTGCCGGCCTTTTTCATCATCTGAATAATCTGGCCAGGCAGCGCTCCGATGTAGGTGCGGCGATGACCGCGAATCTCCGCTTCGTCGCGCACGCCGCCCAGACTGAGACGCACAAATTTGCGTCCGGTGGCGCGTGCTATCGATTTGCCAAGGCTGGTTTTGCCAACTCCCGGCGGACCGACAAAGCAGAGAATCGAGCCCTTTGGATTCTTCACCAGTTGGCGCACGGCGAGATATTCAAGAATGCGCTCTTTGATCTTCTCCAGGCCGTAGTGATCTTCGTTAAGCACGTCTTCGGCCTTGGTTAGATCCTTAATCTCCTTGGATTTTTGTTTCCAGGGCACGCTTACCAGCCAATCAATATAAGTGCGCGAGACCGTGCCTTCGGCCGACATCGGCGGCATGGCCTCAAGTCGATGCAGTTCCTGCATCGCCTTTTCCTTGGCCTCATCGGACATACCGACCTCTTCGATCTTTTTCTTCAGGTCTTCGAGTTCGGCCTTCTCGTCCTTGCGCCCCAGCTCTTTATGGATGGCTTTGATCTGTTCGTTGAGGTAATACTCTTTTTGCGCCCGCTCCATCTGACGCTTAACGCGCGTTTGAATCGTGCGATCGAGCTGGCGCTTCTCCAGTTCCATCTCCAGCAGTTCGATCAATCGTTGCAGGCGAGCCTGGGCGGAAAAGAGTTCCAGCAATCCCTGTTTGTCTTCAACGGAAAGCCGCAATTGCGAAGCAAGCGCATCAGCGAGGTGCGAGGGGTCGTGATTGCGCATCGCGGTTTGCAACGCATCAGTCTGCATGTCGGGTGCGAGCCGCAGATGCTGCTCTATGAGCTGACCAATTTTTTGCACCAACGCATCGAGCCGGCCTCCTTCTTCGTTCACCACCGGGGCGCGGCGCACGAGTGCCATGAACGCGCCATCGGCGTTTTCGATGCGCACCATGGTGGCGCGTTCACGACCTTCAACCACAACCTTGATCTGTCCGTTGTCCTGCTTCTGTGATTGCAGAATGCGACCCAACGTGCCCACCCCATAGATTTGCTCTGGGGTTGGCTCGTCAACGGTTGCATCATGCTGAGTCGCAAGAAAGATCGTGCGGTCAGCGGCCAGCGCCTGCTCGAGGGCACGCACCGAACCGGAGCGACCTATTTTGAAAGCAACTTTGGTAAAAGGGAAAATTACGACGTCGCGAATCGGCACCATTGGGTACCAGGCTACGTCAGAAGGGGCACGATCTGAATATTCTTCCATGTTTGAACTGCGCTTAAGCAACTGGACTTTTGCAACAAAGGCGAGCCGCCGAAAATGCCGTCTCGCCTTTAGACACTCCTAATTGTAAAGCATTTCCGATCCGGGCGCTACTGTGTGGTATCCGAGGGACTTAAGGGTTGTCGTAATTAAGGAAAGTGAGCTGTTAGCGGGCTCCGGCTGGTTGTTGGATCAGGCGGCGGCGCCGTCGATGCCGGTCAGGCTCTCACCGGGAATTGCGCGGCGGCGTTCGACCATCTCACTGGTGATCACGAACTCTTTGACACGTTTTTGGGAAGGCAAAGTGTACATGGCGTCGAGCAGCAGCTCTTCGAGAATCATCATCAAGCCCCGCGCCCCAACTTTTCGCGCGACCGCCTGACGCGCCACCGATTTGAGGGCGTCTTCCGTGAACTTAAGCTTTACGTTGTCGAAGTCGAACTTCTTTTGATACTGCTTGACGAGTGCGTTCTTCGGCTCGGTCAGAATCTTGATCAGTGCGCCCTCATCCAGTTCGTGCAACACGCAGCCGACCGGTAGTCGGCCGACAAATTCCGGAATCAATCCGTAGCGAATCAGGTCTTCCGGCTGCACCTGCGCCAGCACCTCGGAATGGCGCGCGGGTCCGGATTTGATTTCAGCATGGAAACCCAGCGATTTGTTGCGCAGCCTGCGCTCGATCACTTTCTCAAGGCCGACGAAGGCGCCCCCGCAGATGAAGAGAATGTTCTGCGTATCGACCGGAAAGAACTCCTGGTGTGGATGCTTGCGACCGCCCTGCGGCGGCACGTTGGCGACGGTCCCTTCGAGAATCTTCAACAACGCCTGCTGCACGCCTTCGCCTGACACATCGCGAGTGATCGACGGGTTCTCGTCTTTGCGGCAAATCTTGTCGACTTCGTCGATATAAATGATGCCCTGTTGGGCGCGCTCAACGTCGCCGTTGGCCGCTTGCAGGAGTTTGAGGATGATGTTTTCCACGTCCTCGCCGACGTAGCCAGCCTCAGTTAGCGTGGTGGCATCAACAATCGTGAAGGGCACGCTTAACAGGCGCGCCAGCGTCTGGGCCAACAGGGTCTTGCCGGTTCCGGTCGGCCCAATCAGCAGAATGTTGGCTTTCTGAATCTCGACATCCGAGCGGCGTCGAGCGATCTCGATTCTTTTGTAGTGTTGATAGACGGCCACGGCCAGCCGTTTCTTCGTGTCGTCCTGGCCAATCACGTACTCGTCCAGAAAGTTTTTGATTTCGCCGGGCTTTGGCAATGGCGGGCGACTGGCAACGGACTCGGCCTGCTGATCGTCGGAGATGATCTCATTGCAAATGTCGATGCATTCATTGCAGATGTAAACCGTGGGACCGGCAATCAGTTTTTTCACTTCGTTCTGCGACTTACCACAAAACGAACAGCGCAAGGTATCGTCAGCTCTTCGTACCATATCTGTAGGAGGGCTCCTTCAGAAAAACTTTTGCACTCGATCTACTTGAGGCCAATCACCGGGCTGGTTGGACCTTCCGGCGCGATCAGTTTTTGATAGTAGCGTTGGACGCATTCGTTACAAATGAACGCGCTCTTGCCAATCATCTGCTGCGGTACACCGGCCGTCGCCTGTGGCGCGCCGGCCATCATAGCCGCAACTTCACCCTTCGATTTACCGCAAAACGAGCAGCAGAACCCGCGAGCTTTCATTTTTGCAATCATTGTTTGGGTGTAACGCAACATAATAAGTTGCGATGGGTCGAGCAAGCTAAGAGCTTGCGGGAACTGACGCATCACTCGCGATGCGCGATAACCTCGTCTATTAAACCATATTCTTTGGCCTGCATGGCAGACATTATTTTGTCGCGCTCGACATCGCGCTCGACGGTTTCGTATGACTGGCCGGTGTGTTTCGCGATGATCTGCGAGGTTAGCTCGCGCATGCGCAGAATCTCTTCCGCTTGAATGCGAATGTCGGTGGCCTGACCTTCAGAGCCGCCGCGGGGCTGGTGAATCAGAATGCGCGAGTTGGGCAAGGCGAACCGTTTGCCTTTGGCGCCCGCCGCCAGCAGCAAAGCTCCCATCGAAGCGCACTGACCGACGCAGATCGTGGTTACGTCCGGACGAATGAATTGCATCGTGTCGTAGATCGCCATGCCCGCAGTGATCGACCCGCCGGGCGAGTTTATATAAATGTTGATGTCCTTTTCAGGATCCTCGGCTTCGAGGAAAAGGAGTTGGGCCACTATGAGGTTGGCGATCTGATCATCGATTGGGGTGCCCAGAAAAATGATGTTGTCTTTCAGCAGCCGCGAGTAAATGTCGAACGCGCGCTCGCCTCGCGACGTTTGTTCGACTACCATCGGAACTAATGCCATATGAGCTATATCAAACGATGAACTTGGAACGATGAACGATGAATTAACATTAAGACTCCTCGTCATTCATCGTTTCGCGTTCATCGTTCATCGTTTCTTCCTTCCACTCTTCGTCAGTTACACGGGCGTTTGCAACCAGCAGATCAAGCGCCTTGCGGTTGCGTAATCTGTTCGCGATGCTACGGTCGCCCCCTTCCTTTGTCAAGGTAGCTCGTATCTGCTCTTTTGGTTGACGCGAGGCTGTTGCTATCGCATCCAGCTCGGCTTCGATCTCTTCCTTACTTACGTCCAGGCTCTCCGCTTCAGCTATGCGATCGAGCAGCATAGAACCCCGCACATCGTCTTCGGCCTGTACCTTCAACTCTTCGCGCGCGCCCTCCCAGTTGAGCTCTGTATTGCGAGGATCAATGCCGCGACCGATCATGTCGCGCACGACGGTTTCGAGCCGCTGATTGGTTTGGTGCTCGACCAGAGTGTTGGGCACTTCGAAGGGGTGCTGCTCCGCCAACTTTCTCATAAGCTCGCTGCGCAGACGGTGGTCGGCCTCGGCACCGGCGCGCGCTTCCAGATCTTCCCGAATCTTTGCCTGCAAGGTCGCCAGGGAATCAAACTCCTCGTTAAGACTCGAGGCCCATTCATCATCAAGCGGCGGAAGCTCCTTAATCCGCACGGCAGTAACCTTGGCGCTGTAGTCAAGGCGCTTGCCCGCCAGGCCCTTGGAAGTAAAGTCGGGCGGGTACTCGACCCTGAACTTTTTCTCGTCCTCGGGCTGCACCCCCAATAGATTGTCTGTGAACTCCTGTTGCACTCCATCACCGCCCAACACCACCTCAACTTCTTCGACATTGATGTCTTCCTCTGCGGGTGTGTCGACAAACTTCCCGTTGAAATTCACAGTTACGGTGTCGCCCAGTTGGGCGCCGCGATCTTCAACCGGGATGAGCGACGCAGAGTTCTCGCGGAGTCCAGCGATAATGCGATCGACATCTTCGTCGGCCACTGGCCGGACGCGGCGAGTCGCCTCAATGCCTTTGTATTCGCCCAGCTCGACTTTTGGCAGCACTTCGATCTTGACGTTCACCGAGATTGGCTCTGCGCCGAAATTTTGCCGGGATTCATCGTTATCAAGCTGAACATCCGGCTCGCCAATCGTTTCCAGCGAGTGCTTCTCAATCGCGCCGCTTATCGCCTCGGGCACCAGCTCCTGCAAAACCTCGCTACGAATCTCATTCTTAAACCGGGTGCGAATTACGGAGCGGGGAGCGTGGCCCTTGCGAAAGCCCGGGACGTTGGCCAACTTTGAATAGCGATCGCTGACGCGATCATAGGAGGCCCGAACAACTTCAGGCCCAATCTCGATCTTGATCTCCTTCCGCGTTGGGGAGACATCAATCAATTCCGTCTTCATAATCAGTAATCAGTAATCAGTAATCAGTAGTCAGTAATCAGTAATCAGTAATCAGCACTCAGCCGATCCGCAAAATAAAGCCTCGATCTAAGATTATCGCAATGTCGCTCGGCTGATTACTAAATGCTGATTACTGACTGGTTCTTTTGGTGCGAAAGGGGGGACTCGAACCCCCACACCTTTCGGTACCAGATCCTAAGTCTGGCGCGTCTGCCAATTCCGCCACTTTCGCTCTTGCGCTTGCAAGCGCAGTCGGCGGGTTAGGATATCACGCGTGGTTGCATTCGTCACAAGCGCGGCTTCTCACCGAACTCGATACCTAGTTTTGGTCTTGCCAAGGAAATCTTTCGCCGTCTCA
>WNGJ01008450.1_pt1 | contig 10968 bp, 5 predicted proteins | sample 5400611 | NCBI WGS metagenome assembly WNGJ01 (sample SAMN13153375, study PRJNA577476) | soil metagenome | isolation source: 40 cm soil or saprolite under Garry oak tree replicate 1 | place: USA:California | collected 2016-06-15 | reverse complement strand
CGGGTGGCCGCCTTACGAGCGCATCCTGGCGATCGACGCGCTGGGCGGCCCCGGCGTGCCCAGGTCCGGGGACGACGGGCCGCTGACGCCCGAGGCGATCCGCGACGCGCTCGCGACGGGCATTTCCGCCTGCAACGTCACGGTCGGGTACACCGACTCGCTCGAGGTCTGCGTGCGCGGCATCGGCCAGTGGCAGCGGGAGATCGAGCTGCATCCCGAGGCGCTCTTGCTGGTGAGGTCGATGGCGGACGTGAAGGCGGCGAAGGCGTCGCGGCGGCTGGGGATCATCCTCGGGACGCAGAACCTGGCGATGGTCGGCACGAAGGTCGACCGCCTGAACACGCTGCGCGACCTGGGCGTCCGGGTCACGCAGCTCACGTACAACGTGCGGAACCTGCTCGGGGACGGGAGCATCGAGCCGGCGGACGCGGGGCTCAGCCGGCTGGGGCGGACGGTGATCGGGCAGGTGAACGAGCTGCGGCTTTTGCTCGATCTCAGCCACGGCGGGTGGCGGACGATCGCGGAGTCGGTCGCGGCGTCCGCGCGGCCGTGCGCGATCACGCACACCGGCTGCGCGGCCGTCACCCGCCACCCGAGGAACGTTCCGGACGAGGTGCTGCGGGCGCTCGCAGGCAAGGGCGGAGTGGCGGGCATCTACTTCATGCCGTACCTGCTGGAGAAGGGGCAGCCGATGGCGGAAGACGTGGTCCGGCATCTGGAGCATGCCCTCGACGTCGCGGGGGAGGACCACGTCGGGATCGGGACCGACGGGAGCTTCTCGCCGACGGTGCTCACGGACCAGGTGCGGCGGGCGCACCGCGAGAACATCGAGCAGCGGAAGAAGGCGGGGATCGCGGCGCCCAACGAGCAGCCGGAAGTCTTCTTGTACGTGCCCGACCTGAACACGCCACGGCGATTCGAGACGCTGGCGACCATGCTGTCGAAGCGCGGGCACAAGGACGCGCGGATCGAAAAGATCCTGGGCGGCAACTTCGCGCGGTTGTTCGGGGAGGTGTGGGGGTAGCTTTGTGAGCGCGGCGCTGGTGCGCGGAGGGGCTTTTCGGGGAAGGCGAAGCGCGGCGTCGGGTGCTGTTGCGTTTGATGAATCCTCGATCTGGATGCCGCAACAAGGCCGGGACCAGACCCCCCGAACGCATCCGCTGCTCGCTCCTCGGGCGCTCGCCTCGGCGTAAGGCGTAAGGCTCAGCCCCTCGCGACGGGTGGTAAGCGGTTCGGCTCTCTAGAGGTCATGGTTGCCGGTCGGTCTATCCTTTGGTGGGATGGACACCAAGGTGCTGACTCCTTGTCGATGCATGCTCTGTGCGCTCGTCATCGGTGCCGGCAGTCTTGCTTCGTGTCGCGGCGGTGGGAGCAACGGGACCTGTCTTGAAATGACCATCACCTACGCCGGGTCGAAGCTAGGCGCAGCGTATCTTCGCGTCGCGAGTGACGATGGCGGCAAGAAGTTCCGCTTCGCAAGTAACGCAGTTTCAATCCAGGCTCTGATTCAGGTGGAATCAGGTGGCGTGACCTGTGCCGGTGGCGGCGAACCAGTTGACGTTCCTTTTACCGGGGACGTCTGGGTAGATGTCGCAGGTACCGCTGCCTCTAGCTGCGCGGATGTGAATAATCCGAACCCTCTGTGCAAACCCTCTGCGGGTGACCCACAGGCACACCAGACTGGGGTGCAGCGGTTCGGGCAACTGACGCAGGTTCGCTTTGATGTGGTTGACCAGCCCTGAGGAGTCAGTCGATGCGCGTCCTGGTGGTTGAGGACCGGCCCGGAGCCGCGGCGCGTTCCGCCGCATGCTGCCGGGCTGCGACGTCGTTCACAGCCTTGGCCGATTAAGGCTCCCGGGCGACAGGCGACTAAACCAACCGGGATCCGGCCCAAGCTATGGTGGCCGGTTCTTCTTGCATTCCCTGTGCGGCGGAGTGTAGTCCGCTCCGGCCGCGCTCTGCTCTAGGAGCGTTCGCGCGTCGTTACGCCCGAGCGAATTCTGGGCGCGGAGGTCCTCCCGAATCAATTCCGCGGTCGCGGTCGCGCGCCGCCGTGGTGGGGGCGTGGCGGGCTTTTCGGGGGAGCCGGGTGGCCACCGCGTTGCCGTCGTGCGCGCACGTGCCGGAGCGGACCTCGACGCGGATGCCGCCCAAGCTGCGGGCGCCAGCGCGGGGCTCGCCACGCTGCTGCTGGGTCGCGGATTGATTCGGGCAGCCCTCGATTGAAACGTGCCGATTCAAGTTGCCCGATGCCATTGATTTGGGCGGACCTCTGCAGTGTCTTGAGCAAGGACTGCGCTGGGGAAGCGCCCGTCAGGGCGCGCTCATCCCGCGGACGCGCGGGTCAGCCGGTCGCGGATCGCGTCCCATTCCGGCGCTGCGGGCACCTGCTCGATCACGATCGACTTGCAGTCGGCGTCCTCGAGGTCCCGCAGCGCCGCGTACAGGCCGCGGGCGAATCCGGGCGCGTCGTCGGGCAACCGCGCCACCGACACTCCCGGCGGCGCCGGCGTGTCGCCGCGCACCAGCACGCCCACCGGTCCGGGGAGCCGGGCGGCCACCGACTCCAGCTCGGGGCGGGCCACCAGCCGCACGATGGCGGCAGGGGCATAATGGCGGCGCTGCTGGCCGGGGGACTGCGCCACGCCGGGGGCCGGCGCTGCTTCCAGCGGGCCCACCAGCTCCTCGATCTCCGCGCTCGGGATCGCTCCCTTGCGGAGCAGCCGCGGAGGGCCTTCGAGCGAAACGACGGTGGACTCGATCCCGTACGCGCAACGGCCGCCGTCGACCACCGCGTCGATGCGGCCGTTGAGATCGCGCAGCACGTGGGCCGCGGTGGTGGGCGAGACGTGCTGGGCCCGGTTTGCGCTGGGCGCGGCGAGCGGAGCGCCCACGCGCTCGAGCAGCGCGCGCGCCACCGGGTGCGACGGCGCGCGGACTCCGACGGTATCGCCGCCGGCCGTGCATTCGTCGGGGACGATCGCGGTCCGCGGCAACACCAGCGTGAGCGGGCCGGGCCAGAAGCGCGCCGCCAGCTGCAGCGCCTCCATCGGCCAGCGCGCGACCAACGGGCGCGCCTCGTCCTCGCCGAGCACGTGGACGATCAGCGGGTTGGTCAGCGGCCGTGCCTTGGCGGCGTAGATGGCGCGGACCGAGAGCGGTTCGAGCGCGAGGGCGCCGAGCCCGTAGACCGTCTCCGTCGGGAAGGCGACCAGGCCTCCGCGGCGCAAGAGCGTAGCCGCTTCGTCGAGGTCCGCAGGGGACCGCGCGCTGAGGAGCCGGGTCTCCACCTCACGGAACGCCTTCGAGGGCGGCGTGGTGGATGCCCTCGCCGACGAGCCTCGGGATCGCGCCGCTCCACGCCGACTTGAGGTCGGGGACCTTCGCCTCCAGCACCCCTTCGACGTTCAGGGTGCTGCCGCCCACCTGGCCGATGTCCTCGAACGGCGCCCCCGCGGCCTTGCAGATCGCCTCGATCGCGGCGCGGTCTGTGGCGGAGAACGAGACGACGACGCGCGAGGCGTCCTCGCCGAACAGGAGCGCGTCGGGCCGCAGCGGAGACCGGAGCGTCACGCGGCACCCGAGGTCCTTCGCGAAGCACATCTCCGCCAGGGCCACCGCGAGCCCGCCGTCGGAGCAATCGTGCGCTGCCCGGAGCAGCCCCGCCCGCACCGATTCGCGCACCGCCTTCTGCACCGCCTTCTCGCGAGCCAGGTCGAGCGGTGGCGGCATGCCGGCCACCTTGCCGTGCACCGCCTGGAGGTACTCGCTTCCACCCAGGTGCCCCTCCCCCAGGCCGCCGATGAGGCCGACGCGGTCGCCGGCCGCGCCGAACCCGCTGCTGGCGTTCTTCGCGCAGTCGTCCATCAGGCCGACCATTCCGATCATCGGCGTGGGCAAGACCGCTTTGCCCTCGGTCTCGTTGTAGAGCGAGACGTTTCCCGACACGACCGGCGTGTCCAGGGCGGCGCAGGCGTCCGCGATGCCCAGGCAGGCCTGCTCGAACTGCCACATGATCTCGGGCCGTTCCGGGTTGCCGAAGTTCAGGCAGTCGGTGACGGCCAGGGGCTCGCCCCCGACGCAGGAGACGTTGCGCGCGGTCTCGGCCACGGCGTGGGCCGCGCCCAGGCGCGGCTCCAGGTAGACCCAGCGCGCGTTGCACCCGACCGAGAGCGCCACTCCGCCGTCGCGCTGCCCGGTGAACCGGACCACCGCCGCGTCGCCCTGCCCGGGACGGATGGCACTGCCGATGCGGACCATGTGGTCGTACTGCCGGTACACCCACTCCTTGGACGCGACGGTCGGCGAAGCCAGCACGGTCCTGAGCGCCACTATCAGGTCTTTCGGCTGCGGCACCTCCGGCATCCGCTGCGCCTCGTCCTGCCACGCGGGCCGCGTCCGCGGGCGGTCGTACGAAGGCGCATCGTCGGTCAGCGGCGCGATGGGCAGCTCCGCGACGGTCTCGCCGCCGCTCTTCACCACCAGCTTGCCCGTGTCGGTGACCCGGCCGACGACCGCGTGCGCGAGGTCCCACTTGTCGCAGATGTCGAACACTTCCTTCTCGCGGCCCCGCTTCGCCACCAGGAGCATGCGCTCCTGCGACTCGCTGAGCATCACCTCGTAGGGCGTCATCCCCGTCTCGCGGCGGGGGACGGCGTCCACGTCCAGCTCCAGACCGCTGCCTGCGCGCGAGGCCATCTCGACAGAGGAGGAGGTGAGGCCGGCCGCGCCCATGTCCTGGATGCCGACCAGGCAGTCGGTCTTGAACAGCTCCAAGCACGCCTCGAGCAGGAGCTTCTCCATGAAGGGGTCGCCCACCTGCACCGTCGGCCGCTTGCTCTCGCTCGCCTCGTCGAACTCGGCGCTCGCCATGGTCGCCCCATGGATGCCGTCGCGGCCGGTGCGCGCGCCGATGTAGATGACCGGGTTTCCCATCCCGCTCGCGGTGCCGCGGAAGATGCGGTTCGACTTCAAGAGGCCCAGCGTGAACGCATTGACCAGGCAGTTTCCGTTGTAGGAGGCGTCGAACGCCACTTCACCGGCCACGGTGGGCACGCCGATGCAGTTGCCGTATCCGCCGATCCCGGCCACCACGCCCTCCAGCAGCGAGGCCGTCCTCGGGTGCGAAGGATCGCCGAACCGGAGCGCGTTCATCGAGGCGATCGGGCGCGCCCCCATGGTGAAGACGTCGCGGAGGATGCCGCCCACCCCCGTGGCCGCTCCCTGGTACGGCTCGATGTAGCTCGGGTGGTTGTGACTCTCCATCTTGAAGGCCACCGCCAGGCCGCCGCCGACGTCCACCACGCCGGCGTTCTCACCCGGCCCCTGCAGCACGCGTTTCCCCTTGGTGGGGAGGTGCTTGAGGAACCGCCTGCTCGACTTGTACGAGCAGTGCTCGCTCCACATCGCGGAGAAGATCCCCAGCTCGACCAGGTTGGGATCGCGCCGGAGCACCTTGCGGATACGCGAATACTCGTCCTGCGAGAGGCCGTGCGCTGCGACGATCTGCGGAGTGATGGCCGCCATGAGGCGCGCACCATACCAGACCGCGCGCCGTCCGGGGACACGGCCGTCGCCCAGGGGAGGGTTGCAATTTCCGCCTGCTCGCGCTCCGATCAGGCGCTCATGGAAGAGCGCCAGGTCGAACAGGAGAGGCGGAGCCTCGCGCAGGCGGAACGCCGCCAGCGCCTGCTCTCCGATGTCTCCCGCCAGCTGCTCGACTGCATCGGCGCGGACGAGATCGAGCCGCTCCGCCGCATCGTCCGGCTGGTCACCGACGCGGTGGGCAACGACTGGTGCGCCTTCGCCCTGGTGCAACCTGACGGCACCCTGAAGAACGTGGCCACCTACCACCCCGATCCGCGGCAGCGCGCGCTGGAGGAGAAGTTGAACGCGCTGCTGCCGCCCGATCGCTGGGACGCGCCGCCGCTCGAGCGCAACGCGCTGGTGCAGAAGCGGCCCATCGTCACCGAGGTGATCACCGACGAGATGCTCCGCGCGGCAGTGCCTTCGGAAGAGGCCTTCCAGCTGCTCAAGGAGGTGGGGCTGACCTCGGCGGTGGTCGCGCCAATGTTCGATGGCCAGCAGCCGGTGGGAACGCTCCTGCTCGCCACCACCGGGCCGGGCCGCAGGTACACGAACGACGACGTCGACTTCGTCTTCTCGGTGGCGGGACGCGCGGCGCTGGCCGTGCGCAACGCGCGCCTGGTGGGCGAGCTCGCCGCCGAGCGCGACCGGCAGCGCGTCGAGCGGCAGGAGGCCGACCGCCGGGTGGCGGAGCTGCAGGCGGTGTTCGACTGGGACCCGAACGGGATCGCCCTCTTCGACGCAGGCAACGTGCTGAAGATGGCGTCCCACCAGATCGAGGAGATCTTCGGAATCCCGCTCCGCGCGATGTACGGGCAGCCCTTCGAGGAGATCTACCGGCGCAAGCTGGAGCAGGCGAAGCCCGACGGGCGTTCGGCGATGCTGGCCCGCGTCCGGGACATCTTCGCCGAGCGCAACGCTCCCTCGCGCGACGAGATCGAGCTGGAGCGGCCGCGGCACCGCTGGCTCACGCGGACGACCGTGCCGGTGCGGGGCATCTCCGGCGAGTACTTGGGCCGGCTGGTGGTCTACCTGGACGTCACCGAGCAGCGCGAGCTGGACCGGCAGCGCTCGGACTTCCTCACGGTCGCGGCGCACGAGCTGCGCACGCCGCTCACGCCGCTGTCGATGTACCTGCAGTCGATCGAGCGGCGGATCCGGCAAGGGCATGCGGTCGAGGGCGACCTGGTGGGCAAGGCCCGCCGGCAGGTGGAGCGCCTGGGCGGTCTGGTGGAAGATCTCCTCGACGTCTCGCGGCTGGAGTCGCGGCGCCTGCACATCGCCTCCCAGGAGGTGCGGGTCAACGGGCTGGTCGACGCGGTGGTGGCGGACTTCCGCGGGCAGACCCGCAACCACGACATCGTCTTCCACCGCTCGCCGGAGCCGGTCGTCGTCCGGGGCGACAAGGAGCGGCTCGAGCAGGTGCTCGTCAACCTGCTGCAGAACGCGATCAAGTACAGCCCGCAAGGCGGGCAGATCGTGGTGGCGGTCCAGCGCCGGGACCGGGAGGTGCGGATCTCGGTCAAGGATCCGGGCATCGGCATTCCGGGGGAGGACCAGCCGAGGCTGTTCCAGCGCTTCTTCCGGGCGGCGAACGCGACCACGCGCAACTACAGCGGTCTGGGGATCGGCCTCTTCGTCTCGCACGAGATCGTCCACCGGCACGGGGGCCGGTTCGAGGTGGAGAGCGAGGTCCCCAAGGGCTCCACCTTCGCCTTCTACCTGCCGCTCCAGCAGCTCGCCGCGGCCGTCGCCGAGGCGCCCGCGCGCGTGCTGCTGGTCGACGACGACCCCGGAGTCCTGGAGGCCACCAGCCAGGTCCTGCGCGAGTGGGGCTACGCGGTCGACGAGGCGCGCGACGGCGAGACCGCGCTGTCCCTGGCGCGCAACGCGAAGCCGGACCTCATGCTGGTGGATCTCATGATGCCGGTGATGGACGGCTGGACGCTGATCCGCCGGCTGCGCGAGGAGAGGGTCGCGCCCGGCGTGCCGGTGGTCGTCTTCTCCGCCGATCGCGAGGCGCGGGAGAAGGCGCGCGACCTGAACGCGGAGGCGACGCTGCGCAAGCCGTTCGAGCTCCAGGACCTCCAGGACGTGGTCGAGCGGCTCATCCCCTCCAAGCCGGCGGCCTGAGATGGGCAGGAAGGTGAAGAGGATCGGGCGCCCGCGATCCCGCCCTGCGCTCGCCATCCTCTCCCGCAAGAAGACGCTCTACTCCACCCGCCGCCTGATGGACGCGGCGAAGGCGCGCGGGTTCCGCACCCGGGTGATCGACGTGCTGCGCTGCAGCCTCGCGCTGGAGTCGGCGAACCCGCGCCTGTACCACCGGGGCAAGGAGGTGCGCGGGATCGGCGTGGCCATTCCCCGCATCGGCGCCTCCGTCACCGCCGTGGGGCTCTCCGTGGTGCGGCAGCTCGAGGCGATGGGCGTGCCGATGATCAACAGCGCGGGAGCGATCGCGCGCAGCCGCGACAAGCTGGCGGCGCTGCAGCACCTGGCGGCGGCGGGCGTGCGCATCCCGCGGACCGTGCTCGCGCGCGGCGGCGGTGACGTGCACGAGCTCGTCGCGCAGGTCGGTGGGCTCCCGGCGATCCTCAAGCTGATCCAGGGCACGCAGGGCGTGGGAGTGATGATCGCCCACAGCGCGGCGGAGGTGGAGAGCATCCTCGGCACGCTCTGGGATCTCGGCCAGGAGATCCTGCTGCAGGAGTTCGTGGCGGAATCGCAGGGGAAGGACATCCGCGCGCTGGTGGTCGGCGAGCGGGTGGTGGGCGCGATGCGGCGCGAAGCGCGCCGCGGCGAGTTCCGCAGCAACCTGCACCGGGGAGGATTCGGCACCGCCGTGCAGCTGCCTGAAGACCATGCCGAGGCGGCGGTGCGGGCCGCGCGCGTGCTCGGGCTCGACGTCGCGGGCGTCGATCTGCTCGAGTCGAGCGACGGGCCCAAGGTCGTCGAGCTGAACTCCAGCCCGGGCTTCGAGGGCCTCGAGCGCGCCACCGGGCTCGACATCGCGGGCGAGATCGTCGGCTTCGCCGCGCAGGTGGCAGAAGGTGCGCAGCGCGCGTTGGCGCTGTAGATCCTGAATGCCTGTTCCCCCGGAGAAAAGCGCAGCGCGCAGGCCGCGTTCGCGGGCCGGCGCGCACGTGCGCAAGCAGGCGACCGGGCGCTCCCGCACGCACACGGGCGCGGCGAAAAACAATCTTGCTCCGCGCGCCGCCATCGGGTCAGGATGATCTCATGGCGATCCGCCCGGCCCCAGGCGCGGTCTTCCAGCGCCTGCATTCGGCCCACACGGATGCACCGGTGGACGTGGAGCTGGTGCTGTACCACGACGTGCTCTGCTCCTGGTGCTACGTCGCGGACGCGCGGCTCGAATACCTCCGCGACGAGTACGGTCCGACGCTCAGATGGAGCCTGCGGCCGTACCCGTTGCGCCCCGAGAACCAGTTCCCGGACAAGAAGCAGCGGTCCGTCCTGGCGCGCCACTTCCGCCGGCTCGGACGCGAGCAGGAAGGAAAGGGCGTCAAGCCCGACCTCTGGACCGGCGAGGACCCGCCCGCGAGCTCGGTGCCGCCGCTGGTCGCGCTGGAGGCGGCGCTGCCCCAGGGCGAGGAGCTGCAGCGCGCGCTGCTGCAGGCGATGCGGCGCGCGGCCTTCCTCCAGGGCATCAACGTGGCCCGCCGCGACGTCCAGCTCGAGCTGGCGGCGAAGGTGGGCATCGATCTGGGCCGCTTCGTCGAGGAGCTCGACGACCCGCGCCTCGAGCAGGACGTGAACGACGCGGTCGAGGAGGCGGAGGCCCTGGGCATCAAGGGAGTGCCCGCGCTGGTGATCGGCGGAGAGTGGCTGATGCAGGGGTGCCGCGAGCTGGCCGAGTACCGGGAAGTGATCGACAAGTACCTGCGCGAGCGCGTCGCCTCGGCGCAGATTCGCGTCACGCACTGAAGGTAGCCCTACCCCCTCTCCCTGCGCGGGGCTATTCTCCCGCGCGCCATGGCCCCCGTCCTCGCCTCGCTGATCATTCTCGCCGGGCTCGCCGTCTTCGCCTGGATCGTCTCCTTCCGCGTGCGCCCGCTCCTCTTCGCCCGCAAGGACGTGCGCTGGGACGATCCGGCGGAGCGCACCGAGCGGCTGCTGATCTACGGCCTCGGGCAGAAGCGGATGCCCGGCAAGCCCGAGCGCCCGGCGGGGATGGCGCACATCTGGATCTTCGTCGCGTTCCTCGTCGCGCAGCTCGGGACGCTCACCTCGTTCGGGCTCGCCTACGACCCGGGCTTCCACCTGCCGTTCCTCGCGCACGAGACGCAGCTCGGGCAGACGTACCTCTTCGCGAAGGACCTGATCGATCTGCTCGGCAGCGCCGGCGTCGCGGTGTTCCTCTACTACCGGCTGGTGCAGAAGAAGGAGCGGATGACGCTCAGCTGGGAGGGCGTCTTCATCCTCTGCATGATCCTGGGCGTCCTCTGGACCGACGTCTTCATCGACGCCGCCTTGCTCGCAAAGAGCGCGGGCGAGGTGCCCTGGTACCTGCCGGTCTCGGGCAAGGTCGCGCGCTGGTTCTTGTACGGGATGTCGCCGCAGGCCGCGATCAACGCGATCACGGTGGGGGTGCTGCTGCACATCGCCATCGTGATGGCGTTCCTCAACTTCCTGCCGCTGGGAAAGCACTTCCACATCATCACCGGCCTTCCCACCGTGTTCTTCCAGCGGCTCACTCCGCAGGGGCAGCTGTCCAAGCTGGACCTGGAAAACAGCGAGAAGTTCGGCGTCGCGAGGCTCACGGACCTCTCCTGGAAGGAGATCCTCGACACCTATTCCTGCACCGAATGCGGACGGTGCCAGACGTACTGCCCGAGGTACGACACGGGGAAACCGCTGACGCACAAGGAAATGAACCGCGCCATCCGGCACCACGCCCAGCAGATGGCGGAAAGGATGCCGCTGCCGCTGGCGCAACTGGCGCGGAAGCTGAACCGCATTCCTGCGGTGGCGGGCGGCGGCCACGCGAACGGCCACGGCGATGGCGCCCACGCCGACCCCGCGACGGGATCGGAGGGCGCCGTCGCGCAGAGCTCGTTGCAGCTCCCTGCCGCGCTGATGGAAGAGATGCCGCCGCTGGTGGGAGAGGGCGGCGTCATCCCCGACGAGACGGTCTGGGCGTGCACCACCTGCGGCTGGTGCGAGCAGGCTTGCCCGGTGTTCATCGAGCATCTCCCGCGCATCGTGGACATGCGGCGGAACCTGGTCCTGATGGAAAGCCGCTTCCCCGAGGAAGCGGCGCGCGTGTTCAAGGGAATGGAGACGCAGGGGAATCCCTGGGGCATGGGCAGCAACCGGCGGGCCGAGTGGTGCGCCGATCTCGACGTGCCCGTGGCCGCGGCG
>WNGJ01018330.1_pt1 | contig 10969 bp, 8 predicted proteins | sample 5400611 | NCBI WGS metagenome assembly WNGJ01 (sample SAMN13153375, study PRJNA577476) | soil metagenome | isolation source: 40 cm soil or saprolite under Garry oak tree replicate 1 | place: USA:California | collected 2016-06-15 | reverse complement strand
GCGCTGCAACTTCACCCTCCGAGGATCATCTACGCGCTTCTGTTCGGCCTGGGTCTCATTTGTTCGCTGCTGGCTGGTTTTCGGATGTCCAGCGGCCAACACCGGAGTTGGCTCCACATCCTTGGCTTCACAGTCCTCATCGTCTACGTCATGCTCGACGTCGAGTACCCACGCGCGGGCTTGATCCACCTCGAATCCGCGGACCAGTTGCTGGTCAACCTCCGTGAGCACATGAAGTCAAAATAGATGGTGGCTGATAACTCCCGGTAAGACAGATTACCCTGCTCCATCAAGGCCAGCTGCTCAGAGCGGGTTCCGGGCGCAGTTCGTTTGGCATCTCCATCCGCTCCGATATGACGTCGGGCTTTTCTCGTCAACCTTTAGTACTGGCGCAGTTCAGCGACCCCGCAGCGCCGCCATACCTGACTTAGGCAAGCGTGGAATCCGGGGGGACAACGTCGGGCGGGAGATTTAGTATTCGCGCTTCCGTTGCAGCACCGGGACTTCCATCAGATCGCCGTCGGCGTAATCTGGCTGATTAAATCAGTGAGTCATCCTATACACCCTGATTTTCAGAACGTGATCGCGCCGGAGATCTGCAGTGTGTATCCCTGATAGGTCGACCTGCACGCGAATTCATGAAAATACTTAACCCCTACGCTCGCCTTGCGCCCCGGGAATATTGCATTGGTCGTGAATCCTAGACTGTTGACCTTGTAGTGTGCCGCTGCCTCTTCCCGCGTAATCGCTGGGCCTTGCTTGTCTGTGGTCTGCCACTGGCCGTACCCAGCTAACCCCACCTGAAGGCGCAGGTTGCCTTGCAGCGAAAACGCTTGCGTTAGCGAATAATCGAGGTTGAAGGTTTGGCCTGGGTGGCTCATGGTCCCCTGTTGAGTGCCATGGAATTCGTACATCTCGAACGCGGACAAAGCCGTCGCTTTGCTCTCAGTGAGATAGATTGTTTGTCCGCTCGAAAGCACCGACGTCCAATAGCCGGAACCCACATTATTGTTACCGTCGGCCTCGAACTTCCCCGTGGGTGCTAAAAATCCGTAGATTGCCCGAATATCTGTACGCCTCTTCCTCCACCCTAGAATCAGCGGCTGATAGAACGAATCCGCAAATCCGCCGCCGCCGCTAAGAGGGCCCACAAGGTCTGAAGTGAGCGAGTTGTTGGCGACCGGAAGGGTAGCCGAAGCCGAGAGTACTGCTCCACCCAATAACCCTACCTTCCCTTTGCTTACCCAAACGAAGCTGTTCAGATCCATCATGATTGAGTTCCGGCCGGTTGCAACCACGTTTCCCTCGGAATCTCTTTTTTCATCACGCGAGAAAAACACAAAGAGGTTTGAATAGGTAATACCAGTTTCGGGTGTGACTCCGGAGTTGGTGGCGTTCATGCCGACTGGGTAGACACCGCGGACTTGTGCGCGACTGGCAGTGGAAGCGAAAAACATCGGCCCCGCAACCAGGCTTACCAGACAAAAGAGACGAAGTGCCAGTTTTGTTCTCATCAGGATTCGCAATTTCGCTCTTCCGCGACAGGGCCATACTGCGATCTTATCTGCGCTTTAAACTTCCTGCACCGCTCCCCGAGAGCCCAGTACCCGTGCCAACGGCATTAAAATCAGTAGTCCAACGACAGCCACCACTACCACCATGACGAGCACATAGGGGTCATCGAAGTTCTTGCCACCGACCACAAGTGCAGCGGCGATGTTCCGCTGTGCAGTACCCAGCGCCAGGACGCCTTTCGTCCCGAAAGCCGGACCGCCGAGAAGCCATCCGATTGCAACGCCGACGAGAATGAATAGGATGCTGGCCAAAATTCCCCGGGTGCCGAGCAAGCTGAATACATTTCTGATGTTTGTCACAAGCAGCAGCACGATCAGCAAAACTAGACTGAGGCTGGAGATACGGTTGAGTGGCGTGCGTATCCGGTCCGCAACGTGGCCGAACCGAGCTTTCACCAACAATCCAGCGCCGAGTGGCAGTAGCATCAGAAGAACTAGTGAAAGCGCGATTTTTGTAGGATCTACGGAAACACCTTCGAGAAGCAATGGGAGGACGAGCGGCATGTAGCCCACTGTCAAAACCATGAGTAGCACCATTAAGCCCACCGCAAACGCAAGATCGCTCTTGGCAAGCCCTGCCAGCTTAGGCAGAAAAGGCGCGCCTGCTGCTGTGCCCAGCAACAGCAGGGCTATCCCAAGTGGTTCGTCTAGCCTGAGCAGCCTCGCGATCAAGAGTGCGCCCAGTGGCATCAGGACAAAGTTTGCTAGCAGTGCGACAGAAACCAGTTTGCCGTTGCGCAGAGGAGCCATAATCTGCCTAACGGTGAGGCTCACACCGACGGCCAGCATGCTTGAAACCACAAAGGCCAGCATCGCTAGTGGGACTACCTTACTAAGGAGTTCCATATGCCATTCCCAATGCAATCCAAGTTCGGATCAAGCGACGGCCTGCGTTTTCTTTGCCTGCTTTCCGCTTGCGAGCGGCATGGATGCAAGGTTCTTCCAGAAGGTTTCCAATGACTCCACTCCACCAAACAACGTGGTGAAGATGGTGGAATCGGCGAGCAGGATGTGTCCGGCACGTTGTCCATTGGGAGGCATCCAAATGCACGAGTTGAACTCCGTGTTCCCGGTGGCAGTAAAAGGATGCGGTCGGTCAAGATCAATCGGCTGACACGTAAGTACGTGGACTGATTTTGTATCGTCGGTGGTCAGGGCATAATGCGGCAAGTGCGGATGGAAATTGAAGGTGGTAACTCCGTTGAGCAAGCCTAGTTTGTCCAGGTCTTTGTTGATCGTAAGTGGGGCGATTTGTTTTGTGCCCGTGACGACCGCTGGGCGAAGTCCATATTGATTCAGGACTGGTACCCCGAGGCCCTTCATCATTGAACGTGTGTATTGCCCGAACCGCTGTTGGCGCGGGACGAGCGCATCACCGTGATGCTTATATTCCAGTTGCCGCTGCTGCATGTCTTCCGTGAATCCCACATCGTGATGAGGTCCAAGCAACAGACACGTTCCGTCTCGCTTTAGCCACTCGCGGATCGCCTCAATTTCCCCGGAGGTGGCCTCCTGCTCTGAAACCAGATGGTCGAGACCGAACACCATCAGCGTGTCCGTGTCAGCCAGGATTCGTTCATCTATCGGCAGCTTGTATCCCGCCTGATCAATTCGTTGGAACACGGCCGCAGGATGGCCAGTGACTTCGCCCGCTGCTTTCTGAAATGCGAGCGTGGAACGGTGGAACAACTCTAGGGTTCCGGCAATTCCTTGCAGGAAATGCATCGCATCCCATTCCATTCCCTCATACGCCGGCCAGGCAACTCTGCGCACTTCAGTCATGGTCGAGAAGCGGTTGTCAAGCGCCGTGACATCTCGGTTGGACTCCCATGGGTAACTCCAGGTCCAGTAGATGGAGATACTGGGTCCCGAAGATGGGATCGCGCTCGTTCCCCAGCTCATGGAAAGTCGGATCATTGGCCCACACATTCATCGCAAACTCAAATTGGCGGACAAGGCTTGCGCAACCGACGAACGCGGCGATTCCTCGCTCGATTCCGTCTTCCGGCGCGCCCTCCGGCAGCGGCGGACCGTACGTCCCTCCGCGCCGGATCATCTTCCGCCGGTTCATATTCACTGCGGTGTCCCGCGGGTTCAAGCGACGAATGTGCGCACCAAGCGGGCAGGCATATCCGTGAGGATCCATGTCCGCGTAAGTGAAGGCATTGTTGCGCTGAAAATCGGCGCCGAGACTTGGATCATCTTTATCCGGCGTGAGGACAAGCGGAGCCCCGCTCCGCCACCGTCCCATCAGCTTGGCGGCTATCAATTCCTGCTGCTCGGGTGTTTCCCCATGTTCCCGGAGAAAATCGCGAAATGCGCCCACATGCTCTTTCATCATCAAATACGCGACATAGCTGCCGTTACGAGAAAGAATCCCCGGCTGAGGCATTCCCGCGGCCGGACCGTCTTCATCCGGGTACCCGAGAAAGAATTCACCTGGTTTGATCGGCGGGCCAGAGCCGGGCGTCGGCTCCACTCCCGTTCCTTCGATAGCCGGCTGCGAGAGCCGGTCGCGGTATCCAAAATGTTCGTGAGCGTAGTCGAACGGCGGAAGGGCTTCCAGGTCTAGGCAGGAGAGAAGTTCGACTCCCGTGCATTGCGCTAGATAGCGTTCGTGCTCCTTCCGGCACCGCTCGCGTTCCGCGACATCGCGAGCGAATAGTATGGCGATGGCGTGCAGTTCCGGCCTGGCTAGGCTTCCCACCCAGTGGTCTGGGTGGTTGGCGCCCGTGGTTCCGAGAATTTCTGCTCGGGCGGCCATTCCTTGACGGAACTCCTCGGGAAATGTGGCCAGCGAGACTTCATCTACCCCGAGTGCTTGCAAGCCGTTCCACGTGAACCCAATAGTCACCCACCTGGAGTCAACCAGGTTCGACCCCACTGCCTTTGCGGTGCCCACCTTGTCGATCAGGCCCATCAGCCACGCTCGTCCGCACGCTGCGCTCCGGAACGTCAAAAATTCGTAACGCGCGGCGCGAGCCGGTGGCCGCGACATCAGGAAATGCTGAATGTCTTCCAGTTCAAGAGCGTCGTCCTCGTTTCGCCCTGTGAGCGATTGTTGCAGGATGGCCACATCTTTCTCCTGTCACTACTGCATGAGATCAAGCATGTCCGCAAAAGCCGCCTTGAGCTTCAGCGCCTTTTTGACCTCATCGGCCGTGACGTACGGGTATTCTCCATATTCCAAAAAGCTCGGACACTGGTGCTCGCGGAAAAATTTGATGACTGCCGACAGGTTTGTCTTCCAGTCGTCCGGCCATCCTTCAAGATTCACGAACACGGAGGTGATGCCGGTTTTGACGAACAGGGCGACTGCGTCCTCGAGGTATTTGTCAAAATCGGTATCGAAGATGCCCTGATACATGAAGTGCAGTCCCGATCCGACATCGAATAAGATCCATCGAAGATAATGCAACTTTAGTGGTGCCAGCACAGATGGATTATTTTTGACTGCTTCTTCAATACTCTTCCCGTAGTCGCGGACTGCCTGCTCTCTCCCATCTTTGACCTTCGCGACCACTGAAAACCCGTGGCAAGCGGGAGTCTTCGGAAAAATAGGACCGTAGCGCCCTTGTTCGAGCGTGAAGTATCCCTCCTTTGGCATTGCCATCGCGGCTGGTTTCGTCCAATCGCTCTCTTTAGGTCTCGCGGGCCCTGGTGTTGCCATGAAAGCCTCCTTGGAGGGGGTTGCATTCTGGTTCGTGTTCCTCACGCCGCAAGCTATCGGACGGCGCAAGAACTCCACACTGTCAATATTGGCAGGTTCCACCAATTTCACTCAGCGCTGTAATTCCCACGAATCTGTGTCCCCACGCGTTGGAGGTTATGGTAGAGCAGCAACTTTCGAAAGGGACCAAACCATGTTCAATGCCATTCTTTTTGTGATATTTGGCTTGGTCGCTTTCTGGGTGTTGGCTGCTATTTTTGAGGCAATAGGATTCACAAGGCATCGCTACGTTGCACGAGGTCTAGTCAGCCGCAGAACTCCGCACGTAGCGATAGGTTGTGCAATCCCAATCCCGACATGCTGGGTGGGAGAGGCTAAGCGAACAACGGGCGTTCTTGTGTTGAAAATTGCCCACACCCGTAAAATAACCGGTGCCTGGTCGCAGGCAATTACATTTTCAAATCTTCAAGATTGATCCGATTGTTGCTAAAACACGCCAGAAGGGGCAGTTTCAATCCCTCCTATCTCCGATCCCACCTCATGGTTGATGTATCCCATGGGCCGTCGAATGAGGGATTCGGCGAGCGCGTAAAGGATCCCACCAGACGAGCAAAGTTTCCTAGAGCAATTCGTTATCTAGACAATTGGGCCTAGATATGACAAGCGGCGCGAATGCTGAGCTCGCGAATATGGAAGCGGAGCGATAGTGAAAGTGTCGCACACGGTGAAGGGAGAATCCGTGATTACCGGGGGCAGAGTCAAGCCCGGGGGAAATGGTGGTGACGGACGGCCAATTGCGCTTGGCCACGGGCACGAAGGTGCGGATTAAGACGAGTCTCTAAGCCAGCACAGAAGCACCATGCAGATAGCGGAAAATTTTATCAAGCGGCCGGTGATGACCTCCCTGGTGATGGCCGCGGTGCTTATCTTTGGGATTGTGGCTTATCGCGACCTAGCGGTCAGCGACCTCCCCAATGTGGATTTTCCGACCATTACCGTCTCGGCAAGCCTGGCGGGAGCCAGCCCTGAAACGATGGCTTCTGCGGTGGCCACGCCGCTTGAGAAGCAATTTACGACCATCGCGGGCCTTGATTCCATGACGTCGACCAGCGCCCTGGGCACGACGCAAGTCACTTTGCAGTTCGATTTGAGCCGGAACATTGACGGAGCGGCGCAAGACGTTCAAGCAGCCATCACCGCAGCGGCGAATCAACTCCCTCCGAACATGCCGACGCCGCCGACCTTCCGGAAAGTAAATCCGGCGGATTCGCCGATTCTCTATTTGGCGGCCACTTCGCCGACGCTTCCGCTTTCCGAAGTCGACCAATACGCGGAAACGCTGCTGGGCCAGCAGATATCGATGATCAGCGGTGTGGCGCAGGTATCCGTTTATGGATCGACGCCGTACGCCGTGCGCATCCAACTCGACCCCAAGGAATTAGCAAGCTGGCAGATTGGCATCGACGAAGCGGAGCAAGCGGTCCAAAACGCAAACGTGAACATGCCGACGGGGACGCTCTACGGCGTGCACAAAGCGTTTACCGTGCGGGCAAACGGGCAGATGATGAGCGCCGCGCCGTATCGACAGCTCATCGTGGCGTATCGGAACGGTGCGCCTGTGCGCCTGGAGGAAGTGGGGCACGTTCACGACAGTATTCGGGACACGAAACTCTCGAACTGGATCAACGGGGTTCCCGGTGTGATTTTGGCGGTGCAGCGCCAGCCGGGAACGAACACGATCGAAATCGTAAATGCCGTCAAGAGACTTCTGCCAGCTTTCCGGGCCATCCTGCCGCCCTCGATGCGCCTGGCAGTCGAGTACGATCGTTCGGTCACGATCCAGCAGTCGGTCAACGACGTAAAATTCAGCCTGTTTCTCGCGATTCTGCTGGTTGTGCTCGTGATTTTCCTGTTCCTGCGCAACGCTTCGGCGACGCTGATCCCGAGTTTGGCACTGCCGATGTCGATCGTAGGGACGTTCGCGGTTATGTATCTGCTCGGTTTCACCGTGGACAATATTTCCTTGCTGGCGCTGACGTTGTCGGTGGGCTTCGTAGTGGACGATGCGATCGTGATGCTGGAAAACATCGTGCGCCACATGGAGCAAGGCGAAGGCGTGCTGGAGGCCGCGCTGCATGGTTCACGCGAAATCGGGTTCACCATCGTTTCCATGACGCTGTCTTTGGCGGCGGTATTCTTGCCGGTGTTTTTCATGGCCGGAATTCTGGGCCGCCTGCTGCACGAATTTGCGGTGGTCATTATTTCCGCGATTCTGGTTTCCGGCGTGGTGTCGCTGACGCTTACACCGATGCTTTGCAGCCGGTTCCTGAAACCTCACGTTGGGGAACGCGAACAGCATGGACGCCTGTACAACGCGCTGGAGCGAATCTTTCAGCGCATGGTGGACGGTTACGAAGTCACTTTGCACTGGGCCATGAGGCACCGCGTGGCGGTCATGGTCGCTGGGGTTGTGTTGGTGGTGGCAACCGCCTGGCAATTCTGGGTCATTCCCAAAGGGTTCCTCCCGGAGGAGGATACCAACGAAGTGGTTGGATTCGACGAGGCTCTCCAAGGAATCTCGTTCGACGCAATGAAAGCACATCAGGAAGCCCTGAACAAGATTGTGCTGGCCGATCCCAATACTTCCGAATTTTTCTCAAGCATTCAGGCTTCCGGGACGTCGGGCTTGAATATCGGGCGTTTCTTCGACCACTTGCAGGACCCCTCGCACCGGCCGTCGACGGAGAACGCAACTTACCAGAGTTTGGAGTCAAGGTACGGACATACTGCTCGACTGGGCTGGCTGATTCATGCGATGCGTCCGCTCTTCGAGCATCACATGACCATTCCCGAAATCATGTGGGAAATGGAGTCAAAATTAAACGCCATCCCGGGCCTGCGCGTATACTTGCAGAATCCGCCTTTCGATCCGAATTGGCGGCCAACTCACCAAGAGCCTGTATCAGTACACGCTCGTGAGTCCAGATACCGATCAGCTTTACAAGTACGCACAAATCTTGAACGACGAGATGAGAAGGCTGCCCGGGCTCATTGACGCTACAACCGATTTACAGATCAAGAGCCCTCAGATCGACCTCAATATCGACCGGGATAGAGCCCTGGCGCTTGGCGTCTCTCCCCAGCAAATTGAAGACGCACTGTACACCGCTTATGGCCAACGATGGATTTCGACGATCTACGCGCCGGCGAACGAATACTGGGTCATCATGGAATTTGGAGCCGCAATACCAGCAAGACCCTCAAATGCTCTCCTATCTGTATATCCGTTCGACGAATGGACACCTCGTGCCCCTGAACGCCGTGTCGAGCATAAAGACCGGCCTGGGACCTTTAACCGTGAACCACTTGGGGCAGTTAACCTCGGTGACGATTTCGTTCAACTTGGGGCCCGGCGTTGCGCTTGGGCAGGCGGTGAGCGAGATTCAGAAGACCGCAGCGGACACCCTCCCAATAACGATTAGCGGGAGTTTTCAGGGCACGGCGCACGCGTTTCAGCAGTCGCTTTCCGGGCTCGGACTGCTGCTGGCCATGGCCGTCCTGGTCATCTACATCGTGCTCGGGATCCTGTACGAAAGCTTCATGCACCCGCTCACCATCCTTTCGGGATTGCCCGCGGCAGCCTTCGGCGCATTGGCCACATTAATGCTCTTCCACATGCAACTGGATCTTTTCGGATTTGTCGGCATCATCATGCTCATCGGCATCGTAAAGAAAAACGCCATTCTGGTCGTGGATTTCGCGATTGACATGGAGCGCGCTGGCAACACGACTCCCGCAGAAGCCGCCGTTAAGGGCAGCTTGATTCGCTTCCGGCCCATCATGATGACGACGATGGCGGCGATTATGGGCACGCTGCCGATCGCGTTGGGCACGGGTGCGGGAGCAAATTCGCGTCGGCCGCTGGGACTGAGCGTCGTCGGCGGGCTGATCTTCGCACAAATCGTGACACTGTATCTAACACCGGTCTTTTACACCTACATGGATTCCTTCCAGGCCTGGCTGAGCCGACGACACAAAGAGTCAGGCAGAGAGCGCCTGGCCTTGAGTCACGAACCATTGCTTGCGCCGCATGCGAAGCGCATCGAGCAAAACCCGTAGAGACTCATCGGTTCGGTTCGTTTCTCCGATTTGGTTCAAATCGAGCGTGTCCACGGCGGTGAGCTTCGCCCTGGAGCATTCGGCGTCGATCCGGACTTGAAGAAGAGTTTTACAAAATGCCTGTGTCCCGGTAGGGTGGTGTCGGCGCGAGGGAGGTTTTGGCAATGAACACTATCAAAGGACCGGCAATTTTTCTGGCGCAATTCGCAGACGACAAACCTCCCTTCAACCGATTAAGCGATATTTCCAAATGGGCGGCCGGGCTCGGCTACAACGGCGTACAGATTCCGACGTGGGACACGCGCCTGTTTGATCTGAAGCGCGCCGCGGAGAGTCGCAAGTATTGCGACGAAATTTTGGAGACGCTGGCCGCAAGCGGCGTGCAGCCGACGGAACTTTCCACGCATCTGCAAGGGCAGCTGGTTGCGGTTCATCCCGCTTATGACGCGGCCTTTGACGGCTTCGCGCCGGAATCGGTGCGAGGAAACCCTGTCGCGCGGCAGGGCTGGGCCGTGGAACAACTTCTGTTTGCGGCAAAAGCCTCCGCGAACTTGGGAGTCAGAGCGCATGCGACGTTTTCGGGCGCGCTGGCGTGGCCATACATTTATCCCTGGCCGCAGCGCCCGCCAGGGCTTATCGAAACGGCATTCGGGGAATTGGCGAAGCGGTGGCGGCCGATCCTCGATGCGTTTGACGCAGCAGGAGTGGATCTTTGTTTCGAACTGCATCCCGGCGAGGATCTGCACGACGGCGTGACCTTCGATAGGTTTCTGGAATCCGTAGGCGGGCACAAACGCTGCAACATTTTGTTCGATCCCAGCCACTTTGTTCTCCAGCAGCTCGATTACCTCGCGTTTCTCGACATCTACCACTCCCGCGTGAAAATGTTTCACGTGAAAGACGCGGAGTTTCGCCCGACGGGCCGCCAAGGACTTTATGGCGGATACCAGCCGTGGGTCGAGCGTGTGGGGCGCTTCCGGTCGCTGGGCGACGGGCAAGTGGATTTCCGCAGCATCTTTTCCAAACTGGCGCAGTACGGTTTCGATGGTTGGGCAGTGCTCGAATGGGAATGTTGCCTGAAGAGCAGCGAGCAAGGCGCGCGGGAAGGCGCGCCGTTTATCAAGCGGCACATCATTGAGATCGCCGAGCGCGCCTTCGACGACTTTGCAAAATCCGGTGCGGACGAGGAGGCCAACCGGCGAATGCTGGGGCTTGCGGCACGAAAGGAGAGTAAACATGCCGGCTGAATCCAAAGAGCTGGGCATACACCGACGTCTGCGTCTTGGCATGGTGGGAGGCGGGCCGGGGGCGTTTATTGGCGCCGTGCATCGCCTCGCCGCGCGCATGGACGACCGCTACGAACTCGTGGCTGCGGCGCTGAGCTCTGATCCGGGAAAAAGCCTGGCGGCGGCCGAGCAGCTTCACATTCCCCGCGCTTATGGCCGGTTTGAAGAGATGGCCGCGGCGGAAGCGGCCCGCCCGGACGGTATTGAAGCGGTGGCCATCGTCACGCCGAATCACATGCATTATGCCAATGCCAAGAAGTTTCTCGACGCGGGAATCCACGTGATCTGTGACAAACCGCTGACGACGACGCTCGAAGATG
>WNGJ01008448.1_pt1 | contig 10969 bp, 11 predicted proteins | sample 5400611 | NCBI WGS metagenome assembly WNGJ01 (sample SAMN13153375, study PRJNA577476) | soil metagenome | isolation source: 40 cm soil or saprolite under Garry oak tree replicate 1 | place: USA:California | collected 2016-06-15 | reverse complement strand
GTCAGCGCGGACCCCGCCTGACGGCCGAGCAGGCGCATGTCGAAGACAAGCGCCCCGCGGGGTGCATGTGTGCGTGTATTGGGCATGACAGTGTACTCGCGTAGAGCTAAAGGAAACCGAGCGCATAGCCTACCGGCGGGGCGCGGTATTCCCAACTTGGCGGCGGCCCGCCGGCATTCCGCCCTGCTCACTACCGGGCTAGCTGCCCGGCCTACTACTCCTCGGCCAGGCGCTCGCGCAGCCGAGACAGGACGAGCTCGGGGACCAGCCCGCTGACGTCGCCACCGTACCTGGCGATCTCCTTGACCAGGCTGGAGCTCAAGAAGGAGTAGAGCGGATTGGTGGTCATGAACAGCGTCTCGACCTTGGCCATCCGGTAGTTCATCTGCGCCATCTGCATCTCGTACTCGAAGTCGCTGACGGCCCGCAGCCCCTTGATCACCGCGGTGATCCCGTTGGCCGCGCAGAAGTCCACCAGCAGGCCGTGGAACCGCTCGATCTTGACGTTGCCGTAGGCGCTGGTGACCTGGCTCAGCATCTCGACCCGCTCGTCGACCGTGAACAGGCTGCGCTTGGTGACGTTGATCAGCACGGCGACGATGACCTCGTCGTACAGGCCGGCCGCGCGGCCGATGATGTCGAGGTGACCGTTGGTGACGGGATCAAAGGAACCCGGACAGACTACGCGTCGCACGCAGCGACTCCCCTCCTGCTCTTCGGCCGTGGTCAAGGACTTACCTCTTTGTGCGGGGTCTTCGGGCCCAGGCCGTACCAGAAGGTTGCTTCCCCGTAGCGGCGCGCCCTATCGGGCACGAACCCGTCCGGCCAGTTCACCGGGCCGGACCTGGTGGCTCGCTCCAGGATCACCAGCGCGCCGGGCGCCAGCCAGCCCTGCCCGGCGAGCAGCGACAGGACCTGCGACACGGCGGCGTCCGCCAGGGCGTAGGGCGGGTCGGCGAACACCACGTCGTACCGGCCCCCCTCAGGACCGCGGGCCAGCACCCGCTCCACCCGGTCGGCGGCGAGCGCGGCGCCCGGCAGGCCGATCGCCTCGATGTTCTCCCTGATCACGCGCGTGGCCCGGGCTCCGTGCTCGACCAGCAGCACGTGCTCCGCACCGCGGGACAGGGCCTCGAGGCCGACCGCGCCCGATCCCGCGTACAGGTCCAGGACCCGCGCCCCGGCCAGCGAACCCAGCATCGACGTGACCGTGGCGAACAGGCCCTCCCTGGCCCGGTCGCTGGTCGGCCTGGTATCCCGGCCGTCGGGGACGGCCAGTCGCCGCCCGCCCGCCTCGCCAGCGATTACGCGTGCCACACCATAAGTGTGCACGCCCGCCCCGCGGGACGACGCGTCAGGCCACGTCCCGGCGCACGGGTGGTCCTCGCGGCGGCGGCTCGCGACGCCCGCCTGCTCATGACCGTCTGCTAGGCGAGCCCGGGGAAGTAACCGCCATGGAAGCCGAAGGGGATGTGGTGCGGGACGCGGGCGCGGGCGATCTCGCCGAGGCCGGCGGCGTCGAGGACGAGCAGGAAGGACGTGCCCACGGCGGGGTCGAGCACGACCGACAGCAGCACCCCGTCGTCTTCCCGCCGGGCCCGGGGGGCCCGGACGAAGACCGGCTCACCGGCGTAGGCGCCCGGTTCTGACCATTCGCTCGACGTGCCGCCCTGCACGTCGACCTTGGTGATCCGGTCGGGGAAGCCGCCGCGGCCATCGTTGCCCGTCCCGTATACGTAGCGGTAAGGCCTGCCGTTATGGCGGTCGTAGTCGATGCGAGGCAGTTCCAGGCTGATAGCGGGGAACGGCTCGCGGGTCACGTCCGCGCCGCCCAGGGGCACGCGGTACCGGCGCAACCTGGGCTCGGGCAGGGGGACGTCCGGCGTGCGCAGCCGATCCAGGTAGAGCGCGTCGATGATGTCGGCGTTGTCGTACGCGCACAGGTCCAGGATGATCTCGTCGCCGCGCTCGTGGGCGTTGACGTGGTGGAAGGCGAAGAATGGCTCGCCCTGGCAGGTGGCACGCAGGTCTCCCGTGTCGAGGTCGAAGACGCGGAAGCGGGTGCCGCGGCGCGGCTGCCAGCGATAGTTCCTGATGAGCGGACGGCCGGACAGCGGGATCGCCAACGGGATCACGACAAACGGGAACTCGGCCAGCACGATATGGCGCTCGGTGATCGCGAAGCTGTGCATGTAGGACGGGAGCGGCGCCGGGAAGCGAGCAATGACGCGGCGTCGCCCGGTGCGCTCGTCCTGCGTGTATACACGGTAGGTGCTGGCCGGGCCGAAGTGAGTGGCGTAGCTCACCAACTCGCCCGAGCGTGGGGCGCGGTGCGGGTGGGCCGTCGTCATCTGCCCGGGCGCCGGCGGCACCACGCCGAGCGTCTCCAGCGTCCGGGGATCGAACGCGACCGGGAGCGGGCTCTCGGTGAGCGCGAGGAACTCCTCTCCCCGCTGCACGATGCTGACGTTGGCGTTATCCCCGAACCTCGGCGGCAGGAACGAGGTCGCGACGCGCTTGAACAGGGTCCGGCATGGGTCGGTGGCGAACTCGCTGTAAGTTATCTGGCCGGTACCACGGACGGCGCGATAGGCGCTGCTGTCCAGGAACCGGTTCGCATACGTCACGGTGCCGCCGGCGAACGCGAACCGGTGCAGCATCGCGAGGCCGTCGAACCAGTGGTTGTAGCCGCGCGAGCCCGCCTCGAACCTGGCCGGGCCGGTGCGCAGCAAGGTCCCGGCCAGCCATCCGGGAAGCCTGCCCTCGACCGGGAGCGCGGTGGACGCCAGTTCCTGGTCAAGCGAGGAGAAGCCGAGCCGGTGGTCAGAGGCCGCGCGCACCTCGCCGGAGAGCTTCGGCATGCGATATCCTCCAGTCCGTAAGGTCCATCAGGAATCATTCTAAATGTACCATTCGGGATTTACTATTGGAAGACATCCGGCTCACTCCGACCTCCTATGTCGTCCTCGGCCTGCTCACCCAGGCCGATGAGGTCACGCCCTACGATCTGAAGGCCATGGTGGCCGCGGGCATCGGGAACCTCTGGTCGCTGCAGCACACGCAGCTCTACGCGGAGCCCGAACGGCTGGCGAAGGCCGGCTATCTGACCGAGACCCGCGAGGACGGCGGGCGGCGGCGCAAGCTCTACCGCATCACCCCGGCCGGGCGGCAAGCGTTCGGCGCGTGGCTATCGGCGGAGCCAGCCGGTGACCTGCCGGAGTTGCGTGACATCAGCCTGCTCAAGGTCTTCTTCGGGGCTGAGCCGCGGCACATAGCCACCCGGCAGGTCGCCGAGCACCGGGCCAAGCTGCTCGAATACCAGAAACTGGAGCGCGCGCTGGATGGCGCCGAGGTATCCGGGCCGCTGCTGGCCCTGCGGGCCGGCCTGGGCCACGAACGCGAATGGGTCCGCTACTGGGCCGAACTGGCAGGCGAACGCGACGACCGCGCCTGAGCGGTCGCCGGGTAGGGGCTAGGGGGGCTTGAGCCGGCTCGTACTCCATCTGGCGTAGGCCGGGCCGCGCGTAGTCGTCTTCCGACGCAGCCCGAAGGGTCCGCGGAGCTGACGACAGCGCCCCGGCGCGCGATGACGATGAACTCATGGTGCTGATCGATTCCCGTCCGGCTGGTGAGGCGGCCAAGCCCCTTCCGGCCAGCGTCGCGACGCCAGAATGCTCCACTCGGATACTGACGCCGCGGGTGCCCCTGCTCTTTCTCGTGGCCGACACCGGCGGGGGGCATCGCAGCGCGGCGCGGGCGGTCAGCGAGGCACTCGAGGAGGCGTACCCGGGCCGGTTCGACACGGTGCTGTGCGACCCGCTCGCCGGGCCGGGCTCCTCGCGGCTGCTCCGGTGGGTCACGAGTCTCTACGGTCCGGTGATCCGCCTCGCTCCGTGGGCGTGGGGCGCCGTGTACCACGCCTTCGATTCCCGGTGCGTGATGCGGCTGCTGCAGCGGACGCTGCTTACCCTGGCTGAACGTCCGGTGGCCGACGCGGTGGCGGCGCACGAGCCGGCGGCCGTGGTGTCGTTCCATCCGCTCACCGGCGGCGCGGCGGACAGGGTCAGCCGACGGCAATCCCCGGATGTCCCCATGATGACCGTGGTCACCGACCTGGTCACGTCCCACGCGGCGTGGCAGCTGGGCCGGGCCGACGGGATGGCCGTGCCTTCCGCAGCCGTGCGACGGCGGTGCCGCCGCGACGGGCTCGCGGCGAACCGCTGCCTGGAAACCGGGCTGCCGGTGACCTCAGGCTTCCGGAGCGGCCCGCTGCCCGACGGCGCGCGGGCCGCCCTGCGCCGCTCGCTCGGTGCGAGCGAGCGGCGTTTCCTGGCCGTGCTCACGGGCGGGGGCGAGGGCTCAGGCGGCATGGCCAGGCGCGTTGCCGCCATCCTCGGGTCATCCGATGACATCGACGTCGTCGCCATCTGCGGTCGCAACCTCCGGCTACAGCGCCGACTCGCCGCGCGGGCCAGCCGGGCCCGAGGGCGGCTGACGGTCCTGGGGTTCGTGGACAACATGTCCGACTGGCTGCGCTGCGCCGACGTGGTCATCGCCAAGGCCGGCCCGGGCACGATCGCCGAGGCGACCTGCTGCGGCGCACCGCTCCTGCTTACCTCGCACCTGCCGGGCCAGGAGAAGGGCAATGCGCGCTTCGTCACGGCGGCCGGGGCCGGCCGGCACGCGCCGCGGCGACGGCAGATGCTCCGCGAGCTCGGTGAGTTGCACCGGAATCCGGCGGCCCTGGGTGCGATGCGCGCCGCGTCGTCCGGACTCGGCAGGCCGGGCGCCGCCGCCGCGGTGGCCGCCTTGCTGGCCAGCCTGGCCAATACCCGGGCAGGCCTCATCGACATGAAGGCGGCCCGGCATGCATGACGCCGAACGAGCCGGGGCCACCGGCGCGGCACGAGCGCTGCGCCGGGCCGCGCTGACGGCCGGCGCGGCCGGTGCGGCCGGCGCTCTCGCGGAGGTCGCCTCGCAGCTCCGCGTCGCGCGCGCCGCGCGCCCGCTTACCGACCGCTGGCAGCGGGTCCCGGTCGAGCCGCGCGGCCGGGCCCGGATCGGGATCAGCTTCCGGCCGCTGCAGGCCGAGGCCCTCGGGCTTGAACCCATGGCCGCCCTGGCGACGCTGCTGGACTACCCGTTCCAGCTGATCAGGCTGGGCGCGTACTGGAATCGCATCGAGGACGGGCCCGGTCGCTTCGATACCGGAGAGCTCGACCGGCAGGTTGACGCCGCCGAGCAGGCCGGAAAGCAGATCATCTTGTGCGTCGGCCCGGTTAAGACGTTCGGCTACCCGGAGTTCTTCGTTCCCGGCCACCACCTGCCCGAACCGCTGTGCGAGGGTGCGCTGGTCGAGCCCGCGGCTCACTCGTCGTTGCTCGAGGCGGGCACGGCATTCGCGGCGCGCGTCGTGAAACGGTACCGCGACCGCCGGGCGGTCGTAGCGTGGCAGGTTGAGCACGATGCCGTCGACCCGCTCGGCATGGAACACTCATGGCGGCTGTCGGCCGCCTTCGTGCGGCGGGAGGTCGAGGCGGTCCGCGCGGCCGACCCGACCAGGCCGGTCATGATGAACGGATTCCTGCCGACCTCGGCACCGGTGCGGGCACAACAGTGGTGGCGGACCCGCGACCAGGGCGATTCGCTGGCCGTTGCGCAGCAGCTGGCCGACATCGTGGGTGTCGACTTCTACCCGCGGCACGCGCTGGCGGGCCGCGGCGGGCGGACGGTCTACCTGGCCGGCAGCATCGGGGCATTGCGCCGGCGGCGCGAGCTGCTGCGCTGGGCCGCCCGGAGCGGACGGCGGCTGATCATCGACGAGGGCCAGGCGGAGCCGTGGGAGGCGGTCACTACCCCGCCCAGTCCGCAGGACCGGGCCATGTACAGCTGCCTGCCCGAGCACGTGATCGAGAACTACAGCCAGTGCATGCGGTGGAACCGGCAGGGACCCTGCGCCCTGGATGCGTACCTGTTCTGGGGCGCCGAATACTGGCTGCTGCGCGAGCGGCAGGGTGACCCGCGTTACCTGCGGGCATTCACCCGCGTCCTCGATCGCGCCTGAGGTCAGCGGATTCGTTCCCGGTAGTCGAAGACCAGCACTCCCATGGTCATGAAGACGGCGGTCAGCCCCGCGATGGCCAGCACGTCCAGCGCCGGGCCCGCGGTCACTACCCGGACGTAACCCGGCGTCCCGGCATAGAACGCCGCCCGGCTCAGCTCGACCGCATAGCGCAGCGGCATCGCCCAGGCGAAGACGTCAAGGTAGGCCGGCTGCCCGGACAGCGGAACGAGGACGCCGCCGAGCACGTACTGCGGGATGATCAGGAACTGGAAGATCTGCATCGCCGAGCGCTGGTTGGGCAGCGCCGCGACGGTGGCGAGCCCGAACGCGCCGCCCAGCAGGCAGCAGGCCAGGCCGGGAGCGAGCAGCATCGCCAGGTGTCCCCCTGACATCCGGACGCCGAACGCCACGGCGGCAATGGTGATGAATATCCCCTGGCAGAGCGCGACCAGGGTCTCCCCGGCCACCTTCCCCGCGACCAGGGTCAGCCGCGACACCGGAGTCACGAACAGCTCGCGGGAGAAGTCGTTCTCCCGGTCCTCGACGATCGAGATCATGCCGGCCGCGGCGGACTGGAACAGGCTGGCGGCGAGCACCCCGGTGAACGCGAGGGTCACCGCGTTAAGGCCGGTGACCCGGCCGACCGTGGGCTGCAGGATGTTGCCGAGACCACCGATGAGCAGGACGGGAAACGCCAGGTTGACGGCCAGCCGCGGGCGGTCGCGGAGTAGCTTGATCACGTCGCGCTGCGCGATGATCAGCAGCCCGGAAAGCTCATGCGATGGGCCGGTCAGCACCGGAAGGGACCCAGGCCGGACGCTCATGACCCGGCCCGTGACCCGGCCTGCTCGAGCAACCGCAGGTAGGCGTCCTCCAGCGTCGGGCTCAGCTGGCGCGCCTTGACCTCGGCCGGGCTGCCGCGCTCGATAATCCGGCCCCCGGCCAGTACGCACACCGCGTCCGCCGCCTCCGCCTCCTCCAGGTAGTGCGTGGTCAGGAACACGGTGGTGCCGAAGGTGGCCCTGGCCTGCGCCAGGTAGGCCCACAGGCTGCGCCTGCTCCCCGGGTCCAGGCCCGCGGTGGGCTCGTCGAGAAACAGCACCCGCGGCCGGTGCATCAGCGCCCGCACGATCTCCAGCCTGCGCCGCAGGCCGCCGGACAGGGCGCGGGCACGCTGCCCCAGGATGTCGGACAGGTCGAGGACGCCGGCCGCCTCCTGTACCTGGCGGCGGTAGCCGGCCGGCATCAGGCGGTACAGCGGCCGCCACGGATAGAGCCCGTACAGCACCGCGTGCAGCCTGATGTTCTCCTCGGCCGTCAGGTTGAGGTCGAGCGAGGGCTGCTGGAAGACGATGCCGAGTTCCCTGCGCACCTTCGCCTGCTCGGTGGCCAGGTCCCGGCCAGCGATCCGGACCTGGCCCGATGTCGCGGCCAGCGTGGTGGTGAGTACGGACACCGTGGTCGTCTTCCCCGCGCCGTTGGGCCCGAGCAGGCAGAAGAGCTGACCGGCCGGCACGCCGAAGCTGATGTCGTCGACCGCGTTGTGCCGCGCCGCCCGGTACCGCTTGACCAGGTGGACGACCTCGACCGCCATCATGGGATCAGCCAGCGGTCCAGCCGGCATCCGGGTACCGCAGCCGGCGATAGCGCGCGCCGGCCTCCCGCCGCCTGGCCAGCCAGGCGAGCGGACGGGTGACGGCGCGTACCAGCACGACCGGGAGATAGGGCGCCCGCACCTCCGGCTCGAAATCGCGCATGAACAGCGCCAGGCCCATCAGGCTAGGCACCCGGCGGGCGGCCGCGTGCTGTTCGGTGGCCATGGCCGCGGCGGTCTCCAGCAGCTCCCGCATGCTCAGCGCCGGCCTGGTCTGCACCGCGACCCTGGCCGGCCGGCTTCCGGCATTGGCGAAGTGATGCACCGTGCCCGGCGGCACCCGCACGGTGTCGCCGGGGCCCGCGCTCACCCGCCGGCCACCGATCCGGAACCGCATCTGCCCCGCGAGCACCGTGAAGCACTCCTCCTGCTGAGGATGAGCGTGGCTGCTCGGCACCCGCCCGCCGGGGGCGAGCACCAGTTCCCACTCGAGCACGCTGTCACCGGCCGCGGGGAGGATGGTGATCCGCTCGCCGCTGAGCGGGTTCTCGATGACGTGTCCCCCGGCGACCGGGACCGCCTCGTGGCTAGCTGACATCTCGCGCCCCCGTTGTTCCGCATCGCCGGTTCGACTGCGTTCTCCAGAGTGCCTGGCCGACCCGCGCGGCGTCGTCGGCCGGACGGCCCGTTTCAGGTCGTCCCGCGCGGTAGCGCGCAACGCACGCCATGCTCCACCCGATGTACTCCAGGCCGCCCGGATGTCGCCGCAGGGCCGACGCCTCCCGGTGACCAGGCGCGTACCGTTGTGGCCAGAGATGACCAGACCCGACCTGTCCGAGCGCGAACCCGGTGCCCTCGCGCGCAGCGCGACGGCACGGCGCTGGGCTGTCGACGCCGCGATCGCGGCCGTGGTGACCGCCGCCCAGGTCGGCGGCGCGCTGGCGACGTGGCACCATGACGGGGGCACCGCCCATGACGGGGGCGCCGCCAGGCCCCTGGCCTACGTCCTGCTTGCGGTGGGCGGTGCGTCACTGATTGCCCGCCGCCGTTATCCGGTCGGCGTCCTGGCCGTCACCCTGGTGACGACGCTATGGGCGAGCAGCGAAAGCGCGCACGTGATCTATCTCGCGCTGGTCGTGGCCTTCTTCAGCGCGGTGCTCGCCAGGAAGCGGGCGGCCGCGATCGCCTCGCTGGTCATCGGCTACGCCGCATCCGTATGGCCCTGGCTGATCGGGCAAAGCGGCCACCCCTCGGCCGCGTTCGCGCTCGGGCTTGCGGCCGGGCTGATCTTCCTGCTGAGCGCCGCCGAGCTGATCCGCATCAGGAGTCAGCGGGCCACCGCGCTGCAGCGGGGCCGTGAGGAGGAGCTCCGACGCCGGGCCAGCGAGGAGCGGATGAGGATGGCGCGGGACCTGCACGACGTGGTAGCGCACAACATCTCGGTCATCAACGTCCAGGCGAACACCGCGCTGCACCTGATGGACCGCCAGCCCGAACGCGCCCGCTCGGCCTTGACGACCATCAACGACGTGAGCAAGCAGGCGCTGGTCGAGCTCCGCTCGGTGCTCGGCGTGCTGCGGGATGTCGACGAGAGCGCCCCCCGGTCGCCGAGCCCCGGCCTGGCCCGTCTCGGCGACCTGGTGGACAGCGCGGCGGCCGCCGGGCTCGCCGTGCACGTCGAGGAAGCCGAGCGGCCGGCGCCGCTGCCTGCCGACGTGGACCTCGTCGCGTACCGGATCATCCAGGAGGCCCTGACCAACAGCGCCAGGCACTCCGGGGGGACCAAGGCCACGGTGCGCGTCGCCTATGGCGATGGCGCCCTGATCGTCGAGGTAGAAGACGACGGCATTCCCCGGCCGGCCGGCCGGCCCAGTACCCGCGCCAACGGCCCGGGTAACGGGATCGCCGGCATGACCGAGCGCGCGAAGGCCCTCGGCGGCACGCTGCAGGCGGGGCCCCGGCCCGAAGGCGGCTTCGGAGTCCGGGCGTGGCTGCCGGCCCACGGGAGCGAGCCATGATCCGGGTCGCGCTGGCCGATGACCAGGAACTGGTCCGGGCCGGGTTCGCCGCGCTGCTCGACGCCGAGGACGACATCGAGGTGGTCGGCGAGGCCGCCGACGGGCAGCAGGCCGTGCGCATCGCCGAGCAGCGCGGGCCGGACGTGATGCTGATGGACATCCGCATGCCGGTGCTCGACGGCATCGAGGCGATACGGCGGATCGCCGCGAGGCCGGAACTCACCTCGGTCCACGTCATCATCCTGACCACGTTCGAGCTTGACGAGTACGTCTTCGAGGGCCTGCGGGCCGGTGCCGCCGGGTTCCTGGTGAAGGACACCGACGCCGCCGAACTTATCCGGGCGGTCCGGGTGGTGGCCGGAGGAGGGGCGCTGCTGGCCCCCACGGTCACCAGGCGACTCATCGCCGAGTTCGCCTCCCGCACCCGGAAGGCGCGACGCCTTCCCGGCCTGGACGAGCTGACCCCGCGGGAGCACGAGGTGGTCGCCCTCATCGCCCAGGGGCTGTCCAACGAGGAGATCTCGAAGAAGATCTACGTGAGCCCGTCGACCGCGAAGACCCACGCCACCCGGGCGATGACCAAGCTCGGCGCGCGGGACCGCGCGCAGCTCGTCGTGTTCGCCTACCAGGCCGGCCTGGTCCGCCCCGGCTGGGAATGAGGCGCGGTCCGGCAGCGGTCCGCGGCGCGCGGCAGCCGCCCCGCTGGTCCGGCTGATCTGCAGTCGGCTGCCTCTGGAAGAAAGAATCCAGCGGACGGACGTTACACCGCTGTGTCACCGGAGCCCGCGGCCCGGTGACACAGCGGGTTTTCAGACACCTACGCAACAGAACCCGTCGGTCTTCGGCTACCTGATCACGGGTCAGTGCCGTTAAAACCCGTTAGTTACCTTAAAGGCAATTAGCCCGCTTTAGAGCTAATGCGGACGATTACGGATGGCGGCTGGTGCCGCGTCAGATAACGTTTGACTCGTCGGCTTCGCCAATGGCAAACGGGCGCGAAGTCTTAGTGTGCCCGTAACGCGGGGCGCGGGGTTAGGTCTTGTCGAGGTATTCGGCCTGGACGCCGAGGAGCTCGTCGATGCCGGCGCGGAGGGCGGGGTGGGCGGCGAGCTTCGGGTCGGCCGAGACCAGGGTGGTGGCTTCCTCCCGGGCCAGGCCGATCAGGTCCTCGTCGGCGAGCAGCCGGAGCAGGCGCAGGCTGGAGTGGCGCCCGGCCTGGGCGGCGCCGAGGACGTCGCCCTCGCGGCGCTGCTCGAGGTCGAGCCGGGACAGCTTGAACCCGTCCAGCGTGGC
>WNGJ01008447.1_pt1 | contig 10969 bp, 7 predicted proteins | sample 5400611 | NCBI WGS metagenome assembly WNGJ01 (sample SAMN13153375, study PRJNA577476) | soil metagenome | isolation source: 40 cm soil or saprolite under Garry oak tree replicate 1 | place: USA:California | collected 2016-06-15 | reverse complement strand
GCAGCGCCTCGGCGACGGCAACGCCCAATAGTCGCCTGGTGGCGCTCGCCGACCGCGTGCTCGGCCGCGACGGCCGCATGGTGGCGGCGATCGACGCGATCGGACGCGGCGAGATCGCCTACGAGGCCGACCCGTTCCGACTCGACCTGGAATAGCGCGTGCCGCGGTTGCGGCCCTTGCGCAGGGGCCGCCAGCGAGGATCGGTGCAAGCGCTTCCTGGTTTCGGGTCGCAGCGGAAGGGTGCGGTTCACGCCTGTTTGCCTGTAAATCCCTGTAAATAACAGGAGAAAAACAGGACATCTGACACAACCCGGCGCCGGTGATTTGCCCGTAAGCCACGGGAGGAAAACAGGAAACGGGCGCACCCGGCCCCCGTCGGGGCAGCCCCGCGGGCGGCGATAACAGGGCGAAACAGGACCAAAACAGGGAAAAGATGCAACCTGGCCTTGCAGCTCGTGTGCGCCTTGGGCGTTTTTGCAGTCGTCGCAGCTTCGTTCGAGCATGACCATAGCCGCCTCCCCTTTCGTCGCCGCGCGGAACAGCCCATGGGGACGGTTGAAACCGCGCGTTGAAAGCAAGGCGAATCTATACATCAAACTCATTACGTAGTCAATGTATAAATTCTTAATGTAGCTGATAACGCCGGCGGTCCCGTCGGCAGCATCGTCCCGCGCACGCGCTTGCTACACTTGCCCCCATGACCGACGCCCCGCTCACGCCGATCGAGATCGGGCTCACCGCCGCGATCGTGACGGTGGAGGACGAGGAGCCCGCCATTCTCGTGGCCGGCGACGGCGCCACGGGCGAGCCGCGCGCGGGGCTGCCGTTCGGGGCGTTCGATCCGCTCACGCACCGCACCTTCGAAATCGGGCTGCGGGCGTGGGTTGAGGCGCAGACCGGCCTTGCGGTCGGCTATGTGGAGCAGCTTTACACCTTCGGCGATCGCGGCCGCCACGCGCGGCCGGGCGATACCGGCGCCCACGTGGTCTCGATCGGCTATCTCGCGCTCACGCGCATGCCTGAGAATCTCGCGGCCTTGCGTGCGACCGGCGCCGGATTCGAACCATGGTATCGCTTCTTCCCGTGGGAAGATTGGCGCGATAAACGGCCGGAGATCCTCGACAAGGTCATCCTGCCGTTGCTCGAGGATTGGGCGGGCCGTCCCGCCAAGCCCGCGCCCGCGCGCACGCTCAGCCGCCGCGAGCGCGTGCGCTCGTGCTTCGCGCTCGGCGGCAGCCCGTGGGACGAAGAGAAGGCGCTCGACCGCTACGAGCTCCTCTACGAGGCCGGCCTGGTCGAGGAAGCGCGCCGCGACGGCCGCGAAGCCGCACTAGCGCGGCAGACCGTGCCCCGGCTGGGAGAGCCGATGCGCTTCGATCACCGCCGCATCCTCGCCACCGCCATCGCGCGGCTGCGCGCCAAGCTCAAATACCGTCCGGTCATATTCGAGCTGATGGCGCGCGAGTTCACCCTCACGGAGCTGCAGCGCACCGTGGAGGCGATTTCGGGGCGCCACCTGCACAAGCAGAACTTCCGCCGCCTGGTTGAGGCGGCGGCCCTGGTCGAGCCGACCGGCGAGACCTCGACCGCGACCGGGGGGCGGCCGGCGGCGCTGTTCCGCTTCCGCCGCGAGGTGGTGCAGGAGCGCCCGGCGCCGGGGCTGCGTCTGGGCGCGCGCCCCTCGTGATGCTTTGGCTCCCGAGGGGGATCAAGCTCTTCTGCAACAAAGAGCTTTTTCGCCTCGGCTGACCGTTAAGCACGGTCTCAAGTTCCGCTGGACCGGGCCCGTTGCGCGGACATAGTCCCGCCACAGCGGCGTTGTCTTTGCGGCGGATGGGGGGCCGAAAGTCCGCTCGAAGGAGATGGGCCGTGTATTCGAACTTGCGTTTTGTGGCCTCCGCCTCCCTGGTTGCCTTGGCAAGTCTGGTCGGCGTACTGGCGTTGTTTCCGGACGCCCTTGAGGAGTTGGTCCTCGCCAGCGCCGAGACGTCTGATTCCCCTGCCACGGCCTGCAAACAAGATTGGCTGCGCTTCGATCCAAGCTGCTCGTCGCGACGCGGCATGCCTTGGGTCGCGCCATTCCCGAACTCGAACGCCACCCCATCCACTGGCGAGGACGCGTCTGCGCGGCCTGTGACGGAAAGCTCACCCGCCGCCGCGGCGCCGGTGGAGCCGGTGCAGCAAAGTGAAGCCGCGGCGCCCCAGCAGGGAACCCCAGCGCCGGTCGCCGAGGAGCGGAAGAGTCCAACGCCAACGCAGCGCAGTGAAGCGGCCCAGCAGGAAACGCCAGCGCCAGTCGCCGAGGAACAGCACATCGAAGAGCAGCGGAGGGAAGCCACGGCGCCCCCGCAGGAGGCGTCACCGCCGCCGGTGGTCGTGGAAAGACACATCCCGAAGCAGCGGCGCGAAGTCGCCGCGCCTCGCCGCGAGACGCCGGCTGCCGAGGGACGGCGCGCCGCCAAACCCGCGGCCGAGGCGCAGCCACGCGCCGCCGCCCCGAAGAAACCGGCATCCGAGGATCGGGCCGCGAAGCAACGGCCTGTCACCGAGGCGTTGAATGCCGTGCGAAGGTTTCAAGACAATCTGCACGACATTCCCGTGAGCGCCTATGCCGCCGACGGGACGCGGCGGACCATCGTCATCCGCCCGACCTCGATCCAGGACGTTTATTACTACTCCGCTCCTCGCTAGAACGTGGGTGCCGGCCGCATCATGAGTACATGACGGTGGATCGCGAGGCTGCGATGAGCGTCGTATTGCGGGGATGAGCCCCGCGGCTATCCGAAATAGTCGACGCGCGCGCTGTCTTCTTTCTCAACCTCAATCGGCGATCTGCTTCGCGACCTGATCGAGCGCGCGGCATCAGTGTCGAATGCGTCGCAGCGAATCCGGCGCAGCCTGCCTAGGTCTGTCCAGCCGCTTCCAAGATCAAGTTAGCAATAGCGTCTGGCTGCGATATGAGGGAAACGTGACTCGCCTTTACCTCGATCGTTTTCGCGCCCATGCGCTTGGCCATGAAGCGTTCGAGATCGGGATTGATCGTCCGATCCTCCGTGGACACAGCGTACCAGCTCGGCTTCGACCGCCATGCCGCGTGGGTAGTCTTGTCCGCCAGCAATGTCCGTTTGAACGGAGCTTGGACAGCGCAAAGGACTCGCGCCTTTTCCGCCGGCACGTCCGCGGCGAAGTCGCGCAGAAATGCGTCCTCACTGAGCCTTCCCCAATCGTCCGACCAAACAATGCCGGCGGAGGCCGGCGGCGTAGGATACCGGCCGGCGAGCGCGGCGTAGTCCTCACCCGCATCGGGCGCGCGCGCCGCGACGTAAACAAGGGCTGAAACCTTGGGATCGACACCAGCCTCGGTCAGGATCATGCCGCCGAACGAATGCGCGACCAGAACCGTCGGCCCTTGCTGCCATGCCAAAATCTGCTGTGTTGCCTCGACGGCCGCCTGTAGCGTCGTCAGCGGGTTCTGCACTGCCGTGGCCTGAATACCCCTTGCCTGCAGCCGCGCGATGACTTCGGACCAGCACGACCCGTCCGCGAAAAGGCCGTGTATCAGGACGACATTTTTCGCCCTAGGTATCGGCTGCGCACGAGCGGCGGCCACCAGAAGCGAACTCGCGGCGGCCGCAACTGTGGTACTCACAAAAGTACGTCGATCCATGGGAATCTCCTTCGCCGCTGGGATTCGTATCACGTTCGATGCGGCTTCCCCGCTGCGGGTTAGGCTTTGAAGAAAGCCAAAAGCTCGGCGCTGATCGTTTCGGCTTGCGTCGTCGGCATGCCGTGCGGGAAGTTCTTGTAGGTCTTCAGAATACCATCCTTCAAAAGCTTCGCCGATAGCGGACCGCGGCGACGTTGCTCCAGTCCCGTAAAAAATCTCAACCTTGTCCTTTGTTTTGACAAAGCTCATTTTGATCTGCTTCGAAACTTAGGGTTTGGATAGTGCACGAGTGCAGCTCCACCTGCTTCAGACGTCCAGGGGATTCTCCACGTGGAAAAGCGAGATCAAGTCAACGGTTCGCGGTCGCGCGGGGCAGCTCTCGAGAGCGAGCGTTTGTCGCGGGTGGTTGGCGAAAAAGTTCTTGTGAACGAAATCAGCGTCCAAGTGCACGTAGGCGAAGTTCTCGCCGTCGTAGGTCCCAGCGGATCGGGAAAAACATCCTTCCTGCGGTTGCTGAACCGGCTGGACGAACCGACAGGCGGCATCGTTCGGTTCAATGGCCGAGACTACCGTGAGCTGGCGCCGCCGGAGCTGCGGCGACGGATCGGCATGGTCATGCAGGCTGCGTTTCTTTTTCCCGGCACCGTGGCTGACAACGTCGCGTACGGGCCGCGTCAACGCGGACAAACGCTTGCTGCGGAGCAGATCGCCGTGCTCCTTCAGCGCGTGGGCTTGCCTAGATATCAGGAACGAGACGTGAGCAATCTCTCCGGAGGCGAGGCTCAACGCGTATCGATAGCCCGCACCTTGGCGAACGATCCGGAAATCCTCCTCCTGGATGAGCCAACCTCGGCACTCGACGAAGATTCAGCACGAAAGGTCGAGAACCTCGTGCTGGATATCATTCGCGAGCGCCGGATGACCTGCGTGATCGTCACCCACAACGCCGCCCAGGCTCGACGCGTCGCACATCGCGCAATGGTCCTGAAAGCCGGCAAGCTTGCCGCCATTGGTCCCACGGATAAGGTGCTTCAAGATGTCTGAGTTGCTCAGCATATGGAATCATCAAGTTATTTTAGGAATCGCTCAAGCGGCCGCCGCCGTCGCGCTCTGTCTCGCCGTCGTTTTTATGTGTCGCTGGTTTGCGGTCCACGTCGAGCGGGAGACCGCCCTCTCATTGGCCAGAGGCTTCGTGCAGATGGTCGCCGTGGGCGTGCTCCTGGCAGCGCTGCTGCACGGAAGCCTGCCGATCGCCATATGCATTCTGGTGGGCATGACCTTTGCCGCCGCGGTCACGGCCGCGCGGCGGGCCCCGGGCATCAGCCGGCCTCGCCTTCTTTCGTTTTGCGCGATCGCCGCTGGCGGAGGCATCGCAATCGCCGTCATGCTGGCCAGCGGGACACTCACTTCCGATCTGATTGTTCTGGTGCCCGTAGGAAGCATGATCATCGCCAACGCAATGAACGCCTGCGCGCAGGCACTGGAGCGCTTTCGAGCGGATGTGCTGGCGCACGTTGGCCAGATCGAAGCGGGCCTGTCGCTCGGTGCCGATCCGGCAACGACGGTTGCGCCCTATGTTCAAAGCGCCGTCTACGCCAGCCTGCTGCCTCGTCTTGATATGTTGAAGTCGCTTGGTTTCGTCTGGATACCAGGAGTGATGGCCGGCATGCTGGTGTCCGGCGCCAGTCCCGTTTACGCGGGTATTTTTCAGTTCATCATCGTCGCCATGATCTTATCCGCGTCGGGGATGGCAGGACTTGTCGCCACTTTGCTTATGCGGGCGCAGGCTTTTTCGAGCGCCGCTCAATTGAAGTTTCGTCCCGGTATTCCAGACTCCGGCGTGCATGAGAAGCCAGTCTTGCTCCACCACAACGTTTGACGCAGTGACTACTGGGAACTCCCACATTCTCGCGCACACAGCTGTGGCGGCTATCGGTCAGAGGGCGAGAATGTACGCGCCCAGCCTCAAGCGTGCTGCGGCGTCGTCAGAAACGGCTGTTGCGACGTGTCGGCGCCGAGGGCAGCGATATTCAAGCCGTCGGCTGCGCCGCTCGCTGCGCCGAAACTCGCCATCGCTTGCACGAGCCGCCCCACCTGACTCGAGTCACCCATGGATGCGCTCGATGCGGTCGGAGCATTGGCGGCGAAGCCGCCAAGCTGCCAATCCAAGCCGACCGAGCCCAACGCGGAGGCTCCCGTGATCTGATTGTTGGCGATGTCGTAGACCTCGAAGGCGCCGGTGTTGACGTTGCGCAACACCATGTCGGAGGCGCCGGGTCCACTCACCGGGCCGAAGCCCGCGACCTGCCAGTCGAGCCCGACCGTGCCCAGGAAGACCGCGCCGGTGATCTGGTTGTTGGCGATGTCGTAGACCTCGAGCCCGCCGGTCTTGGTGTTGCGCATCATCAGGTCGGTCTCGCCCGGCATGCTGCTGAAATTGCCGGTGCCGATGATCTGCCAATCCAATCCCACCGTGCCCATGAAGGCGGCGCCGGTGATTTGATTGCTGTCGATGTCGTAGACCTCCAAGCCGCCGGTCTTGGTGTTGCGCAGGACCATGTCGCTGGTGCCGCGGCTCGAAAAGTTGCCGAAGCCCCCGACCTGCCAATCGAGGCCGACCGTGCCCATGAAGCTCGCGCCGGTGATTTGATTGCTGTTGATGTCGTAGACCTCGACCCCGCCGGTGTTGACGTTGCGCAGCATCATGTCGGTTTCGCCGAAGCTGCCGAAATTGCCGAAGCCCATGACCTGCCAATCCAGGCCGACGTTGCCGAGGAACGCGGCGCCGGTGATGTCGTTGCTGATGTCGTAGACCTCGAAGCCACCGGTCCTGCCGTTGCGCAACAGCATGTCGCTGGTGTCGGCGCCGTTGAAGCCGCCCAGCGTGACGAAGCCCCAATCGGTTCCGACCTGGCCCAGCGAGTAGCCGGCGAGGATGGTGTTGTTGCCGATATCGTAGATCTCGTACTGGCCCGCGATGGCGGACGTGTTCGAGCCGCGCAGGACCATATCGGCGGTGGTGCCGGGAGGCGCCGCCGGGTTCGGCACGGTGGTTTCGAGGAAGCCGTGCCCGCCGCTGGCGTCGCCGAAAGTCCCGACGATCTGACCTGCGGCGTTGATGCCCCGCACAGTGGTGCTAGTGCCCGCAGGATCGTCGATGGTGGTGAAGAAGCCGCCGCTCAACAGGAAGCCGTGCGCCACGTTGGCGCTGTCCCGGTAAGTCCCGACGATCTGGCCTGCGTCGTTGATGCCGGTTGCAGCGGTACCGTCGATGCCCAAGGGATCATCGATGGTGGTGTAAGCGCCGCCACTGAAGAGAAAGCCGTGCTGATTGCCGTGGGTGTCGGTGTAAAACCCGACGATTTGGCCGGCATTGTTGATGTCGAATGCCTGGGTGTTGGGGTTTTGCGCACTGGTCAACGGATCGTCGAGGGTGGTGTAGGTGCCACCGCTCAAGAGGAAGCCGTGGATGCCGGTGGCGTTTACGTATTCCCCGACGATCTGGCCATTGTTGTTCAAGCCGATTGCATTGGTAGCGATGGTGGCCAAGGGATCCTCGATGGTCGTGTAAGCGCCGCCGCTCAAGAGAAAGCCGTGGTTGGTGCTGGCACTGTCCCGGTAAGACCCGACGATCTGGCCCATATCGTTGATGCTCTGCGCGCTGGTGCCTTTGGCGCCCAAAGGATCGTCGATCGCGGTGTAAGTGCCTCCACTCAAGAGAAAGCCATGGTTGACGGCGGACACCTGATAAGTACCGACGATGTTGCCCGCGGCGTTGATGCCCGCTGCAGTCGTGGTGGGGTTGGTGGCCGAGGGATCGTTCAACGTCGTGAAGGTTTGGACTGGCATGATCCGGCCTCCTCTGATGTTCTCGCTGGCAAAGGGTGAGGGCGATCGCTGCGGTTCGGGCGATTGCCGACGGCGGTAAGTCCGATGGGACTGCTCAATCCCGTCGCCTACGGGTTGTCCGCCGAGCGATCAGCCGCGCGCTCGCCAGCGCGAACGCATTCGCGCGCCCGCGAGCCGGTCTCCGCTCGCTTGCGTTTCCGTCGATGGTGATGGATCTGCCCAAGGAAGTGCCCAAGTCCGCAGCATCAAGTCCGCAGCATGCGGACGCGTAGCACTGGGCGCAGTGACAAGCTTTTAGCGGGGTTTGAGCTTCTCTGGAGATTTTCTGGAGATATTCAATACGGCAATCGAGTACCGTTTTGCCCGGTCATGACCAGGGGCCTGCTGGAGTTTTACGGCCGCAAATGAGTTCGAGGCGAAGCATCCGGCCGCTTCGCCATAGCGGCTGCCTATCGCCGGGCCGCGCTCATGCGTGTTGCGGCGCCGTCAGCAACGGCTGCTGCGACGTGTCGGAACCGAGAGCGACAGTATTCAAGCTTTCGGCTGCGCCGCTGCCGCCGAAGCCCGCCATCGCTTGCGCGAGTTGCGCAACGTCATTCGAGCCGTCCATGGACCCGGTCGATGCGGTCGGGGGATCGACGGCGAAACCGCCGAGCGACCAATCCAGGCCGACCGAGCCCAAGCTGGCGGCTCCGATAAGGGTGTTGCCGGCAATATCGTAGACCTCGAATGCGCCGGTGTTGACGTTGCGCAACACGAGATCGGACGCGCCGGGTGAGTGAATCGGGGCGATGCCCGCAAACTGCCACTCCAAACCGACCGTGCCGATGAAGACGGCGTTGGCAATTTGGTTGTTATTGATGTCGTAGATCACCATCCCGCCGGTCTTGTTGTTGCGCAACATGAGATCGGTTTCGCCGGGGACGCCGCTGAAATTGCCGACGCCCGAGAACTGCCAATCCAGCCCCACCGTGCCGAGGAAAGCGGCGCCGGTGATCTGATTGCTGTCGATGTCGTAGACCTCCAATCCGCCGTTATTCGCGTTGCGCAGGAGCATGTCGCTGGTGCCGCGGCTCGAAAAATTGCCGACGCCCGAGAACTGCCAATCCAAACCGACCGTGCCCATGAAATTGGCGCCGATGATTTGATTGTTCCTGATGTCGTAGACCTCGACCCCGCCGTTGTTCGCGTTGCGCAGGATCATGTCGTTTTCGCCGAAGCTCGAAAAATTGCCGAAGCCCATGGCCTGCCAATCGAGCCCGACGTTGCCCAGGAAGGCGGCGTTGGTGATCTTGTTGTTGCTGATGTCGTAGACCTCGAACCCTCCGCTGTTTGCGTTGCGCAACAGCATGTCGGTCGTATCATTGCCGAAGAAGCCGCCGAGGCCGACAAATTTCCAATCGGTTCCGACTTGGCCCAATTGGAAGGCTGCGAGGATCGTGTTGTTGCCGAGGTCGTAGATCTCGTAGAGGCCGTCGGCGCCGTGCCGCAGAATCATGTCGGCAGTCGTAGCGGCGGGCGGCGGTGGGTTGGGAGATGGATGCTGATATCCGAGCGCCTCCGTGATCAAGAGGTCCAAGGCGGTGAGATTGCCGAAGTTGCCGACGAATTCGTTGAAGGGGTCGTTTCCGGTCAAGTTGTCGTTGAGAAAGTCGCTGGCATCGGACGTCTTGCCCCAATTGGCGAGTTTGGTCACACCGCCGTCGAGCGAAAAGTAAGCCGATGTAGTGGTTGTGAAATTGCCGTCGAAGAAGCGGATGCCAGGGTTGGTGAAGCGCCACAGGTCGAGCGCGGAAGCGGCGCCGCCGATGAACTCCGGGACGCGCCCCATGGCATGCCCGAACTCGTGCAGGAAGGCGGATACCCGCTGGGGGCCGGGCGTGAAACCGGTACCGATGCCGACGAAGCCATCGGTCTGGGCAGTGAAAAGCCCGAAAATCGCGCCAACGCTGGAGCTGACCCAGAAGTTCGTAACGCCATTGATGCTGTTGCCGGCAGGCAGATTGGCGGCGTTGAAGAAGTTGGGCTGGCCAAAGGTCAGCAGATCCTGCCTCAGTTGCGAATACGTCAGGAAAAACACCGCGTTCGTGTTAACATTCGCTTCCGAGATGGTCTGGTTGGGCATTATTTGGCCTTCGAACGATCCAAATCCGACGTCGTACACGACCGAGATGTTGTCCGTGAACGCCGCATCGAGGATGTTGATGGCGGTCTGCTCATCAGCGAGGAAGCTGTTGATTTGCGCTTGGGTGAACGGCCCATCGGTATTGAAGTCGTTGTTGACCGTGATTTGCATGGCGTATTCCTCCGCTCCCTCATAGGCGCAGCCGCCCGCGCGACGCGGATCGCCGGGTTTCGCGGGATGGTCTCACATCGCACGCTGTCACAATGTGATGTGCATCACATTTTCTCGCAATTCCATTCCTCAACCTCAAGACCGGGTGCTCGACCTCGATACAAGCTGCCCACCTGGCCGACATGGCGGCAAGCCGGCGAGCGGCCACGCGGAGCTGTGAACGTGGTCGAAGCAAAAAGTCTCATTTCTACCAGGTAGACCGGACGGTACGCCGCACCGACGTAAGTGGAAGAGGGGGAGAACTTGCCCTCGAATTCGCCGGGCAGCAAGAAATAGTGGGACAAAACTTGCGAGCGGGGTGCTCGCTATAGATGCCGGTGCTTCTACTGGTCGAAATATGGCCTGGGATGACTCACCGAAGAGAACGCCTGGTGGCACTGTCCGTCGGGGGCAGGTGTCGTTTTATTTCTCGCTCGACGACTATCGTTCGCTTAAATCCCTGGCTAACGGGACATCCCCGGACGATGTGAATACCGTCGTCCCTTCGGCGGCCCTCACGCATGCTGAGGCGGTATCAACAACGGCTGCTGTGATGTCTCGGCACTGAGGGCGACGGTGTTCGAGTTATCGGCTGCGCCGCTGCCGCCGCCAAAGCCCGCCATCGCTTGCACGAGCTGAGAGGCTGAACCGTCCGAGCTGCCCATGGATGCGGTCGGGGGATCGGCTGCGAAGCCGCCGAGCTGCCAATCCAATCCCACCTGTCCCAAGCTCGCGGCGCCGGTCAGCTGATTGTTGGCGATGTCGTAGACCTCGAATTGGCCGGTGTTGACGTTGCGCAGCACGAGATCGGACGCGCCGGCGGCGTGGATCGGGGCGATGCCCGCGTACTGCCAATCGAGCCCGATGGTGCCGATGAAGGCCGCACCGGTGAGCTGGTTGTTGTTGATGTTGTAGACTTCCAGCCCGCCGGTATTGACGTTGCGCAGCAAGAGATCGGTCTCGCCGGCAATCCCGCTGAAATTGCCAACGCCCGAGAATTGCCAGTCGATTCCGATCGTGCCGATGAAGGCGGCGTTGGTGATAGCATTGTTGGCGATGTTGTAGACTTCCAAGCCGCCGGTGTTAGCGTTGCGCAGCAGCATGTCGGATTCGCCGAG
>WNGJ01013309.1_pt1 | contig 10971 bp, 10 predicted proteins | sample 5400611 | NCBI WGS metagenome assembly WNGJ01 (sample SAMN13153375, study PRJNA577476) | soil metagenome | isolation source: 40 cm soil or saprolite under Garry oak tree replicate 1 | place: USA:California | collected 2016-06-15 | reverse complement strand
AAAGGACAACGAGCGCGATGAGGACGAGCGCGATCGGGTGGCGACGCAGCAGATTCACTCGTACAATCTTGGGTATGAGAGTGCTGAACGCTACAGGAATGCGACTGCTCGCGTGCTGCCTCGCCGGCGCCGCGCTCGCCTGCAACGAGAAGCCGCGCGCGAGCCCTCGCCCCGCGGACGCAGGCACGATGGTGACGGTCTACCTGCCACCCAAGACCGCCGACCGGCTGGCTGGCCGGCTGCAGGCGGTCGCCGCCCGGCGCCAATGGGCCCTCTCGATCCGCACCGACAGCGCGGCCCTCGCCGACGCCGACCTCGCGATCGTGGACAGCGCTGGGACGCTGGTGGGCCGCGTGCGGGCGGGGTCGCCCGCGGCCGCGCAGGCCCGACAGATGGCGGACGCGGTGCTGCCATGACTCCCGACGGGTTCGCCGCGATTCCCGACGTGGTGCTCGGGTCCCTCGTGGGCCGGCCAGAGGCGGACTGGCACCGCGCTCCCTCCGGGAAATGGACCGCGGCGCAGATCGTGCACCACCTCGCCATCTCGATCGACGGGAGCGGTCGCTTGTTCGAGGAGCGGCGCGCGAAGCCGCCGATGCGGCGCCGGCCGAGGCTGCTGCGACAACGGCTTGGCCAGTTTGTGTATCTCGATCTCGGGTGGATTCCCTCGGGCCGCCCGGCCCCGGAGGCCACCCGACCGGCGGAAGCACCGGATGCCAGCGCGGTGGAGCGACAGCTGCGGGACGGAGTGGCACGCTTCATCACCCTCGCACACGAGCTCCTGCCCGCTCGCCGGAGCGATCTATTCGTGAAGCATCCCGCGTTCGGTGATCTCACTCTGCCCGAATGGCTGCGGTTTCACATCCGCCACTGCGCGCATCACGCGAAGCAGATCCGCGCGCTCCTCACGTCGTGAGCGACAAGGACAAGCGGAAGCTCACCGTTCGCGTCCCCAATCCGAAGGCGCCGGTGAAGGGGCGGCTCAAGACCCCTCCGCACAAGGTGCACAAGTCCGTGAAACACTATCGCCGGCGGGTGAAGCATCCAGGCCGGCCGGCGGACGACGATCCGGCCTCCGGCGCCCGAAGCTCGGCCCGGGTGCCGCGCGCGCCGGCAGCCGCCAGCAGGCCGCGCAGCAGGGCGAGGTTCATCCCGCAGACCAACGGCCGGCACTCGTTGGCGAGGGCGTCGAACGGGCAATTCCGGAGCCGTACCTCGCCGTTGACGCGCGCGGGATCGTAGCCGCATTCGCCGAGCACGGCGAGCGCGTTGGCGAGCAGGCGATCCGTCCCTCCATTCGCGCCGGTGCGGTTACGAGCAGCGGCGCCGAGCGTCCGGCCTTCCGCACGGGCGGCACGCGCGAGGGCTGCACGAGCGGCGGGCGCGACGGTCGTCAACGCGCGCGCCAAGACGCGGCCGGCGAGCTCGTACCGGCGCTCGGGAAGCGTGAGGTCGACCTGGCGGGAGGAGCGCTGGTACAGCTTGGCCGGCCGGCCCGCCCCCGGCCCACGGCGGGCGGTCAGGCGGCGGTAGCTGGCGTCGAGCAGCCCCTGCTGGACGAGCTTGTCGAGGTGGAAGGCGGCGAGCGCACGGGAGATGCGAAGCGCGCGGGCCGCTTCGTCGCGCCCCACTTCGCATCGCCGCTCGACGATGAAGAGATAAAGACCCCTCCTGATCGGTTCGTCGAGCAACGCGATGGCCGCGATCTGGCGCTCGAGATCGGTGCCTGGCACAGGGAAAATCTACATTGCTCACGGCTGCGATCCAATTGCTCTAACGGCAACGTATATTGCGCATAGAGGACGAGCCCAAGCCCAATGCCCGACTACACCTATCTCATTGTCGGCGGCGGCATGACCGCCGACGCCGCGGCCCAAGCCCTCCACGAGGCGGACCCCGCGGGCTCGGTCGGTATGATCAGCGCCGAGCCGCATCCTCCCTACGACCGCCCGCCGCTCTCGAAAGCCCTGTGGAAGGGCGAGCCCGAGGAGAAGATCTGGCGCAAGACGGCGGCGACCGGCGCCACGCTGCACCTCGGGCGGCGGATCACCGCGATCGACCCCCGGGGGCGCAGCGCGACGGACGATCGGGGGACGAAGTACCGGTTCACGAAGCTGCTCCTTGCATCGGCGGGGGGTTCATCGGGAGCGAAGTCGCCGCCGCGCTGCGGATGCAGCAGCGCGACGTCACGATGCTCGTCCCGGAAACGGGGCTCGGCGCGCGTGTGTTTCCGGCGGACCTGGCGGACTTCCTGGTGAATTACTACCGCGAGAAGGGCGTCACCATGCGGATGGGGGAGGGGATGGCGGGGCTCGACCGGCGCGCCGGCTCTTGCGTCGTGCGCACGACCGTGGGCAGCGAGCTTGTGGCCGAGGTCCTGGTCGCCGGGCTCGGCATCCTGCCGGGCGTGGAGCTCGCGGAGCAGGCCGGCCTCCGCGTGGACAACGGCATCGTGGTGGACGAGGCCTGCCGCACCAACAATCCCGACATCTACGCTGCGGGGGACGTGGCGAACTTCGAGAATCCCGCCTTGGGCGCGCGGCTGCGCGTGGAGCACGAAGACAATGCCAACACGATGGGGCGCACCGCCGGTCTCAACATGGCGGGCCGCGCGACTCCCTATCGCCATCTGCCGTTTTTTTACTCCGACCTGTTCGACCTGGGCTACGAAGCGGTGGGTGACGTCGACGCTCGTCTCGAGACTGTCGCCGACTGGAAAGAGTCGTTCCGCGAGGGTGTGATTTACTACTTGAAGGATGGGCGGGTGCGCGGCGTGCTCCTGTGGAACACGTGGGGGCAGGTGGATCACGCGCGGGCGCTCATCGCCCAGCCCGGCCCGTTCAAGCCCGCGGACTTGAAGGGCCGCCTACCCGCCTAGAATCGGTATCCCGCGGCCAGGTTGAAATGATTGGCGGTGAATTTCCCGCTCGGGTACGTGGTCTCGAGCCGCCGGAACTCGACCCCGAACACCAGGGGCCCGCGGGGTCGGAGGTCCACGTGCCCCTCGCACACGAAGTTCTTGAGCCGGCCCCGCGGGTTGCCGAGCGCGTCCGACAGATCGCCGTCGTTGGGATCATCGAGGCCACAGCCGCCGCCGACCATCACCTCGGGTCTGGGGCGGACGTTGAGCTGACCCCAGCCGCCCTTGGTGCGGACTTCAACGCCGGTCGGCCCGATGCTCTGGCCGATCCCTCCTCCGCCCAATCCCGCCAGCGCCTTCCCGCTGAACGCTTCCGCCAGGAGCTCGACCGGGCCGACCTTGAAGCGCGCGTCCGCCGTGACGGCGCGCGACTGGAACAGGGTGTCGGCCGAGGCGAGCCAGCCCAGGTGACCGCCGACGGCGATCTCGCTGGGATCGTCGGTCGGGCCCCACGCGAGCCGCACCCTCGCCTGCAAGTAAGGGCGACGGCTCCGCTCGGCCGAGTCGGGCTGAGTGTTGAAGAGCCCCTGCGCCGTACCGGACGTCGGAGCCAGCACGGCCACCTGCTCGGCGAGGCGCAGGGTGTATCCCTGTTCCAGGGTGGCGCGGAACTGCGGCAGCCACAGCCACAGGTTGCCGGCGGCGGCGAGATCAGGGAAACCCACGGAGGCGAGGGAGCGCGGGCTCCGCTCCGCGACGAGCGGCGACTCCTGGCCGAACAGCAGCTGAGCGTGCGCCCACGAGATGATGCCCACGGCCCGGCGCAGGCGGAGGAGCGGGAAGGTGCGGCCGCCGGAGGACGGCTGCTGGCCGCCGAAGAAGTCGACATCCACCTCGCCTGAGAAGCTGCCGCGCAGCACATCGGGATCGGTCACGAGCAGGCCGAGCCGTGTCTGGCGGATGGTGCCGCCGACGCTGCTCGCGGGCGTGAGCGAGTCGACGAACTGCGGCACGTCGCTGTTGTTGACGCGGGCGTTCGTGAAGAAGCCGTTCACGAGCACGAGACCCGTCACCTCGACGGTGCGTTTCGCGACCGGCGCGGGCGCGGGTGGGGAGGGCGGCGTCTGCGCCGCGAGCGGAACGGCGACGGCGGCGAGCGAGACGAGCAACGTGGCCCGCATCTCTGGCTCCTGGCGGTTTCGGTACGACTACAGTAAGCTGCAGCGCCTCGAGCGCAACCGGGAACAAGCGATGCGATGGATCCCACTGCTAGTGGGCGTGGGTTGGATCACGGCGGTGCCGCCCGGGGTCGCCCAGGGGCGCGTCGCGGGCCGGGTGACGCTGCTCGAGAAGGGCGGGAAATCGTCTCCCGACCTGGGGGCCGCGGTCGTCTACCTCGAGGGCGGGGGCGCTGACGGCGCGGCGCGCCCGGTCAGCGTCGACATCGCGATGAACGATAAGGAGTTCGTGCCTCGCGTCGTGGTCGTCCCCGCCGGCTCCGCGGTCCGATTCCAGAATCACGATCCCTTCGACCACAACGCGTTCTCCGCCTCCGGGCCCAATCCGTTCGACCTCGGGCAGTACGGCCGCGGCGAGGCCAAGACCTGGACGTTCACGAATCCGGGCTTGGTGCGCGTCTTCTGCAACGTCCACCCCCGGATGGTGGCGTTCGTGCAGGTGATGGCGGGCCGCTACTTCACGCAAGCGGCGGCGGACGGCAGCTTCGAAATCGCCGCCGTGCCGTCGGGCACGTGGGTGCTGCACGCCTGGCACGAGCGGAGCCAAGCGGTTTCCCAGGCGGTGAACGTCACGACGGCCGGAGCGGCGGAGATCGAGCTGCAGCTCGACGCGCGTGGGTTCCGCTGGACGCCCCACAAGAACAAGTACGGCAAAGACTACCCGACGAATGCCGGACGCGAGCGCTACTAGGCCCGCGCGGCTCGGCCTCGGGGCCAAGATCTTCATCGCCGCCACGCTGTCGGTGATGGGTGTGCTGGGCGTGACCCTCGGGCTCACGTCGCTGCAGGCGAACCGCACGGCCGACGAGTCGATCCGCCGGGCGCTCGCCGGCGTGCGCCGGGGGGTGCAGGCCTTCCTCGCCGGGCGGACTGCGACGTTCGCGGGGATGAGCGCGGTGAGCGCCCAGGTACCGAAGTTCCGCGAGCGGCTCCTTAAAGTCTCCGAGCGGAGCAACGTGCTGGACCAGGCCGAGGAACATCGCCGGCTGCTGGGCGCGGCGTGGGTGTTGATCACCGACGAGCACGGCGTGCTGGTCGCCCGGACGGACTACCCCACCGAGTCCGACATCGACCTGTCGCGTGGCGCGCTGATCGCCAACGCCCTGTCGGGCGACGAGACGAGCGGCGCCTGGGTGGACGAGCGCCGGCGCAAGCTGTTCATGGCGGTGGCGGTACCATTGCGGGCGTCGACGGACGCCGCGCCTCAGGGCTCCCTCGTCGCCGCCTACTCGATCGACGATACGCTCGCGCACCAGATCAAGCAGGCGACCACCACCGACGTGGTGTTCTTCGCGCTCGACACGCTCAACCGGCCCTACATCGTCGGCAGCACGCTCCCGCGCGACGCGGTCGAGCCGGCGCTCGTGGCGGACACGCTGGCCGTGGCCGCCTTGGCGCGTGACTCGGTGGGAACGGAGCTGGCGGCCGACGTGGACGGCGAGCGCCTCATCGGGCTGGCGAGTCCGATCCGCTCCGCCGGGGGCGACGCGTTCGGCGGGTTCGTGGCGTTCCGGTCGCACGAGCGCGAGCTGGGCGCGTTCCGGGCGCTGCAGCATACGATCGGGTTCTCACTCGCGCTCGGCCTGCTGCTCGCGCTCGCCTCGGCCTACGTGCTCGCCCGCCAGATCGCGGGCCCGATCCGGCGGCTGGCGCTCGCCACGCGCCGGGTGCAGGACGGGGACTACAACGTGGAAATCGACGTCGCAGCCGGCGACGAGATCGGGATGCTGTCGCAGGCGTTCCAGAGCCTGGTGGCGGACCTCAAGGAGAAGGCGAAGCTCGTCGAATACATGATGTCTGCTTCGCAGGCCTCGCCCACCGAGCAGTTCAGGAGCGCCCGGCCGTCGCTCACGGCTGCCACCGGGAGTGCGCTGCGCCCGGGCACGCTCTTCGCCAACCGCTACGAGGTGAAGGAGGTCCTCGGGATGGGCGGTATGGGCGTCGTGTACCGCGCGTTCGACCGCGAGCTGCAGGAGGTGGTGGCGATCAAGGCGCTCCGTCCGGAAACGCTCGCCGGGGGCGGCGTCGCGCTGGAGCGCTTCAAACAGGAGATCCGCCTCGCCCGCAAGATCGCCCACCGCAACGTGGTGCGGACGTACGATCTGGGCGAGGTGAACGGGATGTACTACCTGACGATGGAATACGTGGAGGGAACGTCGCTGAAGCAGCTCATCGGGACGCGCGGCCCGCTGCCGGTGCCCGTCACCCTCACGATCGGGAAACAGCTGTGCCGCGCGCTCGAAGTCGCCCACGAGCAAGGCGTGATCCACCGCGACATCAAGCCCCAGAACATGGTGGTCGAGCCGAGCGGCGTGCTCAAGGTGATGGACTTCGGCATCGCCCGGCTCGCGAACCGGTCGAAGGATGAAGGGTTGACCAAGGAGGGAATGTCGATCGGGACGCCGGACTACATGTCACCGGAGCAGCTCTCGGGGATGGAGCTCGATGCGCGCAGCGATCTCTACTCGGCAGGTGTGGTGCTGTTCGAGTGTCTCACCCGCCGACTCCCGTTCGAGGCGGACTCGACGTACGCGCTGATCGCGAAGCAGCTCGAGGGGAAGGCGCCCGATCCGCGCACGCTCAATCCGGACGTGCCCGAAGCGCTGGCTCAGGTAGTTCTAAAGGCGATGGCGAAGGAGCCGGGAGACCGATACCAGACCGCAGCGCAGATGCATGATGCGCTGGACTCAATCGGTTAGATCCCTCCGAACCACGGATATCCCTGATCCTCCCAGTATCCCCCCGGTCTCATATCCGTGAATGTCATCGACACCAGGTACTTCGTCATCTTGTAGCCCAGCTTGGTCGGGGAATAGAGCCGCAGCGGTGCGCCGTGCGCTATTGGGAGGGGGTTGTCGTTCATGCCGTACGCGAGAATCGTCTGGGGATGCATCGCGCTCGCCATGTCCCAGCCGTTCGAGTAATCGGCGTCGAACGACACGAAGCTGATGTAGCGCGCCGCCTTGGCTGGGCGGCAGCGATCCACGATCGCCGACACCGGCACGCCGTGCCAGCTCGCGATCGCCGACCACCCCTCCACGCAGTGGTGCTTCACCGTGTACGACACGCGCGGCAGGCGCATCAGGTCGTCGAGCGACAGCTCGAGCGGTTGCGCCACCAACCCGTCCACCCGCAGCCGCCAGGCGGCCGGATCTTCGAGCATCGGCACCGTGGTCGAGATGAAGTAGCTCGGCAGCGCTGCGCTGCGCTCGCCCGTGTTGTACGTGCGGGCGAGGCGCGTGGGCGAGAACAGGATCTTCTCCCCCACCCAATCGTTGACTCGGCTGATGCTCCACAGACCCGGACGCACCAGATTGCCGCCGTCCCAGCCACACGCCGCGGCGAGGGTCCCGGCGCCGGCCGCGACGCCCAGCTTCAGGAACGCCCGCCGGTTCAGCTCGTGCAACGTAGCGTCAGTCATGGCTCGGGAACCTCCCCCGGTACCAGCCGGTGAGCATGGCGCGCAGCGAGGCGGGATCCACGACGAACACGAGGATGACGTGCATGATCGTGAACCCGACGAAGATCCACACGATCCAGAAGTGCCAGTAGCGCGCTGCCTGAAATCCGCCGAACAACCCCGTCAACCAGCTCAACTGCGTCGGCTTGTAGACCGCGAACCCGGTGAGCACCGCGAGCGCACCCAACCCAATCACGCTCGTGTAGGCGAGCTTCTGGAGCGGGTTGTGCTTCCCCTGTGCCGGGTGCTCCCGTCGGAGATGGAGGTAGTACTTCGCCATCTCGAGCGCGCCCGGAACGTCGCGCGGCCAGAACAGCAGGGCGCGCCATTCACCGCTCCGCACCAGGTAGCCGAGATACAGGAGGCCGAAGGCGATGAGCGGCCACGCCAGCGCGAAGTGCCAGTTGAGCGCGCCCGCGAGCCAGCCGCCGAGCCGGCTCCAATGCGGGAACTGTGTGCCGTCGAACGGACTCAGGAAGTACGGCCCCCCGCGGTTTCCGAACCGGGCGTAGGCCTCATAGATCTGGAGCCCGCTTGCGATCAGGCCGGCGAGCACGAACACGGTCGCCCAATGGGTGAGCCGGACGATCCAGTGATGACGGCGCACGGGCGGAGCAGGAGTGGCAGTCATGGCGTAAGGGAAACCTGGGGACACGGCCCGATCCCCGCCACCCTCCGCGCTTCCCAGGCTGCCCCGCCCGGCCTTAGTTTGCAGGCCGGATGACTCATGCCCAACACTAGCGTTCCCGCCCTCCCCGAACGGATCGGAGGGCTCGCCGCCGTTGCCGCCAACCTCTCGTGGAGCTGGAACCGCAACGCACGGGCGTTGTTCCGCGCGCTCGATCCGGCGCTGTGGCGTCGCACCCAGCACAATCCCATCGAGCTCTTGCGACGGGTGGCGCCAGAGCGGCTCGCGGCCTGCGCGGCGGACCCGGAGTTCCTGCGGCTCTACGACGTCGTCGCGGCCGCGGCTGCGCACGACGCGACGTCCGCCGGCACCTGGTTCGCCACCTCGCACCCCGAGTCCGTCGAGCGGCCGGTCGCGTACTTCTGTGCCGAATTCGGGTTGCACGCCTCGGTTCCCATTTACTCCGGGGGTCTCGGAGTCCTCGCGGGGGACCAGTGCAAGGCGGCGTCGGACCTGGGCGTCCCGCTCGTCGGCGTCGGCCTGTTCTACACCAAGGGCTACTCGGACCAGCGACTGCGCCTCGACGGATGGCAGGAAGACGCCGAGGAGCGCTTCGACGTGGCCGCGACACCGCTGCAACGGGTGCGCGGGGCGAAGGGCGATCCCTGCCTCGCCACCGTGCGGTTGTCCGGGCGCCACGTGAGCGTGGGCGCCTGGCGTGTCATGGTGGGCCGCGTGCCGATCTTCTTACTGGACACGGATCTCGAGCAGAACGACCCGGCGGACCGCGGGCTGTCCCACCGGCTCTACGCCGGTGGTCCCGATCTGCGGCTCCGCCAGGAATGGGTCCTCGGCGTCGGTGGCGTGCGCATGCTGCGCGCTCTGGGATACGACCCGGCCGCCTGGCACGCGAATGAAGGACACGCCGCGTTCATGCTGGTCGAGCGGGCGCGAGAGCTCGTGACGCGCGGGACTACGTTCGCGGACGCCGTCCGCCGGGTGCGCGCAACCAGCGTCTTCACGACCCACACGCCTGTGCCCGCGGGGCACGACACCTTCTCCCCCGATCAAGTGGAACAGGTCCTCGGTCCGGTGTGGCAGGAGATGGGGGTCACTCGCGAAGTCTTCTTCCGCCTCGGCCATCATCCGGTGGTCGACCACGATCGGTTCCACATGCCCGTCGCCGCCATCCGGCTCTCGGCCCGGGTGAACGGAGTGTCGCGCCGTCACGGGGAAGAGTCCCGCCGCATCTGGGCCCCGCTCTGGCCTGACCGCGACGTCGCGCGCGTGCCGATCGGCCACGTCACCAACGGCGTCCACGTCGCCACGTGGATGGCGAACCGAATCCTGACCTTATTCGACTCGCATTTCGGGCCGGACTGGCTCGCGCGGGTGGACGACCCCGGGTTCTGGGACAAGGTCCTCGAGTTGGACCCCGCCGCGCTGTGGGCGGTGCACAATCAGCTCAAGTCCCATCTGATGCGGAGCATCCGCGAGCAGGCGCGGCGGCGCTGGGCGGATCAGTGGAAGGAAGCCCTGCACCTCGTGGGCGCGGGGACCCTGCTCGATCCGGAGGCCTTCACGATCGGCTTCGGTCGCCGGTTTGCGACCTACAAGCGGGCCGACCTGATCTTCCGCGATCCCGACCGGCTGCAGCGGTTGCTCGTGAACCCCTGGCGCCCGGTGCAGATCGTGTTCTCCGGCAAGTCGCATCCAGGCGACGAGCCGGGGAAGCAGGTGCTCCAGCGCGTGTACGCCCACACCCGCGAAGCCCGGTTCGAGGGCCGGATCGCGTTCATCGAGGACTACGACATGCATCTGGCCCACAGCCTGGTGCAGGGGGTGGACCTCTGGCTCAACGTGCCGCGCCCACCGCTCGAGGCGTGCGGCACAAGCGGCATGAAGGCGGCCCTGAACGGCGTGCCGCAGGTGAGCACGCTGGACGGGTGGTGGGCCGAGGGTTACGATGGGCCGAACGGCTGGGCCATCCCCCCGGCGCCGGCGGGTCAGGACGCCGATGCGGCCGACGCCGAGCAGCTGTATAGCTTGCTCGAAACCGAGGCGGTGCCGCTGTTCTACCGCCGTGATACCCAGGGCGTCCCGCACGGTTGGGTCGAGAAGATGAGACACGCGTTGCGCACGGCGGGCGCCCGATTCACCGCGCAGCGCATGGTGCGGGAATACGTCACCGAGTACTATCTCCCCGCGATGCGGGGTGAGCAGCCGGCGGACGATCCGCCGACGGCCTGAGAGAGAGCCAGTGGAGGCCAACATGGGCGCGACGACCCCAGCCCCGAAGTCCCGGCGGCGGAGCCCCGCCCAGCCGCGCCGGGCGGCGACCGCCGCGGCGCCGCGGCCCCAGATCGCGCCTGCCGAGCGGATCGGTGTCACCCACCTGACGGCTGAGTACTGGCCGTTCGCCCGCACTGGTGGGCTCGGTGAGGCCGTGAGCGGCCTGGCGACGTGTCAGGCGGCCGCCGGCCTGCCGACGACGGTGATCATGCCGCTGTACCAGATCGTGCGCGAGACCACGCCGTCGCTGGAGCGCACCGGTTCGGCGCTCACGATCACGCTCGGCGGACACACCGAGCGCGCGTGGCTGTACCGCACGCCGCCCGGGCCGGAGGGAGGCCCGCAAGTCTTCTTCATCGAGCATCCCGACTTCTTCGACCGGGCGGGCATCTACGGCGACAACGGCGGGGACTATCCGGACAACGCCCAACGATTCGCGTTCTTCTGTCTGGCCGCGCTCACGGCCCTTCCCGAGATCGCTCCGGACACCCAG
>WNGJ01008442.1_pt1 | contig 10971 bp, 7 predicted proteins | sample 5400611 | NCBI WGS metagenome assembly WNGJ01 (sample SAMN13153375, study PRJNA577476) | soil metagenome | isolation source: 40 cm soil or saprolite under Garry oak tree replicate 1 | place: USA:California | collected 2016-06-15 | reverse complement strand
TCGTGCCGGTTGAAGGCGTCGTTAAACTGGTTGATTACCTCAATAGTTGATGCTGTCTGTGCAACTTCCTGCATGATCTCTTGCTCCTCACTGAAGGCGATCCAGGCGATCCCGAAAGGCAGCGATCTGAGCGCTGTGCTCGCGTTTATGCCCATAGTACATGTAGACAAGGACATCATCCAGGGCATACTCTATGCCATACCAGGGAAGTGTTCCGACCTGGCGGAACACTTCTGGACGAATCCGCTCAGCCAGCGACATCACCTGCGCGTGTGCATCATTGAACTCGTCCAGCACCTCTCTCACTGTTCTCCCCTTGCGTCTCTCCACCTCGGTATCGTTAAACTGGCCACCCAGCTCGGTAAACTTGTCCAGGTAGGGTGTAGGGTGCCTGCCGAAAAACCCAGACAGTACATCTACCAGGACCTCTTCATAGGAAGCGAGGTGGGCGATGATGTCCTTGACTGACCAGACACCACAGGCTCCCGGTGTTTCCCAAGCCGTTTCGGGGAAGCCATTGATGGCCTGCAAGGCCGTCAGTTGCCCATACTTCAAAATGTCTGTCGCGTTCATGAGATTGTCCTTTCCTTATGCATTAGTAAGACGATAGGAGGCCAACTTTTTCGTGACTGGATCTCTAACTGGTGTACATGGACATTGACGATAAACTAGAACATAACACGAGTGGTCTGGAACGCTTCTGAACCTCATTGTACCGGGTACGCGTTCTCAAGCACACCTGTAGAATCACGTGTTGTCACTGCAAGTCTTTGCGTGGTCTGAAGAGAACCGGCGTTCTGGAAATGCTGTTCATGCATCACTGCCAAGTAGATAGCGCACTCGCTCCTCATTGTTGTGCCGCAGTCGCTCGATGATGGTACTGTTCAGGCGATAGATTGCTTTCACATCGGCAAATTCCTGTGAACACCGGGTGACAATTTCTCTGGGCTTGAGACCACAGCAATAGAGCAGATAGAAAATGCGTCTTTCCCGTTCGTTCAAGAGCAGGGGTTGTATGCTCTCCCAGAGACCCTGGCTATCCAGAGGGTCTTCGGCTGCAGGTTCGTCGGAGAGCCCTGGCTCTGGCAAAGGCACTTCTCGTGAGCGCAAGTGGGAACGCAAGGTATCGGTAATCAGACCGTTGAGGATCGCACGCAAGTAACTCAAGGCCGCAGACAAGGTAGTGAACTCGACGTGTTGATCGTGTACGGCAAACCAGAAGCGCGAGAAGGTTTGAGCCAGGTAATTCTCTTCGGAGTCATGTAGTAGTGCTATATCGCTGCTGGGATGACTGCGTATCCAGATGCGGATGGTCTCGCTGAAGCACTGCTGCAGCGCCGACCAGGCCTCATCCGTCTGTTTGACCTGGATAGCTACACGATAATACATGCTCGGCCTCCTCCTGTCCGGTACTCTCAATTCGTTTCCCGAAGCGAAGATGGTTTATCGGTTCGCACCTTCGTAGGGAATGATTTCCTGGCTGACTCTCTCATTGTAGCCAGAACGTCTTGCATTATCATCGTGGACGAGTACGGAGATTGCATGAAGGAAGCACGTAGATTTCTGGAGAGGGGGGCACATAGAAAATGAGGAACACGTTTTCACGTGTTCGCGATCAATCCTCTTTCGATTGCCCAGCTTGCGATCTGCCTACGTGAGGTGAGGTTCAACTTGAGCATGATATTACTCACGTGGGTTTCGATGGTCCGTTCGCTCAGCACCAGGACGTCAGCAATCTCGCGATTGAATTTCCCGTGCGCAATCAGTGCCGCTATTTCGCGTTCGCGCGCCGTCAGCCCTCCAAAGGCTTGTTTGGCAGCTTGTTTGGGTGAGAGTGGACGGGAATGGGGTAACATGGCCATCGCCAGTTGCAGAAAATTGTCTCGCAGGGGCTTATCAGCGATGGTAGCAGCGAGTTCTTCGATCAGGGTGCGGGCGGCCGCAAACGCTTGCTCAGCTTCTGTGTTCCTCCCCTGGGCTTGATAGAGATTGCCCAGCGCGATACAGATGCGCCAGTGCAGCGGTCGCACACCTAGCGCCCTGGCAATCTCTTGCGCTGCCTCGAAGGCAACTTCGGCTTCGACTGGCCGCTGCAACATGACCAGCGCCTCGCCGCGCAGTTTCAAGACACGCAGGCTGCTTTGTCCCCGAGCCGCCTGTGCAGCGGAAGCAACCAACTGATCGATAATTTCTAAGGCACGGGTCGGATGTCCCTGTGCAAGCGCCAGTTCCACGGATGCGCAGTAGAGCATACGCTGCGCCATCGTTTGTATGGCTGTGTCGGGGCTGAGCGCAGCGTGAAGTAGCGCCTCGGCGCGAGCATAATCGTGCAACAGGATAGAGACGGAGGCGAGATAGCCCGTAGCCATACGAGTCCAGAAGAGTGAGTGCGTCTCCTGAGCGAGGGCCAACGCTTGCTCAAAGCGATCGCTCGCCTGCCGGTGCGCAAGCAAACCATTGTACACTCCCCCTAGCATGGCGTGGGCTGCCGTTTGCCACTGGCGATGCTCAATCTCTTCGGCGATATGCAAACTCTGCTGGCATGCAGCCAAGGCATGGGTATATTCTCCCTGCGACCCCAGACAGAGTCCTAACTGTAAGAGGGCGTAGGATTCAGCTGAACGCTGACCAATTTCACGGGCGATCTTGACCGCCCGTTCGGCATCCGGTAATACCTCGGCCAAACTCGCGACCGCGATGAGCGCATCGGTATGATAGGTCGAAGCGCGCATGGTGAGCGTTGCCAGACTTGATGTCAGTCCTTCCCTATTGCCGAGTTCGTCAAAAAGCGCGATCGCCTGCTGGTAGTAAGCCGTGCCCCCGATCAAATCGCCACCAAGGTAGCTGGTCATACCCACCAGGTCCAGTGTCTCAGCGATTCCGCGTGAATCATGGAGTTGCTGGAAAATGGCCAGCGCCTCCCGGTGGTAGCGCAGCGCCTCATGTGGTTGTTCCACGTTCAGGTGCCAATTGCCGATGCGGTTGAGGCTACGAGCATGCAGAACAGGATCATCGAGTGCCTGCGACAGGATGAGCGCCTGGCGAAACCAGGTTTCCGCCTGTGCGTAGTCGCGCCCTGCCCACAGAAAACCCAGGTCAATTGCGCTTTGCCATTCTGCCGCGCGATTATTCATCTTGCGAGCCGCATCCAACGCCTGGGTGTAATCATGCTGTGCCTGATCAAACTCGCCTAGCGTTTCATAGGCCTGCCCACGCGCACGGTATAACGCGGGTGTAGGAGGGAGGGACAGGTGATCAGCAGCCTCCAACGCCCAGGTGAAATAGTCGATGGCGGCACGGTGCGAGTACAGCCGTAATGCCTTCTCTCCGGCGCGCTGCGCATAGTTCACTGTTTTCTGCCATACTCTGGCCTGATAAAAATGATTGACCAGGTCCTCCACATGCGCATCAAGGTCGGCAGGAGGAAGCTGCTCCATTGTCTCGGCAATAGCGCGATGCAAAATGGTGCGCTCACGTGCCAGGAGCTGCGTGTAAATGGCCTGCCGGGTCAATGCGTGTCGAAATGCGAACTGTTCGCTGGATTCTTCGACCACGAGTTGAGCAGACACCAATTCTTTCATGACCAGGAGGAGTTGCTCCTCATCATACCGGGTAAGCTGCTGGAGAAGGGCAAAATCAAAATGCCGCCCGGCGACAACGGCCAGGATCAACACCTGTTTGGCCGCTTCCCCCAGGTGTTGTGTTCGTTGTTGCACCGCATCCTGAACACTTTGCGGAATGCGCGCAGCAGGCCGTGATCTGCGATTCCAGTAGCCCTGGGCGTAGAAAATGTCGCCTGCGGCAATCATGGCGCTGAGCGTTTCTTCGACGAAAAAGGGGTTGCCTTCCGTCAGGGTGTAGAGGGCATCCAGAAGTTCTCCATGCAGAAAGCGGCGCATGTCGAACGCCGTATGTCGCTGATCAAAGAGAGCCGAGAGCATCAGATCGACGTCGTTGCGCGCAAGGGGCGCGAGCCTGACCTCCTGAGCGAGCCGTTCGCGGGTGAGCTGTGCGAGCCAGCTGCTCAACTCTGCACGCATCTCATCCTGGCGGTAGGTGACCAGGAGAAGAAGAGGTTGAGATGCTGTGCGTCGCGTTACATAGTGAAGAAAGTCCAGGCTGGTGCTGTCGCTCCAGTGCACGTCTTCTACGATGAGAAGGAGTGGGGAGGATGCTGATAGGTGAATGAAAAAGTTCGCCAACACCGCGAAGAGACGGCGTTTCTCTTGTTCGGGTTCGAGGGGCAACAGTGGCGTCGTCTGGTCGGGGACGAGTTCAGGCAGCAAGGGAAAGAGGTCACGAGCTAAACGCTCCAACTCAGTCGCAAGTGGTGTTGCTGGGTGTGAGGCGAAGAGGGAGCGTAAGAGGTCGAGCAACGGTGCATAGGGATAGGTAAGATCTGTCGGAAAGCAATTTCCTTGCAGCAGAAGAAACCCCTGCGTCGTGGCGGAGGTTTTTACCTCGGCAACCAGGCGTGATTTCCCGATGCCTGCTTCCCCACTGACCAGGACAAGGTGTTCCTCTCTACCTTTTGCCTGCTCAACGAGCAGTTGCAAGGTTGCAAGCTGGCTTGCTCGACCAACCAGGTGGGGCGTGATCATCGGTGGACGGGTTGTTTCTTCCATAGCTTTTCTCTTCGAGTCGTGCAGTATTAGAAATGATTCCATACTTGGTATTACCCACTGCAATGTGAGGATGCACCTTCCAACGAAAACGGACCCAACACGCTGGTATAGTAGCAGAAATGCAGGCAAATGTACAGTTTATTTGAGAGAATCTGCCAAGTCACACAGACCTCAGGAGGGCTCCTCCGTACTCTTTAGCAGCACTACCTCATCGCCCAGGTGTAGAGTGGCGTCCCAGGTGATAGCAATAGCGTCCTTGACGCTCTGGTGCGCCGGGCAGCCGCTGGTATGGGCCTTGAGTGCGCGCTCGGCCGGCTCGCGAAACTCCGGGGGCATGGTGAGATCATAATGGACTGCGATGGATTCGATGCGGATGGTTTTGCCAATGCCGGCAATTCGGCCATCGACGGTGGCGGTGTAGGACTGGCGGTCAAAGGGGATCTTGCGCCCTGACAGGGCACCGGCAAGTGTGCCGTACATTCAGCCTGCGACCGCGGCAACGATGTGATCGAGGGTGGAGGCGATTGGGGGTCCTTCTTTGGTACCGTAGTACTCACGCAACTTACCCTGGACGCCGTAGATAACGGGCTCCGCTACCTCACCTAGAAAGGCATTACGGTAGCCGTCGCGATAGATAAGGCGAGCATGGGAGATATATTCGAAGTCGTCTGCCATAGTGGGGTGTCCTCCTCTTAAGTTACGTCAGGTCCTTCCATATTTTCAAAAAATAACGGTTAACATTATTATGCAACGGGTATGGCTTTGGATGCAATGCATTGCTATTGATGCCCAAGGCTTTCAAAGTCGCTTTCCGAGGGTGACGGAAGTAATTAATCCTCATTCAGTCGAAGTGTCTGGCTCATCGATGGCTTTGAGGCAACGCGCACTATCATTCCCAGCGCGACGACACAGGTAGCGGCCAGCACAGCAAAAGCGATCCAGAGCGAGGCAGGTACCACCATCTGAATGGGAGGCGCGGTCTGTGCGATATAAAAAGCTGCGTTGGTGAAGTTACTGGTGCTACCACTCGGTGCGACACTCGTATAGATAAGCACCGGTAGTGCCAGCGCTGAAAGAAGAATACCAAAGACAATGCCCATCAGCAGAGAAGTCGTGTAGATGATTCCCTGCTCCCATGCGAGTGTGCCAGCTATTTGACGAGAGGAGGCTCCCAGAGCACGCAACACGGCGAAGTTTGTCAACCGGCTGCGTACGCTCAACCATGATGCGATCAGGTCGCCTACTACTGCCAGCAACAAGGCAGTCGCTGCTCCAAGGGCCAGCACGCCGTTCAAATCGAGATAGAGCGGCTCGCTTTGCAGGCTGTTCATGAGTGCCCGGCGATCATAGAGCGGTTGAAGTCCCAGGTCTACATTGTCGAGAGCATTGCGCACGCTTGCCAACGAGGCGGGATCACTGTTCGTGCGCAGCCAGGCATAATTCGCCGGAACGTAAAAGTCTTGCGGGTTCGCGTGATTGTTCGCAAACACATTGGCGAAGGTCAAATAATCGACTAAGATACCTGAATTGGCATTCGGCGTGGGGATATCTTGCACTTGAGCGACAGCGATGAAGTGGACAAGGTCGGTGGCGTAGTCAACGGTAGAGAAATCCACCGTGAAGTTCGCACCAGTACTCAAATGGAGCGCGTTCCAGGTAGCGACATCCACGACCGCCGGCACGACTTTATGCGCAATCGATGCAGTGCGTTGGGCGGAGAGTCGCGCCATCAGGGAAGGCAATTGCTGTGGCGAATCCTGTGCCGGCCAGATGGCCGTCGAAGCATAGGTGTCGGCGTCTACTGCCCGAAGGTAAATAGGGATCTTCAGGGCAAGTCCACCTGCCTTCGCAGTTGTCGTGTAGCCAAGCGAGGCAGAGGTGACTCCAGGAATGGAATGATATACTGCCGTCTCCTGTTGCAACTGTTGCGGCAGGACGATGGTATAAGGAATAGTTCCACTGAAATCAGCGCCGACTTGATAGGCTGATACATCGATGACACGCTGAGCTTGTGAGGCGGTGAAGACCAGCGTGAAGAGAGCGAATGAGCTCGCCAGGGCGAGCAGCAAAATCATGCGTGTAGACTGGCCGGGAGCGCGAGCCATCTGTGCCAGGGCCAACGCCGGTGAAGCGCTGCGACTGCGCGCCGCCAGCCACGAGCCGCCACGTAGGAAGAGCGGGTAAAACCGCAGGAAGAGCAGCAGCAGCGCTAACACTAAGAAGACTGACTCCAGCAGGGTCAGCGGCGACAACAACAGCAGGCGCAGGCGGGGGTCGAGCACATTAGAATTGGTAAGGTAGAGGGAGAAGCCAAAGCCGACGAGCATGATAATACCCGCAACCACATCCAGGTTGAGGCGCTGCCAGAGGTGCTGGCGCGTCGAGCGAGCGACTTCCCGGCGCATAGCAAGAATATCTATGCGACTTGAACGAAGGATCGCTATGAACATAGCCAGGATAGCGACCCCGGCGGTTGCTAGAGCAAACCAGCGCAGCCCGAGCGCCACCAGCAATGGATTGCCTGCAATGATATTCAGTGCTCCCAAATCTACCGGAGAGAGCGTGTGTTGGGCGAGGAAGCGTGCCACGACGATAGCCAGCAAGGGTCCCGCGATGAATGCAATAAGGGCCAGGCCAATGCTCTGGATCATAAGCGCGCCAAAGACCTGGCGGCGACTGGCTCCGCGACTACGCAGGATGGCAAGTGCGCCTAACTGGCGCTCCACCAGCAGGTCCGCCATCATAGTGACGAAGAACAATACCAGCCCCAACATAAGCAGCAAGAGGCTTGCCACAGGGAGCTGCGCAACAGCAATGCGGTCGTGATAGCGCTGCAAAATATCGGTAGGAAGGTAGGTCTTGCTATTCTCTACGTACGGTGAGTTATCGAGGGCCGAATTGTTCGAGGTATCAAGCTGCACCTGCTGAACGCCGGCGAGGATAGCATCGAGATCACCGATAGCCAGATGTGAGACATCGAGGTGATACGACCAGAATAAAGCGGCCTCCCTGGCAAAAAACCGCCCCTGTGCCGCTGCCTCATCTGAAATCTTCGTGAACACAGAGAGGCTTGTCTCTACTGAGACAAGCGCCGGAATGGTATCTCCCACCTGATTGCCTTCTGGTGACGTATACTGAAAGTCATTCCCATCCCAGAATGGATCGTCCGTTCGGTCGACTCGAAAGAGGCCCACAAGGTGCAAATTCAGCATGCGCTCTGTTGTGACCTGGTTTGCGTCAACAAAAGCGATATTCACAGGAATGACCGATCCAACGGTCATTTGTAGCTGGGCAGCGCTCTCAGGCGTGATGGCGATCTCAATATCACTGCTGTTCGTCCGGGGAAGCCGCCCTGCAATCAACCTGACATGAGAAGGAGCTGCATCCATCGAAGCGCTGATGAGTTCTACGAGGTTGCCTGTCGGGCGGAGTGGGCCGCCACTGGTTCCACCGCTCTGAGCAGGTTTGCCAAGGACTGGGAATGGCTTTGGCAGGAGAGAGAATTGCGGTGGAGCGAGATACCGACCAAGATTTTTCTGGAAGTCCTGGTTGAGCGATTGCGTCGTCTGGTTAATGACCGACACAGATATGCGTGAAGAAGCGCTATACACATAGATAGAGAGGTTATTGGAAGGTGAAGTAAGCACACCGCGCAGCCCGGCGGTCATTGCAATTTCTGAGAAGAGTGGAACTGTGCATACCAGCATCACAGCTGCGACGATGCCGATACCCGTGATCAGGAGCAGGCCCCGGGTCTTGCGCAACCGCCAGAAGGCCAGCGTCACAGTGGGAGGAATCAACGTCCTGCCAGCACGGCGCGAATTCCGCGGCTACCGGTTCCCCGAACCCCTTTGCCGCTCGGGAGGTGCCTCTACAATCCCGACCGGCCGGCTCTTAGGATCGCCGAATTCGTCTGGTGAACGAGCCATTTCAATCTCTCGAAGTTTCTAACTGGCAACCCATAGACGAAGCACGAGCGAAAACAGACAAACGGAGAGGTGCCCCAAATGGGTGAGCCAATGGGCGAAGAGTGACCTACCGAACGATGCTGAGGAAAACAAGCGTGCATTTCAATCGTTCAGGGGTATTTCGCACTACAAGATCAGTATGGCACAGCCGCGATAAGAAAGCAATAATTGGGTCTCTCTCTAGCCTCTGCTGACCACCTGGAGGGTTGTATCAGGAATGAGCCCTTTGTACACAAAGTTCTTGCGCGCAAGGTGATAGCTTCGATCTGCTCCAAAAAAATTCATCCACATACACTGCAATTCTTCATTTCGATACGCTTGCAACGGCTTGCTTGCTTCATCGTTTTTCCGTGTTTGACGCTTTTCCTCCAACATGTGCCCATAGCGAGGACTGCTGGCAAGCTCTTCTGCCAACTGTCTGATGCGATGGCGGAAACTGGCTGCATCCTCCTCAAAGGCATCATCAAGTAATCCGAGCTGGTGCGCGGTCCTGGTGCTTAGCGGGAGCAGGGCTTCTGCCAATTCTCGCGCCCTGGTTGCTCCGACCCGCTGCGGTAATAAGTAGGTCCAATATTCCGATCCATACAGATTGCCCATTCCTTTATAATGTGGGTTTAGCACAATGCCTTTTCTGGCATAGACCAGGTCTGCCGCCAGTGCCAGGATCACTCCACCTGCCGCCGCATTGCCTTGCATGGCAGCGATCACCAGGTGGGATGCGGTGGTGATGAGTTCCCGTACCAGATCGTTCATGGCATGGATGTTGCGCCAGGATTCTTGCGCCGGGTCAGCGGCAGCTTCGATCATGTTCAAGTGAATACCGTTTGACCAGAGGTCAGGACTACCCATCAACACAATCACTTTTGTTGGTCGCTGACGAATACGAAGGAACGCTTCTCGCAGACGCTGACATTGGTCAGTGCTCATGGCTCCATTATAAAAATCAAAATGGAGATACCCGACAGCATAGCTTTCTTCGTACCAGATTTCTCGATAGGTCTGTCCATCGTAGGGTTGGTCTACAGCCAGAGGAGCATCCGGTACATGGGCAAGACGGTCGCCAAGCACATGCATCACCGGTAACTTGAAGTACGCCTGTTCGGCGGTTCCTTTTTGCTTCACGTGCGTGATCCATACGGCACCATCACCAGTTGCCCGGCAGATAGCCCCATCGCGTTTGGCAATGATCTCACCGGGAGTCCCTTTGAGCACATCTTCTGCATGGGCTCCATACAGATAGCACGGCATGCCCTGCAATGTATCTAAGACGCCCGGAAAGCTATCCGCGCAACGAATCTTGCTGAGCACCGATGCGGTCGGTTCTGACCAGTCAATGGCACGATCAGCTTGCTTCATCGGAGTTTGCAAACGGCCTTTGATCTCTTCCTTTGTGTAATCCAGGGGTTCTGGGAGAAAGTCGTGGCTCTCAAATTTTGCTATCGTTTCTAACAGTCCCTGGATGGCAGCTTCCGTGACTTCATGTCGATAGAGGTGGCTCTTGCTCCCTGGTCTCATGGAAAAGGTACGAGATGCCCAGATCGGTCCAGCATCCATTTCAGCGCCTGCTTGCAAGAGGGTGACTCCCCATTCCTCGCACGCATTGAGGATGGCCCAGTCCAAGGAAGATGGTCCCCTGTCTCCTTTGATCCCTGGATGGATGATAATGCAGGGATGCGTTTGCCAGATGGACGCGGGAATCACTTTTTTTAACATAGGAGCGACGATCAGATCGGGGTGTTCACGATTGACCGCTTCGATCATCACTTCTGCGCTGGATGCGATCGCCACGATCACTGTATGCCCGCGATCTACTAATTCCACGTAAGCACGTTGACTTAAGCTATTATGAGCAGTGGTTAAGAATACTATTTTCATTGGATATTACCCGCTACTATTCTTTGTTTGCGTAAAACAGACTATGGTGACTATCGGCCCTACCTCGCACATATTGTTAAGACGCCAGAAGAGATGGTTTTTAGGGCGATCGTTCAACTTTTGACTCAATTACCAGTCCGTCCGCCTGGCAACGTTCGAGCAGATCCCACGGTCGATCCTCCTTCCCTCCTGTGACGGGCGTGTGATGAGAAAGCTCCCTTTTGAGACGACCATGTGATGCCACTCCCTTATACTTCTGACAAGAGGGGATTGGCTCTGTCCGCCCGGTGGTCAGAAACGCTTCCAGGTGAGGGAGCATATCACGCTGGAGTGACGGCCGCGCACGGAAGTCGCGCTCCAGGAGGGAGCAGACACCAATCTCACGGGAGGTGAACCATGTCTACAACTCTAGAGAAAGCAACCTTTCCTGATCTGGGGAGAGAGCAATGTATCGCTCTGACGACGTTCCGCAAGACAGGGCAAGCCGTGACGACACCGGTGTG
>WNGJ01008440.1_pt1 | contig 10972 bp, 7 predicted proteins | sample 5400611 | NCBI WGS metagenome assembly WNGJ01 (sample SAMN13153375, study PRJNA577476) | soil metagenome | isolation source: 40 cm soil or saprolite under Garry oak tree replicate 1 | place: USA:California | collected 2016-06-15 | reverse complement strand
TCGCCGTCCCGCCCGACGGCACGGTGACCGTCTGCGTGTTGCCGCCGCTCACCGTGCAGTTCGCCGCGACGCCCGAGAGCACCACCGTGTGGCTGCCCGACGCCAGGTTGCTGAACGTCAGGCTACTGTTGATCCCGATTGCCTGGGGTGTCCCGCCATCCACAGCGACCGTGTAGCCGTCGGGATCAAGATTCGAGCCTGACGTGCTCGTCGTCGCGGCCAGGTTGCCCGTCGTCGACCCGCTCGCCGGGTTGAGCGCGAGCACGGTGGCGAGCCACGTGTTGGACGAGCCGTAGAACCAAGTCCACTGCGGATCTACAGATCCGGCGCTGGCCTCTACAGCGTATTCCGCGTCCTCCTTGATCCCCAGCGTGTCAGACCCGGTGCCGAGGCTGGTAAACCCCTGTGGCGTCTGTAGACCCGCCAGCCCCGACATCGTGACACCATACGCGAGCGCGCCCGCGCCGGCCGCAATCGCCCCCGGATCGGCGACCGTGGGCGACGACCCGGCGCCGGACGTCGAGTGGTGCGCCCCCAAGGCGGCGGCATAGTTGGTGGCGACCCCCGTCCACGCTGAGATCGTCACCCCGCCGTCCCTCACCGGCGTCGACAGGTACGCACGCACCGCCAGGATGCTGTCGCTCCCGGTGTAGGCATCGGGGAAGTTCTGAACGTTCGTGGCCACATACGTCGCCATCGAAATGCCGCCCGCCGTCACGTACTCGACGAGCGTGTACTTGTTGCCGGCCGGCGTCTGGTTGCTGTTGGCCACGAAATCGATCACGGAGTCGATGATGTTGGTGGAGCCGTACCAGTAGAACGATGCGATAATCGCGTCGCCGCGGTGCGGGTTCGTGGGGTTGAACCCCTTCGCCAGCACCGTCCCTTGCTCGTTGAGGCTGCCGTCCGTCCGGTCGAGGGCGATGCCACCCCCTTGGGGCGCGGTGACGTTGAAGGTCGCGCTGGTGGCGCCCGTCAACCCGGTCGCTGTGGCCTGCAGCGTGTACCCGCTGCCCGCCTTGTCGATGCTCAAGGTCGAGAAGGTGGCGACTCCGTTCACAGCGTTCACGGTCTTCGTTCCCGAGAGCGCGCCACCGCTCGGATTCGTGCCCAGGGCGAGCGTGACCGCGCCCGTAAAGCTCGGATCCGTGTTGCCCGCGTTGTCCTGCGCGGTCACCTGCACGGGGGGCGAGATCGTGCCCCCGGGCGTGGCGCTGCCCGGCTGGACCGTGAAGCCGAGCCGGGTCGCCCCCGCGGGTGCCGGCGCGGCCCCCGCCGGGTTGAGCGCGAGCACCGTGGCAAGCCAGGTGCTCTGTGAACTGAAGTACCACGCCCACTGGGGATCGGCCGAGCCCGCGGCGCCCTGCACCTCGTACTCCGCGTCGTTCTTGATCGACGGGTCCGACCCCGTGCCGATGTTGGTCCAGCCGGTGGGCGGGGCGACGCCCGCCGGCACGTTCGTCATCGTGACGCCATAGGCAAGCGCGCCCGCGTTGATGGAAATGCTACCGGGGTCCGCAGTCGTGATCGACGAGCCGGCGCCGGACGCCGAGCGGTGGGCGCCCAACGCCTGGGCGGACGCACCGGCCACGCCAGTCCACGCGGAGAGCTGAACGCCGCCGTCCATCACGGAGGACGAGAGGCTCGCTTGCACCACGAGCCGCTTGTCGCTGGTCGGATTCGGGTCGGGAAAGTTCTGCACGTTGGTGGCGACGTACGTGGCCATCGAAATGCCGCCGGCGGTGACGTATTCGACCAGCGCGTAGCTGTTGCCGACCGGCGTGCCGTCCGACAGGCGGTCGGCCACCGACGTGACGATGTTGGTGGAGCCGAGCCAGTAAAAGGTGGCGATGATCGCGTCGCCGAGATGGGGGTTCGTGGGGAACGCCGCTGCGAACCCCGTCCCGCTCTCGTTGAGGGAACCGTTCTGCTGGTCCAACGCAATCCCCGTCGCCGCCGCGGCGCTGGAGGCTATGTGATGGGGGTTCAGGGGAGCGACGGCGTCACTGCACGCTGCGGCGAGCAGCGCGGCTGCGAGCAGCCGCGGCAGGTGGGCGATTGTCGTGGGCTTGCTCATGACGCCGTCACCATGTCGAGTGTGCGCCACACGGCGAATGCTGCGGGATGCAGCGGACCCCTTCGCGCCGGCAAGTGCCCGGGCAAGCTTCGCGCCAGGATGTTGCAATCTGACGAGCGGCGGCGCACGCGCCCCGGGCGCGCCGTCCGTGGAGTGGAGTCGGCACTTTCGGCGCCCCGACGCAACAGCGCCTTGATACAAAAACCCCCAAGGGCGGCGGGCCGGTGCGATTCCCGACCCGCCGCCTCACTACGTCAGGGCCTGTTGAGTGAGAGCACGGAAGCCAGCCATGTGCCCGGGGGTTGCGCGTCGAAGTACCAGGTCCATTGCGGATCGACCGAGCCCCCGTTCGCGGACACGAGGTAGTCCCCGTCACCTTTTATCGAGTCGTCGGATTGCGTCACGATATTCGTCCAGCCCGCGGGCAAGTCCATGCCCACGTGCCCGTTCGACATCGTCACACCATAGGCGAGGGCGCCCGCGTTCACCGCGATCGCGCCGGGATCGGCGGTCGTGGTTGACGACCCGGAACCCAACGCGGACCGGTGCGCGCCCAACGCCTGCGCGTACACGGAGCTCACGCCCGTGTACGCGGTCATCATGATCCCGGCGTCCGTGACCGACTGCGAGAGATTCGCACGCACGGCGAGGATGCTGTCCTGGCTCGAGTCGCGGTATGCGTCGGGAAAGTGCTGGACGTTGACAGCGACATAGGTGGCCATGGAGACGCCACCCGACGTCACGTACTCGACCAGCCTGTATGTGTTCCCGACCGGCGAATAGGGGTTCGTGGTCAGGACGTCAGTGACCGAGTCGATGATGTTGGTCGAGCCGAGCCAGAAAAACGTCGCGACGATCGCGTCGCCCACATGGGCGTTCGTATAATTGAACCCCTTGATGATCTGAGTCCCGCGCTCGTTGAACGTTCCGTTCCACTGGTCGAGGGCGATCGGAGGCTCCGGATTGAGCGCGAGGACAGCGGCAAGCCACGTCCCGGGCGAGCTCGGCGTGAAGTGCCACGTCCACTGCGGATCGGCGGAGCCGGCGTTCGCCGACACGGCGTATTCGCCGTCGCCCTTGATCGACGCGTCCGACATCGTGATGATGTTGGTAAAGCCTGCGGGCGGGTCCAAGCCCACCAAGCTGTTTGACATCGTCACGCCATAGCCGAGCGCTCCCGCGTTGACCGCAATCGAGCCGGGATCCGCCGTCGCAGTGGCCGAGCCGGAGCCCGAGGCCGACCGGTGCGCACCCAAGGCTTGAGCGTAGACCGACGCCACTCCCGTGTAGGCGGAGAGCATGATGCCGCCGTCGGTAACCGATTGCGACAGGTGAGCTCGAGGTAGCCATCGAAACGCCGCCCGACGTGACGTAGTCGACGCGCGTGTACTTGTTGCCGACTGCGGGATAGCCTGTGGCGGACAGATGATCCGTGACGGAATCGATGACGTCCGTCGAGCCGAGCCAGAAGAAGGTCGCGATGATCGCGTCGCCGACGTGGGGGTTCTTGGAAACGAACCCTTGACTCAGCAGGGTCCCGCTCTCACCGAAGGTGCCGTTGTACTGGTCGAGGGTTACGCCACCCCCCGACCCGTCGAACAGCGGCGGTCCGGGACGTCGCCGCTCGGGAGCGATCGAGTCGGTGCAAGCGAGGGCGAGCAGCATGATGGCGGGCAAGGCGCGCCGGCCCGAGAGTATGGTGTTGTCGCAACGCATAGGGTCCTCGGGCTGTGGGGAGTCCGCGACATTTGCATTAGCGTCGCGGCCCCCATGGGCAATATTCGAGCCCGAGCGTTGCGCTGTTGCAGCGATGGATCAGAACGCACCGATATTGAATGCCCCACTCTCGGCGCCGGTCACGCTGGAGCCTGTGACCACGAGCGTGTACCCGTTCCCGGGTTGGTCGATGCTTAGGTCCGAGAAAGTGGCGACCCCGTTCACCGCGGTCACCGTCTTCGTACCGGACAGCGTGCCCGCCAAGAGCAAGCCGCCGTTGTGCCCGATCGCGATCGTCACCGAGCCGGTGAAGCCCGTCACGGTGTTACCAAGGGCATCGACAGCCGCGACGCGCACCGGCGGCTGGATGGTCGCGAGCGGTAGCGTTGTCGTGGGTTGTACGGTGAACACGAAGTGCAGCGGCGGGTTGAGCGCGAGAACGGTGGCAAGCCAGGTGCTCTGCGAGCTGAAATACCAGTTCCATTGCGGCTCGACCGAGCCGATGCCGGCCTGCACGGCGTACGCCCCGTCCTCCTTGATGAACGCGTCACCCCCCGTGCCGATGTCGGTAAAGCCGTCGGGCAGCGTGTACCCAGCCGGCCCGTTCGTCATCGTGACGCCATAAGCGAGCGCCCCCGCACCCACCGCGATCGCGCCGGGATCTGCGGCGGTGATCGTTGCGCCGGAGCCGGCATTTGAGTGGTGCGCGCCCAACGCCTGCGCGGCCACCGCGTTCACGCCGCTCCACGCCGAGATCTTGACCCCGCCATCGGTCACCGGTGTGGAGAGGGTCGCTTGCACCGCCAGCACGACGCTCGGGTCCGGGGCCGGGTCTGGGAAGTTCTGCACGTTCGTGGCGACGTACGTCGCCATCGACACGCCGCCCGACGTGACGTACTCGACCAAGGTGTAGGTGTTGCCGACCGGCGTCCGATTCACGTCGGTCAGGAAGTCCGTGACTGAGGTGATGATGTTGGTCGAGCCGAGCCAATAGAAGGTCGCAATGATCGCGTCGCCGTGATGCGGGTTGGTGGGGTTGAAGCCCTTCGCAAGCACGGTCCCGCTCTCGTTCAGGGTGCCGTTCGACTGGTCGAGGGTGATACCGCTCGCCATCACGGCGAACCGCGGAGCGTCGAGCGCGCTAGCGCGGGGACCGACCGACTCGGTGCAGCCAGCGGCGAGCAGCGCGGCCGCTAGGAGGCCCCCAAGGTGGGTGACGCTTGTTCGCGTGTACATGATCCGGCCTCCTTGTGGAGTGTGCGCCACGCGTGGGAGACGAACCCACGTGTGCTGTCATCCCTCCATGGCAAACGTCGGACCAGAGCGTTCGGCCTTTGCGGCACCTCGCGCAGTCCCCCCGGCGGCACCAAACTGCGGCATTCGCTTGGCGCCGTCGCAGCGAAACATTGCGCGAGCGCGGCGCCAGGCAGCGATCTCAGCACCCGTTCCGCGAGAGAACCGAAGCGACGTACCGGAGGATGTCGGGGTGAAATATCCAGCCGCGCGATCCCACGCTGCCGAAGGCGCACGTCAGGGCGAAGAGGACGGAGCCGAGCAGGGTGAGGCGCTGACGCAACGCAAAGGGCGAGTCCGGATCGATCCGCCGCTGGAAACGCTGGCCGGGTTTCTGCACATCGCCAGGTCGGCACCTCAGAGGACGTGCATGCAAGGGACGAGCGTTAGGATGCAAGGGCGGGTTCACGCGCTGCTGGCAACGGAGGAGCACGCGGATGCGCTCGCCGCCTTCTATCGGATCGCCTGGGGTGGGGACGTAACCGCCGAGTCGATCCTGGCAAGCCGGCGGAGGGCCGCAGCTGAGAACACGGCGAAGCTCGGCGAACCCCCCCCGACGGTGATCGTGCTCGAAGGTGACCGGGTGATCGGCCACTGCGGGTCGATCGCGCAGCGCTTGTGGGACGGCGTCGCTGAGCACCCGGCATACTGGGTCAAGGGCCTCATGGTGCTGCCCGAATACCGTAGCGGCCCGGTCGGCTTTCTCGCCGTCAAGGAGCTCTCGGCACAATTGCCACGCGCGGCCGCACTGGTGGTAGCGCCCGCGGCACGGCGACTGTTCAGCGCGCTGGGATACGCCGACCTCGGTGCGCTGCCGAACTGGGTGCGCCCGCTGCGGGCCGCCAGGCTGGCCCAACGGCTGGATGTCGCCGGGCTGGGGTTGGGGTTGCCGCGGTGGCTCGTGGTCGGCACGGAGATCGCCAAGCGCGTGGGACTGGCACGTCTGGCCGGGGCCGCAGCCGGCGCCGCCCTCGACCTCGCCGCGGCCGCGACCCGCCGCCCCGCACGCCGGTTCGCTACGGCGTGTGCCCCCGAGCCGCCAAGCCGCGAGGACCTGGACGATGTGTGGCACGCCACGCGACGTGGGCTCGGCGCCAGTCCGGTACGTGACGGGCTGTACCTCCGGTGGCGCTTCGGCCACGGGGCCGAGCAGGCGGGGGGCAACCCATACGAGTTCGTCACCGCTCGCGATCGGGAGCGGTTGGTCGGGGTTGCCGTCGTGCGGCGCCCGCGCGCGATCGGGGACCCGCGTTTGCGTGGCCTCCAGCTCAGCACGATCTCCGACCTCGTGTATTCGCCGGAGCGCGCCGACGTGGGCCTCGCACTCCTCAGCGGCGTCGCGCGGGCCGCCCGGACCGCGGGTGCCGACGCGATCCTGAGCACCACGAGTCATCGCGCGCTGGCGCCCCTGCTCCGGCGCCAGGGCTATGTTCGGATTCCCGGGAACGTGCACTTCCTCATGCACGACCGGACCGCCGGGGCCCGCTGGCCGTCCGACGTGGGGTCTTGGTGGCTGGTGCGCGGTGACAGCGGCGCCGACGACGTCTTCTGATCCGAAACGTGGCGTGGAGAGTGCGTGGAACCATAATGACCGACGAGGCCGAGGCCAAGCTTCAGGAGATCCTGCGCGCGGCGCTGGAGCTCCCGCGGGAGGTCGACGTGGTGGGAGCCCGCCAGCCTGACGTCGAGACTTGGGATTCGCTGGGGCACGTCACGTTGATGGTGGCGCTCGAGAGCGAGTTCGGGATCTCCATCGATGTCGCGGACCAGATGCGCCTGACGTCCTACGCCGCGATCCGCCTCTACCTCGAGGAGCGCGGGGTGGGAGTGACCGGTGGCTGAGGCAACCGTCACCGTCGCGGGTGAGGCCGCGCCGTGAACTTCCTCGAGGCCCGGCGCGCCGTGCAGGCGTTCGAGGGCGGCGAGCCACTCCGCTTCCTGTTCGGGCTCTCGGGAACCGCGGAGCCGTTCGCGCTGTACCTGCGCGCCGCGGCGGCGCAGCGCGGCCGCGCCGCCGAGGTGACCTTCCTGCCGTTCCATACGCTCGGTCAGGCGCTGCGCACGGAGCCGGATCCCTCGATCCGCGAGGTGTTTCTCCTACTGCCATGGGACTTCGTCCCGGAAGCCGACTGGCGATCGGGCGTGCCACAGTTGGCGGACGACGAGCCGCTGCGCGCGCGTGCCACCGAGACGGCGCGCCTGATCGCTCGCCGGTCGGGGGGAGCCGGATGGGCAGGCCTGCTTTACCTCCCGGCAGTGCTGCCTCCGGTCTTCCCCGACCTGGCCCGCGGCGCAGCGCTCGCTCGGTGGCTCGAGAGCCTCGCGCTCGGGCTCGGCGCGCGCGAGGTGCCAGCAGACGCCTTCTCGCTGGGCAGCTACTTCTCCAGTGGCTGCCCGGTCGGGGGCGCCTGGATGGGCCAGGTGGCCGAGGCCGCCGTCGCAGCGGCCGTAGCGCCGCCGCGCGAGCACAAGAAGGTCCTAGTCACCGACCTCGACAACGTGGTCTGGAATGGGGTCATCGCCGACGACGGGCCGGAGGGCATCTCGTTCGAGCCCTCGGGTGGGGGATACCGCCACTTCGTGTACCAGACTCTGCTGAGCCGACTGCGGCGCGAGGGGGCGCTGCTCGCCGCGGTGAGCCGGAACGATCAGGATGTGGCGGTAGCCCCGTTCCGGTCGGGACGCATGGTGCTGCGCGAGGAGGACTTCGTCTCCATCGTCGCCAGCTACCACGCCAAGTCCGCCCAGATCCGCCAGCTGGCGCGCCAGCTGAACCTCGGCCTCGACTCGTTCGTCTTCGTGGACGACAGCGCCGTCGAGATCGCCGAAGTGTCGCTGCGCCTTCGCGGCGTGCGCTGCATGACGTTTCCGCCGCACGACGACGACCTCACCGTCTTCCTGAACGAGCTTGCGAGCCTGTTCGCGCATGCCGATGTCACCGCCGAGGATCGCGGACGGACGGAGATGTACCAGCGACGTCTCGAAGAGACGGTAGCGAGCGAGCTGGATGGCGCCGACCTCACTCGCTTCCTCCAGGACCTGAAGATGGCGCTCACCATCCACGACCGGAGTCGCGGAGACCGCACCCGGGCGGTGCAGCTCCTCAACAAGACCAACCAGTTCAACCTCAACGGGCGCCGGCTCACAGACGAGGAGGTTCGCTCGCTGCTCGACGCCGGTGGCCGCTTGTTCTGCGCCACGCTCACCGACCGCACGGGGAATCACGGCGAGATCCTCGCGTGCCTCGTGTCAGCGGAACACACGATCACGTCGTTCGTCATGTCGTGCCGCGTCTTCGAACGCCGTGTCGAATACGCCTTCCTTTCGTGGCTCGCCGCCCAGCCGCGTCCACCCCTCGGTCTCGACTGGGCGGGCACACCGCGCAACACGCCATTCCAACGCTTCCTCCGCGACGTGACCGGTCCGCTGGACGGCGCGGGCATCGTGCCCCTCGATGCCGCGGCCGTGGCGGCGCGCTACGCGCGCGACCTCGACCTCTTCACCGTGTCTCAGCCCTGAGCGGACGGTGCCCCCCCCCCGCATGCAGTTCCCGCGAGGCGCGCAGTTCGCGTTCACGGTGATGGACGACACCGATGTCGCGACCGTCGAAAACGTGCGGCCCATGTACCGGCTGCTGGAGTCCCTGGGGATGCGGACGACGAAGACGGTGTGGCCGCTGCGCTGCGACGAAGGAAGCCGGAACTTCTCGCTCTCCGAGACGATGGACGACGCGCATTACCGCGACTTCGTGGTAGACCTGCGCGCCCGCGGGTTCGAGATCGCCTTTCACGGCGCAACCATGGAGACGAGCAGGCGCGAGCGGACCGCGCGGGCCCTAGAGCGCTTCCGCAGCGTGTTCGGCGCGCCGCCGAAGGTGCATGCGAACCACGCGTTCAATCGTGACAACTTGTACTGGGGCGTCGCTCGAGTTGACCAGCCCGCGCTGAGGGTGCTCTACCGCATGGCGTTCTCCCAACCGCGGGGCTTTTACCAGGGGCACTGCCCCGGCTCACCCTATTGGTGGGGCGACCTCTGCGCCGAGCAGATCGAGTACGTCCGCAACCTGACCTTCTCGGAGATCAACCTGTTGAGCGTCAATCCCTCGATGCCCTACCGCGACCCGGACCGACCCTACGTGCGCTGGTGGTTTTCCGCGGCGGACGCCGAAAACGCGGACGAGTTCAATCACTTGCTCCGGCCCGAAAACCAGCAGCGCCTGGAAGCCGAGGGCGGCGTCAGCATCATCGCCACGCACTTCGGCAAAGGGTTCGCACACGTCGGTACACCGCACCCGGAAACGCGACGCCTGCTCGAGCTGCTCGCCGCCCGGAACGGTTGGTTCCCGCCCGTGGGGCAACTGCTCGACTGGTTGCGTGGCCAACATCAGAGCGACGCGTTGCCGCCACGCGAATGGCGCCGCATGCAGTGGCGATGGGCGCGGGACCTCCTGGCGCGCCGGATCGCCGAGCGCCGCAGGGCACGCACCAACCACGGCAGCGTATAGCGGGGAGCGACGTCCGGCCTGATCTTTGCTCATTGGCCGGTCGTGCAAGGGCACCGCTCGTTGCCGGTAGCGGAGAGTCGAGTCAATCGTAGTGAACTCGGACCGTGAGGCGCGTACCCCGTCATGGCGATGAATCACGTCGCAACCAAGATCCTCAAGAACATCCCCTCGGTGATTCACAATCCCCGACGGGCATGGCGGTTGCTGTCGCGCCGACTCGTCCCATTGGGCATCGTGTGGACCGATCCCGACGCCTACGAAGCCGTGGGCAGTCGTACCTTCGGCCGAGCATCGCGAGTCGCTCTCGTCGACGCTTTTCCCGGCATTCAGGCGGTTGACGTAAGCATTGTGCGGGCGTTCGACCGCCAGGCTGACGTGTCCGTAAGCGCGCAGGAAATCATGACGCTGGCGGCGATCGCACGGTTCAGGAGGCCGAGGCGCATCCTGGAGATCGGCACCTTCGACGGCAGCACCACGCTCAATCTTGCCGTCAACTCACCGGCCGAGAGCCTGATCACGACGGTCGATCTCCCTCCCGATTGGAAGGGCGAGTTTGCCCGCAGAGTGCCGGAGGCGCTGGTGAATTTCACGGGAGCCGCGAGCGTCGGGGCCCAGTTCCAGAATACGGCACACGCGGCAAGGATCCGGCAGGTCTATGGAGATTCGGCGGCGATGGACTGGTCGGATCTCGGTGGACCGTTCGACCTCATCTTCGTCGACGGAAACCATTCCTACGACTACGTGAAGAGCGATACGGAAAACGCCCTACGCTGCCTCTCAACCGGCGGCATCGTGGCGTGGCATGACTACGGGATGATCGAAGACGTCAGTACTGCCGTTGACGAGGTTGCGGGCAGAGTGACAGTGATGGCCATTCGGGGCACGAGGCTCGCGGTTGGGAGGCTCGCCTAGACGATCCTCATCCCCCCGCGACGCGGTCGAGCACGTCCGACAGCTCCTGCAGGCTGAACGGCTTGCGCAGCACGGGGCGCTCGGAGCGCTGCAGCCCATCGCGGGTGCGCGCGGAGATCGAGTCTCCCGTGGTGAACACGATACGCCGCTCCCGGCCCCGGCCTTCCAGCCGCAGGCGCTCGAACAGATCGAACCCGCTGTTCGCTTCATCGAGGTGCACGTCCACAAGCAATGCGTCGAAGCGTTCGCCTTCCGGCTCGGTGAGCTGCCGCGCCGCGTCCGCCAGGCGCTCGACACCCGTCACGTCGTGCCCCAGACGCTTCGCGAGCAAGACCATACCGCGCCGCACGTTTTCCTCATCGTCCACCACGAGCACGGCGAGCCGCCGCTTGGGCAGGACGAGCGCGGCGGCGGGCACCGTGCGGGGTTGCGTCGTGTCGAGGGGGAGCTCGATGGCGAGCCGCGCGCCG
>WNGJ01022123.1_pt1 | contig 10973 bp, 10 predicted proteins | sample 5400611 | NCBI WGS metagenome assembly WNGJ01 (sample SAMN13153375, study PRJNA577476) | soil metagenome | isolation source: 40 cm soil or saprolite under Garry oak tree replicate 1 | place: USA:California | collected 2016-06-15 | reverse complement strand
GAGAGTATTCCTTTGATAGCAGCTAGCATTATGAGTAAAAAACTGGCTATAGGAGCATCGCACCTTTTACTCGATGTAAAGGTTGGCTCTGGCGCGTTTATGAAGACGGTGGAGCAGGCGCGGCAACTGGCGGAAACAATGGTTGCTATTGGGCAGTTGGCCGGGCTGCATACCGTCGCTGCTATCACCTCGATGGATCAACCCCTCGGACATGCCATCGGCAATGCACTGGAGATGGCCGAGGCTATCGCTATTCTCCATGGCAGTGGTCCAAAGGATGTCTCGGATCTCTGTTACCATGAAGCCGCGGAATTACTGGTCATGACGGGTAGCACTGGCAGTTTCTCCGAAGCTGAGAGCCGTGTTGAACACGCTGTACGTTCTGGAGCCGCTGTTGCGAAGCTAGCCGAGGTTATCTCAGCCCAGGGCGGTAATGCACAACAGATTGAACAACCACAATTACTGCCTGCAGCGCCGGTACGCTCTATGCTCGATGCGCCGCGCAGTGGCTATATTGAGGGAATACAATCTGAGCAAATTGGCCTGGTAAGTATGCAGCTTGGTGCGGGGCGGTTTAAAAAAGGCGAGCAGATCGATCACCGTACCGGCCTGGTTCTGCAAGCAAAGGTCGGTGAGTATCGTAAGGGTGGAGAACCACTTGTGGAGATTCACGCGCGCACGGATGCCGAGGCCAGCTCGGTGCGAGACGCATTACAGGCCTGTTACAGTTGGAGCGATAACCCAGCAACGGTCGGTCCGCTGGTTTATGATACGATTCGCCCATAACGCGAAAGGCATATTGGTTGCCGGAAACCACAGTTCTTTAAAGATAAGTGTTTGGCACTATCCTGTTAATTCCTTCCTCTCCGCTGTTTTTGCCAATTTAGGGCATGATAGAGTGAGTCTCTTCTGCTCAAAGAGCACACCCGCTACAAATGAAACAAGTGAAACAAGTGAAACAAGTGAAACAAAAATTAAGCAGGGTTCTCTAGAGGAGTGAAGGCGGCCCAAAGGCCTCATCCCCACAACCCACCCGCTCCTATGGGTACGCCTTCCCTCTCCCTCAAATAACCTGCCGTTGGAAGTGGGCGGGGCTTGCCGTTCTAAGCCTCAGTGTAGCAACGATGCGCTGCAACATTGGCTCATTAATCGGCGTCACGACTGGTTACGCTAGTTTCTGTAAGAAGCTTGCTACGGTACGAATACCCCTGTAGAATTGGGTGAGAGAGTATTTCTCATTTGGCGAGTGCAGGTTATCGTCGGGCAGGCCAAAGCCCATCATCACCACCGGCACGTTCAGTACTTCATGGAAAAGGGCTGCTATCGGTATCGAGCCTCCCTCACGAATGAGGACAGGGTCCTTGCCAAATGTCTCTTTCAACGCTGCTGCTGCCGCTCGCATTGGAGGAGTGTCTGGCGGAATCAGGACGCCCTCACCGCCGTGAATATTAGTTACCTTCACCTCTACTCCTGCTGGAGCCAGTTCTTTTACTCGCCGCTCAAAGAGCATAAATGCCTCGTTCGACTTCACATCGGGCGGTAGGCGCAGGCTTATTTTGGCTTTACTGACAGCAGGAATAACTGTCTTGGCTCCCTCCCCAACAAAGCCACCGGTAATGCCATGCACCTCAAAGGTAGGACGTGCCCACATGCGCTCCATCGGCGGATATTCTGCCTCACCGGTAAACTGTGAGACACCCATTTCTTCTAGCAGAGACTCATTGATGTGCAAGGGATCCTCATTCCAGAATTTCAACTCCTCCGCCGTCGGCTTGCGTACCTTATCGTAAAGACCTGGAATGTGAATATGCCCCTCGACATCCTTCAAGCCAGCAATAATAATGGCAAGGCTATGTAACGGGTTGGGAGCCACGCCGCCGAATTCGCCTGAATGAAGATCGCGTTTTGCCCCGCGCACTTCTACCTCGGTGTAGATTATGCCGCGCAAACCGTAAATGAGCGCCGGAATATCTTTGGCAGGCATGCCAGTGTCGCAGACAAAGGCTGCATCACACTGCAAACGCTCAGGATAGGTGCTGACATAATACTCGATTGACTCACCGCCGGCCTCTTCTTCCCCCTCGATAAGGACCTTTACATTGACCGGTAATGTACCATTGACCGTCATCAGTGATTCCAGGGCCTTGAAGACCAGCATAGTCTGGCCTTTATCGTCGCAGGCCCCCCGGCAGTACAGATTATCGCCGCGGATCGTCGGTTCAAAAGGAGGAGTATTCCATAGTTCTACCGGATCAACCGGCTGCACATCGTAATGCCCATAAATAAGCAGCGTTGGCTTCCCTGGCGCTTTAAGCCATTCACCATAGACGAGTGGATTCCGCGTCGTCTGGATCAACTCGGCACGTTCAAAGCCAATGTGCTTTAACTGCTCAACAGCGTACTCAGCTGCCCGGCGAATATCAGTTACATGTTCCGGCAGCGTGCTGATGCTAGGAATACGCAACCAGCCTTTCAGGTCTTCAAGAAAACGGCCCTCGTTCTCCGTAATATATGTTTCCAACTTTGTCATAACGCATTATCCTTTCCTGGAAAATATGTCTTATCCTAACACGGGAGCAGGGTAGTCACAAGTGGGATACCAGACATTGCTGGTGCTATGACAATTGAGGCCGAGGCATTGATCGGCGAATCATAAGATCAACATGGCATCGCCAAAACTAAAAAACCGGTAATGCTCATGTATGGCCTCTTGATAGGCTTTCTCTATGAGGGCTTTGCCAGCGAACGCGCTGACAAGGAGAAGTAGTGTTGAGCGAGGCAGGTGGAAATTCGTAATCATGGCATCCACGACTCGAAAACGAGAGCCAGGAGTGATGAACAGGCGGGTTGACCCACGATACGGACAGACCCGTCCATCATAAAAACCTGCCACACTCTCCAGCACACGCATCGATGTCGTACCTACTGCCACGACGCGACCGCCAGCCTTGCGCGTTTCTTCGATGAGTTCAGCGGTTGGAGCATCCAGCTCGATCTCTTCGCTGTGCATCTTATGATCGCTGACATCCTCAACCTCGACTGGCCGAAAAGTATCCAGCCCTACATGCAAGGTCACGAAACCAACGCGTATCCCTTGCTTTCGCAGGTGCTCTAACAGGCCAGGTGTAAAGTGCAAGCCGGCAGTGGGAGCTGCCGCCGAACCGCTGATGCGGGCATAGACTGTCTGGTAGCGTTCCGGGTCGGTCGGTGTTTCGTGAATATAAGGCGGCAGCGGCATATGTCCCAGCCGCTCAATAAGCTGACCTACGGTCAGAGATTGTTCCGCCGCCGGGGAGAAACGTATAACCCGTCCACCTGCCTCTGTATGCTGCAATACCTCTGCGTTGAGGGCCAGATTGGGTGGTCCTTCGTGGCTAAATTCAAGGCGCGAGCCTTCACGCAGGCGGCGTCCCGGGCGCACTAATGTTTCCCAACAATCAGGCCCGATGTCTGTACGTTCTGCCAACAACAACACTTCAACCGCGCCACCGGTCTCGGCCCGCCGACCTAACAATCGCGCGGGAATTACGCGGCTCTGGTTTGCAATTAAGAGATCACCTGGGCGAAGATACTGGCCAAGGTCACAAAAGCGTCGATGCTCAAGAGTACTGGTCTCACGGTTGATTACCAGCAGACGTGAAGAATCGCGAGGCTCAATTGGAGTCTGAGCGATCAACTCAGGCGGCAGATTATAATCGAAGTCACTTATCTTCACGATGTTGTCGTCCACAGGCCCACACCCGTCCCATTGCTCCCGCCAGGTGGCGTCAATCCCAGGTGTTGATAAGCCGCTTGCATAGCAACACGGCCACGGGGTGTGCGTGCAATGAAACCCAGCTGAAGCAGGTACGGTTCATAGACGTCTTCTATCGTTTCCGTGTCTTCACTGGTACTGGCAGCCAGCGTATCCAGCCCGACCGGCCCTCCGCCAAATTTCTGGATAATGGCAAGCAGCAGGTTGCGGTCGGTCGAGTCAAGACCTATCTGATCAACCTCAAGGGCATCAAGAGCGGCCTTTGCAACGTCCCTGGTAATGAATCCATCGGCCCGCACCTGCGCATAGTCGCGCACGCGCTTGAGGAGGCGGTTGACAATACGTGGCGTGCCACGGGCCCGCCCAGCAATCTCATCGATACCTTCTATATCTGCGGGAGTCTTTAAGATACGAGCCGAACGAATCAAAATCTCTTTGAGTGCGGCAGGATCATAATATTCCATACGGTAAATAGCGCCAAAGCGGTCGCGCAGTGGAGCAGTAAGCGAACCTACTCGCGTGGTAGCACCAACGACCGTAAAGGGCGGCAGCGAGAGACGAAGGGACCTGGCACTAGGTCCCTTGCCGATCATCACATCGAGCGCGAAGTCCTCCATCGCTGAATACAGCCGTTCTTCGACGGCTCGAGCAAGACGATGTATTTCATCAATGAAAAGCACTTCTCCTGGTTGGAGCGCCGTAAGAATAGAGGCCAGGTCACCCGCGTGTTCTATAGCGGGTCCAGAGGTGGTTTTCATAGAAACCCCCATCTCGACAGAGATGATGTTACAGAGCGTTGTTTTACCCAGTCCCGGCGGCCCATAGAGGAGAACATGATCGACTGACTCCTTGCGGCGGCGAGCAGCTTCCAACAAAATGCTCAGGTTCTCTTTAATTTTCTCTTGCCCAATATATTCTGAAAGGCGGCGGGGACGCAGGCTTGTCTCGATTGCCTGCTCCTCCTCGCTCATCTTGGGCGAGACAAGCCGGTCACTCATGCTCTATGCTCCTGATTAGCTGAAACTAGTGTTCTATATTGGTATATTGATATTATATCAGAGTTGATCCTCGTGGTCGAGGGGTTTTCTTTCACAAGTATCTATTCTTTCAGCCTCATTCGTGATCTACATGTAACCTCTTTAATCAAACCAATTCAATGAATCAAAGAAAGAGATAGAGCGTTCTGGAAGGTAGTACAAAGATGGCAGACAGTAGTATAGGCCAACGACTGGGTAATTACCGGCTCATCAGGCTATTGGGGCATGGTGGTTTTGCCGATGTTTACTTAGGCGAACATATCTATCTCAAGACCCAGGCGGCTATCAAAGTGCTGCATACCCAGTTGCAACCTGAGGATATAGAGAAATTTCGCAGCGAGGCCCTGACTATCGCTCACCTGATACACCCTCATATTATACGAGTACTGGACTTTGATGTAGAGAACGCTGCTCCCTTTCTTGTCATGGACTACGCACTTAACGACACGTTGCGCCATCGTCACCCCAGAGGTACACGGCTGCCGTCAGCGGTTTTTCTGCCGTATGTGAAGCAGGTTGCATCCGCGTTGCAATACGCGCATGATCAAAAGCTGATTCATCGCGACGTGAAGCCAGAAAATATGCTCCTGGGACGCAATAATGAAGTGCTACTCAGTGATTTTGGTATCGCGCTGGTCTCTCAAAACTCACTTTCCCAGAGCACTGAGGACCTGGTTATTGGCACAATGTCCTATATGTCACCCGAGCAGATTCAGGGCAAGCCGCGTCCCGCCAGTGATCAGTACGCCCTGGGAGTCGTTGTGTACGAGTGGATCAGTGGAATGAAACCTTTTAACGGTTCATATATGGAGATCGTTACTCAGCATCTGTCAGCTCCTCCACCGCCATTAGATGAGCGTGCCCTGGAACTCCCTCATGCCGTTCAACAAGTGGTGTTAAAGGCACTCGCAAAAGATCCTCATCAACGTTATGAACGTGTACAAGATTTCGCCAACGCGTTAGAACAAGCCTATCAATCAAAAGGACCAGCCGTGGGGATGCCGCCCCCTGTCGCGGTAACACCACCACAGGCCAATCGAACAAAACAGCCCGTTTTTACGGTATACCCGCCTGTTGATACCGTACCACCTCAACAGGTCAATCAAGCAAAACGCCTTACGAACACGGTAGAAGCATATAATTTCCCTATAGCGCCTTCGGCTATCCCTAAATCTGCGCAGAAATTAGGGCATGGTCTTAGGCGAGGTTTAAAAGTACTTGCAATTCTAGTTGTCCTGTGCGGGCTGCTCGTCTGTGGCCTCGGCTACGCGGCATTTCACTATTTTTCAGCGCAGAATACTCCTGTAAGTACTGCAGGGGCCAGTGCAATGGCAAGTGATTTTATGCAGGCCGTCTCTAACCGCAACTATGACCAGGCATATAACGATCTCGGTCCTCCTGTTACCAGGGACACTACAAGAGATCAATTCAAAAATCAAGCACAAAGTGAGGATAGTTGTTACGGCCCTGTAACGCATTACACGGTTATAAATGCTGGTACACCGTCTAAAGGGAATACGCTGAGCTATCGTTACACGATTACACGGGAAAAACTTTCAAGACCATATCAATTGGATCTTACGCTCCAGCAAGGAAGTTCTGGTAACTGGCAAGTTACAGATTACAACAGTAATGTAGGACAAACCCCGTGCGGTTAGTGCGTTGCTTCCAGCACAATATGCGGCGATATGCCGCTTAGCTCAATTACACTAAAACAGGTGAGGAAATTCCGCATGCAACAGGATAATCAAGGCGTTGCGCACAACCCGACCCTCTTTCGTGTTATGGCGCATCGTCCTGACGTAGCACGGCACAGTATGCAATTGCTAGAGACGACGATGAGAACAGGCACGGTCGATCCGAAACTCAAAGAATTATTGGCGATCCGTGTTTCACAGGTCAATCACTGTTATTACTGAATGGCCGCTCATACTGCCTTGGCAAGGCAGCTGGGGGTCAGTGAGGCGTTGTTAGACGCCTTGTATCGCATTGACGAGTTTCGTCATCTCTTCACAGAACGCGAATTGGTTGCGCTGCGCTTTGCTGAGATCATGACGACGGGTGCTCGTGATGTTGACGAATCTCTCTGGGATGAACTACAGGCGCACTTTGATGATGGTGAGATCGTTGAAATTGCCACTGTGATAGGCTTGTTCAATTTCTTCAATCGTTTCGCGGACGCGCTGCAGATTCTTCCGGGGTCGGATAGCGAGGTAAAGGAATAATCCGTATGACTACAGATGGTGAGAAGTTTACCGCTTTATTGGAAGATTTACACCAACTGGCCGCATATTTACATAGCCGGGGAGATAAAACGCTACAACTTTCTCAGCGGTTTGCCGAGAATGCGCGCAAGGATACTTCGAATAAAGAGTATGATCTGCGCCAGGCCACTATGTTGGATTATCAACACTATATCTGGCACGAGATAGGGAACATGGTGGAAAAGTTGATTAAACAGCACGAAAAATAGGACCGCGTCACGCGGTCCTATTTTCGCATTGAGGTAATAAATACTTTATAGCTCGCCAGATTTTGCCTTAGAATAGCGCTCGCTCAAATCATCTTTGGTGCGGGAATAAACTTCGCGGCCCTGCTCTATAGCGTCATTGGCACGGGCACGAAGTTGTCCAGTGACAGTATTGGCACGAGCACGAAGTTCATCGGGCAATGTACCTGAACGGTCGCGCAACATAATGCCCTGCTCACTGAGTTGCGCTCGCGTTGCTTCACCTGATTGAGGTGCAAGGAGCAATCCGGCAGCTACACCGAGGGCAAATCCTAGGAGAAGCCCCCACACAAATTTCATAATACTATACCATCCTTTCCTACTAGTCGAAATGCCAATGCACGTTACCGAAAGTAACTACATCAGCATGCAAAAAATTACCGGAAGAACACATCCCGGTAAAAAACTCCCTGATCTGATGAACCAGTTAGCTCACAGGTTCAGTCAGTACTTGCTGCACTAAGGCCAGGAGGCTCTCCAGTTCAAAAGGTTTTTGTACGACATGCACGCCTTGATAGCGAACTGGATCACCTGTCACGAGCTTGCTCACCTCTCCAGCCTCGAGTACAGCGGCAGTGTAAACGATGACAGGAATATCTTCAGTGACGTGGTCATCTTTCAATTGCTTTAAGATGTCTTGCCCTGAAACATCTCCCAATTTCAAGTCAAGAATCAACAAATCTGGCAGTTGACTTTTGACACGAGGAATGGTGTCTCTACCATCTTGTAAAATAGAGACTTGATACTGCTCGTCTTCCAGAACTCGACGCATCAAATGAAGGAGTTCGTTTTTATCATCAACAACTAGTATTCGTTTTGTCACTTACAACCGGCGCGATAACCCACGTACCAGGGTCGGGGAGAAGACGCCGCCTCCTGTCATCACTATGCCAACTTTTGATTTAAATACTAGCAGTAGTATAGAACGTAAACTGGTCTTTGTCCAGCCCTCTTTTTCTCAAGTCATTGAGCGTGCAGGCGTACATTTTTGTCCAGGTGTGTTTAATGAAAACTATCAAAATATATCGGTTCTGCTGTCAACACTGCTGTCAAAATATAGCCTTTTGTGGCACCTGAGTAGGGGGAGTTGAACCCCTTTAGAGGCTCTTTTTGGCTGTTTTCTCGCCTTATGTGATGGGCATATTGAGCGTAGAACGGTGCTTTTTTGTCTAAATGTGTCTATTGTTTCTTACGATTGTTTCTCGGTTAAACTGTCAATGAAGCTGTCAAAAGATAGCATCCATAATCACTTAAGTCCGCGTGTTTATGGTGCCTGATCTTGAGTGTTTTGTTTTAATGGCTTTACTCTTCAAGAGTATTTTTCGATTATAAGATCTACCTTCATTCATTCTAAGCATATTCTAATGTGTTAGGTAAATCTCAGGATGAAAGAGTACCCCACTTTCAGCCAGGTGCACCTCCACTGCTGTTTCATCCTTTCCCACTGTGGAGACAAGGAGGACGCGCTATTTTAGACAAACACATCTTCCAGTCACCGTCTATCTCCCGCTGAAATTACCCACTTTTTTTGCTGCAATCAAGCCTCTTTTCGGACAATACGGTCGATATTCCATCACGCAGATCGACGAGGTACATATACTATATATGTATCCCAAACAGCACGAAAAAACGTAACTATTTTAGAATGAGAAACAGGTCAGCAAGGTTTGTATCGAAGATAGAAGGGAATCTCTGTATGTCTGATAATGCCTCAGAGAAACAGCGAGCATTCAAACAAGCTGAAGAAGTATTGCAAGAAAGTGAGCGGCTCTTTTGTGCCATCTGGGAATATGCATCTGATGCTATGGCACTCTCCATAGCCGATGGAACCGTCATTGCCGCCAACCCTGCCTATTATCGCCTATACGGTCTCAAACCAGAAGAAGTCATCGGAAAAAACTTCGCCATTATTTTTCCAAAAGAGCAGCAGCCATGGGCACAAGTCCTTTATGAACGAATGTTCACGAGCGCAACAATTAGCCCATCTATTGAAACTCCTGTGATCAGAGGCGATGGAACCGAGCGTTTCGTTGAAGCCAGCTATACCTTTATTACAGACCACGGCCAACGAATAGCTATGCTTTCTCTCGTCCGCGATATTACTGAGCGAAAAAGGGTAGAAGAGGCCCTCTGGGTGAGTGAGGAAAAGCTGCGCTTAGCCCTGGAAGTCGGTCATATCGACTCCTGGGATTGGGATATCGAGTCCAACACCATACGCTGGTCTGTTAACCCTGAAGTGGCATTTGGTCTTGTCCAAGGTAGCTTCGATGGAAGCTATGAAACCTTCTTGGAACTGGTTCATCCCCAAGACCGCACCCTGGTTGACCAGGAGATGAGATGTGCTCTTGAAGAAGGAACTGACTACAAGATTGAATTTCGCTTTGTATTAGCCGACGGCTCGGTACGCTGGATGAGGATCCAGGGCCAGGTTCTTTCCGATGAAGCAGGCAAACCGATACGGATGATGGGCATAAGTATGGACCTTACTCAAGGCAGGCAAGTCGAAGAAGTAGGGTAGAGAAGCCAACAGTACCTGCTGTAATGATGTTTCGTCCGATCTTGCTCATCTTTGAAAGCTTCACTCCCTGGAATGGGATGCAAGAGCCTCCCCTGCGTGTCTATTGCCCTCCCGCAATGGTGAACAATCCAACGACGCCAACGATGTACATGACAAGTACCACGATTGAGTCAATCCCCAGAGAGAGGAACTGGCGTTTGGGGCGGAAGATTAAGCCGTAGATATAGACGGCTGTCAGGAGCACACCCAAGCTGGCAAGGTAGATGTCGGTGTTTTTGGCTTGGGGAAGCACCGATTGTCCTGAAAGGAGGGTCGCTGGCAAAAAGAGGACAGGTAAAAAAGCGTTGCCGCCAAAGATGTCACTGAAGGCAAGGGTATAGTCGCCAATTTTGACAGCGGCCAGTCCTGTGGCAACCTCGGGGAGTGCCGTGGCTGCCGCCAAAACGGTTGAACCGAAGAGCACACCGCTCAAGCCGACATGATCGGCGAGAGCGTTGCCACTCTCTTCAAGGATGACACCCGCCGCGAGCGTGACAAGTGCTGCAAGGGTAAAGACCAGCAGGATACGCATCGTGCTCCACTTTTCCCTCTTCTTCTGGCTGCGACTTGGCGTCGGACGTGAGGTATTGGGAGCACGACCTTTTTCTTGCCAGGGGAGGTCAGTGCGCGCCTTCTTGATCAGCCAGAGACCGATGAGCCACAGGGCAGCTATCAATAGATCACCCGGGGCCAGACGCGCGAACATGACCGATGCGGGAAGCTGGGTCCCCATGATGGAGATCACAAGGACGCTGATGACCAACACGCCTTCAAGCACAAGTTGCAGCGAAGCGGCTTCATAGGTGAGAGCGGCCTTGCGGTGTAAACCGAAGCCATCCAAGATGACAAGCACGACCGTCTGGATGGCGACCCCTCCCAGAATGTTGCCAATGGCAATGCCAAGATGGTGCGTTAGGGAAGCACTGACGACAATCGCGATTTCGGGGAGATTGGTGGCGATCGCAAGGAAAATGAGACCTCCGAGTGCTTGACCCAGACCAAAGTGTGAGTCGATGACATCGGTGGTATTGGAGAGTTGGACACCGGCAAGCCATACGACTGCTGCTCCTCCCACAAAGAGAGGGATTAAAAGGAGAAGAGAGAATGATGCAAACA
>WNGJ01008437.1_pt1 | contig 10973 bp, 16 predicted proteins | sample 5400611 | NCBI WGS metagenome assembly WNGJ01 (sample SAMN13153375, study PRJNA577476) | soil metagenome | isolation source: 40 cm soil or saprolite under Garry oak tree replicate 1 | place: USA:California | collected 2016-06-15 | reverse complement strand
TGGCGTCTCGCACGACGCCCCGTCTCACCCACGGTGGCACCTCTCCCGTCCCGTGTCTCTCCGCCGCGATGGCGGAGCCCGGTAACGATGGCGGTCGGCCCGGGGCTCACCTGCCCCCGAGAGCCGCCCGATCGGACCAGGATGCTGGCGCCTTGTCTGGGGCGCGCTCACGCGCTCGCGGGAGAGACTAGCGGCCGGCGTGCTGCCGACGTGGCTCTCGTCGCGAGTGGCGGTGGTGCTGGTTCGGATCGGGTTCGTTTCTTGGGTGGATCGGACCGGAGTCTGCTGGGGGTGCCCCGCTTCGGCGTCTCCGCGTCGGGGTCTCTCCGGGGGTTCGGCGGCCTGGTCTAAGCCCGCGTCCCCTACTACTCCCCAAAGAGTAAAGCATCTACTATAGAAGGGCCATGCGGAAGTCGTTGCCGGATCGTCACTTACGGTTGGCTGTGAGGTAGCGGAACTTGTGAGTCTTGGCGGGCGAGTCTCGGCGAGCGGATGCTCGTCGTACGTGGGTGTCGGAGTCTCTCCACGTGGGCTGTTTCTACGAGCGGCCCTAGCGGGTTGGCTTGTCCGACGTCATCCAAATCGTCTTGGGTAGAGCCCAGGTCGGGTCTAGACTCGTCAGCGTTTCTACGCCGTACGACGCTCGTTTTACGAGGCGATTTTCTGCTCCCGCGCCGTGGCCAGCTGCTTCGCCAGGGCGGCGCGGCGCGATGGCGAGAGTTCCGTACGCCGGAAGCAGCCCACGATCTTCAGCGCGACCTTAACCTGCATCTCGTTGGTCGGATCGAAGCGCAACGTCCCCTCGTCGTCCCCATGCTGCAGAACCTCCATCCCGACCGCCACGCCCGCGCGCAGTCTGTTGCGCCAGACGCCCACCGTGGCGCGTGGACCGAAGATCATCGCGCACATCTGCGTCTCGTCCCAGGCGTAGAGTTGGCCGTAGCGCCCAGGGATGAACGGGTCGCTCTTGGTCCGAATCTTGTGACCGTCGTTGCACACGCACTGCACCCGCAGGCGGTGACGTTCGGCAAATCGTTCGAGTGGTGTAGTGTCCATGAGGATGAGGTACCGCGACGGCTGCTTATTCGCCGAGAATGCGGCGCAAAAAGGCCGTGAGCATCTCGACGCGATCGAAGAATGGCTGGAGCCCATGCGCCTCGATGCGCGCGCGCTCGACGTGGTCGAGGAGTTGCCGCAGCGTCTTGATCTCGCGAGGCCGCAACGCCGGACGCCGCTGGTGGCGCGCCTTGCTCCCGCGCGGCGACCTCACGTTGCCACTCCGGCCACGTCGCGCGGGAGTCGCCGCAGTGGCAGACGCTGCTCCAACCACAGCGGCATGTGCGTCGTGCGCCCGCACCCGCCGCATCGCAGGTACGGATCGCCGTTCGCGTGCAGCCTGGGCTCCCAGCGCGCCGCGCCGCAGTGGAAGCAATCGTCGAGTTCGGCCAGCGTCCTGACGCTCACCGCTCTCGCCGCCCGTGGCCGGGCGGCACCGTCCACCAGTTCCGTGCCCTTGCGCCCTGCTAGAGGACCCGGCCACTGCGTCACCGTCATGGGAGATGACCGGGCGGAAGGGCCTCGTGGTCCCTCCCGTTGCCCGCGGCGCCGGCTGCCACACCAGCGTGACGCGACCCGGCCACGTGCGTCACGGCCCGATGTGGGCGCCGTCGTCGTCCCGCCCGTCGTGCTGCTGCTCGCGGGCCGGAATCTTCCCGGCGCGCTGCAGGAGCGCGTGACCCTCGGTCCCGATCAGCTCCGCGATGTTGAAGATCCGGTTGGTGTCCGGCACCCCGACCCGCGCCGTGGTCTCCTGCGCCGCCGCGAGGTCCTTCCGCGTGGCCAAGATCGCGACGGACGGGAGCGGGTTCGCCGTCACCTGGAAGCCCTCGCGGACGAAGTCGTACTCGCCGCGCAGCTGCCCGAGCCGCATGAACCGCGCCACCATCGTCGCCCACGCCGCCGCGTACGCGTCGGCCGCCGCGGCGACGTTCCGCACGTCGCGTTCGAGCTCGACCGCGAGACTCCCGAACGCCTGCTTGATGGCGAGCATCCGCGCCTTGACGTCGGCCTGCAGCTCGGCCTGGTCCGCGGCGGCGTCCTCCGCATCCATCGCCATCGTCTCCCGCAGCGCGATCTCCCGCTCGCTCGGCTCCTGCATGATCTTCCTGAGCCGCGCCCGCTTCTGTTCGCGCGTCTCGCCCTCCAGCCCGACCGCTTCCGCCACCTCGCGACTCGACATCGGTCCTCCCTCGTGGTTGGTCGTTCACGTATCTGCGGGCGGCGACGCTGCCGGAGCCTTCGGACGGCCTCGTCCTTGCGGTCGCCGGGGCGGCTCTCATGACGACGGACGAGAGTGACCGCCGCCGAAGGGGTTACCGTTGCCCGCCGACACCGCCCACTTGTTCAGCCCTGCAGCCGTCGCTCCTGGTACGGCGTCCGGTCCGGCGTTGGCGCCGCGTCCTGCCCGAGCAGGTGCTCGATCTTCGCCAGGTCCTGCTGCAGTTTCTGCTTCACCTCGGGCCGGAGCCCGGGTGCCGCGATCTTCGCGCGCAGCGCCGTCGCCTCCGCCTCGTACTCGGCCCGCTTCGCGTCGCTGAGCTTGAAGTACGGCGTCGGCGCCGCCCACTGCCGCGCCTGCCCAGCCGTCGCTGGTGCCCCGGCTTGCGGCGCCGGGTGCAGCGCGGTCTCGATGGTCTCGATCTGCGAACGCAGCGCGGTCAACCGCATCGACCAGCGCGTCCGGTCGATGGCGCCGGTGGCTGGGTCGTCGATCGCGGCCTTGAGCGTCGCGGCCTCGGCCTTCAGCGCCGCCAGCTCGTCGGGCGACGTCGGCCCAGGCGGCGTCGACCCCGGCGCGTGGTCCGGCGCGCGCTCAAGCGGCGCGTCCTGCTTCGCGATCGGCATGTACTGCCGCGCGACCTTCGGGCCCACGCGGATCGCCTTCCTGACGCCGCCGTACTTGTCGTTCTCCGCGTACGGCTCGCCGTCGCCGTCCGGGCTGCGCGGCGACAGGAACAGGCCGACCACCGTGCGCTCCGGCTCGGCCGGCTTGTACTTCTCGCACAGCGCGTTCACCATCGCCTTCACCTCGGCCACCGTCACCTGCTTCGTGCCGCGCGCGGCGTTCACCACGCCCTCCACGCGCGCCGGGGTCGGCGTCAGGCCGCGCCGGCGCAGCTCGTCGCCGGCCTCCATGATGAGCTGGTATTCCGTCTTCTCCGTGTTCATCCGCGTACCGCTCCATTCGGTTGAGTGTTCATCATCCGACCCACGTCCCTGGGCCGGCGTCGTCCGAGTGCACGAGCCGGCGGTGCACCTGACACGCCATGCAACCGCAGCCCCGCACCGCGCGCGAGAAATGCGCAGCATCCCTGGCAGCATCCCCCGTCCCCGGGCGCGGCTCTGCCCTGGTGGCTGGCCGCTTCGGTCGCGGTTTCTGCCTCGTCTTCGTCGTGGTCACGGCACCCACCTGTCGCCGACCGCGAACTGCACCTTGCGCTTGACTTCGGGCTCGACGCCCAGCTCGAGCGCCGCGCTGATCCCGCGCGCCGTGGCGGCGGCGAGGTCGTCGTGGCGCCTGGTCTCCAGGATCGTCGGCCTGCCCCCGCTCGCATAATCCCGGCGCAGGTTCAGGTACTGCTTGCGCAGCTTCGGGTGATCGAGCAGCCGCACGCGGCGCGTGTTGATGATGGCCAGTGAGTCGAGCACGACCTCGGCCGTCTTGCGCTCCGAGATGACGTAGGCAATGCCGCAGCGGCGGAACTCCGAGGCGCAGAAGCCGAAGGAGAACTGATCGCCGACGACCTCCGCGATGCCGAAGCGCCGGCACTCGGCGGCCATCGCGGCGACCATGGCGCCGGGATCGAACGGCGGCTCGAACTCCCGCAGCGCGTCCTGGACGTAGACCTCGGGCCCGGCGCCATCCTGGTCGGCGACGTGCCCGATCGAGAGCGCGGCGCTGTCCGTGCCGGTGCCCCCGCTGATATCGACGCTCGCCGCGTAGTAGTCGTCCCCGAGCGGCGGCTCGGGCACCCGCTCCATCACGCCAGCGTCCACGCACGCGTCGTAGCTCTCGGGACGCACCAGCGTGCCACCGGCGACGCGCCACGCGGCCCCGTACTCGGACGCGGCACTCTCGGCATCTTCCTGCTCGGCGATGGCGATCGTCGCGGCGTCGTAGGCCGGATTGAGGACCGTGGTCGCGGCCCGGACCACGAGGATGTGCGCGCCGTCGTCCTGGCCATGGTGCCGCTGCACGGTGTCGAAGACGATGCCCTCTTCCGTCCAGGGCGACGTGGCCACGAGCAGCCGCGAGCCTGGGCACTTGCCGAGCCCGGGGCGCAGGGCGCGGATGATCTCTTGCGCCGGGTTCGCGTCCGTGTCCTCGGACCACCACATCGCCGCCTCGTCGCACAGGGCTGCGGCCACGGCGTAGCCCCGCACCACGCGCCAGTTCGACGCGATGGTCTCCAGCCTGACCCCATGCGCCAGCGTGAGCGACGTCCGCGTCCGGTGCGCGATGAGCCGCCGAAGCTCGGCGTCACCGTCCATGAACTCGGTGATGAACTCGAAGCCGATGTTCGCCTGGTCCTTCACGAACGCCAGGAGCAAGACGCGCGCGATGCCGCGCACCGCGTACCCGCGACACGCGGCGCGGATGGCCTGCACGGCCATGAAGCTCGTCTTACCAGAGCCGCGCCCAGCCAAGCACCACAGCTCGCGGAGATCCGACGGCACGGTGGTCCGACCGGTGAGCTGGCGGTACGTCTCGGTCTCCGCCGCGGCGAGCGGTAGGCCGTCGAGCACCTTGCCCACGACGCGCCACGCGACCCACGACGGCTCGTTCAATCCCAGGCGATCCATCCAATCGCTCGTCGTGTAGCCGATGAGACTCCCGAGCAACCCGCGCGTGAGCGGATCCGAGGCGGCCTTGCGGCGCCTGGTCTCGGCGCTGGCCTTGCCCCCAATGCGGCCCCGCTCCACCGCTCGCGGATCGCCGTGGCGCAGCACGAAGGGTTGCTTGGCGTCAGGCATGCGCGCCGCTCCCACCGCCCCAGCTTCGGGCTTGTCCAGAGACATCAAAGCCAAGCCGACGGCGCGCTGCGCTCCCGCCGTGGGAAGGGTCCGCTGCGGCGCCGGTGTCTCTTGTGCTGTACGGACTTGCCAGGAGTACCTGGCAAGACGTCCGCTTCCCGGCCTGGGGCGCCGTCGTACGTCTTGTGGCTTGTCCACGCGGATGCACGCGGCTCGGCCCTGGATCGCTGCGCGGATGGGTCGCTAGATCGCGTTGCCCTTGAGCGGTATCGCGTGACGGTTGCTCCTGCTCTTGGGACGGCGCTCCAACGTGATGATGCTGATGCCTGACCTGACGGCCGAACCTGCCCCCTCCTTGACGACTCCCACCCGCCTGGCAGCGGAGACAAGAGCCGAGCGCGTGCACGGTCACCGTCTCGCAGTTGGGACACCAGGCGTCGTAGGTCACCGATCCGACTCCTTCTGGCCCTGATCCCGAACGACCTGGACGCCGTCCGGCAGCCATGGGCCCAGCAGCTCGTCCTGATCCGGCTTCAGACTCTTGGCCCACGCCGCGCGTCTCTGGCGCAGCTCGTCGTCCAATGCTCTGGCGCGCACTCGCTCGTCCCGCTCGCTCCCGCGCGGCGTCCTCGCCCACCGTCTCTTCGGCTGCGGACGCGCGGGCTCGACCTGCACCTGGGTCGGCGCGGGCGCTGGCGTGGGCACGAGGAGGTCCAGGAGCGTCATCGGCCCGCCGCCTCCGGCCAGTCCTCCTCGATGACCTTGAGCCCGCGCAGGATCGCGGCCCTGGCGATGCGGGAGACGGTGGTGTTGCTCTCGGCGGCGGCCTGCTCGATCGCGAGCCGCTCCACCGGCTTGACCCGCACGTGCACCAGCTCCGTGAGGAGGATGCGCTTCGCCGTCTTGGTCGCTGCACTCATGGTGGTCCGCCCTCTCGGTTCACTCCGTTCGTCCAGCTCATCGTCTTGCCCTGTAGAGCACCGGCTGCCCGAGCAGCTCGATCTCGGTCGCCTGCCGCACCAGGTACTCGATCCCGCCACGCTTCGGGGTGAAGCCGAGCAGCTGCACGTGGCCGGAGTGGATCCACGAGCCCCCGAGCTGCAGCGCGGTGTCGCGGTGCCGCCCCGTGCCGCCGATCACGGCGTGGACGTGGTATTTCTCGGCCGTTGGTCCACGCTGGACGCCGATCGCCGCGTATGCTCTCGGCAGCGGCTGGAGCCAGCGCGCGACGGTGTCGATCGCCGCCTGAGTCCCGACTGGTCGGCTCCACGTGCCAGTCGCGAACCAATCCCAATCGAAGGTTCTGAGCCATTGGCTCCACGCCCTCGCCTCGTCCACCAGCACGGTCTTGCCTCCGCGCCTGCGTCACGTGTTTCGGCCACCATCTCCAGCGTCACGGCCACACCAGGTTTCCATAGCGGCGCGTGTCGCATGCGCTCGCCAGCTCTGCTGTGCTTCGTCGTCGACGCCCTGTCTTGGCTCCGGCCGGTTGTCCATCAGTGTGTGGGCAACTCGCCGTGTCGCAGCGCTCGTCGACTATTTTGTGCTCCCACAAAAAGCAACGACCCCCGACGCTCGGGCTCCACCCACGTCGATCCTGGGGGAAACCTTCGCGTCGGGGGCCGATGGATGTCTCTTGCGAGAGTCTCTCGATTGCCCGACAGGAGGATAGTATACAAAGTGTTCGTTGCTGTCTAGAGCGGGAACGGGCCCGTGCGCTGGAGCACGGACCCGTTTGGTGTGGAACACCAGCAGTCGGGGCAAGCCGACTGTCCCTGGACATCAAAGCCGCCTTTCGGCGGCCTGACGATTCAAGAATCTAGCGCGGTGGTCGAGTGAGTCTAGGCGGGCGGGAGATCGCGGAGGAGACCGTGCTTCGCCACTTCCTTCTGCAGGAGCTCCACCTCCGCGTCGAGCAGCTCGAGCTGCTCCTGCATTTTCTTGATCCGCAGGCGCATGGCGTCGCGCTTTTGTCTAAGCTTCTCGAACTGCTTGAACACGTCGGTGCTCATCGAAGTTTTTCTCCTTCCGCAAGCAAAGCGGCCGCCCCGTCATACCGACCGGAGCGGCCTCGTGTGTGGTTTACTCTTCCTCACCGCGTGGGAGAACCGGCACGCCGAGCGCGCGGATATCTGCCAGCACGCGCGACGCGAGCACCACGTAGTCGTCCGTTTCGCCAAACTCGCACACGTCCCCGAATGCGCCAAGCCCTGCAACGACCTTCTGGGCTCGGCGCCGGTCGAGGCCCTTGGCTCGCAGGCCGTAGTAGATCAGCCTACTCGCCGCGCCGTACAGCTCATACATGAACTCATCTACATCGCTCTCGGCGCCGCCTACTACCATGAGTTGCTCTGATCCCAGCTCCTTCTTCAAGGCGGTGATCTGCTGCTGCTTCGTCGTCTGCGTCGTCATACGGTCTCCCAATACAAAGGGCCCCTGGACTGAGGTCCCGCGTCGTCTGTGTGTCGACGAACGCGGCCTCCCTGCCAGAGGCCCTTGCGCGCCGCTGCCACTACCGGCGCCGATCCTACCCACTACTGGAATCCGGCGGCGGCTCGCTCCGCCGGTCTACGATTGTGCGCGAAGCGTAATCTGATCGGGTCGGTGAAGCAAGTCCAGTTGATCCGCCGTTGACGCGCGGTCACCACATTTACGCGCGCTATGGGGCTCGGCCTTCGTGCAGACCGACGGCGCCCTGGTACCCTGGGTGCTTCACGAGGCGGGGGTACAAGGCAGCACCCACATCGACCTGTGTGTCCGTGCGCTTGAACCCGGAGACAAACACGAGGAGCAGGATGCCCATGAGGTTGGTGTGTTTTTTCTTTCGTGCCGCTTCCGCCAAGTAATCCGTGGCGGCCCGCTCCAAGTCGTTCGCATCCGACGGATGAAGGTGGAAACCACCAATAACGAGTAGCCCCGGACGCTCCCCTCCCTGTTGTTCCCGGCTTCTCTTTACCGTCTTCTCGACGATCCGTAGCAGAGTCTCGTAGCCCAACGCGCCCTTCGGTGCCGCTAGTTCTGGTGGTACCTTCACCTCGACCGACGCTCGCTGCCCGTGGGCTCCTAAAACCAGCAGCACATCTGGTGTCTGTTGATGGGAAACCGACTCCTGAAACACCACGCCGTTACCGCAGTCTACGAGCGCAGTCGCGGCAGCGAGCAAGATGACCGTGTGCTGATACTCCCCCACCAGCCCCTGCACCAGCTTCGGATAGAACGGATGACGTTTCCAGCGCTCCAGGGTGTCCCGGAGCGTGAGCAACTCCATGAGCGGTCGGTCATCAACGAGTGGTGCGCCCGCTGCGAATGTGGCGATAGCCCGTCGCAGGTCCTGCACCGCGGCCATCAGCGGATGCGGCTGTGCGGGCGGCGTCTTTGAGCTCAACCTCAAACCTCTTTGGTGAGCTTCGTCGAGCTTGTCGAACGCGTCGCCCAGCAAACGCCGAAAGTCCGCGACTAGCTGCTCCATGAGCTTGGCGTCGCCCTCTTTCGGAGGTCGCTTCGCCAGGCTCCCGAACGTCGAACCTTGCGGCCCACAGCATTCGATCACCCGGTCGATAGCCGCCTTTCCCACCATGACACGCCCGCGAAGGTCGACCGGTGCCATTGGGTTGAGCCCCGGCAGGGTCAAGACGTGCTGTGGGAGCGACATGCCTCTGGGCAACGAGGGTGACATGCTCACACCCTTGCAACCAGGGCACTGGAACGCCAAGTCCCAAAGCTGGTCGTCGGCCACGCACGCGGCGAGCACCACCTTCTCGCAATGGCCGCACACGTAGTCGATCCCATCGGGCCAGTTGTCGCGTAGGACAGGTGACGACTCAGACTCCTGCACGAATCCGTACGCGTCGTCACCCACGCTTTCGACGGGCGTCAGAGAGTGACGTGGATGGCTCGGGGCCGGACTGCCCGTCATGGATTGAGCTTCATGCCGGTCGCCGCACGTAGACGGCCGTCGGCGCCAAGTTCTTCGTCCGCTCGACGCGGACGCCGTACGCGCCGACGTAGGCGATGAATCGGTCGATCGCGGCCGCGTCCTGCAGCTCGGGATGCGCGAGCGACAGCTCGATCACCATGCCGCCGCTGATCTGGCCGGCGTGGAGGGCGGCGCGGATCTCGGCGAGCGTGTGCCAGTCGGTGAGGGCGGGCTCGGTACGCACGTCGGGAAGGCTACGGTGTTTCTTCGGGCTCGGCAAGTCCCACGGCCAGTCGCCCCACGACACGAAGCCCATGCGCGCAATCTCGTGCCGGGGCATCAAGCGCCCGTCAACAGTGGTTGGGCTATGACGGTATAACGAAGGCGAACCCGGTCCCGGTCAGCTGCTTCACCAGCTCGTGTAGGTCGTCGTGGAACACGTCGATGCGCTTGCGGTCCGTCGGGGTCAGCCAGTTCATGTGGCCGACGATGTTCCGGGGTAAGCGCGCCTGCTCGATGCGCGCGATCCAGTCGTCAATGTCCGCGATGATGGGCCGGAACAGGTGAGCGTTCGAGCGGATGATCTCGTTGAGGTCCGAGAGGAACGTGTAGTACACCTCGTGCTTCCCCGGCGTGCTGTGCCAGGGCCGCCTCGCGTACTGGGACCGGAACCGCGTGACCTGCTTCTGCGTGTCGGGGTCCACGGCCACGGTCCACCAGTTGGGCCCGATCTGCGTGGTGAGCACCGAGTGCACGATGACGCGGACCACGTTCTCCACGGCGTAGAACTTCCAGTACACCTTCCGGCCGACGTCCTTCCCACAGGCGTCAACCTTGGCCGCGTCGAACGCGTGCACCCGAAAGTCGGTAACGCCGGGCATCGGTCCCGAGCCCCTACGACTTGCGCTTGGGCTTGCCGCCCTTGCGCGCCTCGTAGAGCGCCTGCGCGACGACCGCAGCCGTGGTCTGCAGCAGGTCTGCGATCTCCGTGTTCGAGAACCCTGCGGCGCTGAGTTGCAGCGCCTTCTCGCGCTGGGGCGACGCCTTGATCTGCTGGAGCAGGATCAGGGCGAGCAACCGCTCCGCGCGGTCGAACGTCGGTTCCGTGGCCATCAGGTCCCCTTCCGTTTCGTCTTCTTCCTCTTGCCCTTCTTGCCCGCCGCCGCTGCCCGCTTCCCGGCTGCCAGCGTGCGAACCGTGGCCGCCGTCGTATTGAGAACCTCTGCGATCGTCTGGTTGTCGAGGTCCGCGAGCTTGAGCAGGCGCACCCCCTCCGTCACACTCTTGCCAGCGGCCACCTGGATCGCCTCGACGCGGAGGATCTGTTCAAGCAGCTCCACCACCCGCTGATCGGTCGTGGCCATTAGGTCTCCTTCCTGCTCGGCTTGGGTTTCAGATGGCGGACGATCCGGTTCACCCGGACGATGTCGACGCCGACGATGGCCCGAATCTTCTGCTGCGGCACGCCGGCGAGCCCGAGCTGCACGATCAGCAGGTCCCGTAGGATCTCGACCGTGTCAGCCGCGTCGCGCCTCGGCTTGGGGGGCATAGTGGTAAGGCACCTCCTGCCTGTGGGAACTCCGTGGGTGCTGCCAAACATATGCCACACGGTGAGAAGGAAACAGGACGCGCGGGTACGTACGAAAAAGGGCCCGCTGCCGTCAGAGGCGAGCCCTTCTTGAAGGAAGCGGTACAGCGAAGTGGGTCGTGACCCACTACCAACGCAGCGCCCACCTTGACGTGGCAGTACCTTCCGGGTGATCGTTCAGGTGTCCCCGGCTGGGCTACTGATGGGGACCCGAGCCCGTCATCCTCCTCCGGCGGGAACGCGAAAAAGCGGAATCCCAGGATCGTGGCATGGGGATCAGGAGGCCATCGCGAATGCGCGGCGGCCTCCTTTTGCATTTCTGGGCTGGCCGCTCGCTAAGAGAGGAGCGTGTTCTCAATGGCGTACCCCGTCCCGTCGCACGGGCCTCATTGCGATGTGCTTCGAAGCATTCCCATGACTTGTCGCGGCTGTGGA
>WNGJ01027810.1_pt1 | contig 10975 bp, 9 predicted proteins | sample 5400611 | NCBI WGS metagenome assembly WNGJ01 (sample SAMN13153375, study PRJNA577476) | soil metagenome | isolation source: 40 cm soil or saprolite under Garry oak tree replicate 1 | place: USA:California | collected 2016-06-15 | reverse complement strand
TGTGATGTACGTACACCCAATGGCGAGCGCTTTGATGGCGACCCGCGCGCTACGCTCTTACGAGCGCTGGAGGTGGCAGAATCGATGGGCTATACCTTTCTTGCAGCTCCCGAACTCGAATTTTTTCTTTTACGCGAGGAAGGCAAGACGCCAACGCCGTTACCACACGACTGCGGTGGCTACTTTGATCTATCGACCGATCTAGCTGCCACTGTACGCCGGCAGATGGTGCGGGCCCTCCAGCAGATGCACATCAGTATCGAGGCCACCCATCACGAGGTTGCAGCCGGCCAACATGAGCTCGATTTCGAGATAGGAAATGCCCTCTCTATTGCCGATGGGCTGATAACGGCCAAATACGTCCTCAAGGCCATTGCCGCCCAGCATGGTCTCTATGCAACATTTCTCCCCAAGCCCTTGTACGGTATCAACGGCTCCGGGCTGCATACACACCAGCAATTACTTTCCCTTGCCACGGGTCGAAATGCCTTCCTCGATACACAAGGTGAGTATGGGCTATCGGATATTGGACGCTACTTTATTGCCGGGCAATTGGCACATGCGCGCGCTATGTGCGCTATTCTTGCTCCCCTGGTCAATTCGTATAAACGCCTGGTGCCAGGATATGAAGCGCCGGTTTTTGTCAATTGGGGACGAGTGAACCGCGAGGCGCTGATTCGCGTACCCCGGCCCAGCAGCAATCGCCAGTCATCAGCACGCATTGAATTGCGCTGCTGCGATCCCAGCTGTAACCCATACCTGGCCTTCGCTGTCATGCTGCGAGCAGGACTCGATGGCATTTCCCACAAGTTGCCACTACCACCTGCCATGGACGAGAGTCTCTTCCTGCGTGACGAAAACGAACGTTCGTATCTCCGTTCCCGCCTACTCCCGGCCACGCTCGGTGAAGCACTGGATGAACTGCGAGAAGATACGCTGGTGCGGGAAACCCTTGGTGATTCGATTTACGAAGGGTTCATCGAGGCCAAAACGATTGAGTGGACAGAGTATCGCAGGCAGGTCCATGCCTGGGAACTTGAACGCTACCTGCCAGTATTTTAATTTGGGTTACTCAACCTAAAACGAGCGAAGCGAGAAGGGCGTAGGACCCGATTTATCGCGTCCCACGGGGTAGGGAATCCTGTCTGGGGGACAGGTATAGGGAGTCACGTTGCCCCTGCGCCCCGCCCGTCGGACGCGATAAATCGGGTCCCTACCGGGCGCGCGGAATATCAAAAAGGTCATCAACCAGGGCAGCGGCATGTGCTCGCTCGCCCGGCTCAACGAGAAAACCCGTTTCGCCGTGACGAATGACCTCTTCTGCCGCACCGCGTCGATAGGCGATAACCGGTGTACCGGTAGCCATAGCCTCGACGGCAGTCAGGCCAAAAGGTTCGTCCCACTCGATAGGAAAGAGCAGGCCAAGCGACTGACCCATAATTTTCCACAGGGCCAGCCGTTCCAGCTGTCCCAGGTAGGTCACTTGCTCGCCCGCCCGGCGTAGTTTGGGTACAATACGTCCCTCGTAGTAGTGACGATCATAGATGCCACCAGCAATCAAGAGACGATATCTGGCCTTTTCAGCAATTTCGATGGCCGCTTCAACGCCCTTCTCCGGCGCAATACGCCCGGCAAAGAGCAGCGGTGCCTCAACCGAGGGTTTGGGTGAAAAAGGGATAGCAGCCAGGTCAAGCCCGTTATAGATGACCGAATCGATGGGTGTATAGTCCGCGTAGGTGCTGGCGCATGCATGTGATACCGTAATCAGCGTGAGAGGATGTCCCTGCCGGTGCAGCACACGTAACGCCATGTTAATCTCTGGAGAGACCGCCGGCAGGTGCAGGGTATGGATGACGGGTATATCCTGTATCAACGTGCTGCAAGCAAAGGCTGGCCAATCGAATGCGTGCACGTGAACCAGGTCAAAATCGGCACTGCGCCGTTGTAACTCGAGGAAGAGTTCGAGAAAGAGGTTTGCTTGCGTAAAGAAGCCCTCATCAGCGCTGCGCTCCTGTAATGGCTCGGAGAAATTGGCCGGACGTACGCTCTCCGGCACTGCCACCCGTTCAATGGAGATACCGGGGACAAAAGAATCATCGCGGGCAAAAAGTGTGACCGTGTGGCCACGCCGTATCAATCCCTGTGCCAGGTCTGCCAGGAGTGCCTGTGCGCCGCCAAGATAGGGCTGGGCAATGGCAGAAACCAGTGGAGCTACTAACGCAACTCTCATGCCTCGCCTCGATAACTGGCAATATTGTTCTCGGTTTCATACAATTTTACTTCGTAGAGCAGGCCCGCGGGCAGGACGTGTTCCAGGCGCTGCCAGAACTTCATAGCCAGTACCTCGGTGGTGGGAATAACACCCTCGAGCCATGCTACATCATAGTTGAGGTGCTTATGATCAACCTGGTCGATAATATGCTCATTTATGGCCTGCTTCAGTTCCGTCAGGTTTAAGACCATACCCGTATGCGCATCAGGTGTGCCTTGCACGGTAACCTCTAACACATAGTTATGTCCATGTCCGTTGGGATTGGCACACTTATCATACAAGGCAATATTTTCTTCCCGCGTCAGGTAATTGCTCCATAACCGGTGAGCTGCACTGAAAGTCGTGCGTCTTGTCAGGTAGACCATAAAACTTTCCTTTGTCTTGACCTACATGTTGCTAAAAATCTCAATGTTGCTGCCACTAAGCATCCGCCCTGAATCATCAGCCAGGAAGAGCAATATCTCAGCCATATCACCTGGAGTCATACCGGCTTTTAGATGTGGCGCGGCCTGGCGCAGCATTTCGGTGTCTACAGCACCGGGACTAACAGCGCAAATACGGATGTTGTAAGGCTTGCCCTCCACTGCCAGTATCTCGGTCAAGCTAGCGACCCCCGCTTTTGAAACGTTATAGGCGCTCATTCCGGGAAACTTCTCCACTCCCCTGACGCCCGAAAGCGAGGAGATGTTAATAATAACGCCCCGCTGCTGTTTCACCATTACCCGAAAAGCTTCACGACAACACAAAAAGGTACCGCGCAGGTTCACTCCAATAACGCTATCCCATGTGGCTACATCCATTTCAACAAATGGACGTACCGCAACTATTCCCGCACAGTTGACCAGGACATCAATGCGACCATAGGTCTCCATGACCTTTTGAAAGAGGAAATGAACGTCTTCTCCACGGGAAACGTCACCTGCAATTGCTAGTGCATAGCCACCAGCATCTGTAATTTCGCCCGCCACTTCATCGAGTTGCGCGGGGGTACGGCTAAAAAGGACGACCTGCGCTCCCGCCTGGGCGAAAAGATGGGCCGTAGCCCGCCCAACGCCTCGACTCGCTCCCGTAATAATAGTAACGCGATCTTTCATACTCATACATGGTATTATAACAGATAGGCTTTTGATGTGGTACAACAAAGACATGAGATAAGTAAAATTGACCTACCAAGAAACAACAATTACGAAGAAATGCTTCTGATATGCTATAATAAAACGTGATTATTGCCGAGATAACTACATTAAAGAAATATTTGTTGCATCAAGACCATCTCGGGAGAGATTTCTTAGTGGTCGGTAACGCTATATTTGAGACGGATTAGACGGGAGAGAGCATGACCACGAATAGCCGCTTGCTTCAGGGTTCGCTCAAGGATTTTGGCCTGGTAGAAGTTCTTCAAATGATGGAACTGGGAGGTATGACCGGAGCCCTCCGCCTTAAACACTCAACCGGGCGTATTGGCATCGTCTACTTTAGCGAAGGAAAGATGGCGAACTGTTCTGAGTTGGACGCGGGAGCCTTAACACTGGGCGATGTCCTGCAACAACTCGGCATGGCCACCTCCCAGCAGATTGAGCAGGCTTTTTCTCAACAACTACAAAATGCCTTTGGCAAGCGTATCGGTGAACGCCTGGTATCTATGGGTGCGATTAGTGAAAAGCAACTGCGAGAAGCCCTGCGCATGAAGGCCTTGTGGACCGCACGCGAACTGGCTCTCTGGCAAGACGGTACCTACGAATTCATCTCCAACCCTAACGCCCACAGCATGTTACCCTACGGCGAAGCCTCCCTTGAACTGGAGGTCATGCGCGTGACGATGGAGATGGTGCGCTACAATGACGAGTGGGAACAACTGCACCACTTTTTGCCCCAGGGCGTGCACACGCTGCTCCAGATGGCTCCAGCTATTCCTTACTCCATGAGCTTCGACACACGCACCTTCGAACTCCTTGTTCACGTGAATCTCTATCGCAGGGTGCGCCGTATTGCCAGTGCTATGCGACGGCCCGAGTTGGATGTCGCCCGGGAACTGGCACAACTGATCCAACAAAAACTGCTCATGCATGTCTTCCAGGAAGTATCCCCTCAATCGAATGGACGCGAAGTACGCCTGCCCGATCCTGCCGAGAAACTGCGCATGGAGAACTTTGAACTGCTCAACATCATCAGTCGCATGGAGCAGGAATGGAATCGCCGTCGTACCCCCATGGAGCAACTGCCGGCCCTGGTAGAATTCATCAATTGGACGATGGATGCCCTGGCCGAGACCTGTCGCAACAGGGGGGCCGAGCTAGATCCGAGTACCTTGAAGTCGTTGCTCTATCGCGAAAAACTGCGTTACATGGGCAATTACGAGTTCAAAATCGATCAGAACCATATCGATGTCGATAATTTCAAAGCCCTATGCTATGAAGTACTGAACGCCAATATGGAGCAGACTGCCGACTTCTACGATGAAGCCTCGCTGGTACTCCAGCGCATCCTGCGCTGCATCTTCGATACCATCAATTCGCGTGTGGCCTCCCTCGATGAACGCCTCGAAAATCAAGAGGTCTGGGAAGCCATGTTCACACAATTTGCCTTGCAACGCTCGTGACTGCCTGGCACCCACGAGGAATGCTACATTTTAGTGGCACCCCTCGTGGGTGCCAGGTCTACATTTCACATGCTCTTCTCGTGGGTGCCACGTCCTACTGCCCTGGTGGATACGAGACAAAAATGCTCTTTGTCTCGCTAAACTCTTCAACGGCATGGGTACCCAGTTCACGATGGCCGTTGCCGCTGGCCTTCATACCACCAAAAGGCAGGTGAATCTCTGCACCCGTTGTAGGCGCGTTGAAGTAGACCAGGCCTGACTCAATGTCACGCATAGCACGGAAAGTGGTACGTAGATCGTTGGTGAAGATGGAGGTCGAGAGACCATACTCCGTCGCATTGGCCACTTGAACGGCTTCCTCGTAAGAGGCCACGGGCAAGATAGAGACGAATGGGCCGAAAACTTCCTCGCGGGCAATACGCATGTCTGGACTCACATCGCTAAAAATGGTGGGGGTGTAGAAGGCTCCCTCGCTATAATCACCATGGTTGAGTGGAGCACCACCCGTCAGCAATTTCGCCCCTTCCTGCTTCCCAACCCGCGTGTACTCATCTACCGCCTGAACTCGTCCTTTATTCACCAGTGGCCCCATATCGATCTTTTCATCAAGCCCATTACCAATCCGCAGCTTCTCCGCGGCCGTGACCAGGCGGTCGGTGAAGGCCTGTTGGATTGCTTTATGCACGATGACACGGCTCGTCGCGGTACAGCGCTGACCGGTCGTGCCGAATGCCCCCCAGGAAACACTCTCAACGACGAGGTCGAGATCCGCGTCTTCCAGCACAATAACAGCATTCTTGCCACCTAGCTCCAGGGCACAGCGGCGCAGGTCGCGTCCGCAAATTTCAGCGACGTGTCGTCCCACCTCGGTCGAGCCGGTCAGCGAGATCATATCGACACCCTTATGACTGACCAGCGCATCACCCAATACACCGCCAGGACCCGTAATCACATTCAGCACACCGGCAGGTAGCCCCGCCTCATGCAGTAGATCCGCCAGTTTGAGTACAAGCAGAGGCGTATCACTGGCCGGCTTGAGGATAACAGCATTGCCTGCAAGTAGGGCTGGAAACGTCTTCCACGCGGGAATAGCCAGGGGAAAGTTCCAGGGAGTGATAATACCTACAACGCCCATAGGCTGGCGTATGGTCATAGTAAACTTGTTGCGCATACCCGAGGGTATCGTTTCGCCTTCTGCCCGGCGTCCTTCTCCTGCCATAAACTTGGCAACATCAATGGCAGTCTGCACGTCACCTCGCGTCTCTTTGAGCACCTTGCCCATTTCGCGAGTCATCAGCACAGCCAGTTCTTCTTTATGCTGCTCTAATAAAAAGGCCGTACGCAGCAAGATTTCGCCACGCTCAGGCGCAGGTACTGCCGCCCACGCTGGTTGCGCTTTCCTGGCAGCCGTCACAGCCTCTTCCAGGTCGGCAATTGTAGATTGCTGGAAATACCCGACAACTTCATTCGTGTTGGCAGGATTGGTACTGCTAAACGTTTTGCCACTGGCTGAACTGCGCCACTCGCCTGCAATAAAATTTTGATAAATTTGACCCTGCTCCGTCGGGTGAGTAGTGGGTGACATAGACATAATAAGCCTCCTCTTTGAGTAGATAGGCGGGGTCGTCGGTGACCGCTAAATATCCCTGGCTGAGCACCCCTTCGGGGTACCAGGATTATCAACACCCCATTATATCACAGCAAATTGCCCTGTATAAAATTGAACGCGCACAAGCGGTATGACCAGCGAAACTGGTCATACCGCTTGTGCGCGTTCAATTTTATCTAGGTTTTACGCCGTCTCCACGGTTGGCCCCGAGCTGGGGGGCGTGGTCTGGCTGCCGGCAGCCGGGGGAGTCTCGTCGGCAAAATCACCTTCTTGCGCCGGGCGCTTAAAGATATAATAGGCCGAGTTTGAAGTTAGTGGCTGGATACCCACCAGTTCCCAACCCTCTCGACCCAGGGTATTCATGTAGCGACGCGCAAACGTGCTACGCCGCTCGTTGGCGATGAGGGTCTCAAGACCCTCGCTCGAAATTCGTCCACGGTAATCAATATACACAACTTTATAGGCCCATTGCGCCATTTTGATGCTCCTTCTCGCTTCCGCGTTGCGCTCGCTCCTAATTTCTTCGTCCTTCAGGGATTTTGGGAAGAAAAAGAAATGGGGATACACCCCCACACTCCCCCATAGGGGCTGCGCCCCTATGAACTCCGCTGAAGATTCCTGTCAAAAAGGTATCCCTACCAGCATAGTCCTTACACGGCATATCCAATGCCATACTCCCATGAAACATCTCAGGTATTCTGCCTCGCACGCAGCCGCACAGTAATGTTCCATAGAACCAACCAGGACTACCCCGGGTTCCACAATCAGTGCATCCTGATTGCAAGTGCTATGCTCGTAGGTTCCTCTGCACACAGGTAAGTATAGCCCGGATTTTGGCGCTCTACACCGCCATTTCCAACAGTTTTTGGAGCAGATACAATGACCTGGAAAGAACCTGTTCATTTCTACAGGGCCTACGCTCTCTCTGACCAAAAAAGGTCAGAGTTAATGCAGGGGCAAATCAAAGGAGAAGGTCGTCCCCTGGCCCTCACCTGTATGGGGTTCGAGACGCAGGATGCCTCCATGGGCCTCAACAATACATCTGGTAATGTAGAGACCCAGGCCAGAACCCTGGCGGGCACTGGTTGGCTGCAAACGCACGTAGGGACGGAAGAGCTGACCGATATCTGCCGAATAAATAGTGGTTCCCTGGTTATGCACGCTGATATGCGCGCCATCCTGCGTCGCCTCTATACAGACCGTGACGGTAGTACCTTCGTCGGAGTATTTAATAGCATTATCAAGCAGGTTTCCCAACGCTTGCTGCAAGCGACCACCATCCCAGTTTCCCGTAATGGGTGTATCGGGAACCTCGATGACTAAAGTATGGCGCGGAGCGACAGGACGCAGCTGTTCCACCACCTCTTTGGCCAGTTCCGCTACATCACATGTCTCACGTACCAGAGTAAATTGACCAGAGCTAAGACGCGAAGAATCGAGGAGGTCATTGACCAGGCGTACCAGGCGCCGGGCCTGGCTGATAATGATCCTTGTTCCGCGCTGGATCGTCTCAGCTCGTTGTGTGGGGCGAGCCACCATTTGTGCATAATTGATGATGGGTGAGAGAGGTCCTCGCAACTCATGAGCAATCACAGCGATAAACTGTTCTTTACGGGCCAACTGCTCTTGCAATAAGAGATTGGCTGCCGTCAGTTCATCTACCTGGCGCTGCAGAGCCTGTATCACCTCATCCTGCGATTTTTCGTGCTGAACTTGCATACCTGATACATCTCCCTATTTTCCCCAAACCTGCTCCCATTTCAATCCAAATTCAAATGGTTGTGTAAGTATTATACACTCTGATAATTGCTGGTATGCTAAAAACGACTGTTTTCTAGGAATAATGGGTAATGACAGTGCAAAAAAACATACCAGGGCATGTCCTGATATGTTTTTTGCACTTTTGCACTCTTATTACTCTAATGTAGCAGATCCAGTTCTTGTAATTCTTCTATTGCCCCTTCGCTGAGTTGTGTCCTATCCAGCGTGGGGTCCGCGTGAGCAATAAGATGGCGCAGCCGTTCGGCGATCTCCAGGCGCATATAATGGTCGGAGGTAAGTAATAACTCACCTACCATTATTTCAATTTGCCGTCGCTGCATACCGGCAAGCACTGACTCTGTCATATATAACCCTCAAGCCGTAACCGAAATGGCCAGATAGATGACGATAGAACCAGATCCCTACTTTGTAGGAGTCGCTACTTCACTTGTGGTCTTGCTTTTGCTGCTCGAACTGGACTCAGTAGAGGCAGACTTGCTTTCGCCGCTGCTGTTTTTCTCACCTGTAGCAGCAGGCTCATTCTCACCCTTTTGTGTATGACCATTGGATGCTGTCACAGGCGAAGCAGCGTGATCGGTCTTATAAAAACCAGAGCCTTTGAAAACGATACCGGCTGGATAAAACACCCTATGAATGGGCCCACCACATTCAGGGCAGGTTGTTAATGGTTCATCTGTCATTCTCTGCCACTTCTCGAAGCGATTCTTACAAGTCTTACATAGATATTCATAAGTAGGCATACGGCTATCACCTCTAAATTGTTCCGGCAATCCTGGACCTGGAATCCACAAAGGATGCCACTACATGTCCTTTTTAGATTACAACAATACATGATTGGTCTATTATTCCATGCGACCAATGTACTCTTTTACCTTCTCGGCGGCATCATGTGTCATGCCATCAAGGGCCGCGAGGTCCTCAACACTGGCTGCGCTCATGGCCCGTACTGAACCGTAATGCTTCATTAACGCCTGCTTGCGCTTGGGCCCAATCCCTGGTATCTCGTCAAGCACCGATTTAAATGTACGATCAGAGCGGAGTTTACGGTGATATGTGATGCCAAAACGGTGGGCTTCATCGCGGATGCGCTGCACCAGGTACAGGCCCTGCGATGAACGAGGCAGTATGATAGGATCCGGCGAACCAGGTATAAAAATCTCCTCGTTCTCCTTTGCCAGTCCCACCGTTGGGATATCGATGTGCAACTCCTGCAGTACCTCCATCGCCGCACTCAATTGACCTTTTCCTCCATCGATTATTATCAGGTCCGGCATAGCCCAATCGTGTTGGAGTTGCGTACCCGTTGTGCCTGGTGTGCCTGCCTCACCTGTGCCGGTTTCATTGGCCCCAATGAATTGGGCAGCAAGTGCGGCACCAGTACTATTCGCGTCAGGCGCTTGCTTACCTACATGACGGAATCTACGACGTAGCACCTCTTGATGGCTGGCGAAGTCATTGGGACCTTCGACGCTCTTGATCTTGAAGCGCCGGTACTCGCCAGGCTTTGGGCGGCCTGCCTCAAAAACCACCATTGCTCCTACCGAGTTCGTTCCCTGCGTATTTGAGATATCGTAACACTCGATGCGCTGTGGTGGTGCCGCCAGGTTAAGCGCTTCTTGCAATTCTTCCAGCGCAAGCTGCGTTTTCTGGCTATCGGTCAACCATTTGATACGCTGTTGCTCTAGCACCTCCTGGGCATTTTGCTTCACCATCTCGATGAGGCGCAGTTTTTCTCCCCGTTTGGGTACCGTAATCGTCATCGCACCTTTCCGCTTCTCCCTGAGCCACGCCTGGATCACGGCCTGGTCATCCGGTTCTGCCTCGACGATCACCTCTGCTGGAACGTGCGGCGAACTCTCATAGAACTGCTGCAGGAAGGAAGTCATTATCTCTCCAGGACTGCTATCACGTGTGCCCTGCAAGATAAAAAATTCTCGTCCAATCAACTTCCCATTGCGGAAGAAGAAGGTCATAACACACGTCTCATCTTCACCGCTGGCAAAAGCAATAACATCCTGGTCTTCCTGTCCCTCGGTCGAGATAATACGCTGTTTCTCCAGGACGCGCTCAACCGCCTGAATGCGGTCACGCATACGAGCCGCCTCCTCGAAATTCAGGTTCTCTGCCGCCTCGTGCATCTTCTCCTGCAGCGTCTTCACCACCTCTTCGTGTTTTCCTTCCAGGAACAGGATCACTTGCTTGATGACTGCATCGTATTCTTCTCGCGTGGCATAGGCAACGCAGGGAGCAATACAGCGATGAATATAGTATTGTGTGCAAGGGCGGGGCAGCAATTTCTGCTTCCAGCCCGCGGGTGGTTCTTTATCCGCTGGTGGGGCCCACGTACTCGCATCGTAACGACAGGTGCGAAAAGCGAAGAGTTTGTTCAACAGGTCTAGCGTAGCATCGACTGCTCCCGAATTGGTATACGGGCCAAAATAGCGATTGCCGTCGCGCTGAAAACTGCGCACGCGGTAGACCCGCGGAAAATCTTCCGTCAACGATACCTTAATGTACGGATAGTTTTTATCATCGCGCATCAGTACATTGTACTTGGGGCGATACTGTTTGATATAGTTGCTTTCCAGCACCAATGCCTCGACCTCGTTCTTGACGACCACAAACTCAATATCGTCGACCTTTGCCACCATACTCCTATTTTTCGGGCTAAGGTCAGCGGACTCCTGGAAATAAGAACGCACACGATTATAGA
>WNGJ01008432.1_pt1 | contig 10975 bp, 11 predicted proteins | sample 5400611 | NCBI WGS metagenome assembly WNGJ01 (sample SAMN13153375, study PRJNA577476) | soil metagenome | isolation source: 40 cm soil or saprolite under Garry oak tree replicate 1 | place: USA:California | collected 2016-06-15 | reverse complement strand
ATCCCCGGTTCCGCATACTGCGCCTTGGGGGTATTCATCTGACCGGACCAGCCACAAGATCCGGGGCGGCGGGCTGTCTCGAACCACAGCATCTCGCGGCCTGTTCTCGTTTGGTCCGCTCACATGAATAGCCCTCCTGGGCGTTATGGAGAATTCTCCATAAGGCGCACGGGCTGCGCGACCTGGCCGGGCTGTACCGCTTCGACCCAGACGGCCAGGTCTGGGCCCGGTCCATGGCTGACCTGCTCATCGACGCTAACGCCACGGCCACCGCCGCCCGCAGCGCCGGCCAGGGCAGCCTCAGCGACGCCGGCCTCGCGCACATCCGCTCCTGGTACCGCGGCGCCGTCGCCAAGGGAATCGCCGATAACCAGGCAAAGCGCACCCAGATCGCCAAGGACGGGCTGCGCCTGGCCCGCCGGTTCCGCGACCACGAGGACATGATCCTCCGCTTCGCCACCGACCTGACCGTCGGATTCACCTCCAACCAGGCCGAACGCGACATCCGCCCGGTCAAGGTCCAGCAGCGCACCTCCGGCGGGACCTGGCGCACCCTGCTCGGCCTGGCCGACTTCGCGATCGTCCAGTCCTACCTGTCCACCGCCGCCAAATGGGGCATCGACGCCCTCGACGCCCTCACCCGGCTATTCACCGACGGCCCCTGGCTCCCGCCCGCAACCGCGCCCCCATAGCACCGCGGCGGACCGCCGCCCCCGCCACGCGCACCCGCCGACGAGCGCACCCCACGTCAGCGGGCAATCTCGCGTCCGCAATAAAGGCCCGACTCAGGCTGATTAGCTACCGTGCGCAAGCTCCCCTTGGGGATGATAACTGAACGTGATTGCCACCAAATGAGAATCGACCTAGCCCACCGACTAGAGACGTAAGGCGCGATCAGACTCATGCCACACATCCGTTTACGATTTCCTGGACACGTGATCAGGAGTGATGGACTCTGGAGTACCCGGTAGCGGTAGGCTCGGCGTCCCGGCTGGCGAGCCGGTGCTGTAGCTCGATGTGCCGGAACTGGTATACCGTGCCGACCTGTCGGAGGACGCCTCGCTTGTGGGCGTCGGCGAGGAATCTCATAAGCGTCCACGGCAGCAGGTGGTGACTCGCGAGCCATACCCGCGCTATCACATAAGACGGCCACGCTGCATATACGTAGCTGCTGATGATTCCGGCCGATATCCCGGCCGCGATCCCGCAGGCGGATCTGAGCCTGGCCCAGAACGCCGCTCCGATGAGCATCCCCGTGAGGACTCCGACAGCAGTCCCGATCCGGCGATCTACGGCGAGCACGGCCGTAGGCGTCGCGGCGGAACTAAGGTCGAGCGGAGCACCTCGTTGATGGAGCACCCAGTCCACGGTGAAGGCCACGACCGTGGCAATGGTACCGGCCCAGAGTCCGAGCCCGGCGCCGAGCGCGAAGACACCCGCCACTCCGGTCACCGTTTTGGCCTGCGTGCCGATCACCATCTCCACCACGCCCCCGCCCAGGGCCCCGTATAGGGCACCGAATATCCCCCCGAGCAAGACCCAGGACGCGATCTCGGATACCACCTTGCCATGGCCTGGTGATCGCCAGCGCAGCCCGCGGATGAGTTCCGGGGATTCTCTTCGTACCATGGCGGCCGCAACCCCGATGACGGATCCGACCCAGGCCCCGTATATAGCCCAGGCCGTGACCGGGTCCGATTTCACAAGGATGTGCGCGCCGCTTGCCAAGTCCGCCATGGCGATCACGACCCCGACCAAGACGCCGAGCGGGACTCCGCATGCGACCCCGAACACTAGGTTGCCTCGGCTTGGTGCTCGCCAGCGCAGCCCGCGGACTGGCTTTGGTGGCTCCCTGCGCACGGTCGCTGCGCCAGCCACGACACCGAGTACGGCTCCAAGGCACGCGCCGACGGCAACTCCGGATACAACTCCGGCCACGACCCCTGACGCGATCCCGAATAGGAGGCCGACCACGGCTCCGGCGGCGGCTCCAAAGCCTGGCAATGCTTGTGGTAGCTGCCACCATGCCAAGTCTGATCTGGTGATGGTATGTTCGAGGTGGCGAGCGAGGAACACGAGCCACCTCTCCACGTCCTGCGTCTTCCAGCGGACGGCGGAGCCTTGCCGGTAGGCGGCCGGGATGAACGCGTCGAACAGCAGCGACTCTACGGCCGTCCGGTCGGCGAGTGCCGGGTTGAGTAGCTCGGCCGGGTCACGCAGTGCGCCCGCCGCCTCGCCGGGCCGGGGATTGTAGACGGTACGCGCCAGGCCGACCATCAGTGGTGTACTCAGGGCCTGCGCGGCGGGCGCCTCGGTACCGAGCACGGTAGAGACAGGGGTCCACCGAGCCCGGCCGACCGGGCCGCCCGTGTCGTCACTGAGGTAGCCGCGGACAGTATCAGGGTCCAGCGCGCGCAACTGGATAGCAGCTGCCCCACGGAGAGTGACTTCCACACCCCCGTCCGGCCGGACAGCGTCCCGGTAATGCTGGGTCCGCGAGGTCACGACCAGCTGCTCGCCGGGCCTGAGCGCGTCGTTGATCTTGGTGATCGCCGGACCGCGGGCTTGCTCCGGGATCTCATCGAGCCCGTCCAGGATCAGCAGGATCAGCCCGGAGGCCAGCAGCGCTTCAGCCTGGGTTAGCCCTGTACTGCCGGCCGGAGGCGAGTTGGCCAGCGCCGGTAGTCGAGCATCAGCTGCGCGGTCAGCCAGCTCCGTATTTCCTGCTCGCTGGGGTTCCATGAGGCCACCGATGCCAAGATGGGCACAGGGCCGCCGGGCACCCGGCGGGTCAACAGGTCCAGTACTAGCCTGACCATCAGCATCGTCTTCCCGGCGCCTGGCTCACCCAGCACCACCAGCCGCCCAGTCGGCACCCTGGCCAGCACCTCCACGAGCCCGCCGCCCTTCCCGGACAGCTCATGCGGATCAGCCGCCCAGCTCCTCCCGCCAGGAGGCGAATGCCACCCAGCACCGCCTGCTGCCAGCTTCACCAGCGAGTCCCAGGTGTCAGTGAGCGACAGGTCCGCAGCATCCCAGCAAACCGGCAACGGATAGGGGTCGTTCAGCCGACGGACACGCACCTCGGATTCCCACTGGTTACGCACCGCGATGGCCAGCTGATCCGATACTTCGGCCAGGCTCCAGCCGGCCCGCCTCGGGCCTCGATAGGCAGCCCACGTCACCCACAGGGTAGGCAGGCCGAGACTCACCGCGACAGTAATTCCTACACTGCCGCCGTCCAGATGAAGGTGAAGGGCCACCAGGACCAGGGCCGCGACCCACGGCAGGACTAGGAGGCCGATGGCCACAACGCCATCACGACGCGTCGGCTGGGCGACGCGTAGTAAATACCACCTCTCTCGGCGTCTCGGACCGTTCATTCCTTGAAGACTGCCACAAACAGAGGGCTTGAAGCGGACCTTCAGTGGTAAGCGCAGCGGTCCCCGCTGACGGGGTCTCCGGGGCCCAGGCAGCGAGCGGGGTGTCAACCTCGGGAGAGGCTGGCCCGCAGGGTGTCATTGGCCAGCGCCACAATGCCGCTTGCCGTTCCGTCGCGCCCATGCTGGGGAGTTCGGCGGAGATGTCAGTCGCCGCCGTCTTCGACGGTGGCGGCACACACACGCTTTAGCACTATGGAGTTACCCACGTGCCATCTTCTCGGCAAGCAGGACGAAGCGGCCGAGTAGCAGTTGCCCTCTGCATGGAGCGCGCTCGGCGCGGTCCTCGTGCTGAGCTGCGGGTTGGTGCAACTGACTGGGGATCGGGGTGTTAAGGCTTGACCGATGGTCAGGATGCGGTAGTGGGTCAGTTTGAACTGCTGTGCAGCCGCCGTCACGGTACGTGTTGCCCGATCTCAGGTTCCATGATCGTCACCCCAGGGAGGCCGGAGACCAAGAGCCAGTCTGAGTCGTTACGGCTGCCCGATGTAGATGAGTTGCACCATAGAGGGATACTCCTTTGCGAACCGCACGGTCACAATGAGACCGCTCCTGACCAGGATGTGCCAGGTCAGGCCGTGGATAGCATCCTCGTAGTAATGGCATTCGCTTCGCCAGGTGCCGTCGACCACGCGCAGGAGCACCCCGCTGACGAGATTGAAATCCTCATCCGAGGCGTGCTCAGCCCACTTGCCGAGCCGCTCGGTGCTAGCGCTGGTGAACTTAACGTGCTTGTCTCTGTGCGGCTCGTCGCCGCTCATTGGCTGCCTCGATCATCGCCCTGGCATCGGTACCCGGCCCGTCCCATGACTCGGACTCCGCGTCCCGCAGTGCTGACTGGTACTGGGGGTTGACACTAAGCTTTGCGGTAATCTCGACGGATCGCAGGAAATCTAGGACGGGCGCGATGTCCATAGTGCGCTCGAACGTCACGATGATCTGCATCAGCCGGGCGCGCACCTCCGCGCGCGAGGACTCCGGCAGCGCTTGGAACGCGTCGTCAAGCAGGCGCACCGCGCGATCATCGCGCGGGACTACCGTGGGCCGTTTTTCGGCTGCGGGTGAGCGGTGTAGCCAGCGGACGATGGATGATCGGCGTTTCTGCCGCACCAGTGGGACGCCGGCGTAGATCAGGTCATGCATGAGCGCAGTAAGGCGCGGCCGATGAGGCGGCGCCCATGCGTATGGCTGAACACCGCTGCCAAGGTGTTGCTGATTCTGCCTGTTCCGCCACCGCTTGCCCCTTACCCCACCCAAGGAACGTCTGTCAACCAGCCTTGCGGCGTGTCTTGATACTCACAACGTAACACGACAACCTATATAGGTTGTCGGTGAGTCACAGCAGCCGGTCAGCTTGAGGCCATTATGCGCGAGGAGGCCGGGCAGACGATCATCACCCGGATACACCTGCGCGACCTCATGGACAAGCTGGAATCCCTCGACCAAGCGCAGTGACCACGGGCTGAGCGCGCCCCGTTGACGAACGCCCGGCATCGTGCGACTGTGTATGTATGCCTGACCGCTCAAGGAAGAAGCGCCCGGCCGACCTGAACCGGCTGGCCGTGTCCATCGTCGCGGACGCGACCAGCGAGGAGCCCGAGCCCGACCCATACGAGGGGAAGAACCCGGCAGCGGTGGAACTAGGTCGGCAAGGAGGGCTCAAGGGCGGTCGGGCACGGGCTGAGAAGCTGACTCCTGAGGAGCGGAGCGAGATTGCCAAGAAGGCTGCGGTTGCGCGGTGGCAACGCCGTTCGGGTTAGATTCCGGGGCAGGCTTCTCATCTTCTTCATCATCCGCAGCGTAGATCAACTCCAGGTTGACCTTGGCGGCTTCCAGCCAGCGTCGGCGCTGCTTCGGCGTGAAGGGCTGGCCTTCGGCAGGGAGCTTGGCTACTAGTCCTCTGATCAGCGGGTGCTCAGCCATGGGTGCTGCCTCCGCTCCTGCTCCGTGCCGCCCCTTGGGCGCTAGCGCGTCCTTCGGCTCTGATGCGACACTACTACCCGCAGGGCGTACAAGTCGATTGCGACCCGCCTTGAAGAAGCCGGCCAGTTCGGCACTCTTGTACAACACCTGACGCGCCTTGGTCGTCTGCTTCTCAGGTACCCCGAGGCGGCGCATGGCCGCCTCGATCCCTTGATCAGGAGGCAGGTTGCTCCCGGCGAACTGGTCGTAGAGCACTCGGTACAGCGGCACGTTCATGAACGCATCAACCAGCGCCTGGGCGTGGGTATCGGGGTTTGCCAGCCGCAGACCGATGTCCGTCAGAGAGGCACTGCCGCGCGAGGTTTCAATGACCCCGAAGATCCTCGCCGTAGCGAGCTTGTTCCGGAACGCACCGCTTGTCATCTGCTGATTCATCTCGGCGGCTAGCTCGTCCAGGGTGCAGACATGGCCGCGTCGTGCGGTGGCGTGGGCGATGTCTACGGCATCGCTGAGTGGCGTATACGCGAACGCAATGGACGAGCGCTCGCGCTTGCCGTCCACCGCCTGTCCCGTCGAGGGGCTGTCTGTCTCCGGCGGCGCTGGCTCTACAGCTTCTACGTTTTCTTCTGCCATCTCGGTCTCCTAGGCCCTGTTGGCTGTCTAGGGCTGAGCATATCAGCCGAGAGGGCAGGAGAGAGATTTGAGCTAGGCAAAATTCGCAGACGTTTGCCTCCCCGGAGGGTTCGGCAGGGTACGATTCTCCTGACGGAGGTGGTCACCATGAGAGATGCCGCCCCGGCAGGGTCTGCGAGCCTAGGAACCTCAGCCCTGCCGGGGCCACCCAGCGCCGGTAGCTCAAGGGATAGAGCTGGGGGATCTGACCCCCCAGGTTGGCGGTTCGAGTCCGCCCCGGCGCGCTGCCATTTTACAGGGAATCTGCCCTGGCTACGAGCCTTTTGGGCCCCGGAAAATGTCAGACCCCTCAAGCATAATGGTCAGTATGGTGAACAGGCTGAGCACGGAGCGGCGGGCGCAGGTCATCGGCTGTCTGGTCGAGGGCAACTCGATCCGTGCCACCGTGCGCCTGACCGGTGCGGCGAAGAACACCGTCACCAAGCTCCTGCTTGACCTTGGCATCGCGTGCTCGGACTACCAGGACGCGTTGCGGAACCTGACCTGCCAGCGGGTGCAGGTGGACGAGATCTGGTCGTTCATCGGCTGCAAGAAGGCCGACGTCAAGCCCGAGCACAACGCCGACTACGGCGACGCGTGGACGTTCGTGGCGATCGACGCGGACACCAAGCTCGTCCCGTCCTGGTGGGTCGGCCAGCGCACCGCAGAGGACGCCTGGGCGGTCCTGAGCGACCTGCGGGGCCGGCTGGCCGACCGGATGCAGCTCTCCACGGACGGGCACCAGATGTACCTGAGCGCCACCGCTGAGACGTTCGGCCCGGATCTAGACTACGCGATGGTGGTCAAGGAGTTCCGGGCGCAGCCCGAGCCCGAGAACACCAAGTACAGTCCGTCCCCCGTCAAGTCCGTCACGATCAAGAAGGTCAGCGGCTCGCCGGACCCGGCGCACATCTCCACGTCCTACGTGGAGCGGCAGAACCTCACGATCCGCATGAGCATGCGCCGGTTCACCCGGCTGACCAACGCGTTCTCCAAGAAGCTGGAGAACCTGACCGCCGCCGTGTCACTGCACTTCATGTACTACAACTTCGCCCGGCCGCACCAGACGCTCACCAAGCGGCACGGCAGGCCGACCACGCCCGCGATGGCTGCCGGGGTTGCCGATCACGTCTGGTCACTGACCGAACTCGCCGCCCTGCTCGATTCCAACGGCGAGTCAAACTGACCCACTACCCGAGTATGAGGCGCAGTCCTTCCCAGTCTTGCTGGCCGACTACCGCTGGGTCCCGGGATGCTGCTGCGGCTTTGCCCCTGAATGCTTCATGTATCTCGTGTTTTCCGGTGACCTCGCCGTGGTAGCGGCCGACCCCCGGGATAAATGACTTCCACTGGACGGGGTACAAGCTGCCGTCGGGCCTAGCGAGGCTCCGCCTCAGACCATCGAGGTTGGCGGTTCTGCGGACGTGATCGTGCGGGTGGGTTCATCCTCGCAACCGTAGGCGTGGTTGCGGAGGTGGATGGGCATGGCGCATCGTCCAGTCACGTTGGCGGACATCGTCGCCGGGCATGTGAGCCTGGAGATCGAGGGGTTCGACCGGATTTACCTCAACGGGTGGGTTCCGGCGCTGCAGACGTCCGGGCAGGTCGCCGGATGGCTGCACTGGCGCGGCTTCCCGGTCGCGTCGCCTGCGGCCTTGGGCCGCAACAGCCAGGCATTCCGGGCGGCGGTCCGCCGGTACGCCCAGGACAATGAGGTGCCGTGGGTGACCTTCCGCAAGGGCGACCGCAAGCTGGATGTCATCCGCCCGTATCTGGAGGGGGCGGAGAAAGCCGGGCAGTCGAAGGTGGTTGCGATCGGGGAGGCGCGGGAGTTCCGGTGGGTCTTCGACGCCACTCGGAAGGACGGCCCGGACGGGGTGCCGTGGTTCCGGTTCTACCGCACCGAGCGGCTGGTGACCTGCTATTACTTCTACGTCCACGACCGCCGGATCGGCCCGGCCTTTATCAAGGTGTGCGCGTATGCGCCGTACCCGGTCAAGGTGTGGTGCAACGGGCATGAGATCGCCCGCCGCGCGGCGCTGGCCGAGGGCATCGCGGTGGCGCCGCTGGCGAACGGGTTCGCCGCCACCTCCGACCCGGCCCGGCTGCAGGAACTGTGCGACATGGTGCAGGCGGGCACGCTGCGGGTGTTCTTCGAGACCTGGATGAGCCGCCTGCCGCTGCCGCTCTCGGCCGCCGACCGGCAGCACGGCTGCTGGTGGGAGCTGTCGATGCGGCAGGTCGAGGTCTCCCGCACCCTGGTCTTCGACGACCCCCGCCGGGTCCGCGCCGTCTTCGAGGAACTGCTGGCCGGCAACATGAACCTGGGCCGCCCCGAGCACGCCGAGATCATCTTCGCCGCCAGGGTCACCCGCAAGACCCCGGGGACCTTCTCCACCCGGCTGCTGAACCGGGCCGACCAGGTCACCCTCAACCTGTCCTTCAAGCATTCCCGGATCAAGATCTACCTGAAGGAAGACCGCGCCCTTCGCATCGAGACCGTGATCAACGACCCGGGTGACCTGGGCTGCAAGCGGAGCCTGGAGCACCTGGAGGAACTGGCGGCCAAAGCGCGTGCATGCAACGCCCGGCTGATGGATGCTGTAATTGCCGGCCAGGGCAGCGGCATCCTCGCGAATCCAGTCATCGAGCGGATCGCGCACCCCACCTCCGACGAGGCGGGGCGGAGGGTCCCCGCCATGCGGTTCGGGGACCCCCGGGTGCAGGCCCTGGCCGGTGCCCTGGCGGTCTGGGACTTCGCCGTCTCCGGCATCACCAACAAGAGCCTTCGCGCCTGGATGACCGGACTACGCGGCGCCCCGTACAGCATGAACCAGGCCTCCTACGACCTGGCCCGGCTGCGCCGCAACGGCCTCATCGAGCGGATCACCCGCAGCAACACCTACCGGCTCACCCCCGACGGGCTCACCTTCGCCGTGGTCTACAGCCGCGTCCACGACCAGGTGCTCTATCCCCTGACCGCGCATGACCAGCCGATCGCCGCGCCCGCCCCCATCCGCGCGGCATGGCGGGCGATCACCCGGCATATCGACAGCACCATCGCCGCCGCCCACCTCGGACGCGCGGCCTTACCTCATGCCCGCGGACAGCAGCAGCTGAAAACTCAAGTCAACCGTCAAAGTTCTCCCGCCTCAGAGCGCTACGCTCCGTCCGGGACTTCGCCCGGAAGGAGTGGCGCTTCGCGCTGTTCGGCTGACGGCTAGCGCGCAGGCTGGCACGTTGGGCGCGTGGCTGATGACTTCTCGGCACGCTACGGCGACCTGATCGATGGCAGCTATGACTGCGTGGACCGGGTGGTGCTGAACGCCTGGTTCCCGATGGGGGTCAATCCGGGCGGGTTGCGCACCTGGTGGCGGCGGCTGCACGGCGGCAGCGACGACGGGCTCGATGACACGCACCTGATGCGGATGGCGGGCCGGTTCGCCCGCCGGGTCAAGGCGTGGGCGGCCGCGAACGGGGTCCCGCTCATCTTCTGCAAGGCCGGGGAGCGCAAGCACCGGATCGCCGAGGAGTACCTGGAAACGCATTCGGTGACGCCCGGGGTGTTCCTGGTCCTGGTTGCCAAGGCGCCGGCGAGCGTGTGGAAGGTGCACCGCTCCGCGCGCGGGGTCATCACGAATATCGAGAAGAAGAGGGAGTACGTCTACCACTACTCCTTCCACATCATGGACCCGGCGTTCGGGCACCTGACCATCAAGATGTCCGGGCATCCGCCGTTCGGCGCCCAGGTGATGCTCAACGGGCATGAGTACGTCGCGGTCGCCGCCCACGCCGAGGGCATCGGGTTCACCAAGGAGGGGAACTGTTTTACTGAGATCGCGGATCCGCAGGGCCTGGCCCGGGTCGCAGATGCCTGGCCGCGTGATGCGGCTATAGGGCGCCTGGGCCAGGTCTGCGACCGGTGGATCTATTCGGCCTGCCTGTGCTTCGGCCTGGACCTCGCCGAGCAGGAACGCAGCGGGTTCCGCTACGCCTACTCCGTCTACCAGGCCGAATACTCCCGGAACCTGCTGTTCCGCTCCGGCGCGCAGATGGAGAAGCTCTTCAACCAGATCCTGGACCGGACCCGGTCCCGGCTGGACATCCCCGCGCTGCGGACCCTGTTCGGCCTCAAGACCCGGCCCCATCACAACCGCAAGCACGGCCCGCCGGCGCAAGAGATCGTGATCGAGAAACCGCAGTACGGCCTGAGCTGGTTCCGGATCCGCTTCGGGCGGCTGCAGCTGAAGGCCTACACCAAGGGCGAGCACGTCCTGCGCTTCGAGGCCACCGTGCACAACGCCAAAGAGCTGCGCTGCCGCCGCAGCCTGGACAACTTCGACCAGATCATCGACCGGCTAGCCGGGATGGCGGACCGGTTCGCCACCACCCTGGACTGCGCCGGTACCAGCTTCCTGCCCGACGGCCTGCTCGATGAGCTCCCGCTGCCCGCCCAGGCCGGGCCGTGCAGGACCGCCGGGATCGACCTGAACAAACCGCGGATCCGCGCCGCCCTGTCAGCGGCACTCGCCCTGGCCCCAGCCCCGGGCGGGTTCACCGTCGCCGAACACGCCGCCAAGGTCCGCGCGACGCCCGGGCACGAGGGCTACACCACCCGGCAGGCCGCCTACGACCTGCGCAAGCTCCGCGGCAAGCAGCTCATCAGCAAACCCGGCCGGACCCGCCGCTACCACGTCCCGCCGCACGCCGCCCGCACCATCACCGCGCTGCTCACCCTCCGCGATCACGTCATCGCGCCCATCCTGGCCGGAGTCCGCAGCCCCCGCATGGGCCGCAAACCCAAGATCTGGACCGCTGTCGACCGCGACTACGAAACCCTCCGGATCGGCATGCACACCCTGTTCCGGCACGTCGGCATCGAGACCCGGCCCGCCGTCGCATAGACAACATTTTGTCGATCAGAGAATGCAAGCAGCTAG
>WNGJ01008431.1_pt1 | contig 10976 bp, 8 predicted proteins | sample 5400611 | NCBI WGS metagenome assembly WNGJ01 (sample SAMN13153375, study PRJNA577476) | soil metagenome | isolation source: 40 cm soil or saprolite under Garry oak tree replicate 1 | place: USA:California | collected 2016-06-15 | reverse complement strand
CCCGTACTGTTCCACCTGAGGCTTCCTTTCCGTAGTCCCGGATTCGCATCTCAGGACCATACGGAACGGAAGCCTCACCCACACCCAGACACGCCAGCACCACGACAACAGGCAACTCACTCCAGGAGAGCCGCACCCAAGGAGCATCGATGTCAAGCACGAGGTCTGCACGGCGCGCCCCGAGCGCGCCCGCATGCTCAGCGACCTGGCCCGCTCGGCCCAGCGGGCGGCCACCGACGGCATCGTGTTCCACCAGGCCGTCGCCGACCGGCTCGGCCTGCATATCAGCGACCTTCGCTGCCTCAACATCCTGCTGGAAGCCGGTTCCGTGCCGGCCGGCGAGATCGGCGAACGGACCGGCCTGACCACCGGTGCGGTCACCCGCATGGTGGACCGGCTGGAGCGGGCCGGCTACGTACGACGCGAACCCGACCCCGCCGACCGCCGCCGGGTCATCGTGTCACCGGTACCCGGACAGATCGCCAGGATCGGCCTGATGTACGCCGGCATGGCCCAGGCATGGGCCACCGCGATGAGCGACTACGACGAGGACCAGCTCACCCTCATCCTGACCCTGTTCGACCGGCTCCACGAGATCACCCAGGCGCAGATCGCCCGGGTACGCGACACCTGACAGCAAGCTCCCGCCCTCGATCCGCGAGCACAGGCGGTGAACCACACCCCCGCTCCCGTGCCACAGGCATAATCGCAGGTCAGCAACCTGTGTCCCCGATTTGGAACCCACGGACCTTCACCGAAGCAGCCCTGGACACCGGTCAGGCGACCCCTGCCGGAGGGGTCAGGTCCGGGCCGCTACCGCGCTGATCGTGCTACGAATCACGAGGAGGACCAACACCCGCCCCGGCGATCACCGGGCATCTCGAAGGAAATCTGGTGCAGATACCTGCCGTCGACACTATCGACTATCACACCGGGGGCGAGCCCTTTCGTATCGTCGCCGAATCACCGGTCCCGATCCCGGGCAATTCTGTCGCCGATCGGCGGGCCCGGGCGATCGTCGACCCCGCAGTGGACGGGCTGCGGCAAGTGCTCTGTTTCGAGCCTCGCGGTCACGCGGACATGTATGGCGGCTTCATCACCCCGCCTGACGACGCCGGGGCAGATTTCGGTGTCCTGTTCTGGCACAAGGATGGTTTCTCGACCGCGTGCGGACATGGCACGATCGCGCTGGGCGTGTGGGCCGTCGAGAGCGGCCGCGTCGTCCCGGACCCGGGTGGCATCACAGATGTGACCATCGATGTTCCGTCCGGCCGTGTGGTGGCGCGGGTCCACTCCGACGCAGAGCATGTCACCGCGGTCGACTTCGTCAACGTCCCCAGCTATGTGCTGGCGACCGACATCGAAACCGAGACCAGCCGGGGGCGCGTTAGCGTCGACATCGGGTACGGAGGCGCCATCTACGCCCACGTGCGGGCTGCTGATGTGGGCTTGGCCGTCGAGCCGGGCAATGTCAACGAGCTGATCGCCATTGGGCGAGATGTGAAGTGGGCGCTCAACGAGACTAAGTACGCGCAGCACCCCAGGGACCCGCGGCTGAACGGAATCTACGGAACGATCCTGTTCGACGAGCTCGGCGAGATCCCTGACGGAGACCTTCACCAGCGCAACGTGACTATCTTCGCCGACGGCGAGCTGGATCGGTCCCCGTGTGGATCCGGCTCCGCATCGAGGGTGGCTGTGCTCGCCGCTAATGGCACTTTGAAGCCGGGAAAGAATCTGGTACACGACTCGATCGTGGGATCGCGATTCGTCTGTGCCATCCTGGGCGAGACAACGGCAGACGGTTTCGACGCCGTCATTCCCGCCGTGACCGGCATGGCCTACAGGTACGGCTCCAGTCAGTTCACGGTCGATCCCCGGGATCCCCTCGTGCCCGGGTTCGTCCTGCGGTAACGAGCATGAAGGATCTTCCGGTCCTTCGGCTGACGTCGAGCAGCTCTTAGGCGGGCCTGCACCCGGGCCCAACTGCCTCGTCGCCGGTGCTCAGGGCGTTCAATCGCTAAGGGCCAGCTCGGCAGATGGCTCGCAGCCCGTAACCGGCCCATGATGGAAGCAGCCAGCAGAGAAATGCGTCGACAGGCGCCAGTGCCGGCCTGCGAACCAGCCTTCGCTCTGGCAAGATGCTGTCTGATTCAAGTACCTCCAGAGCAAAACCGGCAGCGGAAAGCTCCGCGGTCAGTTCGCGCCGCGAGAATAGGTAGTAGGGAAACGGCCTCACCTCATTCTCGACGTGATGGCGATAGATTACCGGCCGCGCTGACGGGAAGTAACGGCGCGCCTGCGCCCGGGCGGAAGACGCACCGCTGCTTTCGCTGCCGCGACCACCCGATGATGCATGCAAAGGAAAGCGGCGAAGCGCGTGGGGGACGGTGAGGAGAAGCAGGCCCTTGGGGCTCAGCACCGAGCGTATCGAGCTGAGGATATCGATCCGGTTTTCTTTTCCCTCGATATGGGAGAGCACGCCGAAGAGCGCGACCACCAGGTCGTACGGACCTGCTGCTCGTGCGGCATCGAGGTCAGCGGTGATCAGCAAGCGCTGGCTGCCGACGTCGGCGGCCGTGGCTTCCAGCCCCAGCGCCCTGCACGCGTCAGCGGATATGTCATAAGCACATACAAACGCATTCGTGGCGTGCAGGAATGACATAGTATAGCGGCCGCTTCCCGCGCCGAAATCGAGTATGCGGGACGATGTCCTGGCCAGTCGCAGGGCAGACCGGCAGGTAGGCGGATTCGGCCGAGGGTAGCGGGCATCATACAGACCGCTGCCATAATAACGGTCGTAGTTTCCACGATCGGCGCCCTTTGGGGAATCGCCGCACGCCTGCCGGAAACTATCAGCACAGATCTCTCTCCCTCTCAGCAGCCGCCGGCGGCATGCTGTCGCACGGCCTGCCACATCACTGAGCATCCGCAGCGATGCGCTCGCCGACACGGCACCGGGGCGCGCCTGCTCGGATGCCCTCACCCACCGCAGCCCCAGCCGAACCATGTCATCGGGCGCTGGAACGACTCTGATGCAGCGCTGAAATGCTGACGCTGCGGCGCCGTTCGGCGAAGGAGTCCGCACGCGGCGACCGGACTGGAGTCTTCCCGACGCTCCCAGGTCCCGGGCAACCCCTGAGCCCGCCTAGCCCGCTTCAGCGCACTTCAGCGCCGTTTCAGCGCCCGCTGCCAGAATGCGGGCTAGGGCAGGCCGTCGGTGTTGCCTCGCTGACAGCTGACAGAAAGCGAAGAGCCGATGCTGGCACTGGGTGGCAGGGCGCGCCGTGGCGTGCACGTGGTCATCACCATCGCCGCGGTGGCGGCCGCGGCCGTCGCCGGGACGACAGCCCCGGCGGGCGCGGCGACCGCGGCCGGGCAGAGCGTGCAGCCGGGCCCGCCCGCCGTCTTCAGCCGGGGCTGGAATGGGGCCGGGGAGGTCGGCGACGGGACGACGACCCCGCGGGCCACGCCGGTACCCGTGCTGGGCCTGCCCTCCGTACACGGTCTGCAGGTCACGATGAGGCAGATCGTCTCCGGTTATCTCTCGCAAGCCTGTGCGGCCTCCGCGTTGCGGTCGCCCGCCTCCCGGTTGGCGTCCAGCGCCTGCTCGCAGGACGTGATGGCCTGCTGGTAATCGCCGAGCAGGGCCTGGCAGAAGCCGATGCTGTTGAGGGCCGCCGCCTGGCCCGGCAGGTGTCCCGCCGCGCGGGAAAGCTCGAGGGCACGCAGGGCGTGGCCGAGTGCGTCCGCGGGGCGCTGCGCCCGTTCGGAAAGCCAGGCGAGGCTGTCGTGAATTCTGGCCTGGCTGACGTGGTCGCCGGTCGCCTCGAATTGCCGCAGGGCGTGCTGGAAGTGCGGGTAGGCGTCGTGGAAGCGGCCGGACCGGGCGTGGCCGAGGGCGAGAGCGTGCAGGGCGTGGGCCTCCCCGGCCGTGTCGCCGGTCCGGCGGGCGGCGGCCAGCGCGGCGTGCTGGGCCCGGGCGTGGTCCGTCCAGGATCCGCGGCGGAGGAAAGAAGGGCTCAGCATCCAGGCGAGCTGCCATGCGTGCCCGCCGTGACCTGCGTCGGCGGCAAGCTGGACCGCGGCGAGCAGCACGGCGTGCTCGGCGCCGAACCAGGACATCGCGTCCTCGGCCGTGCCGGGCTCGCCCGCGCTGACCCCGGGCTGGGCTATCATCACGGCGGGCGGCTCGAAGTGCGGCTCGATCAGGATCACCGCGTTGCGGGCGGTGTGCAGGTAGTGGTCCAGGGCCAGCGGGTAGGCGCCTTCGCCGGCGACCAGGCCGGTGAGGTGGCTGCGGCTGGTCACCAGGGCCAGGCAGCCCGGCGAGCCGGGCAGCAGCGGGCGGACCTGCTCGACATCCCGCGCGTTGTCCAGCACCACCAGGACCCGCCTGCCCGCGAGCAGGCTGCGGTAGAGCCCGGCCCGGCCCGGCAGGTCCGCCGGAATCCGGGTCACCGGCACCCCGAGCGCCTCCAGGAATCCGCGGGCCGCCTCGCCAGGATCCAGCGCCTCCCCGCCGGGGCCGAATCCTTTCAGGTTGACGTACAGCTGCCCGCCGGGAAACCGCGCGGACACCCGATGGGCCCAGTGCACGGCCAGTGTGGTCTTGCCCACCCCCGCCGTGCCCGACAGGGCCGCTATGATCACCGCGACCGGCCGGGCGGCCCCGGCCCCATCCGCCGCCGGGAGGAGCGCGTCGAGCCTGGCCGCGGACAAGGCCAGCCTGACCTGCACGCCGAGCAACTCCAGCCGCTCCGCCTGCTCCTCCAGCCAGGGCAGGCCGGCCAGGTCCGCCAACGGCCGCCCGCGCCACAGCCCCAGCGCGGTCTCCAGCAGCCGCGCGCCCCGGACCGGATCGGCTGACCGCGTGCCTTGCCGCAGAAGCCGCCCGGCCAGCTGCACGTCGGTGCTATCAGCGCCGAGATCCAGGACATAGCCGGGCGGCCGCGCGCGGATCGCCGCCTTGCTGCCCAGCGCGCGGCGCAGGTACGACACGTGAGCTTGAAGCGTGTTCACGACCGTCGGCGGCGCGGTCTCCCCCCAGACAACATCGACCAGCCGGCCGGTGCTGACGACCTCGCCACAGTGCAACGCCAGAACCGCCAGCACTGCCCCGCGCCGCACACCGCGCACCGGCCGCGACCCGCCATTCACGATGACATCAACTGGCCCAAGAAGCCGCACCTGCATGACGCCCGTCCCCACGGCGAAAAGCAATGTCAATCAACGAGTATGTACTGCTTCCGGCTCGGCGGGGACTGCACAAGTCCTGCATTCATCCGGACCAGGTACACCAGAGGTCAATCGCAAGCGCCGCCATGGCCTCCGGCAAGGCCGCCAGCGGCTATGACAGGATTCTCAGCACCTGCACTTCGATACCGCCGACGCGGCGGCCGGACTGGTCAAGCGCTACATGTCGGCCGCGGCACCGGGCAGTCACCTGATCGCCACCATCGCCTCCGGGAAGGGTTCGCTCGCTGGGCAGTTCTACGAGACCTACAACGCGAGCGGGTTCGCCACGATGTACAACCACACGCCAGCGGGATTTCGCGTCGTTTTCGGTGACCTGGAGATCATCCCCCCGGACTCGGCGACGCGCGGCAGATCCGTCCCGGCTGGAGCGAGCTGTCGACGGCGGCCAAGCGGCCCGACAGGATACTCGCAGGCATCGCCCGGGTACCGTACCGCGCACGCTGAACCGTGACTGAGCCGCGACGCCGAAGTTGCCAGAATTGCTGCGAGGCCGAGGACACTGCCGGGTCCGGACTGGGTGGCAGGCGGAGTACGAAATCGGCAGGAACCCGGGCACGCGGCAACGCCAGGCGCGCCCCAGCCTTGTCCGTCAAAGCGGGGCAACCCCACTGAGCTTAGGCACGTCCTCCACCAGACGTCGGGTGTAGGGAGCGGCCGGGTGCTCCAGGATCTGCTCGACCGGGCCCGATTCGGCCACCGTGCCCTGATGCAGGACCACCGCGGACTGGGCGATGCTGCGCACCAGGGCGAGGTTGTGCGTTATGAAGATCATGGCAAGGTGCCGTTCCTGCTGAATCCGGCGCAGCAACTCGACGATGATCGCCTGAACCGAGACGTCCAGCGACGAGGTCACCTCGTCACAGATCAGCAGGTCCGGCTGGACCACCAGGGCCCGGGCGATCGCGACCCGCTGCCGTTCCCCGCCGGAGAGCTGGTCCGGGTAACAGGACAGGAAGTCCGGGCCCAGCGACACGTCCTCCAGGACGTCGGCGACGCGCGCGGAGCGGTCCCGGCGGGACAGACCGGTGAGCTGCTGAAGCTGCTGGTCGATGATCTGGCCGATGGTCTTGCGAGGGTTGAGCGAGGTGTAGGGGTTCTGGAAGATGTACTGGACTCGCCGCAGCACGTCCTTGTCGCGATAGCGGGCTCCGTGGACCAGGGGGGCGCCCTGGAAGGTGATCTCACCGGTCCATCTGCTGTGCAGCCCGGCTATACAGCGGGCGAGCGTGGTCTTGCCCGAGCCAGACTCGCCGACGACGGCGACGCAGCCGCGCGGCGGTACCTCGAGGCCGATGCCGGACAGGACCGGCGTGCTGCCGTAGCTGGCCGTGACCCCCCTGACCGACAGGGCCGGCGTGCCCGCCGGGTCAGGCGGGCCGGCTACCACCGGCAGGCGTTCGGGATGGGTGGCCTGGATGTCCCGGGCCAGCAGGCAGCGTACGGACCGGCCGGCTACGGTCACCGGTTCCGGGGCCGCAGTGGCGCAGTCGCCGATGGCGTAGCCGCAACGTGCGGCGAACGAGCAGCCGGCGCCGCGGCGGCCGGGCCGGGGCTGCTGGCCGTCGATGCCGGTCAGTACCTCGGCGCGCTCGGGCGACGGCACGGCCCCGATCAGGCCGCGGGTGTACGGATGCACCGGCTCGCCGAACAGCCGGGCCGCGGACCCGATTTCCACGACGCGTCCCGCGTACATGACCGCGACGTCGGACACCAGGCCGCTGACCACGGCTAGGTCGTGGCTCACGTAGACGGCCGCCACTCCGTAGGAACGACATAGGCTGCGTACAGTGTCCAATATATGACGCTGAGTGGAGACGTCGAGCCCGGTGGTCGGCTCGTCCAGCACGATCAACGACGGCCGGCACGCGAACGCCATGGCCAGCGTGACCCGCTGCTGCTGGCCTCCGGAGAGCTGGTGCGGGTACCGGCGCAGCATCTCCGGCGTGGGGTCGAGGTAGGCCTGCCGCATGACCTCGGCCATGCGGTCACCGGCATTGCCGACGGCATCGGCGTGGACCTGCAGCACCTCCCGGACCTGGGTTCCTACCCGGAGCGTGGGGTTGAGCGCCGCGGATGGGTCCTGGGGCACGTAGCTGACCCGGGCGCCGCGGGCCGCCCGCAGGTCGCGCGGGCTCAGCGCCAGCAGGTCGATCCCGTCCAGCAGGACCTGGCCCGCGGTGATGCGCAGCCCTCGGCGGGCGTGGCCGAGCAGGGCCAAGGCCACGGTGGTCTTGCCCGAGCCCGATTCGCCAACCAGGCCGAGCACCTCGCCGGCCGAGACGGCGAAGGAGACGTCGCTCACCACATCGGGCCCGGACCGGCCCAGCCGGACCTCCAGGCCGGTCACCTTCAGCCGGACCTCCCGCTGGGCCGCGGCCGTCCCGGCCGGCGGCGCTACGCTCTGGTTCACGCTGTTTCTCCCGCTTGCCTCCGGTACGCTCACTCGCCCAGCTCCTGGCCGAGATCCTCGATCAGCGCTGCCTCCTCGGGCCGGCGGTCGACTCCGATCGCCACGCGCGCGAACGCGTCGGTGAACGTATTCGTCCCGATTGTCAGCAGCGCGATCAGCAGGGCCGGCACGATGACCGCCCACGGGTTCAGCGGCAGGCCGTCCCGGTTCTCGTTGATCATCGTTCCCCAGTTCGCGGCCGGCGGCGGCTGCCCGAAGCCGAGGAACGCGAGCCCGGAGATGATCACGATCGAGTAGGTCAGCCGGAGCCCCGCCTCCACCATGAGCGGGCTTACCAGGTTGGGCAGGATCTCCTTCCGGATGACCTTGGCCGCCCGCATGCCCTGCAACTCCGCCGCCTTGACGAAGTCCCGTTCGGAGAGGTCGAGGGTGGCGGACCGCAGAACGCGGGCCACTTGGGGGGCGTGCGAGACACCGACCGCGATCGTAATCAGCCACAGCTTCGGACCCAGCAGGCTCAGCAGCAGCAGGGCGAACACGAGCTGGGGGAACGACAGGATCACATCGACTGCTCGCATGATGATCCCGTCGCTGACCCCGCGCAGGTAGGCAGCTGACACGCCGGCCGCCGCGCCGCCGACGATCCCGAGGGCGGTCGCGCAGGCCGCCATGATCAGCAGCACCCAGCCGCCATTGAGCACCCGCGACAGCACGTCGCGACCCAGGGAGTCACCGCCCAGCAGGAACTGCCCAGACGGCTTGGCGTAAACCAGGGTAACCAGGGCGTCCGGCGGATGCGGGGCGACGAACGGGCCGATGGCCGCGACCAGCACAACAAACGAGGCCAGCCCGAGCCCGATCGTGCCGCGCGGGGTGCGGGCGGCCGCCCAGAGCACGGCCCCCCACTGCTGCCGGCGGATCCGCTGGACCTGCCGCGGCTGGGCCGCAGGGGCGGCGGGAACGTTCACGGCCATGGGCTACCTGGCGATTCTTCGGCGCGGCGTGGCCAGCAGGGCGATCACGTCGGTGACGATGTTCATGACCACGTAGAACGCAGCCAGGACTAGGACGATGAACTGGATCACAGGGATGTCCCGGTCGTTAACCGCGTACACCAGAGCCTGGCCGATGCCCGGGAAGTTAAACACGTACTCGACGACCACAACGCCGCCCGCCAGGTACAGGAAATTGAGGCCGATGACCTGGATGGTGGGTGCGATCGCGTTGGGCAGCGCGTGCACGAGCACGACACGCCACTCCGGCACCCCCTTCAGCCGGGCCATCTCCACGTAGTCCGACTCGAGGACCTCGACCATCGCAGCGCGCATCATGCGCAGGATGTACGGCACGATCACGATCACGAGCGTGGCGACCGGCAGGACGAGCAGTTCTGGCTGGCTCCAGGCGTAGGCGCCCAGGGACAGCAGCGAGACCGCCGGCAGGACGTGCCAGACCACGGTGGACAGCAGAATGATCAGGGTGATGGCCACGACGAACTCGGGGAGCGACGTCACCGCCAGCACGACCACCGAGGTGACGTGGTCGAACCAGCCGTCCTTGCGCAGCGCGGCGACGGCACCGAGTATCACGCCGACGAGCGCGCTGATGGCGCCGGTGACGAAGACCAGGACCGCCGAGTTGATGATCCTCGGCTCGACGTAGCCCCACACCGGCAGCCCGTTGACCAGGGATTGACCGGGGTTGCCTGTGAACAGCCCGGATATCCATACCCAGTACTGGTCGAAAAGCCCGCGGTTCAGGTGCAGGGAGACCTCAAGCGCGCGCACCCGGGCTGGGGTGGCATTGTGCCCGAGTATCGCGTACGCGGCGTTGCCGGGCAGCACTTCGGTGGCCAGGAATACCACCACCGACACCAGGAAGAGGGTGACCACGCCGATGGCCAGCCGACGCCGGATCAAGCGCGCGATGGGGTGCGCGTCTGGTGATGCGGCCGACCGGGTTGGAACCGAGGCTACGGCCACGGTGGGCTCAGCCAGCGGAACACCATGCCACCGTGCTCATCGGCGGCGGAAGCTACCACGTCGTCGGGTCCCTTCCGGTCTAGGCGCGGGGAGGCGCCTGGGGGCGGAGACTCATCCAGTGATCGCCTCATTTGTAGCGTAGCTGGGGCGTCCGAGCCCAGGCAATGCGAACCATCGGGCCGCTGAGCCGGCGGCGGACCGTGGGCCTGCCTGGTCGCCAGGGTCGTCCGCCGGACAGCACGATCTCAGGTACGTGCAGTTCTGTAGTCACGTGCAGCAGTACTCACCCAACCCCCGCGAATGGGCCGCGGGCTGTAGGGCTGGGACCCATTTCACGATGGCATATGCCGAGCTCTTTGGGCTTCGGTTAACCCATTGGGTTCCGCTGGCGACGTCCGTGGATCTTGTGAGAGTATGACCTCTGCTATCGCGAATGCCGCACTCCAGGATGTTCTGCGCCTTCCGCGCTGACCTGGGACAAGATAGTGCACTTGCCACCTACCGCCGGGGCTGTACCCATTACTGGAAGGTTATTTCCGTGGATCGATCGGTTGGAAGCGAAGCGCTGGCCTCTGGCGCGGCCCTCGGTCGGCGTCAGTTCCTTCGGGGCATCGCGGCCACCGGCGCGGTCGCCGGCGCGGGCGGCTTCCTCGCGGCGTGCAGCGGGTCCAGCACCAGCAGCAGTCACGCCGCCGCGTCCGGCCGTCCTAAGCGGGGCGGCGATCTCAAGGTAGGGCTCACCGGCGGTGGTCCCACGGACACGATCGATCCGCACAAGGGCATCACCTACCTGGACAGCTCCCGGCTGCAATCCCTCTACAGCCCGCTGGTGCAGCTCGACGCCAACGCCAACCTCGAATACGTGCTGGCCGAGTCCATCACCCCCGCCAGCAGCAATGATTTCACTCAATGGGAAATCAAGCTGAAGCCGGACGTCACGTTCCACAACGGCAAGCCCCTGACCGCTCAGGACGTGATCTTCACGTTGAACCGCATCGTGTCGAACCAGTACAGCGGCACGATCCCCCTGGGCCCCATTGACATCAAGAACACTAAGGCCGCCGACACGCACACCGTGCTGGTCAAGATGACCAAGCCGTACAGCAGCTTCGTTAACCAGCTCGCGGCGTCGTGGGTCTACCTCTACATCGCCCCGGTCGGCTTCAACGCGGCCAAGCCGGTCGGCACCGGGCCGTTCATGTTCAAGAGCCTCAGCTCGGGCCAGCGCAGCCTGTTCACCCGGAACCCGCACTACTGGAGGAGCGGGCTGCCCTACGCGGACACCCTGGAGATCATCGACTTCGCCAACACGGTGTCGCTGGCCG
>WNGJ01008430.1_pt1 | contig 10976 bp, 12 predicted proteins | sample 5400611 | NCBI WGS metagenome assembly WNGJ01 (sample SAMN13153375, study PRJNA577476) | soil metagenome | isolation source: 40 cm soil or saprolite under Garry oak tree replicate 1 | place: USA:California | collected 2016-06-15 | reverse complement strand
CGAGGCGGCGGCGTTGCTGCGCGAGGCGCTCGGTGCTGACCTGCCGGGCGCGGCCGTGGCGGCATTGACTGCCCGGACGGAGGGGTGGGCGGCCGGCCTGCAGCTGGCCGCCCTGTCGCTGCGCGGGCAGGAGGATCCCGCCGGGTTCGTAGCGGCGTTCAGCGGCAGCCACCGCTACGTCCTGGACTACCTGGCCGGGGAGGTGCTCGACCGCCAGGCGGAGGAGCTGCGTAGGTTCCTGCTGGAGACGTCGGTACTGGAGCGTCTCAGCGGCGCCTTGTGTGATGCGGTCACCAGCCGGGCCGGTAGCCAGGCGATGCTGGAGGCGATCGAGCAGGCCGGCCTGTTCCTGGTGCCACTGGACGAGGTGCGCAGCTGGTGGCGCTACCATCAGCTGTTCGCCGATCTGCTCCGCGTCCGCCTGCGCCAGGAACAGCCAGGCCGGGTCCCGGCGCTGCACCGCAACGCGGCCGCCTGGCACGAGGAACACGGACTCGCCGACGCCGCCGTGCGCCACGCGATAGCCGCGGGGGACATGAACTGGGCCGCCCGGTTGATGGAGCAGTACTTCGACGAGCTCTTTTACCTGCGCGGCGAGGGTGCGACTCTGCAACGATGGTTTTCGGCGCTGCCTGCGGACATGATCAGGTCCCGACCGCGGCTGTTGCTGGCGCAGGCCGCACAGGCAGACACCCGCGGCCGCGTAGACGAAGTCAGTGGGCTAGTCGATGGCGCCGAGCACGCACACGCGGGCGCTGCCGATGAGCCGTTCGAGCCGTCGGCGGGCCAGGCCGCCAGCCTGCTGGTGAACGTCCCGGCCACGATCGCGGTCTTTCGCGCGTACCTGGCCGAGCTCCGTGGTGACGCCGAAGGTGCAGCCTCCTTCGCTTCGCGGGCCCTGGCCGAGATCGGCGACGGCGAGCGGATGCTCGATTTCATCACTCAGGGGCACCTGGCTATAGCCGCGTGGCTCCGCGGCCGACTGACAGCATCTGAGCAGGCCTTCACGTCGAGCATCACCGGATGGCGGATGGCGGGCCGACCCACCCTGATCGCCTGGGGCGCCCACCACCTCGGCCAAGTCCAGCGCGCTCAAGGCCGCCTAGACACGGCCCGCGGCACCTACCAGCAGGCGCTGGAGGTCAACGCGCCGCATGGCCGACCGACCACACCCGCCGCCGGCATCGCCTATGTGGGCCTGGGTGAGGTGGCCTATCAGCGGGGCGACCTGGACGCTGCCCTGCGGTACCTGACGCAGGGCATCGCGCTGTGCCGACAGTTCACCTACGCGCCGCCGCTAGCTACCGGCCTGGCCACTCTGGCGTGGACCAGGCAGGCCGGCGGTGATGCGAGCGGCGCGCTCGATGCAATGGGCGAGGCCGAACGTGCTATGCCGGGCCCAGCGGTAGGCCTGATAAATCCGGTACCGGCGCAGCGGGCACGGCTGCAGCTGGCCCAAGGCGACATCGCCGCGGCCACCCGCTGGGCACAGCAGGGCGGCCTCGCCCCAGATGACGAGCGGGGCTACCCGCGGGAGCCGGAGTACCTGGTGCTGGCGCGGGTACTGCTCGCCCAAGACCGCCCCGGCCCGGCGCTTGCGCTGCTGGAGCGGCTGCACGCTTCGGCGGCCGCCCAGGGCCGGGCCGGCAGCATCATCGAGATCCAGGCGCTGCAGGCACTGGCGCTGGCGGCCGCAGGCGAGGAGACACGCGCAGTGGATGTCCTGGCCGCGGCGCTCACCCTCGCCTGCCCGCAGGGCTACGTCCGGGTGTTCGCCGACGAGGGCCCGCCGATGGCCGCGCTGGTTGCCCGGCTGGTCGCGGCCCAGAAGGCAGACCAGGCCGCCGCCCGCGGCGTCCCGCTCGGCTGCCTGGCCCGGGTGCTGCAGGCGTTCGGCGGCAAGGACGCCGTGCAAGGCTCGGGGCGAGGCACCGCCGCGCCGGTGCCGGGCCTGGTCGAGCAGTTGACCGCCCGCGAGCTGGAAGTCCTGGTTCTGCTGGCCGCGGGGACTCCGAACCCAGCCATCGCCGCGGAGCTGGTGGTCACCCTTGACACGGTCAAAAAGCACGTCAGCCACCTGCTGGGCAAGCTCGGCGCCGCCAACCGCACCGAGGCCGTCACCCGGGCCCGCCAGCTCGGCCTGATCCCCTAGCCCGGTACCCGGGGTGCCGGTAGTCCTGACGAAAGATCCAACGGATATGCACCTGAGCTGCGGTGATGTGGGGGCCGCTGTCGGGTGGTGAGATCACTTCCGCTACGTTCTGCCTGGTTTGTTCCGGCGTGGCGGAGGTGGCTGGGTGTCGGAGAAGATGTTCTCCCGGGAGCAGTACGAGCAGCTGCGGTCGTTCCCGGAGATCAGCAGGGATGAGTTGTTCCGGTACTTCTGGGGTCTGAGACTGGCAGAGCGGTACAGCATCCTTCGCTAAGCTGGGTGATCGGGACGGGGCATGGGGGCCTCGCGGACGACCTTGCCGGGGCCGTCGGCGTCGTTTTGGAACACACTTCCACCGGCCGAACGTGCCGCCCACGCGCGAGCGGTCGCCGAGGCCGGCGGCCGGCATGCCGGCCGGGCTTTCGGGCAGATGCAGGTCATCGATCCGCGCGCCGTACACCTGCTGCCAGGACGGGCCGATCACCCCGGCCAGCCAGCCCGGCCGCCGCGGTCAGCGCCTCCAATGCCGCCCGCAGCGTCTCCCCGGCCAGCTCCAGCCGGTTCAGCTCGCGGATCGCGCCCAGCACGTGAGTGGACTCGGTGCGCTGCCGCCAGCCGGCCGCCGCCAGGCCAAGCCCGGCCAGGCGCGCCAGCAGCGCGTCCAGCGCCAGGCACGCCAGATCGCCGGCCACCAGCCGCGACCGGAACTCGCTCAGCACGCTGGCATCAAAGCCCCGGTCATCCAGCTCCAGGCCCAGCGCGTACTTCCACGACACCCGGTCCCGGACCGCATCAGCAGCCTGCCAGTCAGGTTCTCCGTGAACTGCAGCACGCTGGCCATCATCAGCTGCCGGGGGAGATCCCCGGCCGGCCCCGCACCCCGAACGCGGCGCCAAGCCCCGCATCGGCATACACCTCACCCAGCTGCTCGCGGATCCGTATCGCCAGATTCCCCTTCGGGAACGACGATCGCGCCACTCTCGTGGTGAGCTCGGGAACCTCCTACCCCGCCAATGAGCGTTCGGTTGTTCCCGATGGGCCGTCACGGGGCCATGTAGTGGTGGAAGGAGACGTGCCAGGGGGTGCGGGTCTGGTCGCCGCGGTCGGGTGCCGTCACCAGCGGGGTGCCGTTGGTGGCGCTCCCGCCGGGGTCGGCCAGCGCGGCGCCGGTCCCGGTGTTGATGAGGGGCCCGAAGTCGTTGGAGGACACCTGGCCGATCACCCATTTCTGGCTGGCCGCCCCGGTGCACGCCGCGACCTTGGCCTTGGCGCCGACCCCGGGGCCGGTGACGGCCAGGCACCTGCCGTTGATCCGCAGCGTGCCGTCGCTGTACCCGGTCCACTGCTGGGTGCTGGCGCCGGGGCTGCATTTCCAGGCCACCACGGTGGTGCGGTCGGCGGCCAGGGCCATGCACATGCCGTTGAACGGGTTGGCGACGGTGCCGCTGCCGCCCGGCGCCGTCGCGGCCGGCGTGCTGGCCGCCGCTGATGGTGCCGCGGTCGTGCGGGCCGCCGCTGATGGTGCCGCGGTCGTGCTGGTGCCCGGCGAGCGGGTGGCGCCCGCCCCCGGCGCGTTGCCGTGGCTGGCACACCCGGCGAGCACGGCCAGGCACGCCGCCGCGGCCAGTGCGGCCGCTGAACGTGTGGTAATCATCTTTTCCCCCTTGAGCCCGGGGCACCGGGGCATTCCGGCACCCGCAGTCCTCAGGCTCGTGCGGCAGGACGACAAGGAAGCAGGGCCGATGGTCCTGATGCAGGAGGTCCCTTTGCCTCTTGCGGCGCGCCCGAACCTGTCGGCGTTAAGACGCCGCCCGTGAAGATATCGTTGTGTGAACCTTCGGCGGTAAGTGGCAGGGATCCTTCGGGTGTCGTCTGCCACGCTGGCAACCCGCGACGTGATATCGCCGTGCGATCACGCGGTGATATTGACGACCGCGGTCCGGTCGGTAGCGGCCTGGTCACATGATCCCGATGACCAGGGATTCGCCGGCGGCTTGGACTACTTCCCTGGTGATGATGGTGAGCTGGCTGATTTCCGGGATGCGCTGGATCTGGGCGACGAGGCGGCAGGTCAGGCGGAAGTTCCCGCTGGTGATACGGGTGATCGCGGCGGTGGCCTCGCTGGGAGTGAAGTCGCGTTGTGCGGTTTCATCTCGGCCGCCACCCTGGCCGACGTCGGCCTGAACGCCGGGCCCGGCTGGTGGCGGGCCGCCCCAGCCGCCGCCTTGATCATCGCCGCCCCGGCCGTCAAGGACGGCTGCCAAGTCCGGCAGCACGACGACTGACACACCACCCGAGCCCCTGCCTGTCCGATAGATCAAAAATGTGCTCTGGCCGGAGGACGGCCAATCTAGCGCTGAAGATTCCGTGCCAAGGCGCGGGTACAGCTTCCGCCGGCCGACCTCGACGGGGCCGGGCACGCACGCCTGAGCTACCAGCCGGCCGAGGCGCTATTCACGGCCGCCCTTGGCGGGGCCACCCGAGCTGCGGTTCACGCCCCGGCCTGTTCCGTAGATCAGTACCTGCTCTGGCCAGCGGACGCCATTTATCGTCGCGGAGCTCTAGCCTTGACCTTCGGCAGTAAGTGGGTCTGGAGGTCTTTGCTGCTATTTGGCCCGGGGATCGCAACTTCAGCGCCACCACCTTGCCCATGGTCAGCCCTAGAGCTGGCGGCCGTCGTCCGTGGCTGTGGCGGCCGGGGATCGCAACCAAGAGTCATCCTGCCGCGTCACCAAAGACAGCTTCAGCTGGCGGCCGCCGTTCGCGGCGGCCGGGGATCAGGGCGGACACAGAGATGACTACCACACGTTCAGCGACCGCACTGGCCGGGACCGTCAGGATGCTAAGGACGCCCGGAGGGACCTACTTTCCTGACCCGTGCCGCGACCGTCGGCTGAAATCCGGATCCGCAGGACTCTCAGATAAGGGTGGCGATCACCATGCGCAGATTCATCCGGTGGGCACTTATGGCAGTCAGCGTGGCCGCGCTAGGCTGCGGCGTCGCAATCCCGGCGGCCAGGGCGACGGCCGCAGCGAAACCGGCCTGCAAGACCACGGCCAACTGGATCGGCCTGCCGGGCGACGGCTACGCCGGAGGCCAGGTAGTCCAGCTGGAGTTCAGCAACATCGGGAAGGTCACATGCACGCTGTACGGTCATCCCGGTGTGGCCCAGATGGACGCGGGCAGGCAGGTCGGCCTGCCGGCCATCTGGATTGGCACCCCGGCAACCGTCACGCTGAAGCCCGGTGCGACCGCACACGCGGTGCTGAACGTCCACGACGCCGGGGCGCTCTGCAGCAAGCCGAAGACCTCGACGTACCTGAACGTCATCGCTCCGGGGCTGAGGACCGCGTGGCCGGACCCGTTCCAGTCTTTCGCCTGTCCCGGCAAGTCGGTGATGCAGGTTAACCCCGTGAAGCCTGGTGTCGGCGTGCCGTTCTACACCTTCTCTTGACCGCCTTCTCAGCACCGGTAGCATCACGGACTGAGCCACGGCCGAGTCGGCCTAGTCCCGTGACCTGGACGACGTGTGGCGAGATCAACGCGCGCATCCCGGTTCGCTGGGGTGATGATGTGATCGAGATAACCCGCAACGGCGAACAATGCGGCTGAAGCCTCGGCTGCCTGGCGGGGTCACCCGCACCAGGTCAGGCCGCCGCTCTCACCCGTCAGCTCGCGCGGGCACTCCCAGCATCGGGACCCTCCGCCCCGCCACCCGCCTTGCTAGTGATCGGAAGCCCTCCGGCACCGGCCCACGCCGCGGACCTGGTCGTCCCCTGGATCAGCTCCGCCGCCCGCGAGCACGGCGCGTTCGACGTGGACGTCCTTGACCTGCGGGGACTGGCAGCTCCCCTCTTCGGCGAGACCTTCGCCACGCTCGGCGACCCGGCGAACCCGACGTTCTCGGTGCCCGGGGTGCGCCGGTGGAACGACGCGATCCTGGCCGGTGACGCGTACCTGTTCATCACGCCCGAGCACAACCACAGCGTTCCCGCAGTGCTGAAGAACGCCATCGACAGGGTCTTCGCCACCTTCGCGTTCCGGAACAAGCCCGCCGCCTGGGTGGCCTACAGCGGCGGCATCGGCGGCGGCATCCGGGCCATCGAGCACCTGGCACACATCGCCATCGAGGCCGAGCTGGTCCGCCGCTACGCAACAGCGTCGTGATCCCCTACGTCTTTGAGGCGTTCGGCCCGGACGGCAGTCCGGCCGACGACCGGACCCGCACCGCGGCCAAGATCATGCTCGACGACCTGGCCTGGTGGGCAGCGATCCTACGGCAGGCCCGGCTGGCGAGTGCTGGTGCCCGCGCCGGGACGCACCGCGCGCCTAACCGGGAAGCCGGGCGTGGTTTGCTGTTTGCCACCGCTGCGGGCGGTGGCCCGTCGAACTGCGCGAGTACTAGCGCGCGCTTCACTTTCCCCGCCGTGATCGCATCGGCCATGCGCCCGGTGTGGATGACCAGCGGCGGCGATTTATCCAGCCGGATCATCTCGGTGAAGACGGGGTTGTCCGGGTCGCAGCCGTCCCCCGGCACCGCCCCGCACTCCGTGCACGGCACGGACAGCAGCCCCGCGGTCAGCTTGCCGCGCTTGCGCAGCGCGCGGGGGCTGTAGCGCCGCTCGGCCTCACGGGCGATGCGCTCGGCCTCGGCCCAGGCAGCACCGGGACTGGACGGCCGCCGGGCCGTGACGTAGGTCCGGGTCTCGTCACGGTAGCCGAGGAATCCTGCCAGATACCGGCGGGTGACGCGGACGGTCCAGGTCCCGTCGGCGTTCTGCCGGGCGGTGTAGCGGTCGGCGAGGCTCATCTCAACACCATTTCCTCAATCGTCCGCCGAGAGCACGTCTACGGCCCGCTGCAGGTCGGCAGCACTCGGCCTCTCTGGCCGCGTGGTCTCAAGTGAGGCATGGCCCATCAGCTCAGCCACCGTCACGATGTCAACGCCGCTGCGGGTCAGCTCGGTGCCGAACGTGTGGCGCAGGACGTGGCTGGTTACGTAGTCGTCCAGCCCTGCTGCGCTGGTGATCGCGTCGATGACATCGCCGATCGCGTCGGTGGTCAGCCTGGTGCCCCGGCCGGAGATGAACAGGGCGGCGGACTCCGCGCCGCGGTGCGACGGCCGCTCGGCGAGCCAGGCGGCCAGTGCCTCGCGCAGCTTCGGGTGGGCGGGCGCGGTGCGGGACTTCTCGCCCTTGCCGACGAGGTGCAGGTCGCCCTTGCGGGCGGTCAGGCGCACGTCGGCGACGTCCAGGGCGCTGATCTCGGCGATACGGGTACCGGCGTAGAGCGGCAGCAGCGCGATTGCGCGGTCACGGGCACTCGGCCACGCCTCGATGGCGCGGAGGTAGCGCAGCTTCGCCCTGGGCTCCAGCGCCTTCGGCGCCTGCCTGGGCACCTGGTGGCGCTTGACGCCCTGCGGGATGCCGAGGCCGCGCCAGACGTAGAAGTCCTGGAGGGCGGCGAGGTGCTTGTTGACGGTCGCCGTGGCCCGCTTGGCCACCGTGACGAGGTAGGACCGGTAGTCGCGGACGGCCCAATCCTGGGCCGCCGCGTCGTTGAGCGGGTCGCCGTCAGCCGGGGCCTGCTCGAGCCACTCCCCAGCGTTCCCAGTAGGGGATTCTGGCGGAGACGACCTGTCCGCCCGTGCACGAGGCGCTGGATCAGCGCGTCATCGGCGGGGGCGCCGAGGTGGAGGATGAGCAGGTCTTCCTCGGTAGGGGCGGGCGGGGCCTCGCGGGCCGGGTCGCCGACCAGTTCGAGGTGCCAGGCAGCCCCTGGCCATCCAGCCATCAGCAAGGCGTGCCCGCCTTCGGCGTCCGGGCCGGCCCGGTGTAGGACGGTCAGGCCCAGCCCGCCGGCCCAGAACGTTCGGCCTTGGCGAGGTCTCGGCTGGGGCGTGCGATCCGCAGGTGAGTTGAGGCCAGTCGCGGGGCATCAGGCGGCGGGGCGGCGGAGCCGGGAGTCACTGGAGTAGGAACCCGTGTCCTGTCCCGTCCGCTTCCTCCAACGAGCGTCTGGCTTTCGGATCTACCTCAACTCCTGCTGCCATCGCCGAGTCTAGGATCAGCTTCTTCCACTGGTCGCCCCGCTTGAACCGCGTGACCGGGACGTTTAGGTGGCCACCCCTACCGTCCCTCAGCAGATAGAAGCCGGTACGACCTGAACGTCGATATCCCACTTCAACAAGCTCGCGCAAGTTAATTGACCGCTCGAACGGCCCGGTAACTATCGCTAGGCGGTCTTGGTTAAAGTGCAGACGAATAATTATAGACCGGATTCCGAGCAACACTGCCACGATACCCAGCATTGCTATCAGGCATATTATTATCATTACGCCGAGACCGTTAGCTGTCGTCGCCAAGTGAAACGCTAGCCAACAGAGGACCAAGCCAGCAATTCCGGCCGGTACCTCGCTGTATGCCACCGGTGTTGCAACGGAATAGCCGCCATCCCTCTTCATTAGGCTATTGTTACCACGTCACGTGGAAGGATTGCAAACACTAGCAGACAGTCCCCGCCCCCAGTTGCTCGTTGACGAACGCGCCCGCTGCGCCAGTAAGTCCACCACCGATGATGGAATCCCACCACCTTCGGATGGTGTTCTTGCCTGGGCTCCACAGATTGCTCAACTTATAGGGCTGTCGCCCCGCCTGCGGAACGAACTTATCGCCCAAGGAGCCACCCACCGCTCCGAAGAAGCCACCTGCCGCGATCTTAACGGGATCGACGGGATCGCCGCTGATCACCTCCGTGACCCCCTCACCGATAGCGCCGCCGGCCGCTCCGCATACGGTTACCAAGAGGGTCCCCCCGTCGCACGCTCCAGTTATTGCCCCTCCGACCGCTCCACCGACTGTCGATCCAACGAAGCCACGGAGTGAGCAATTGTTCCCGCAGGTAAATCCGTACGCAACTCCACCGACGACCCCGCCAACTACTCCTCCGATGATTCCGCCCAGGATTGCTCCGAACCGACCCAATGGGTCACTAATGTTGAGCGGGTTGTTATAGGCGTAACTATATGGAGCTTCTGTGAGGGGAGCATATGGGTCTTGGGTTAGGAACTGACCCACGCCCGGATCATAGTACCTCGCCCTGAGGTATTGATACCCGCTCTCGGCGTCGGTGTACTGACCGTCGTACTGCAATGCGCTTGTAGCCGAACCGGTGTGGCCGGTGGTCTGGCCGAACGGGTCGTAGGTGTAGGTACCGGTGACGGCGCCGCTGGCGTCGGTGAGCAACCGGATGCTGCCCTGCTGGTCCTGGTGCAGGTAGGTGACGGTGGTGCCGGAGATCTTCTCGACGGGCGTGCCATTCTCGCCGTAGACGTAGAAGTCGCCGCCGTCAGCGAGCAGCAGCGGCAGCTGACCGGACTCGTCCCACGTGAAGGCCTTGGTAGAGGCGCCCACGGTCTTGGAGGCGCGCAGGCCATCGCCATCGTAGGTGTAAGTGGCGGCGGTGCCGTAGGCGGTCAGGCGGTTGGCCTGGTCGTACGTCAGCGTGGTGGATGTACCACCGGACGGGGTGATGGTGGTCCGGTTGCCCTGCTTGTCGTATTGGTAGCTGGTTGGCACGCCGCTGGTGGTTGTGCCGGTGGCGGCGGTGATTTCCACGGCGGCTAGTTCCCAGCCGTCGGCCGTGGGGGCGGTGTCGCTGATGGTTACCGGCGTTCCGGACGCGGCGATGGGATCTGAGGTCTTCTGCGTCCAGTAGGTGCGGTCGACCCGCGTGTCGAGGTACTGGTGGACCAGTGTCTGGCCGGTGACCGGGGTGATGGCCGTGGCGTGGTCGCCATCGAGCCCGGCTGCCCAGACCAGAGATCCTGGCTGTGTTGTCTTGAGCGTCACCGAGGGAGCGGTTGCGCTGTCCGCGGTGCGCCCCGCAGTTGCCCCGACCAGATGTGCGGCGCCTGCGAAGGTGGCAACCGTGATGGAGCCGTCGAAGCGCCCGTTGGCAACGGTGGCGGTGATGGCGGCCGAGATCGGCGCGGTCGCATAGGCCTGCCAGATCTCGGCGGTGCCCCGGCCGCCATCGGCACGAGCAGCGAGCGACCAGGTCAGACCGCCGCCGGTAACGGCCGAGATCTTCTGCTTTGAGGCGGCTGGCCCATCCTCAGACACGAATGCCAGCACCAGCTCGTTACCGGACGTGGTTTTCACGATCGGTGAGGTGATGGTCGTTGCGGCGGTCTTCTGGTCGGCAGAGACAACCTGGTCCACGGTTGGGCTGCTGGCGGGCCGGGTAGGCCCGGAACTCCTATAGCTACGGCGGTCCGCAAAGTAGCCTGAGCATGTTGACGGATGTGTCACCAGCCCCAAACGAGCTGGGTGGCCGCTGCCATATCAGAACAGCCGCTCGCAGTCGGCGGGAGGAACACGCGGCCTTCGGCGCGGCGGCCGGGAGGACGCACCGACTTGGAGCGCCGCCTGGACGGCGGCGGCGACGAGCTGCGCGGTCTCCGCGTCGATGGCGATGTTCCGGCGGAGCAGCACGCGGCGGATGACGTGGCCGACGTGGCGGGGCGGGTCCTGCGGGCTGTCGGCCATGTCAGCTCTCTTTTCTGAGGTAGTCGTAGACGGTGGTGCGGTGCACGCCGACGGCCTCGGCGATCTCGGCGACGGTGTGCTGCCTCTTCCCGTCCGGGCCAGTCGCTTCGTACATGCGGCGGACGGTGGCGGCCTGCCGGTCGTTCAGCTTGGGCTTACGGCCCCCGGTGCGCCCGCGGGCCCGGGCGGCGTCCAGGCCCTCGCGGGTGCCCTCGACGATCAGCTCGCGCTGGAACTCATCGATCGCGCCGAGGATATGGAAGACCAGCCGCCC
>WNGJ01008429.1_pt1 | contig 10977 bp, 11 predicted proteins | sample 5400611 | NCBI WGS metagenome assembly WNGJ01 (sample SAMN13153375, study PRJNA577476) | soil metagenome | isolation source: 40 cm soil or saprolite under Garry oak tree replicate 1 | place: USA:California | collected 2016-06-15 | reverse complement strand
ATCCCCGAGACCGAGAGCGACTCCTGCACGAGGCTGGAGATGTCGGCGAGCGTCTCCTGCGTCGTTTTGGCGATCCGGCGCCGCTCGTTGCCGACTCGACGGGTGAGCAACGCGAACAGAGGGATCAAGGCGAAGGCGAACAGCGCCAGCTTCCAGTTCAGGATCAGCATGCCGACCATCGTCGCGGCGACGGTCGTCACGTTCGAGGCGATCGACGTCGCCGTGTTCGTGACGACGTTCTGAACGCCGCCGATGTCGTTCGAGATCCTCGACTGGACCTCGCCGGTCCGCGTGCGCGTGAAGAACGCGAGCGAGAGGCGCTGCAAGTGCCGGAAGACCGAGGCGCGGAGGTCGTGCATCACGCGCTGGCCGACCTGATTGGAGAGCAGCGTCTGGATCACGCCGAGCACGCCGGTCGCGATCGCGATCGCGATGATCCCGGCGGCGTTGATCGAGAGCGACCTCGTGTCGTTCCTCGCGATCGCCTCCAAGACGTACTTGAGCAGGAAGGCGGGAACGACCCCGAGCCCTGCCGAGACGACGATCAGCAGCAGCACCCCGCCCAACCGCGGCTTGTAGGCGGCGAAGAGCTTGCCGATCCGGCTCAGGTTCGCGCGGCGCACCGCCGGGTCGGCGGGGCGCTCCGGCGGCGCTTCGGCGGCGTGAAAGAACATCCCCATCGAGGCTCAGAGTACGTCGCCCGGCACGCCTGATGTCAGCCCGTTAGAACTCCCACCATGAACGTGAAGACCGCGCCCGACCCGCTCCGCGAAGAGGAGATCGAATCGCGCTGGGAGGCCGCGCCGGCGGTCGCCGCGATCATCGGCTTTCAGGTCGTGCTCGCCAGTGTGAGCCGGATCGAGCACTGGACGCTCTGGACCCTGCCGTGGTGGGTGTGGCTGATCTCCGTGCCGCCTGAGCTCGCGCTCCTGATCCCGCTCGCCTGGGACCGACCACGGCACCGACTCGAGCAGCTGGGGCTCCGACGGATGGTCGCGCTGACGCTGCTCGGTCTGATCAGCCTGACGAACGCGCTGCTTCTGGTCGCGCTGATCGGCTCGCTGGTCAAAGGCCAGGAGAAGAGCGGCGCGCAGCTTCTCCTCAAGGCGGTCACGGTCTGGGGCACGAACGTGATCGCGTTCGGCCTCTGGTACTGGGCCGTCGACCGGGGCGGGCCGGTCAGGAGGCTGCAGCGGGACCCTCCGCCGCCGGACTTCCAGTTCCCGCAGATGGAGAACCCCCAGCTCGCCCAGCCGGGCTGGTATCCCGAATTGCTCGACTACATCTACGTCTCGTTCACGAACTCGATCGCCTTCAGCCCGACGGACGCGATGCCGCTTACCCGGCGGGCAAAACTGCTGATGCTGTTCGAGTCGGCGATCTCGGCGATCACGATCCTGCTCGTGGCCGCCCGCGCAGTCAACATCTTCAAATAGGTAAGGCAGGCCAAAAGGACGGGATCTCGCCCCTGTCCCTGATTCGAGGGATAGGGGCCCCTTGCCTCCGACCGATCTCGGAGGAGACGGCAATCACGCCCTCTCCGCGGTCCGGAGGTCTTCTTGGCTCGACGCACACTCTCGGTTTTGGCGGCTCTCGTGCTGGCTCTGCTGGCCGCTTCGGTGGCAGACGGCCGGAGCTCGAGGTCGAGCGCGTGCGGCGCCCGCGAGTACTCGTACGCGGGCCTGCAGAGCGACAGCAAGGCGCACGGTGTCGGCGCGACGCTCGTTCCGCTCGCGACGCCCGCCGTGTCGGCCGGCCACGTCGGCGCCTGGATCGGCGTCGGTGGGGTCAACCTGGGGCCCAATGGCACCGCCGAATGGCTTCAGGTCGGTTTCAGCGCTTTCCCGTCTGACCGAATGAGCCGCATCTACTACGAGGTAACCGTTCCGGGTTCAGACCCCCGCTACGTCGAGCTCGACTCCAGCGTCAAGCCGGGCGAGAAGCACAGCTTCAAGGTGCTCGAGATGGCGAACCGGAAGGCCTGGTGGCGTGTCTGGCTCGACGGCAAGGCGGTCAGCCCGGCAATCCACCTCCCGGGCAGCCACGGTGCCTGGTATCCGCAGGCGATGGCCGAGAGCTGGAATGGCGGCGTCAGGGCGTGCAACGCATTTCAATACCGTTTCGCGAACGTCACCCAGGCCTACGCCGACGGCGGCGATTGGCGGCCCTTGACGCGCAGCGTCTCGTTCCACGACGCCGGCTACCGATTCGTCCAGACCTCGCGCGTTCCGAGCAACTTCCTCGCGACGAGTCGCGGCGCCTCTCCGCCTGTCGTCACCAGCGTGCCGAGCCGCGTCAGGCGTGCAAGCGCCCGACTGGCGGCGCTACAGACGGTTCAGTTCACTCGGTCTCGCGGAAAGTAGCGACGAGGCGGTCCCGGAGGCCGCCTCATCAGGTCTCAGCGAATCGTGATCGGTGTGCCGACCGGCATTAGCCGCGCCAGCGCCAGAATGGCCGCGTTGCGCAGGCGGATGCAGCCGTGCGAGATGTGCCCGGGGATGAGCTGCGGCTCGTTCGTGCCGTGGATTCCCACGTACCCGCCTCCCGGCCAGTCGGTCAGAACCGCCGAGCGAGCGCTGGTGCCGAAAGCGACCGGCCCGTAGAACGGGTTGTTGAAGTTGGTCAGCTTGTCCCGGACGTAGAACTCGCCCCCCGGGGTCGGCCAGTAGCTCTTGCCGACGCCGATGCGAGTCGTGAAAACGACCTTGCCGCTGCGCTTCAGCGTCGCGGTCGTCGCGCCGCGGTTGATGTAGAGGTGCGTATTGACCGCAAAGAGCGGGCTCAGGTCGCTCTTCCGCACGAAGCCTGTCGAGTTGTTCGGCAGGATCGGCAGACGCACCCAGTACCAAGAAGAACGAGGGCTGATGTCGATCCGGGAAAGCACGATCACGTCGTTCTGGGTGCCGTCCGTCGTTCCGGCCGGAAGCGTCGTCACGACGCGTGCTCCGAGGCCGGGCTTCGCCCGCACGACCGTCCGCCTCATCAGGACGGCCCAGTGGGCGACTTTGTCGTCGGTCAACTTCGTCGAGCGCGGATAAAGGGCGCCGGTACTGGCGCCGCCCTGCGCGGTGGACGCGAGCGAGAACAACGCCACTGCTAGTGCGCCGGCGAGCGCGATCGAAGCGAGCAGCGCCCGGCGATTCTCAAAAACGGATGTGTTCACTCGTGTCCCCCCGGTCTCTGTCGATCACTGAGCGGCTCGTAAAAGCGGCTCCACTCTAGCTTCGGTTCCGGTCGTTCACCGCTCGGCGACTTCCCGTACAGAGCTTAGGGCGCACTCAGAAGAGCGCGGTCTAGATTGGCCTGGACAAACGCACAGGAACCGGCTCTGGCGCACTGCCCGCTGTTCGGGCATAAATACGCTCGTCGGCAGGAAGGGGAGGAGGGTCGCAATGACTCGAGGGATCGTGTTCGTATTTGTGGCTGCCGCGGTTGCGTTGGCGACGGCGAAGGCGGTTTTGGCCGGCGACGGTAAGGAGCAGATCAGATTCAATGCGGCCGACCAGGCAGCCGCGCGGGCCGTAGTCATCCGCCGCGCCGATCTCGGCTCGAGCGGCTGGACGGGGGGCCGCGTCAAGCCCGATCTCTCCGCGGGCCCCACTTGCCCGAACTATCACCCCAAGGTCTCCGATCTCGTCCTTACAGGCGCCGCCCGGACGCGCTTTCGACGTAGCGGCTTCGAGTTCGACAGCCAGGCTGGCGTGTTGAAGACGCGCCGGATGGTGGCGCTCGACTGGCGGCGATCGGTGCTCGCTCCCGGGGCGGTCCCCTGTCTCCGGCGTACGCTCGACAAGGGGCTCGGCTCGACGGCGAAGGTTGTCTCGTTCGCGAAGCTCCCATTCCCGCATCTCTCCACCTACGCCGCGCTCTTTCGTGGAGTGATCAGTGTCCAGGCGCAGGGTAAGACGGTGCGTGTCCTCACCGACATCGTTCTCGTCGGGCGAAGCCGCACCGAGCTCACCCTCACCGTCGCCGGGCCCGCCGCTGCGAAGAGCGGAATCTCGGCGGCCGAGCGTCGCCTGGCCCGGGTCCTAATTTCTCGCACGCGCGCGTAACGCACGCTCCATCAGGACGAGATTCTCATCGTCGCGAGGGAGCCACGCAGAGCCTCGTCCGGGCCCCGACGAGGATTCCCGCGCAGTCCGCTTCGACCTCGGTCGTCTGACCCGCCGCAGTATTCTCGATGCGTTCTCAGCGGGCGGCGACAAAGGAGGCTCGAGTTGACGGGTGTGCGACGGGGCGCGCGGGCGATGCTGCGCTACTACGTTCCGGTGCTTTTCCTACTGGTGATCGTGCAGATCTTCCGCGCGGGCGAGAGGATCTTCGGGATCAAGAAGGGCCCGAAGCTCGGTGACCAGAAGGCGCTGGACCCCCACCGCGTGCTCGGGTTCCTCCTCACCGAGCCGCTGGCGTTCCTCTTGCTGATCGCCGCCTTGCTTGCGTGGTTCCCGGATCGCAGGCTGCGCCGGATCTCGATCGCGCTGCCGTTCTTGATCTTCCTCCAGGCGCCGCTTTCCTGGGGTGGCCGCTGGAGCGGTGCGTTCCATCCGCTGAACGCATTCCTCGTGCTCGGGCTGCTCGGCTGGCTTTCCGGACAGCTCTGGCGCCGGCGTGCCGGCACGACCGAGATGGCAGAAGCGGCTCCGGCAGTCACCTGACCCCCTCGGGCTGCGAGGGCTGACCCCGTGGGAAGCCTCGCGACCCCACTGCTCATCGTCGTGTTCGCGGCCGCCGCCGGGGCGACGTGGGTCGCCGGCGTGGCGCTGTCGAAGACGACCGACGCGCTCGATCTCCGCCTCGGCTTCGGCGAGGAGCTCGGCGGGATCATCCTGCTCGCCGTCGCGGGCAGCCTGCCCGAGCTCGCGATCACGATTTCCGCGGCCTCGAGCGGGCACCTCGGTCTCGCAGCCGGGAACCTGATCGGCGGGATCGCGGTGCAGACGATGGTGCTCGTCGTCTGCGATGTCGTCGCCGGTCCGAGGAACGCACTCACCTTTCTTGCGGGCGCGCTGACGCCGGTGCTCGAGGCGCTGCTCGTCGTGCTCGTCGTCTCCGGCGTGCTGATGGGCGCGCTGCTGCGGCCCTCGATCGCGATCGGAGGTGTCGTCAGCCCCGCCTCGCTCGCGATCGTCGTCATCTGGGTGATCGGCGTCTACGTGATCGACCGGGCGCGGAAGGAGAAGCGCTGGACGGTGACGATGCCTGGAAGCCGCCGCGGCCGCCTCAGCCACCGCGAGCCGATGCCGGCGAAGCCTCATCCCTACGCCGGTTCCTCGACCGTCCGGGTTGCCGCGATCTTCGGCGCCGCGTGTGCGATCACGCTTGCCGCCGGCGTCGCGCTGGAGGTGACGGGCAGCACGCTCGCCGACCGGGCCGGGATCAACGGCGTCATCTTCGGCGCGACGGTGCTCGCGGCGGCCACGGCTCTGCCCGAGATCAGCTCCGGGATCGCGGCTGTCCGCCTCGGCGACAACGCGCTCGCGCTCGGTGACATCTTCGGCGGCAACGCGTTCCAGGTCTGCCTCTTCCTGCTCGCCGATCTGATCGCCGGGTCGCCGGTGCTGCCGAGCGCCGGCCGGCTGAACAGCTGGGTCGCCTCGCTCGGGGTAGCGCTGACGGCGGTCTACGCGATGGGGGTGATCGCTCGTCCCCAGCGGTGCTTCCTGCGACTTGGCGCGGACTCGTTGTTGGCGATCGTCGTCTTCGGGCTCGGGATCGCCGGGCTGATCGCTCTCGCCTACTAGAGCCCCTTTCACAATGAAGCACTGTGCCGCCGGGCCGCGCTGGACGGCCCCTGGCGGCGTCCTCGGTCGCGCCCGTATCTACTCGATACGAACACTCCCTGCGTCCTTGCCAGGAACCGACCATCGCACCCCGGCGACGAGGCCCCATCATGAAAGGGACTCTTGGGCGGCGCGCAACCGGAGGGCATCCGCTATTCGTTTCACCCTCATGGGTCGATTCCGTCTCGCGATCGTCGCCTACGCCTGCCTGCTTCTCGCGGCCTGCGGCGGGACGACGAGCCGAGAGGCCTCGATCCGGCGTACGACCGCGATCCAGCTCGCGGGCGAGAGTGACGCAGTGGCGGCCTCATTGCGGCGCGGAGATTCCTGCGGCGCCGCGAGCCACGCGCGGACGCTTCGCTCACACGTCACGAGTGCGATCGCTTCCGGCGCGATCCCGCGGTCGCTTGCCGCGTCGGCGCGGAGCGCATCCTCGCGGCTCGCCGCCGGCATCGACTGTACGCGTCTGCCGGCGCCGCCGGCGGCTCAGACATGTGCCGGGATCGATGCGCGAAAGCAGGCTCTCGAGCAGGAGAAGCACGCGCTCGGCAAAGGCGAGAAGGGCAAAGGCGCCGGGGCTCGACGAAAGCAGATCGACCAGGAAGAACACGCCCTCGACCAGCAGCGGAAGGGCTGCAAGTGAGCGGCGCGCAGACCTCGACGAAGCGTTACCGCCGCGTGCGGCTGCTCGGCCACGGCGGCATGGCGACGGTCGAGCTTGCCCGCGACACCGAGCTCGACCGGCCGGTTGCGATCAAGCGGCTCGCCGAGAATCTCGCCGCGAACGAGGAGTACAAGCAGCGTTTCCTGCGGGAGGCCAGGCTCGCGGCGCGGCTCTCGCACCCCAACATCGTCGGCGTCTACGACGCCGGCGCGGAGAACGGGGTTCCGTTCATCGTCATGGAATACGTCGAAGGCGAGACGGTCGGCGACCTCCTGCGACGCCGGGGGCGGCTCGAGCCCGCGGAAGCCGTCGCGCTGGCGCTGCAGGCCTGCTCGGGTCTCGAGACCGCGCATGAGGCGGGGCTCGTCCACCGCGACATCAAGCCGCAGAACCTGTTGATCACGCCTGAGGGGACGCTGAAGATCGCCGACTTCGGGATCGCCCGTTCGCTCGACGGAACGCAGCTGACGCAGGCGGGGACCGTCCTCGGCACCGCCGGCTACCTCGCGCCGGAGCAAGCTGCCGGCGAGCAGGTGACTGCGGTCGCTGACATCTACGCGCTCGGCGCTGTGCTCTACGAGTTGCTGACGGGGCGCCCCCCGTACAACGCGGACAGCCTGGCCGAGCTCTTCGTCAAGCAGACCGAAGGCTCAATCACGCCTCTCCGGGAGCTTGCGCCTGCGGCGCCGGCTCGGCTCGAGGATGCGGTGATGCGTGCGCTCGCGCGGGCTCCCGAGTACCGGTACGAGTCGGCCGCGGCATTTGCGGTCGAGCTCGCCGCAACGCCGACAGCGGTCACTACGGTCGGCCGGTCGCTGGCGCCGATCACGCCGATGCGCCGCGTCCGTTCGAGCTGGGGAGGTTCGCTGTCCGCGGCGCGCCGCCGGCGCTGGACCTTGCCGGTCGCGGGGGCGGTCGCCGCGGCGCTGGTCGCGCTCGTCCTGGCGCTCTCGCTTGGTAGCGGTTCGAAGCAGCCGCCGAGACCGGCAGCCCCGCCTTCGACGAGCGGGTCGCGTGCGCAGCAGGCGGCAGCATTCGCCGCCTGGCTGCGCCGGCATGCAGCCGGCGGCTGAAGAGGCGAGGGCATAAGCTCGGAGACGCAAACGAGGAGGTAAGAGATGGCAAACCGCCGGGATCTCGTCGTCAAGCAGCTGCACGCGCTCGCCGACGATCTCGAGGAACTCTGGAAGGCCGCGACGCGCGACCCCGCTGCGGAACGACGTAAGCAGCGAGGCTGGGTCCTGCTGACCGGTGCGCTCGGCGCGGTGGCGACGATGGCGAGCCGGAAAGCGCTCGCGAAGCTCTGGCCGATCCTGACCGGCGAGCCGCCGCCTGGGACGAAGGCGCCGGGCCCCGCGCGCCAGCGCGACCGCGAGCGCGAGCCCGTCTCCTAGAAGGGGTCGCTCGACCGCTTGAGCTTTCGCCGGTTCTTCGAGCGGTACATCGCCTCGTCCGCCGAGCGGAGAAGTCCCTCCGGTGAGTCTTCCCCTGCACCGGTGGCGGCGATCCCAAAGCTCGCCTCCGCCCGCAGGACCGAGGAGCGCCCGCTTCGCTCGAGCCACTCGACGAGCCGGGCCGTGACCTCCTCGGCACCCGGCTCGGTCGTGCCGGGGAGCAGGATCGCGAACTCGTCGCCCCCGATCCGGAACGCCCGGTCGCGCGGCCGGAGCTCGGTGCGAAGCAGCCGGCCGACCCGGACGAGGCAATCGTCTCCGGCGGCGTGACCGTGCCGGTCGTTCAGCTCCTTGAGCCCGTCGAGGTCGAGCACGATCAGCGCGAGCGGAGCGCCGGCCCCAGTCGCCTCCGTTACTCCGTGCTCGAGCTCGCGCATGAACGCGCGCCGGTTCGGCAGTTGTGTCAGCGGATCATGGTCGGCGAGGTAGCGCATCTGCTCGAACTGTGTCGCGAGCGTGAGTGCGCTCGCCGCCTGGTTGGCGAAGATCCGCAGCGCTTGCAGCCGTTCCTCGCTAGGGAGCAAACGGTCCTCGGGCTCGTCGACCCAGATGACGCCGATGATCTCCTCCTGCGGTCCGTGCAGCGGGATCACCAGCCAGTGGTGGTCCCACGCGTGCGGACCGCGCCCGTTCAGCTCGGACTCGTAGATGACCTGGCTCGTGGCGATGCGGTTCCGCGCGATCTCGTTCGAGACGAGGAAGCAGCCGGCAACCTCGAACTCGGAGTCGAACAGCGATGCGATCTCCGTCAGGGAGAGGTCTTCGGTCAGCAGCGGGTCGCTGCCGGCCCACCCAGCTGCGGCCTGGGTTACGAGCGTCAGCCCGTCGTCGGCGAGGAGGTCGACGCACACCTTCTGGAAGCCGAGTGCGGTCGAGATCCCATTGCACACGGATTGCAAGATCGAGTTCGTGGAGAGCGTCTGCGTCAGCCCCGAGGAGACGTGCATCAGCTCTTCCAGCGCCGCGCGATGCCGTTCCCGCACGATCGCCGCCTGCGCGGCCACGAGGGCCTGCGCGGCGTAGTGCGCGAGACCGACGAGCAGACCGAACTCCTCGTCGCTCGGTCGCAGGCCCGAGGCCGGGTCACCGAGTGAGAGGATCCCGAGCAACTCCTCGCCCGGTCCGTAGAGCGGCACGAAGACTTCGTCATCCGGGTTCCACGCCTCCGGATGCTCGCTGACCTCGCGCACGGGGACGTAGCGCTTGCCGATGTCGTTTTGCCAGTCGAACTCGCCGTGCTTGATGAAGAACGCGCCGTCGCGGAGGAAGCGGTCGTCGAGCAGCTGCGTCCAGCTCTCCCGGCTGTAGGTGCTGCCGGTCAGCGCGCGCTGCACTTCCTTGTCGCCGTGAACCGTCGCTACGCGGAAGTCGTCCCACTCACGGCGGTAGAGATTGAGAACGACGGTGCCGAAACCGAGTACTTCCGCGACGGTTCGCGCAATCAGTGAGAGGACAGTTGGGAGGTCGCTCTCCGCGCGCACGAGCTCGGTGACTCCGACGAGCGCGCCGACTCCCGAGAGCTCGCGTGAATCCCGGGCCCTCGCGCGGCCGAACACACGCTTCAAGCGCGCACGCCGCCCGTGAGCCGCCCCGATGTTCTTGTCGCCGCCGATCGAACTGTCCTCCTCGCAGAACCCCGCCTAATTGCCGCACTCGCAGCATCCACGTTCGCAACGGAATCCGAATCGCCCTGGTGGGGGATCTGGTCGCGCTGCTGGCTCGATCCGGCCGTTTGTAGTCTTTCGGGGAATGTCGGCACGGCATGCCCTTCGGCAGGCGGGGCTCTATGGGCGGACGGTCGCCCGCATCGCGCCGCGTGGCTTTCGGGAGCCCGGCGGCGATCCCGCGCTCGCGACGGAGCGGATCGTCTTCGTCATCGGCTCGCCTCGTTCGGGAACGACGTTCCTCGGCGGCGCCCTGGGCTCGCAGCCGGGATTCGTCGACCTCGGCGAGGTGCGGCCGGTGAAGGCGGGCATCCGGCGCTGGGCCTCGCTTCCGGCGGACGAGGCCGCGGCTGAGCTGCGCTCGACGCTCGAGCGCGTTCGCCGACTGAGCTTCGTGCGCGACCTGAGGCCCGTCGAGCAGACGCCCGAGCTCAGCTTCGTCGTCGGCGCTGCGGTGAGAGCGTACCCTCAGGCGACGGTGCTGCACATCATCCGGGACGGGCGCGACGTCGTTTGTTCGCTACTCGAGCGGGGCTGGCTTCGCGAGCGGGAAGGTCACGACGACGTCGGCGATCGCTACGGCTCGCACTCTCGGGCCTGGGTGGAACCGGAGCGTCGTGACGAGTTCACGCGCGCGCGCGAGGCGACGCGGGCGGCGTGGGCCTGGCGGCGGTACCTGACCGCGGCTCGCGCGGCACCCGAGCACACGCTCGAGATCCGCTACGAGGAGATCGCTACCGATCCGGCGGCCGCCGCCGAGCGGATCGCGGGCCGGCTCGAGACGGATCCGGCGCCGCTCGCCGAGGCGCTGCGCAAGGTGCACAGCCGCTCGATCGGCCGCTGGCGTCGGGATCTGACGCCCGAGCAGGTCGAGGACGTCGAGCGCGAGGCAGGCCCGCTGTTGCACGAGCTGGGTTACGTCTGAGGGCTCGAAGGCTCCCCGCAGAGCTGATTCCCCGCATCCCGCGTCCGGCGCGGGCGGTGCTGCGCAATGCCGTGTGGACCTACGGTCGCGCCACCTCGTTCGCGCGGCCGCTGCCGGGCTTTCTGATTCTCGGCGCCCAGAAGGCCGGCACGACCGCGCTCTACGCGTACCTGCTCTGGCACCCGGGCATCACGGGCCCCGCCTGGAAGGAGGTGAGCTACTTCGACCGCCATTACCGTCGCGGAGTCCACTGGTATCGGGGCCACTTTCCGCTGCGGCCGGGCGACCGGCTCGTCGGAGAGGCGAGTCCCGGCTACCTCTTCCATCCACTCGCGCCGGAGCGGGTGTGGGCGACCGTTCCGGACGCCAAGCTGATCGCGCTCCTGCGCGACCCGGTCGACCGTGCGTTGTCTCACTATCACCACGAGGTTGCGCTCGGCCGAGAGCCGCTCACGTTCGAGGAGGCGATCGAGGCCGAGCCCGAGCG
>WNGJ01008428.1_pt1 | contig 10977 bp, 5 predicted proteins | sample 5400611 | NCBI WGS metagenome assembly WNGJ01 (sample SAMN13153375, study PRJNA577476) | soil metagenome | isolation source: 40 cm soil or saprolite under Garry oak tree replicate 1 | place: USA:California | collected 2016-06-15 | reverse complement strand
CGCCAGCGCCTAACCGTCACCGTGCTCTCGGGATTTGCCAGCGGGGCATTGCTGCTGGCGGCGCTTGGCATCTTCGGTGTGATCGCGTACGTCGTGACACTCCGGACACGCGAGTTCGGAGTGCGTGCGGCTCTGGGTGCTACGCCACGCCAGATCGTGGGGCTCGTGATCCGTCAGACAGTGTGGATCGTGACCACGGGGCTCGTGCTCGGCCTCGCGGCCGCGCTCGCGTTGACTCGTCTCATGGTGGGACTCTTGTACAACATTCCCCCGACGGACGCAGCGACCTTTGCCAGCCTCACCGTGTTCGTCGGAATTGTCGCGCTACTGGCGTGCTACTTCCCGGCGCGCCGCGCAACACGCATCGATCCGATGATCGCGTTGAGGACTGAATAATGAACACGCTACTTCAGGACGTCCGTTACGCGCTGCGCACGCTGCGGGCAGCCCCAGGGTTCACCGCGGCGGTGGTGCTTACGCTGGCGCTGGGGATCGGTGCCAACACAGCGATCTTCAGTGTCGTCAACGCGGTGTTACTGCGACCGCTGCCCTACGACCAGCCGGATCGGCTCGTGCGCATTTTCGAGACGCCCCCGGGACGACCCGACGAACTGCGCAGCATCGCGCATCCCACGCTGGACGAATGGGACCTGGGCCTGCGCTCGTTCGAGGGTGTCGCGCTCTTCGGACCCACGACGCTGGCACTGGCTACGGACGAGCGTCCGGAGCAACTCAGCGGCGCCACGGTCTCGGCGGCCTTCTTTTCAATCCTGCGCGCGACACCCGCTCTCGGCCGGGTGTTCACGCCTGAGGAGTATCGGCCCGGTGGCCCTCGCGCGTTGGTGTTGAGTGACGGGCTGTGGCGGAGGCGGTTCGGTGCGGATCGGGACATACTCGGCAAGTCGCTCACGCTGGACGGCACGCCGTTCGCAGTGGTTGGTGTGATGGCCCCGCGGCGAATGTATCCGCCCGACGCTGAATTCTGGACCACGACGGCGCTGGACCCCGAGTTCGATGCGCGGGGCGCCCGTCACCTGAGCGCCCTGGGCCGATTGAATCCTGGCACATCGCTCGCGGCGGCGACCGAAGAGCTGACGCTGGTTCAGCGCAGGCTTGCCGACCGGTTTCCCCGACAATACGCCGGCTACGGGATGCGGTTGATCGGATTGCGCGATCGCGTGATCGGTTCGGCGCAGCCTGCGCTGTTCGTGCTGCTGGCCGCTGTCGGCGCGGTGCTGTTGATCGCGTGCGCCAATGTGACGAACCTGGCGCTGGCTCGCGCCGCTGGACGGCGCCGCGAGTTCGCGATTCGCACCGCGCTGGGGGCGAGCGGCGGCCGCATCACCCGCCAACTGCTGGTTGAAAGTCTGCTGCTCGCTGTCGCCGGCGCGATCGTCGGGCTGCTCGGCGCGGCGTGGGCTCTCGAGGCGTTCCGCGTGCTGGCCGCCGACAGCATCCCGCGCGCCTCCGAGATCTCATTGGACGGAAGAGTCCTCGCCGTCACGGCGGCGATCGCCATTGCAACCGGACTCGCCGTAGGTCTGGTTCCGGTCTCTCGCGTGCTCGCTGCCGACCTGCACACGCAGCTCAAGGAAGGCGGACGCAGCCAAACCACTGCGCGCGGTCACACACGCCTGCGGACCAGTCTCGTGGTCGGGCAAACCGCGATGGCGGTGATGCTGCTGGCCGTGGCGGGCTTGTTGATCCGCAGCATCGACCGGTTGGCTGGCGTCGATGCGGGCGTCCGCACCGACGGTGTCCTTTCCTTTAATGTCGGGCTGCTACCCGCACAATCCGGGAATCCCGCGTACGTCGTGTCCTTCTTCCGCGAGCTGCGGGAACGGCTCGCGGCGGTCCCCGGCGTCTCGAGCGTGGGACTTGCATCGCGCCTCCCGCTCAGCGGCGCCGATCACAGCAACAGCTTCCGCCTCGTCGGCGAAGTACCCGAACCAGGCCACGAACGCTCCGCGCAGGATCGCGCCGTCAGTCCCGGCTATTTCCACACGCTGGGCATCCCGGTGCGCGGCCGAGAATTCACCGATGCCGACGCGCCGGGCGGGCTGCCGGTCGTCATCGTGAATCAGGAATTCGCGCGACGTTTCTTCCCCGGTACCGATCCCATCGGGTCACGATTCATCCCGGGGCGGGCCGGCGGTGTGCCACGTCTGATCGTCGGCGTTGCCGGCGATGCCAGACAGTTTGGTCTCGATGCACCGGTCGAGCCGGAGTTCTACATCCCGCATGCGCAGGATCCCTGGCCCTGGCTGTCCGTGGTCGTACGAGTGACCGCGGAGCCTCGTGCCCTGGTACCCGCGCTCGAGCGCGCCGTCTGGTCGTTGGACCGCAGCATGCCGGTGACGTCGATTCGCACGATGAACGAGCTGCGGGCGACGTCGATCGCGCCGCGCCGCCTCAACATGCTGCTGCTCGGCGTGTTCGCCGCGGTAGCCCTGGCGCTTGCCATCGTCGGGACCTACGCGGTGATGGCGTTCGTCGTCAGCGAACGCGCCCACGAAATGGGGATTCGCCTGGCGCTCGGCGCCCGGCCCGGGGAAGTGCTCTGGCTGGTCGTGCGGCGGGGTCTGCGCGTCGGAGGTCTCGGCGTCGCATTGGGGTTTGCCGGGGCGTTGGCCGCCGGCCAAGCCATTCGGCGTCTGCTGTTCGGCATCAGCCCCATGGATCCGCTCACACTCGTGGCCGTCGCCCTTGTGATCGGGATGGCAGTGCTGGTGGCCAGCTATCTCCCCGCACGCCGCGCGGCGCGTGTCGATCCGATGGTTGCGCTGAGGGCTGAATGATCGACGCCCTCCTCGCCGACCTGCGCTACGCCCTGCGTCAGCTCGCACGGAGCCCCGGCTTCACGCTCGGCGTCGTCTGCACCCTGGCGCTCGGCATCGGCGCGAACGTCACCATGTTCTCGGTCCTGGACCGGATGATGTTTCGAGCTCCGCCGTTGCTGCGCGATCCCGGCGCTGTGCATCGGGTCTATCTGGCGCGGAGGTACCGCGGTGAGGAGTTTGCCAACGGGGCCATGCAGTACGCGCGCTACGACGACCTGACGAACTGGACCTCATCGTTCGCGCGCACCGCGGCCTTCACCGAAGAAGACATTGCGATCGGGATCGGTGCCGATGCGCGTGAGATGCGCGTCGGCATCGTGAGCGCGAGCTTCTTCGGCTTCTTCGACGCGCCGCCGGCGCTGGGCCGCTATTTCACGGCGGCGGAGGACACGCCCCCCAACGGGACGCCGGTCGCGGTGCTCGCGTACACCTTCTGGCAGACGCGCTACGCTGGCCGCAGCGACGTGCTCGGTTCGACCCTGCAGATCGGGCCCACGCTCTACACCATCATTGGCGTCGCCCCGGAGGGTTTCTTCGGCCTGTGGCCGACGCAGCGGCCTGTGGCATTCGTTCCCATCAGCTCCTATGCCAGCGCCTGGGCCGCCGCGCGGCTTCGCCACGAGAGCTGGTCGACCACATATCATTGGACGTGGATGTTCATGCTCGTTCAGCGCAAGCCAGGTGTGAGCCTTGCCGCTGCGACGGCTGATCTCACCACCGCCTACTTCAAGAGCTACATCGCCCAGCTGGCGACCAGCGCGGGCATGACTCCCGTCGCGCTCGCCCGGCCACGTGGCATCGTGGCCTCGGTCCTGAGCGAGCGCGGACCAAACGAGTCGAGCTTCGCCAAGGTCGCGACATGGATCAGTGGCGTCGCGTTGATCGTCCTGCTCATCGCGTGCGCGAACGTCGCGAATCTGCTGCTCGCCCGGGCGCTGCGGCGCCGGCGCGAGATCGCCGTGCGCCTCGCGCTGGGCGTGAGCCGGACGCGCCTGTTGTCGCAGCTCTTCACGGAGAGCCTGCTCCTCGCCCTGCTCGGCGGCCTGGCCGGGCTGCTCGTTGCCGAGTGGGGCGGCGCGGTGCTACGCGCGCAGTTCCTGGCGAAGTCGTCCGAGGTGAGCGTCATGGGCGACGCGCGCACGCTGCTGTTCGGCGGCATTGCGGCGCTGTGCGCCGGCCTCCTCACCGGCCTCGCGCCCGCGCTGCTGAGTACGCACACCGATGTCGCCGGGGATCTCAAGGCCGGTGCGCGAGGGGGCACCTTCCAGCGGTCGCGGCTCCGCAGCGCCTTGCTCGTGCTGCAAGGCGCCCTCTCGGTGGTGCTGCTCGTCGGCGCCGGCCTGTTCGTGCGCAGCCTGAGCCACGTGCGCGTGATCCCGCTCGGCTACGACGTCGACCCCGTGCTCTTCGCGGAGCTGAACATGCGGGGTGTACGGCTCGACAGCGCCCGCAACGTCCAGCTGCGTCAGGAGCTGCTCGAGACCGCGCAGGCAACGCCGGGAGTCGAACGCGCATCCCGGCAGGTCACGGTGCCCTTCTGGGGTTCCTGGAACGTGACCCTGTACGTCGCCGGCATCGACTCCGTCGACCGGCTGGGCGAGTTCTATCTCAATGCGGTGACGCCGGACTACTTCGCCACGCTCGGCACGCACGTCCTCCGCGGCCGTGGCATCGCCGCCCAGGATGCGGAGCATGCGCCCCGCGTGATGGTTGTGAGCGATGCGATGGCCAAGACGCTCTGGCCGGGCCGGGATCCGATCGGGCAGTGCGTCAAGCTGGGGGCGGATACGGTCCCGTGCACCTACGTGGTGGGGGTTGCCGAGAACATCAGGTCGCAGAAGCTCGGTGACGACCCCGGCTTGTTCTACTATCTCCCGGCGGCGCAGTGGCATCCTCAAGACGGTGGTTTGTTCATCCGGACGCGCGGGAACGCGGCGCGTCAGGTCGAGGCGATCCGTCGCCGCTTGCAGCAGATCATGCCCGGTGCCTCGTACGTCACCGTCACACCGCTGCGCGACATCCTGGGCGAGCAGACGCGATCCTGGCAGCTGGGCGCGACCATGTTCGTCGCCTTCGGTACCCTTGCCCTCGCGCTGGCCGCGATCGGTCTGTACAGCGTGATCGCGTACAGTGTCGCACAACGCGTCCAGGAACTGGGCGTGCGGGCCGCGCTTGGCGCGCAGCAGCGGGACCTCGTCACGCTGATCGTCAAGGAAGGCCTGAGGGTCGGCCTAAGCGGAATCGCGATCGGGGTCTTGATCGCGCTCGCCGGGGGCCAATGGCTCGGGCCACTCTTGTTTCAGGAATCGCCTCACGATCCGCTCGTCTTTGGTTTCGTGACGCTGGTTCTGCTCGGCACGACCGTGTTGGCCAGCTTCGTGCCCTCTCGTCGGGCCGCGCGCGTCGATCCGATGGTTGCGCTGAGGGCTGAATAATGGATGCGCTGTTGCAGGATCTCCGCGTCGCGTTGCGTCGTATGCGACGGTCGCCCGTTCTCGCGGCCGCCATTGTTCTGACGATCGGCCTCGGGTTGGGCGCGGCCGCTGCGATCTTCGCGACGTCCAAGGCTGCTTTGGTTGAGCCGCTGCCGTACGCGGAGCCTCAACGTCTGGTGCATCTCTGGGAGTTGCGCGTGGGTACCGATGAGCGGAGCCCCACCTCGTATCCCACGCTCCGCGATTGGCGATCGCGCGCCAACAGTCTCAGTGGTCTCGAAGGCTACGACCCGACCAACGTCACCGTTGGACTGGGCGATGGGGCGCGAATGCTGCGCGGCGCGCAACTGACCGCGGGCTTCTTCCGGCTCCTTGGCGTCCGGATACCGGTCGGGCGCGATTTCCTTCCAGGCGAGGATGAGTCCGGAGCAGCAGTGACAATTGTGAGCGAACGGTTTGCCCACTCCGTTCCCGGCAGGAATGCGGTTGACCAAACCATCACGATCAACGGCACGCCGTACGTCATCGTGGGAGTTCTACCGCCCGAGTTTCACTTCGCGCTGCTTCAGAATGCCGACATTTTTGTGCCTCTCGTCGTCGATGGGCAACGGCTCACAAACCGGCTGCTGCGCTCTGTCAACGTGATTGGTCGACTTCAGGACCAGGTGCCACCGGCAGGGGCGCAAGCGCAGCTCGCAGCCATGATGTCCCGACTGGCAAGCGAAAATCCCAACGAGTTGGCTGGCCGTACTATCGTCGCGGTCCCGCTCCGCGACGCACTCCTCGGCAACATAAAGCCGATCCTGACCGGACTTCTCATCGCGATGTCCCTCCTTCTGGTGACCATGTGTGCGAACCTCGCTCTCCTCATGCTGACTCGATACGTCGAGCGCATGCCGGAGCTGACGGTGCGCTCCGCGCTTGGCGCCACGCGCGCGCGCGTTGTGCGCCAACTGCTCGTCGAAAGCCTTGTGCCCAGTCTCCTCGGCGCTGCCCTTGCCACTGCCATCGGTCAGATGACCACCAGCGCTGTGATCGCGGCGATTCCTGAAGGCGTCAGGATCGGCATGCCGTACCTCGCGAACACCGGACTCGATGCAGGGGTGATCGCGGTGATTGGAGGCGTGGCGACCATACTGGCGATCGGCTTCGGCCTCGGCCCCGCTCTACTCATCACCCGGGGCTGGAAAGGTGGAGGCGATGCGCGGACGACGCTCGGGCGCGGCGATCGCCGCCTCCGCCGCGGCCTCGTCGTCACACAACTGGCCTTCACGGTCGTGCTTCTCATCTCATCGGGCCTGCTCGTCGTGAGCTTCAGCAACCTGGTGCACCGCGACGTGGGATTCAGGGATCCGGAGGGATTGGTGACGGCTCGTGTGCCACTGTCCGGGCCACGCTACCAGACGCCAGTCGCGCAGCGGCAGTTCTACGAGGCATTGCTGGGTCGGATCGTGGCGCTGCCGGCCGTCCGTGGCGCCGCGCTGATCAATGAGGTACCGGGCGGTGGCGGCGGCATCACGACCTTCGATCCGGTCGAGCGTCCGCGCCCACCGTCCATGCAGCCTCGGAGTGTATTGCGGATCGTCGGCGGCGAGTACTTCGCGACGATGGGAATTCCCGTCGTCTCGGGACGCGCATTCGAGCCGCGCGACAGGGCCGACGGGCCTCCTGTCGCCGTCGTCAGCTCGAGCTTCGCGAAGCTGCTCGGAACGGGCCACGCAGTGGGCCAGAGACTGCGGCTGGCCGCAACCGGCGGGACCGTCTGGGAAGTAGTTGGCGTCGTCGGCGACGTCCAGGTCGCCGCTCTCGATGCGGATTCACCGCCGGTTATCTACTTGACGCATCTCCAGACGGCAGAGAACCGCATGAATCCGGTCCTCCGCACGGAGAGTGGGGTTGGGTCGGTCGCGAACGAACTCCGCGCGATTGTGAGGACCTTGGACGCCGGCGTGCCGGTGTACTCGGTCACGACACTCCATCAACAGCTGGGCGAGTCGAAGGCGGTGTTCAGTCGCCGCTTCCCGATGATTCTGCTCGGCGTGTTTGCTGCCGCGGCGTTGGCGCTCACGCTCGTGGCGCTCTACGCGATCTGCATGCACGAAGTGCTCACGCGGCGTCGTGAATTCGGGATTCGGCTCGCGGTGGGCGGATCCCCGGGTTCGATCAGGCGCTTGATCCTCAATGATTCCATGCTGCTGGGCGCGGCCGGGATCGCTATCGGAGGGATCGTCGCGATTGTGGTCTCGCGCTCGCTGCATGCGGTCCTGTTCGGCATTACCACGACCGACTGGCGAGTGTACGGCGGCGTAGCGGCGGCCGTTCTCATGTTCGCGTTTCTCGCCACGTTGGGGCCGGCGTTACGCGCCGGCTCGGTGGACCCCAGCATTGCAATGAGGGCCGAGTAATGGACACACTGCTCCAGGATCTCCGCTACGCCGCGCGCCAGTTGGTCCGGAACCGCGGCTTCACGATCGTCGCCGTTCTCACGCTCATGCTCGGCATCGGCGCTTGCACGGCGATGTTCAGCATCGTGGATGCGGTGCTGCTGCGTCCGCTGCCATACCCCGAAGCGGAGAAGATCGTCAGTCTTAGAGAAGTTGACGCCAAGAGTCGGCAGATCACTTTCGCTGAGCCCAATTTTTTGGACGTGCGGGCGCGCAATCACACGCTCGCGGCGGCGGCACAATACAACATGCAGTTGACGACTGTCCTTGGCGGCAGCGAACCGGTGCGCACACGTGTCGCTTATGTGTCGGGTGACTTTTTCCAGACGCTCGGTGTGCAACCTGCGATTGGGCGTAGCTTCTTGCCGGCAGAAGCTAAAGCCGGCGGCCAGCCGGTGGCGGTAGTGAGTCACGGTTATTGGCAAAGATTGCTCGGCAGCCGAAATGATTTGGCCGTGACGCCGCTCCGCCTCGGTGACAGGAGTTACACCGTCGTGGGCGTGATGCCTCAGAGTTTCAACTTTCCCCAAGACGCGGAAATCTGGCTGCCAATTGAAATATTTCCGCCATCGCAATCGCGTACGGCGCACGGACGGCGCGTCATCGCCCGCTTGCGTGATGGCGTGACACTTGCCAAAGCGCGCGCGGAGTTGAGCGCGCTTGGTAAACAACTCAAGCAGGAGCACGGCGCGACCGTAGACCTGGTTGACATAGCGACGCTGCCTTTGCAAGAAGCGCTGGTCGGCGAGGTCAGTCAGAGCTTGTGGGTGATTCTGGCGGCGGTGGGTTTGCTGCTGGTCGTGGCCTGCACCAACGTCGCCAATTTGTTGCTCGCGCAAGCGACGGCGCGGCAACGCGAGTTCGCCGTGCGCGCGGCTTTGGGCGCGACGCGCTGGCGGCTGGCGCGGCAATTCATCGCCGAAAATCTGTTGCTCGCGTTGTTGGCTGGCGGTGTCGGGGTGCTGCTTTCATTCGGGGGCGTGGCTACGCTCGTCGCTCTCAATCAAGGCAACCTGCCGCGCGCCGATGAAATCAGCGTCAATGCGCGCGCGTTGGCATTCACGTCGGCGCTCGTATCGCTGGTGGCGGTGGCGCTCGGCTTGGTGCCGCTGCTGCGTTTCGGCAAGCGCGATTCACAAGAGGGTCTGAAATCGGCCGGGCGCGGTCAATCGGCCGACACCGCGAGCCATCATTTGCGCGCGCTGCTCGTGGTGAATCAAGTCGCTTTGACGTTGGTGCTGTTGCTCGGCGCGGGGCTGCTCATCCAGAGCTTCATCAGGGTGCTGGAAGTCGATCCGGGCTTTCGCACTGAGAGCGCCGTGGCGATGGAGATTTCATTGAACGATGAGCCGCCGCAACGCCGGGCCAGCTTTTATCAACAGGTACTCGGACGCCTGGCTGCGTTGCCCGGCGTTACCGCGGTCGGCGCCGTCAACAGCTTGCCGATGGTCGGTGGTGGCGCCGACGGCCAGTTTCTGATTGACAATAATCCGGCGCTGAAAGGCTACGGCGAATTTCGCGTCGCGAGTCCCGGTTATTTCAACGCGATGGGCATACAGCTGCTGCGCGGACGCCTCTTCGATCAGAGCGACGGGCCTGGCACACCACAAGTCGCGCTCATCAGCCAAGCGCTTCAGCGCCAATATTGGCTGAACGAAGACCCGCTCGGCAAAGGCATCCAGTACGGCAATATGGATGGCGACACGCATCTTTTGCGCGTCGTGGGCGTCGTCGGCGACGTGCGCGAATTTGGGTTGGAGGCAAAAGCCGAGCCGACGGTTTACGTCCATTATTTACAAAGGCCACGGCAGGCATGGGGTTTTGCCATCGTCGCGCGCACCCAGGGAGACGTAAAGACATTGATTCCGGCAATGCGGAGCGCAGTGCAAGCGCTCAGTCGCGATGTGCCGACCAACTTCCGCACACTCGACCAAATCTTTTCCTCGTCGCTCGACAAGCGCCGCTTCAGTTTGGTGATCTTCAGCAGCTTTGCCGCCGTCGCACTGCTGCTGGCCGCGCTCGGCATTTATGGCGTGACTGCCTATGCCGTGACGCAGCGCACGCAGGAACTTGGCATCCGCCTCGCGCTCGGCGCGCAAGTCTCAGACGTGTTGCGGATAGTGATCGGGCAAGGGATGAAGGCAGTGCTGCTCGGCATCGTGATCGGGTTAGGCGGCGCTTTCGCGCTGACGCGGTTGATCGCTCATTTGCTCTTCGAGGTGAGCGCGACTGATCCGCTGACGTTCGCCGTCATCGCTTCATTGTTGACCTTTGTCGCTTTGCTGGCGTGTTACTTGCCCGCGCGCCGCGCGACGCGGGTCGATCCGATGGTCGCGTTGCGGAATGAATAGGTGTCTGGTGTCTGGTTTCCGGTGTCAGGCGCAACCGGTGATGGTCCCGTGCTTCTGTCGCTTGGATACCAGACACCTGACACCAGACACCAGACACCTATGATTGCACTCCGAGATCTCGAGAAATCGTTTCCCCAAGCCGACGGCCGGCTGTTCGTGCTCCGTCGGATCTCGCTCGACGTCGCGAAGGGCGATTTCGTGACGATCATGGGACCGTCGGGGGCGGGGAAATCCACGTTGCTCGCGGTGCTGGGAATGTTCGACGGCGATTGGACCGGCGAGTACCAGCTGCTCGACCACGCCGTGCACAAGATGAAGCACAAGGACCGCATCGCGCTGGGCAAGCAGTACGTCGGGTTCGTGTTCCAGCAGTATCACCTGATCGACGACCTCACCGTCGCGGAGAACCTCGCGATGCCGCTGTCGTACCGCGATGTAAAGCCCGAGGAGCGCGAAGCCGCCGTGGCCACCACGCTCGACCGGTTCGGCATGGTCGCCAAGAAGAACCTGTATCCGCGCCAGCTGTCGGGTGGGCAACAGCAGCTCGTCGGCGTGGCGCGTGCCGTGATTCACAAGCCGGCGCTGCTGCTCGCGGATGAGCCGACAGGCAATCTGCATTCCGATCAAGGCCGCGAGATCATGGAGATATTCCGCGAGCTCAACGCGGCAGGCACGACGATCGTGCAGGTCACGCATTCTGAGGACAACGCGAAATACGGGAAGCGCGTGATACAGCTCAGAGACGGTTGGATCGTAGACTAACCATGGACACGATCTTCCAGGACATTCGCTACGCGCTGCGGACGTTGCGCCGTAGCCCCGGATTCACCACGGTCGCGATTCTGACCCTCGCACTGGGGATCGGCGCCAACACCGCGGTGTTCACGGTCGTCAATGCGGTGTTGCT
>WNGJ01008427.1_pt1 | contig 10977 bp, 7 predicted proteins | sample 5400611 | NCBI WGS metagenome assembly WNGJ01 (sample SAMN13153375, study PRJNA577476) | soil metagenome | isolation source: 40 cm soil or saprolite under Garry oak tree replicate 1 | place: USA:California | collected 2016-06-15 | reverse complement strand
GCGAGCGTCGGCCATTCCACCATCATGCCGCCACCGGTTGCAGCCGCAATGGCGAGCGAAACGCCGAGCGCGACGAGGCGCAGGACAGGCTCAACTGGCAGCTTCAGCGGCTGTCCGCCGATGAAAATCGTCTGGCCGCTTGGCAAATCGGGGAGATGAGCCCGCTTCAGCGCCAGGAACGATCCGTACAGAATGAGAAATGTGGCCGCTGCAAAAGCCGTGAAGATTCCCCACTGAAGAGTCAGGGTTTTCCAGAACACGTCCCTGTAGCCGAGCGACTCGAACCAGAGCACGTCCATGTAATAGGACAACGCGGTCCGAGCGCCAAAGAAGATGCCGGCAAGGACGGCGAGAATGAGAAGGAAGCGGCGCCGCCGCGGCGGATGCATCCGCGGCCAGTCAATGGACTCCGGCATTGCTCCATCCTGTTTTTACAAGTATTTCTGTCATCAGAGCTGCAAGCGATCGTATTGTACAGTGCTTGAAGAAGATGACTACGTTGGGGTCCTGAGCGTTGGCCCAGTCGGACAGCGCCCAGATTGCGGAAGAGTTGCGGCTCGAATCGAAGTGGTGAGTACGGCAACATCTATAGCACCGGTCGAATCGGACACCCTTCCGGCAAGTGCTTAACGAAGATTCTTAGTAGTGCTCTCTTTTGTTGTGGGCGTTGTGCTGCTCACCGCTATACGCCTTCCATGCCTGGTCGATCACATAGGCGTGGATCGCTTCGGCCTCCTGCGCCGTCATCTTCATGTGCGGGAAAGCAAACTTCGGCGGATCCGCAAAACCCGGCATGCCTTTGTCCCAGTGCGTGCCTGCAAGCACAATGGCCTGCCATTGGCTGTGCACCTCGGGTGGCGCATAGCGAAGGTCCGGAACCGCGCCGTCGAGCACCCAGGCACCGCTTCCGTCGGTACCTGGGGAATGGCAACCATCGCACACCCAGGTCACGTAAAGCTTCTCTCCTCGGCGGATGACCTCCTGGCTCGCGGTTTGTTGCGGAGGCTTAGGCACAGGCGGCACGATGTCGGGCGGCACAGGGAATGAGGTGGTGGCTCCAAGTTTAAAGGCCAGAAGCCGTGTCGGCCCCCGTTTCGACTGCGGAGTCGCCATCGTCCAAGCGGGAGCAAACAGTCTTGAGCCAGAGCCCCATCCAACGGGTGTCAGCACGTACTGTTCTCCTTTGACGGTGTAAGTTACAGGAATCGACTCGATCGCAGAACCGGTCTGGATAGACCAAAACTTCTTGCCGCTATCGGCAGCATAGGCCGCAAACTCGCCCGTGCCCTGACCCTGAAAAACCAGATTGCCTGCGGTGGAGAGAACACCGCCGTTAGTCGGGATTGGTTCTTCCGCAGACCATCGGGTGGACTGGCTTACCGGGTCCCATGCGATCAGCCGTCCCACAGTTGCCTTCATCCATTCTCCGCTTTCAACTGCAGCATGCGATTTGGAGCGCTGATCGGTGCTGGGAACATACACCAGCCCGGTCCCAGGGTCATAGCTCATGGGCCACCAGTTGTGAACCGTCCATTGCTTTCCGCCGCCCTGAGACAGAGGAACTTCCACGGGTCGGCCGGTCTTGAGGTTGTAGGAAGAGGCCCAGGCGACTTTGACCAGAGGCTTTGCCGAGAGCAGCTTGCCCGTTTTTGCATCCAGCGCGTAGAAGAAGCCATTCTTCGGGACGGTCATGGCGACATGCCGCTTTTCGCCGTCAATCACAAGATCGGAGATGAGGATGTGATTGTTTTCCGTTTGTAGCCCCGGAGCGCTGGTCTGAAAATGCCACGCGTACTCGCCGGTCGCGGCGTTCACCGCGATGATGCAACCTGCGAATAGCTTGTCCCCGCTCACCTTGATGGAAGACAACTCGCCGTAATCTACGCCTGCGCCCGCTGTACCGAAAATCACAAGGTCGGTCGTTGGGTCATAGGTAATTGCATTCCAGACATCCCCGCCACCGATCTTCCATGAATCCTTGCCCGACCAAGTCTTCGCAGCCATCTCGAGTGCTTTGGTCTCAAAGCCCTTGCCAGGATCGCCAGGCACGGTCCAGAACCGCCATACTTCTTTGCCCGTCTCCGCATCGAAAGCCACCAGAGATCCCCGCACTCCGTCGTCGGAACCGTTATAACCGATGAACACTTTCCCTTTGGCGACGTGGGGCGCTCCGGTAATTCCCGTCTGCGTCGCATCGCAGACCGGAGATTCCCAAATCTCTTTTGCCGCAGCTGCGTCAATCGCCACCAAACGGCAGTCTCCTGTGCCGACGAACACTTTGCCATTCCAAACGGCAACACCGCCGTTCGTGCGCGCCGAATAAGAGCCATTAATGGCCAGATTGAGCCGCACTTTGGGATCGAACTTCCAAAGCATCTTCCCGGAGTACGCATCGACGGCGTAAACCTTCGACAGCGGAGCGCTAACGTAGATGACGCCGTCGACCACAATCGGTTCCGCCACTATGCCAACCGTGCTATCAACATCCAGGAACCAAGCCAAACCCAGCTTAGTGATGTTCTGATCCGTGATCTCCCTCAAAGGGCTGAAGTGCTGCGCCTCGAAAGTCCGTCCATTCACCAGCCAGTCATTTCCTGCGGCAGCTTCGGAAAGCACTCTGGCCTCATTCACATCCCCTGCCTTGCCGGGGCTATCGGCCGAACTCTCAAGAGCAATGGTGGTTGCGATTAGAAGAAGTGGCGCCAACCAGACTCGAGTTCGCCCTTTCATATGAAAGTCGCCTCTCCCGAGAAGGTGCAAATTGTACGGCATCCCGATCAGCTTTCCAGAGAAATAAAACGGACAGAAGGGTCAGAAATGCACTTTTGCAACCGTCGACAAGTGCTTCTACCAAAATCCAAGTCACCATGTCCAGTCTACCAACGGCAGCTTGCACACCTGCTCTGGTTGCTATTTATTGCGACGATGACTGCATGTCTTCTGTGGCAGCGGCTGGGACTGTTTTCAGCCAATAGACAACGGCTCATCCGGCGTGAGTTGGAAAATTTTAGCGTCACCGACCAGCAGATTCTCCTGTTGTCCTTTTGTTTCGTCGCGCCTGATGCATCGCAGGACTATAATGCGCGGAACAAGATGGCACGTTCATTACTTCGGAGATTACTCGGTCAACGCCAGCCCAGCCAGGGTCAGGGGCAACAGGTCTCTCCTACGACAAGCACGACGAAGGATCAAAGGCACCTGACGTCTCTTGGACTCGCCTCGGAGCGGCCGGGAGTTGAACCGATACCTAAGCGTGTCTCGTTGTTTGCATTCGTGGATCCGAAAGACCCTTTTACGCCTGGCGAAATCGCAGGTGAGCATTTTATTGGCCCTGTTCTGTCTATCATGAGTGCCAGGCAGATCGACTCGCTTTTTCTCTTTCATACTCCGCACACGCACGAGAATGCACGCGCAACAGAGAAGGAATTGTCTGCAAGGTTTCCCGCATGTCGAGTTGAATTGTATGAACTGCCTGTTTCCGACCCTAAGGATTACTCATCGTTGATGGCGCAACTCGCCAGGCAGGTGCGGCTCTTAATGGCGCAATTTGCCGCTGACATCAACTATGTCTGCGTCTCAAGCGGAACAGCCGAGATGCGCGCTGCTTGGTTCTTGCTCACTGCCATCGGGGTCCTGCCTGCGAAACTGCTCCAAGTCGGGACGCCAGCAAAGCCACTCTTCGGAGAGGCCAACGTCAGAGAAGTCGTAGACACGAAGGACTGGCAAGCTATCCGCGATCTTCTCATGCCGGCGATGTATATCTCGCCTCGCATACTCAGAGAAGCACCGCGGGATGCCCCTCCTTCGGACGATGCTCCGATATTTGGTCGTGGCCACCGCCAGGCGAAAACAACTAGCGCTCCTTCTCCATCGATTCCTCCCGCAGCCCCAAGGAGACTTCGGCTCGGTGACGTTTCGAAACAGCCTGGGGTAGATGGCGCTTCGCCTAGCACGGACACAGAGTCTGAGCCTTTTGCGGTTCCAGGCCTGGAATCGGCATTACGGGAACTTGGGATTTACGTGGGATCTGCGGTTCTTCGACATGCTGCGGAGCGGGCTGGCATTGCCGCAGACAGTCACCTACCGATTTTGCTGCTTGGGGAAACCGGTACCGGAAAAGAGCGATTCGCACATCTTATTCATAGGTTAAGTCCGCGATTTCCCAATAACTTTGTCGCAATCAATTGTGCTGCGATTCCAAAGGACTTGGCGGAGAGTTATCTGTTCGGTCACGTCAAAGGCTCCTTTACGGGCGCTACTGGCGACAAAAAGGGAATGTTCGAAAGCGCCGACCAAAGCACGCTTTTCTTGGACGAAATCGGCGAGTTGACGCTTGAAGTTCAAGCTAAGCTGCTACGCGTTGTACAAGATGGTGAAGTTCAATGCCTTGGGACCACAGCGTCCCGACGAATTGACGTGCGTATTATTGCGGCAACCAACCGCGACCTCCGCAAAGAGGTCTCGATGGGACGATTTCGAGAGGATTTGTATTTCCGGCTCGAAGTTGCGCAGATCAAGCTTCCGGCTCTCAGGGACCGTCGTAGTGAAATTGCTGAATTGGCGCTTGTCTTGCTCAGGCAGATCAATCAGCGGAGGCTCGCGTCTCGGTACCTCTCAAAGGATGCTCTTCTCCGCCTGCAACACTATGACTGGCCTGGAAATGTTCGCGAGCTATCGAACGTTCTGGAGAGGTCCGTGCTTTGGGCGCGTAGTGAAGTTCTGGCACCGGACGACTTGCTTATTACGGACGATCCTCCAACAAAAGATCCTTTCGCGACATTGCCCGAACCATTTGAAGGGTTTTCCATCGAAAGGTATGTGTCCCAGATCCGCAAGCAACTTTTCATGCGCGCGCTCGGCAAGTGTAATGGCAATCAGGCAGACGCGGCCGCCCTGCTTGGGATCTCCAAGCAAGCTGTCAATAAGTTCATAGCCGGACGAGTCGACAATCGTAGTTGACCAAGCGTAAACCCTTCTTGTCGCGATTTCAATTCCAGTAGTCATAAGCCCTTGATTTTCTTGGTTGGCAATTTGGTCTGCAACTTGCCTCTGTGTGTCATGAAGCATCCGTTAAGAGGCGTGGAAGAAATGTGGACCCTTCGCGATGAATTCTCTAACGTTGAGATCGGGTCATCTTCTCACTTCCGGAATCTCACGCTCTTTCCATTGATTCGCCACAATGGCGCGATCCGAGAGCCCGACTACCTGCTTTTAGAAGATGCAATCTCCCAAGGCAAAGTTCGGGTGACTGAGCTTCATGCAGGTGGGTCGGTCCCCGAGTTGCGTCTCGAAAACGCAGCCAATCTGCCGGTTCTTGTCGTAGACGGAGAAGAATTGGTGGGCGCGAAGCAGAACCGCGTCCTGAACCTGACCGTTCTTGCGCCTGCGAAACAGACAATAGTCATCCCGGTCTCATGCGTAGAGGCTGGGCGCTGGAGTATGGCGACGCCGCAGTTCCGAACGGCAGATCATGTCATGTATTCAGCAGCCCGCGCTGAACGTGTTTCCCAGGTTACGGAATCCATGCGTTCGAGTGGTGCACGCGTATCGGACCAAGGGGCGGTGTGGAGAGACATTGCCGCGAAGGCGGTTCGTCTGAATTCTGTTTCGCCCACCGGTGCTATGTCAGCCATCTATGAGCGGCACTCCAACTCCGTGGAAGAACTCGGCCGCGCATTCAGCTGGCAGCAAGGACAGTATGGAGCGGCCTTTGCGATTGGCGACCAGTTAGTAGGTTTGGACATTTTCGATCACCCGCAAGTGATGAACAGGTTTTTCCCAAAACTGATGCGGAGCTATGCACTAGACGCGCTGGATGCAGCGTCGAGCAATAAAGTACCGATCGCTAAGGAACTTGAGACTCTTTTCACCCAGATCGGAGCTGCCCAGATGTTTTCGGATCCAGCCGTGGGTCTCGGGAAGGACATTCGGTTCGACGGGCCAGAGATTGCGGGCGCGGCTCTTTGGGCCCTGGAGCGGTATGTGCACATCTGTGGCTTTGTGAAGAAACGCAAATCTTCTGGTTTCTGGACCCGCTTAAGTCGACCGAGCGACCGTGGCCGGTTCTGAGTTGTGACATCAAAGAATACGACACGAGGAAAGTCTGTTTGCCTTCTTCGTTTGACTGTTCGACAGCGTGGCATCAGTTAAGCCACGGCTCAATTTCCAAGGGCTGAAACCGCAAGGAAGAGATTTGATTTTGTTAGGAGCCTTAGGTGGATGGTGGTGCGAGAAGAACTGTGCGCTCGTAAAGAGCCCATGTCACAAAAGGTGCTGCTGTACCCACAGATTACTGAAAGCGCAAATCAGTGGACCAAGCGTCCCGACTGAAAAACGTAAAGGAGAACTCTGTGAGATTCAAAATTCTAGCCCTTGCGACAGTCTGCACAGTGCTGAGCACGATGGCACTGACTCAGGCGATCAATTCGTCTACTAACGCGCGGGTCTTGGGGACAGGGAGTGTCATTTCGTTTGATTTCCCGGGCGCCGTTAATACGCAGGCCACCGGCATTACTCCGTCGGGAGACATCGTGGGTAGGTATACCAGCCAGGATGGGGTCCAGCACGGATTCCTGCGAAGCGGGGGCAAGTTCCGTTCCATTGATTTTCCCGGCTCCTCTTCAACTGACGTAACCTGGATCAATCCGCGCGGTCAGATCGTCGGAGACTATATCGGTAGCGATGGCAAGCAGCATGGGTTGCTGCTGAGTGCTGGAAAATTCACCACCATTGATTACCCAAATGCTCAGTTCACAGCTGCTTTTGGGATCGGTGCTACGGGTGAGGTCGTGGGAATCCAGAGTGACAGTGCAGGGATCTTGCACGGCTTCCTCCTGAGAGCGGGAAGCTTTAGTTCGATTGATTTTCCCGGTGCCACAGGCACGCTTCCTACCATGATCTCCGCCGGACGTATCGTCGGCGGGTACTTCAGCAGCACCGGAACTCACGGCTTTTCGCTCACTCAGGGTGCTTTTCAGACCATTGATTGCCCAGGCGCTACCTTCACCTTTCTCAGTGGCATTGACCCACAAGGTCGCATGGTCGGCGGCTATGGCACTGCCGACGGCAATGGTCACGGCGCCCTCGTGATCGGCGGGAATTGCATTCCGGTTGATTTTCCGGGCGGCACGAACACCTATGCAAATGGCATCAACCCTCAGGGGGACATCGTCGGACGATATACAGGATCCGATGGGATCGTGCATGGCTTCCTGTTGCGTGGCTTCGTGAAAACTGCGAATGTCATTTACTCGGCGGCCCACGACTTTTCGACAAGATTGAATCCTAATGCGGCGTGGTCCTACGGTTTCACCACGAGCGTGGGTGGGCCTTTCACACTGGACACAATTTCTGGATCAACATTTTTTTCTGGAGAGGTAGGCTGGTTCGGCCCGATTTCGGGAGCAACTGCTCCAGGTTATCCGCTGGTTGTAGCGGAGCCAAACGTCATCCCAGATGTTCTGGACATGGGACCTGGACCTAGCTCCTATGCGGTTGTGCGCTGGACCGCGCCCAGCCGAGGACGATGGGATGTTGTTGGTCAATTTTTCGGGACAGGGCTGACCACGGGAGATGTTCATGTTCTCCGTAACGGCACGCCGGTTTTCGATAGTCCGCTGAATGGATCACAGGTAGCGCCATTCTCATTGGCCATAGACGTGGCACCGGGAGACATCATTGATTTCGCGGCGGGTCCGGGCCCGGGTGGCAACAACGACTTTGATCCTACTGGCTTCAACGTCACAATCACGCCGGAATTGTGACAACGTTCGAATTTGATGGTGAAAAAGAGGCGCCCACGCCGGAGCACCCTTGGGGGAGGACGTTCTGGCGGGCGCCTCTTGCACTCTTGAAAGCGAAAACAAACACATGAAAAAGTCATTTTCTGTTGTTCTGATATTGCTCGTTGTGATCAATCTCAGCGTCGCTGAAGAAACAGCGTTCAATGGCGTGAGGTTGGCCGATGCCAAATGGAAACAAGACGACGCCCGCCTCACCTTCAGCGATAACAACAAAAACATGGTGGTGCGAGTCGCAGATCGCGACTTCGTGACCGTTCCGTATGACCAACTCGAGCTATGAATACACCAAGAAACACCGCATGGTGATCACGGAATCGGCTACATCCGCTACGACTCATTCGAAGGACCCGGTGTTCGGACGGGGGCCATGGCTGAGGATTTTGTTGCTTTCCAGTGTGAGATCATCGAAAGTCTCGAATGGCCACTCATCATCTGGCAGAAAGCCCCACCGTATCCAATTCTCAACGCGGTGATAGGCCACACGCCGGTGGCGGCATCGCCCGGAAACGTTCCTTCGAGCGGACGAGCCCGCACAAATCCATACAGGGCACTGATCCGGAATTCTGTTCCATCATCCGGCATGCGTCGATAATTTTACAGGACCGGACTAGGGCGTGCTCGCCTGAGCTAATTTGCGCGAAGCGGAGCAGCTAGCGTACTGCCAAGGGGGGTGCAACTTTGGAGCGCTCTATCTCCTTATCCCGTCCAAACGCGTGGGCCCTGACATCTGTGGGGCTGAGCCACGGCGCCTAAAGGCGGAATTGAGAATGCCGGCGAGTACGCCACCGCTGAAGCGATGCCCTGATACTAACAACGAGTCTTTTCAAAGCTCCTCCTCACTGCTTCAGCCCCACTTGCTTCAGTAGCGCATCAAAACGCGGGTCGCCGCGCAAAGGGTCCACCAGGGGCTCCACTCCCAGATAGAGCATCTGCTCGGAACGGTCCTGATAGCTCTTGTTCAAATACGCAAATGCCTGGTTCTGGTCACCCAAAGCGATGGACACGATTGCAAAGTATGAGGGGGGAACATACCGGCTCCGGGCGATAGTGTTCAGGACATTCGACTCCTTCTGCGCATCAGGGATGCGGCCAGCCTTTGCATAGGCGTGGGCCAGCAACGCGTGCACCATGGGAAGGGTTGCGGCCATACTGCGCGCCTGCTCGAGTTCGGAAACTGCTTCCGCCAGCATGCCCTTCTGTTCGTAGGCCAGCCCGAGTTGAATTCTGGCCGGCAGGTAGGTGGGATCGATCTGCAGTCCGACCTTGCATTGTGCGATGGCCTGATCGTATTGCCGGGAGAGATAATATTGGCGCGCAAGACCATTGTTGAGGAATGGAGAGTAAGGATCGAGTTCCTGCGCGCGTTTGGCCTCCCTCAGGCTTTCTTCGGCCCGGCCCAACTGCATCAGGTAATGGGCGTACCAATGATGCGCGTTGGCGTAATTTGGGTTCAGTTCGATGGCGCGCTGGAACTCGCGTTCCGCACCGCTCCAGTCCCAATCGTAGTTAGCGAGCACGTGTCCCATTGAGGCATGGGCCTCGGCCGAGGATTGATCGAGCTCTAGAGCCTTGGCGGCGGCCACTTTTGACTTGGTCATTGCCTCCCTTGGCGGCATGATCTCCGGGCCGCCTATTAGAGTGAGGAAGGCGAAATAATCAGAGAGGCCGGAATAGGCGAGCGCATAATTCGGATCCTTTTGTATTGCCTGCTGAAAGTACTCGCCAGCTTTGGCCAGTCCATCGGCAGTGCGCTTGTTCCAGTTAATCCGTCCCAAAAGATAGGCCTGATAAGCTTCCGGAACGACCGGATGTGCCCCCTCTTCGAGCCGCTGACGCTGCTGGGGCGTCAGTTGCAAGTCAATCTGTTTGGCGATGTCGCGCGCGACTTCACTCTGCAACAGCAAAACGTTACTCAGTTCCCGGTCGTAAGTCTCTGCCCAGAGGTGCTGGTCGGTGGTCGCATCCACCAACTGGGCCGTGATGCGAACGTGGCTTCCGGCAAACTCGAGGGCGCCCTCCACCACTGCATCAACGTTCAGCTCTCGCGCGATTTGCGGCAGCGGTTTGTGCGTGCCCTTGTATTGCATCACCGAAGTGTGGGAAATCACTTTCAGGTCACCGAGCTTGGAAAGTTGGGTGGTCAGATCTTCTGTCATTCCCTCCGCGATGAAGTCCTGCGCCGGATCGGATGTCAGATTCGCAAGCGGGAGGACCGCCAGGGACCGGAAAGATCGGACTGGAGTGCCGAAGAGTCGATTCCGCAGGCCGCCGACATTGAAAGTAACCAGGAGCGCCGCAATCGTGCCAGTAATCACGAAACCAACCAGCGTACCCGCCCGCCACTTGCCTGCAACGGGCGAATCTTTTTCCTGATCCCTCTTTGTCACGACAGGAACCGGCGAGATTTCGGCAGCAGATACTGCAGGCGCACTTTGAATCTGGCCGATGAAACGGTAACCGCGGCGGGAAAGAGTCTCGACAAAGCGGGGGTTATCCGCCGAGTCGCTTAGCGCCTCACGCAATCGATTCACGGCACTGTGCAGGCCATGATCGAAATCAACAAACGTGTCTTGGGGCCAGATTTTCTTCTGCAACTCCTCCCGGGTCACTATCTGCCCAGGATTTTCCAGCAGCGCCTCCAGAATAAGGAAGGGTTGTTCCTGCAGATGGATTTTGGTGCCGCGTTTGCGCAACTCTCCGGCACGAAGGTCGAGCTCGAATAGATCGAACCGGATGAGTTGAGATGCTGAGGACGGCAGCATGGGAGCTCTTTCAGACCCACCAGGGCGTGGCCTAGTTTTGCGTTGCAGCAGTGTAGCACCATGTGCCGTTTACCGCGTGAGGTTTTCTGTAAGTATCATGATTTCAAGCATTCGGCTCGTGAGCAACAAAGGAAAGAGGCGTGACTGCCATTGTATTGACCTGGTCGTGCGCAAAGCGCAACGTTGCCGAGTTTAAAGCGGCTAGAAGGTGGAATGAACGGCAATTGGGGGATGCAGGCGCCGCTTTTCGGGAGCCGCAATGGAAGGGGAATCGGCCGTTGTGACCGTGACGAACGAAGCGGAGGTGACGCTCGCAGAGCGGATTCGTGCCGGCGACCGTTCGGCTGAAGATGAGCTGGTCAATACCTATCGACGCGGGGTCTTTGTCATTGCCGTCGCCCGGACCCGGGATC
>WNGJ01036847.1_pt1 | contig 10980 bp, 12 predicted proteins | sample 5400611 | NCBI WGS metagenome assembly WNGJ01 (sample SAMN13153375, study PRJNA577476) | soil metagenome | isolation source: 40 cm soil or saprolite under Garry oak tree replicate 1 | place: USA:California | collected 2016-06-15 | reverse complement strand
CGCCGATTCCGTCGGTGTAGGCGACCGTCGGCGCGAGCGCAATCCAGTCGATCGGCGCGCCGCTGCGCCGTGATTGCTCCGGCAGATAGCTGTAGAGGGTAAGAGCAAGCGGGATTTCGCCCGCGACGACCAGGTTGTTGAGCAGCGCGTTTCCGTTGCGCACGGTCAGCCCGTTCGTCGCAACCAGATCGCGGAAGAATTTCAAGCCGCTTTCCTCGCCCATTTCCCGGACCAGCGTGAAGAACCATTCCTGTTCTTTCGCTTCGACCGCAATCCGCCCCTTCCAGCGCGGGTCGAGGAGGTCCTTGAAAGTTTTCGGCAGCTCCTCGGGCGTAACCCGGTTGGTGTTATAGGCCTGCACGAAAATATACACGCGCGGCCCGGCCCACTCGCGGTGAAGCGCGACAGCCTCGGGAATCAATTGCTCCTGGTGCGGCGAGCGGACTTCCTGGAGCAGGCGTTCGCGGTGCAGGAGCTCCATTTCCGGTGAAGGGTTGTGCACGACGTCCACTTCGAAGCGGCCGGCGCGCGCCTCGGTCACCGCGCGCCGCAGCACGTTGCTTTTGCCCGAGCGCCACACGTTGACCTTGATGCCGTAACGGCGCTCGAACTCCGAGACGAGGCGGATCAGGTCCTTCTCCGCGAGTGACGCGTACAGCGATAGCGAGCCCTCGCGCTTGGCGCCGGCGACTAAGCGCGCAGTGCGGTCTGCGCCCTCGTAGAGCGCCGGAGAAGCGGGATCCTGCGGCTGCCCCGAGGAAAGATCCGCGGCCAGGCACGCCAGAGCGCCGAGCACCGCGTGCCACAACCGGCACCGCCGACCTCCGGGCTTTGAGGAGCTCGCTCTTATGCCGGCTCCTTGACGCGGCGCTTCAGGTACCGCTCCACCAGCTCGGGCGTAAGCACGACCTTGGGATCGTACTCCGGAGCGTCCTCGAGCTGCTCCAAGTCGTTCAGCCCGCAGTATTTGTAGATCCGGTTGATCGCCGAGATCAGCCGCACCGGCTTCTCCGCGCTCGCGTTGAAATGCTGATGAATGGTGTTCGGCGGTATGTAGATCACGTCCCCCGCCTCCCACTCCCAGCGCTTCACCTCGGACTGCGGCTTCCAGTGGTAGGTGTCGGTGATCTCCACCTCGCAGTCCTGGTGCAGGTCGTAGCCGCGGCCTTCCACGACGTAAAGACATTCCTCGGCCAGGTGCCGGTGCTTGCCCGAGCGGCTGCCCGGCGGAATGATCTGCATGTAGGCGTCCACCGTCTCCATGCGCGTGTTCATCTGCTCGTTCAAGAGGTGCTTGAGCAGGCCCTGCCGGGACATCTCCCAGGGCATGTCCTCGGGATGCAGGATTTTCCTGCGCTTTGAGTTTCTCGCCGGCGCCTGCATCGCGTTCTCCAGCAAGCTCTGATACAGCTTCTGGTGCGCGCTGCCGCGCATCCACGCTTTCGATTCACCCCAGGCCATATTTCCGCTCCTTCGTTACTTCATTTCGCGTGATTGCGGTCTTGCTCCGACTCTCGCGCCTGAAAATCCCGGCCGCCCGGTGCAGGTTCCGTGGGGCGCGGTTCGACCAGATGCTGGAACAGCATGTTCATGAACATGTACATCGGCTTGGTCTTGAGAACCAGGGCCCGCGCCGGCTTCACCGGATCGGCGTTGAAATGCTGATGCACGCAGTTGTTGTGCACGACGGCGACGTCCCCGGCCGACCAGTCGTAGCGCACGCCGTCGTGGATCTCGTAGCCCTTGCCGTCCAGGATGTAGAACGCCGCCTCGTTCACGTGGCCGTGCTTCTGAGACTTACCCCCCGGACCGTATTCCTCGAGGTGGATATGCAGGGTCTGGGTAAGCCCGTCGTGGGGCTCGACGTAATGGCGGCTGTAGGCCTGCGGTCCGTCCACGAATTTGATCTCCGAGCCCTTGCGCACCCGCGGCATCGCGCGCAGCCGCGCCAGCTCGTCCTTGAGTTTGTAGTGGCCGGTGATGCTCCTCACGAAAACCCGGTCCTTCTTGCTGCTGTAGTGCGATTCGATGCCCATTTGCCTCTCCGTTTGTGCCGACATTATACCCTTCGACTTCAACGGCCCGCGGCCGCCGTTCGCCTGCGCTCGCGTTCAGTCTGGCGGAACTTGGTGGTGGCCGCGATGCTCGTGGCTGTGGCGGTGAGCCGCCCGCCCGTGGGGGGCGCGCGGATCCTCGCTGAACACCAGGGACTTCACCGTGACGGGAACGGTTTGCGAGGGCATGCGGATGCGCCCCAGGTCGATGTAGTCGAAGTCCCACAAGACGACGCCGTCGATGACGAGGATTTCGCTTGCGACGCCCATTTCGTCCCGGAGGATGGCGCCGAGACCCTCCCAGCGCAACGCGAGCGCCGCTTCGCTCTCGCCTTCGACGAGATCGAAGGCCTTGAAGTGTCCGCGGATCGCCCCGGCGAGCGGGTCGGGCTCGATGATGTCCTTGCAGACATACGGTGGTTGCAATACCTGCAGGTTTCTCCGGGGCAGCAGCTCTCCCGGATTCGAGATATAGATCGTGTTGCCGCTCAACTGCACGCTGTACTCGGAAGCTCCCAGGGCGGTCGCGCGGATGCATTCGCCGGGAGGCAGCAGCGGCCAGGGCAAGGCGCCCGCGTCGACTTTTCGCCGCAGGGCGAGGCCGAGCAGGCGCCCCATGTCGCCGAAATCTCGCGTCTCCCGCTGATAGATGTATTCGGCCACCCCGCCGGAAAACATCACCCCGTCGATGCCGCCCGGATCGGGAAGCGGTTCGGTCAGGTAAAGCTCCTCGACGTCGGCCGGCATCGGGCGAACCGAAACCGAAGCGAGAACGGCCTCGGCCATCCATTCGGCGACGCGCTCCATGGCGGCGGCTTTCGCGACATCGCCGCGGTTCCAGTGGAATCCCGCCTTGGCGGCGAGATGCCGGCCGGCCGGATCAAGGCGCACGATGCGCCGGTTCTCATCGACGACCTGCAGGCGGCCTCCCACGTGAACGGCGGCAGTAGCTGTCACTTTTCCCCTCTCGACCAAGGCGAGCTTGGTGGTGCCGCCGCCGATATCGATGTTGAGAATGCGCTTGCCGGAGTCATGGGACACCCGGGCCGCCCCGGAGCCGAAGGCCGCCAGCATCGATTCCATATGATGGCCGGCTGACGCGCACACGAATTCCCCGCGCTGTTCCGCGAGAAGGCCGGCGATGCCTTCAGCGTTTTCGCGCCGCAGAGCTTCGCCGGTCAGGATCACCACGCCGGTGTCGATATCGTCCGGATGGAGCTTCGCCTCCGCAAAAGCCCTGTCGATGATGGCACCCAGCTCCGCGTCGTCGATAAGCTCCTCGCTCCGATAAGGGGTGAGCGAGACCGGCGACTGGAACAGCGTCTCCCGGGAAACAACGAAGTAGCGGCTCGAAAGCTCCTCGCCCATGCGGCGCAGATTCAATCGGGAGAAGATGACCTGCGTTCCCGAGGAGCCGATGTCGATGCCGACGCTGAGCAGCGAAACGTGGTCCTGGATCCACAAGGGATTGTCCTCGAGGCGGCCGTCCGCTTCGAAGTGATCGTGGTCGTGGTCGAAGGCTTCCTCGCCCTCGTGGCTGTGACCGTGATCCCTGCCGTAGAGATGGTCCTCCAGCCTGTGGGTCCGTTTCGGGTTTGGATCCTTGTTGTCCATTCAAAGGGAAAGGGGCTGCTTTGCGCAACCCCAGGGTAATTGGCGCGCCCGGCAGGATTTGAACCCACGACCCCTTGGTTCGTAGCCAAGTACTCTATCCAACTGAGCTACGGGCGCGAAACGAGGCGGTGATTATAGCAAAGGCGGTGACGAGGTTATTGGCGGAGAGACAGGGATTCGAACCCTGGATACGGGGTTAATCCGTATAACGCCTTAGCAGGGCGCCCCCTTCGACCGCTCGGGCATCTCTCCGGTCGTGCAGCGCACTATATCACACGTGTCCGAGCTTCCTTCCCGTGTCAGCCCGGTTGATCGAGCCCGAACGCCTTGTGCAGCGCCCGCACGGCGAGCTCCATGTATTTTTCGTCGATCACGACCGAGATCTTGATTTCGGAAGTGGAAATCATCTGGATGTTGATGCCTTCCTCGGCGAGGGTGCGAAACATCCTGCTCGCGATGCCCGCATGGGTTCGCATGCCGACGCCGACCATGGATACCTTGCAGATCCTGTCGTCGCCTCGGATATCGGCGGCCCTGATGTGGTCCTTGACCTGGTTGTTGAGAACGTCGAGCGCCTTCTGATACTCGTTGCGATGCACCGTGAACGACAAGTCGGTGGTGCCGTTGACGCTCGCATTCTGGATGATCATGTCGACGTCGATGTTGGTTTCCCCGATCGGACCGAGAATCGCGTAGGCGATCCCCGGGCGGTCGGGAACTCCCATCACGGTGATCTTCGCCTCGTCGCGATTGAAAGCGATTCCTGAAATGACCGCCTGTTCCATCTTCGCGTCGTCCTCGAATGTGATCAGCGTGCCCTCTCCTCCGTCCTCGAAGCTCGAGAGCACGCGCAAGGGCACCTTGTATTTTCCGGCAAACTCGACCGAGCGTATCTGCAGCACCTTGGAGCCGAGACTCGCCATCTCGAGCATTTCCTCGAAAGTGACGGACTTCAAGCGCCGGGCTTGCGGCACGATTCGCGGGTCGGTCGTGTATACACCGTCCACATCGGTGTAAATCTGGCACTCGTCGGCCTTCAAGGCGGCGGCGAGCGCGACCGCGGTGGTGTCCGACCCGCCGCGGCCGAGCGTCGTGACGTTGCCTTCGGCGTCGACGCCCTGGAAGCCGGCGATCACGAGCAGTCTTCCCTAGGCGAGATCCGCGCGCATGCGCTCCTCGTCGATTTTCCGGATCCGCGCCTTGGTGTGCGAGCTGTCGGTGAGAATGCGCACCTGTCCCCCGGTGTAGCTGCGCGCCTTGACGCCGCGCTCGAGCAGCGCCATGCACAATAGGCCTATGGTCACCTGCTCGCCGGTCGACACCACGACGTCGAACTCGCGCGGGTCGGGATCCGGCTGGACCTCCTTGGCGAGCGAGATGAGCCTGTCGGTTTCTCCACTCATTGCCGAAACCACGACAACGAGCTGATGTCCTGCGGCCTTGAACTCGGCGATGCGCCCCGCGACGCTCCTGATCCGCTCGGTGGTGCCGACCGAAGTCCCGCCGTATTTTTGAACGATCAGCGCCATTCCGCTCTCTGAAAAAGTCCTTGAATTTTATCGCAAAATAGTACCGCCGGTAAGGATCGGCTCAACCCGCCCCCGGCGCGCTCCCCGGGCCGGAGGAGGCAATCTATCACTTGGCACGCTCCATGCTGCTGGCATAGCGACGGCCACGATTCAGCAGAGGGAAAGCGCATGAAATTACTTGATCTCGTCAACCCGCGGGAAATCCGCAGGCGCCTAGGGCTGAACCAGGAGGAATTCTGGACCAGGATCGGGGTAACCCAAAGCGGCGGCTCGCGCTACGAGTGCGGCCGCAGCATGCCCAAACCCGTCCGCGAGTTGCTGCGGCTGGTTCACGTGGAGCAGATCGACTTGAGCCGGGTGAAAAAAGAAGACTTCGAGATCATCGAACACCTGAAATCGCATCATTCCGATCTATACCAGAGCCTGCGCAAGGCCGCGCGCGGCAAGCGCAGGAAGCCTGAGGAATCCAAGCACTAGCCCGAGACTCTCTATCGCTGGGCCGGCGGGCTGGTCAAAAGACGCGGCGAGAGCCGCGCGAGGGGACGGGAGGGGGGTTCGAGGCGGCGGACATCTGTCTGCCGCCTTTTTTTTCTGAGGTCTGGCGGAAGGTGTGAGATTCGAACTCACGAGGGACTTGCGCCCCTGCCGGTTTTCAAGACCGGTGCCTTCAACCGCTCGGCCAACCTTCCTTTCCCTGCGCAAGCTAAGTGCTTGTCGGCGCTTGAATTGTAGCACCCCGACCCTCATATTGAACGCCTCATGGCGCCTGGAGCACGGTATCGCTATACTGGCGCCACGAAGAGAACTTGGACAATACCAACCGAGTCCAACAGCGCGTCAACGTACCTGTTTCACGGAGGATGAGCATGCAACCTGAACTTCAACCCATTCGCACCGGCAGTTCCGTACCGGTGCAGGACTATGCCGTACGGCAGCACCGCGTCCTGCGCAACACCTATTGGCTCCTCGCGATCTCGCTCATTCCGACGGTGATCGGCGCTGCGCTCGGGACGAATATCGACCTCGGCTTCCTGCGGGCGAGCCCGGCTCTTTCCTTCTTCGCGATCCTGGCGATCTTCTACGGGTGGATTTTCGCGATCGAGCGCAACCGCAACAGTTCCCTGGGTGTCGGACTGTTGCTCGGATTCACGCTGTTCATGGGTCTGTTGCTCGGACCGTTGTTTCAGTTCGTGCTCGGCTTCCGGAACGGCGTCCAGCTCGTGATGATGGCGGGCGGCGGCACGGCCGCGGTGTTCTTCGCCATGGCGGGCATCGCCGCGACCACCAAGAGGGATCTGACCGGCCTCGGAAATTTCCTCTCAGTCGGCGCCATCGTGATCATGCTCGGCGTGGTCGCCAACGTGTTCTTTGCCAGCCCGGTTGCGCAGCTCGTGATCGTCGCGGCATTCGTGCTGTTTTCCTCACTCCTGATCCTGTGGCAGATCAACGCCCTTGTAAGGGGCGGTGAAACCAACTACGTTTCAGCGACGCTGACCCTGTACGTGGCCATCTACAACCTGTTCTCGAGCCTCCTGCAGCTGCTCGGGATATTCGGCGGCAGTCGCGACTGATACGGGCTCGACTCGGACAAGAAAGGCGCTTCGGCGCCTTTTTTTATTTCTCGAACACCGCAACGTTCTCCACGTGCGAGGTATGGGGGAACATGTTTACGACCCCGGCGGCCGCGAACCGATAGCCCTGCGCGTGGACCAGCACGGCGCTGTCGCGCGCGAGCGTCGCCGGATCGCAGGAAACGTAGACGATCCGGCGGGGGACGGACCTCGAGAACGATTTCACGAGCTCGATCGCGCCCTCCCGCGGCGGATCGAGCAGGGCCTTGTCGCAGGCGGGCAAATCCGCACATACGCCTGCGTCGAAGAGATCCGCTTCGAAGAAGCGGCAGCGGTCCGCGAGTCCGTTCGAAATCGCGTTCGCTCGCGCACTGGCAATCAGTCCGGCGTTGCCTTCGACGCCGAGAACCTCCGCTCCGCAGCGGGCGACCGGCAGCGTGAAGTTTCCCAGCCCGCAGAAGAAATCGGCGATTTTCTCTCCCGGGCGCGGATCGAGCAGCGACAGCGCCCGCCGCACGAGCACGCGATTGACCGCCGGGTTGACCTGGGTGAAATCGGTCGGCCCGAACGCAATGCGCAAACCGTATTCGGGGAGCGCGTATGAGAGCCCTGGGCCGTCGACGGGCCAGAACGGCCGGGCCGAGTCCGGCCCTGCGGGCTGGAGCCACAGTTGCACGCCGTATCGCTCGGCGAAGTGCTTGAGCCGCTCGCGGTCACCCGCCTCCGGCGATACCAGCACCAACTTCGATCTGGGGCAGGCGCCCCTGGATCTCCAGCGAACCCACCAGCGCGCGCAGGGGCAAGATGAGATCCGAGATGCGCGGCGGCAGCACCTCGCAGCTCGTCATGTCGGTCACAAAGCTCGACTTGCGCTCGCGAAACCCCACGAGCGATCCGCCCTTCCCGGGCACCCAGCGGACCGACATTCGCGCCCGGTGCCGATAGCCCCAGAAAAGCCCGTAAAGAGGGCGCAACATCGTCTCGGGACGGATGCGGCCGATATGCCAGAGCGCGTCCTCGAGCACGCGTTGCTTCGCCGCGACCTGCGCGCGCTCTTCCACGTGCTGCATCGAGCACCCGCCGCAGGTGCCGAAGAAGGCGCAGCGCGGCGAGACCCGCGCGGGTCCTTCCTTTTCGATCCGCACGACCTGGGCGAGCTCCCAGGCGGGTTTCTTCCGGTAGGACGAAAACTCGACGATCTCTCCGGGCACCGCGCCGTCGACGAACAGCGTCTTTCCCTCGACATGCGATACGCCGCGGCCCTCCCGGTCGAGGGACTCGATAGAGGCGATCGGCATGATCGACTGCGAAATCAGCGCCACCGGCGGAGAAATTCCTGCCAGTGCGCATCCTTGGACTTCGCCAGCGTGTTTCGCACCACATCCAGCTCGCGCTCGTAGCGCACCTCGTCGTAGGCTCCGCGAACCAATTGAAACTTCAGAAACATGAGATAGGTATTTGCGGTATCCGTTTCGCAGTAGTTGCGAATCTCCTCGATCCTTCCGTCCTCGTACGCTTCCCACACCTCGGAGCCGTCCATGCCCAGCTTCCCGGGAAAACCCGCAAGCCGTGACAGTTGATCCAGCGGGACATAGTTGCGCGGCTGATACATTCCCAGAACATCCATCAGATCGATGTGCCGCCGGTGGTAACGACCCAGGTAATTGTTTCCGCGAAAATCACGGTCATCATCCCCCCATTCCCAATAGCGCGAGGCGGGAACTCCGTGAATCAGACATCGGTAATGGAGAACGGGAAGATCAAAACCTCCCCCGTTCCACGAAACCAGCTGCGGCGTGTACTTTTCTATGCCGTCGAAGAAGCGCCGGATAAGCTCTTCCTCGCCGTCGCCGGAGGAGCCCAGCGACCAGCAGCGGAAGGTCTCCCCTTCGCGCAGCGCGCACGCGATGGCCACGACCCGGTGCTGGTGCAGCGGCAGAAAGTCGTGTCCGGTCTGGGCGCGCCGCTCGCGCAAGGCGAATTCGGCGACGTCGTGGTCGCTCATCTTCGGATCGATGCCGTGCAGGAGACGCAAACCGGCGATGTCCGGCACCGTCTCGATGTCGAATGCGAGGATCGGCGTCATTCGCCCGCGCGGTGAACGCCGTCAGTCGGGGAAGACACCCGTGGAAAGATAGCGGTCGCCGCGGTCGCAGACGATCGTCACGATGGTTGCATTCTCCAGCTCGCGCGAGATCCTGAGCGCGACGGCGAGAGCCCCCCCGGAGGAGATCCCGGCGAAGATGCCCTCTTCCCGCGCCATGCGGCGCGCCATCTCTTCGGCGTCGGCCTGGCTCACGTATTCCAGGCGATCGACGCGCGCCTTGTCGTAGATCTTGGGCAGATAGGCTTCGGGCCACTTGCGGATGCCGGGAATCTGCGATCCTTCCTCGGGCTGGCAGCCGATGATCTGGATTTTCGCGTTCTTCTCCTTGAAAAAGCGCGAGCACCCCATGATGGTGCCCGTGGTCCCCATGCTGCTGACGAAGTGGGTGATGGTTCCCTTGGTATCGCGCCAGATTTCAGGTCCCGTGCCTTCGTAGTGGGAGAGCGAGTTGTCCGGGTTGGCGAACTGGTCGAGGATCCGTCCTTTGCCTTCGCGCTGCATCTTCTCGGCGAGGTCGCGCGCGGCTTCCATGCCGCCCGCCTTCGGGGTGAGGATGATCTCCGCGCCGAAGGCGCGCATCGTCTGGCGCCGCTCGGCGGACAAATGCTCGGGCATAACGAGCACCATGCGGTAACCGCGGATCGCCGCGGCCATCGCGAGCGCGATGCCGGTGTTGCCGCTGGTCGCCTCGATGAGCACATCGCCCGGCTTGATCGTGCCGCGTTTCTCGGCGCGCACGATCATCGACATCGCCGGGCGGTCCTTCACCGAGCCCGCCGGATTGTTGCCTTCGAGCTTGGCGAGGACGATGTTCGACGTCCTCCCGGGAAGGCTCTTCAACCTGACCAGAGGCGTGTCGCCTACCGTGTCCTCGATGGTCTTGTAGGTCAGCTCGGGATTGCGATCCATGTTCGTATGATATCCGATGCGGCGCGGCAGTTCACCGCCGGCGCGCGCGAGCTTTCCGCAAGAATCAGCCCCGGGCGGGATTTCCCGCGTCGAGCAAATGCCGGCAATAGCGCGCTACGCCTTCCTCGACCGGGAGGAACGGCGCCGCGTAGCCCGCGCGGCGCAGCGCGCCGACGTCGGCCTGAGTGAAATTCTGGTACTTGCCTTTCAGCGCGTCCGGGAACGGCGCGTATTCGATCATGCCTTGCGTGCGCGCCTCATCGAGGCCCAGGGGCTTCTCGCCTTGCGCCCCGCGGCAGGCGTTGATCGTGGCGAGGGCGACGTCGTTGAAGCTCTGCGCGCGGCCCGTGCCGACGTTGAAGATGCCCGAGATCTCCGGGTGGTCGAGAAAGTGAAGGTTGACCTTGACCACGTCCTCGATCGAAATGAAATCGCGGCGCTGCTCCCCGTCGGCGTAGCCGCCCGAGCCGGCAAACGGGCGCACGCGCCGCTCCGCTGCATACTGATTGAAGAAGTGCCAAGCCACGGAAGCCATACGGCCCTTGTGCCACTCGTTGGGGCCGTACACGTTGAAGTAGCGGAACCCGGCGATCTGCGAGCCCGATTCGGCGAGCCGCCGGCGCACCGCCTGATCGAACAGGAACTTCGAGTAGCCGTAGACGTTGAGCGGCGCCTCGAACCTGCGCTCCTCGCGGAAGCCCGTCGATCGAGCCTGCGAAATCCCCCGCCGCGAGGCGCGTGCGGAATTCGTCCTTGTCCAGAAAATCGGCGATCTCGCAGGCCGCCAGATTGCGGAACTTGTCGCCGTGCTCCAGATCGTCCACGGCGAGGATCTGCGTCTCGCCGCGGGCGTTGAGCGCGCGCACGAGATTCGAGCCTACGAAGCCCGCTGCTCCGGTCACTACGTAGTACATGTCGTACCTGCCCCGCTCACGCCTGCGCCACCGCGGCGCGCAGTTCTTCCGGATGCACGACCGCCGTGCCGAACTTGAGAACCTTGATCCCCGCCGCCACGTTGGCGACCCGCACCGCCTCCTCCAGCTCCATCCCCGCCCCGAGCATGACCGCGAGCGTGGCGATCACCGTGTCGCCGGCTCCGCTCACGTCGATGACTTCGTGCTCCTCCCGGGCCTGCTCGTGCCGGCTGCGGCCCGCCTCGTAGAGCGTCATCCCTTCCGCGCCGCGGGTGACGAGCA
>WNGJ01010964.1_pt1 | contig 10980 bp, 11 predicted proteins | sample 5400611 | NCBI WGS metagenome assembly WNGJ01 (sample SAMN13153375, study PRJNA577476) | soil metagenome | isolation source: 40 cm soil or saprolite under Garry oak tree replicate 1 | place: USA:California | collected 2016-06-15 | reverse complement strand
CGGGCGCTCGAGAACGCTCGCTTCGCGCCCAGCGGTGGCAACCGCCAGGGCTGGCGGGTGGTCGTGGTGCAGGAACCCGAGACCCGTCGCGCGCTGCGCGATCTTTATCAGCCGCACTGGCGCGCGTACATGCAGATGACGGGCGGGGCGCTGATGCTCGAGGATCCCGAGCGCTTCGACGCGGCGCGCGTGCGGATGGTGCGCCGCGCCGACGAATACGCCCAACGGCTCGAGCAGGTGCCGGTGCACCTGGTGATAGGGGTGCGCCTGGAGGACCTCGCGGTCACGGACGCCACGCTGCGGCGCCAGAGCATCGTGGGGGGCGCATCGGTGTATCCGTTCGTTCAGAACCTGCTGCTCGGCCTGCGCGACGAGGGTCTCGGAGCCGCCCTCACCACGCTACTGGTTCCGGCCGAGGCCGAGGTCAGGCGCCTGCTCGCGATCCCGCAGGAGGTCGCGCTCGCCGCCCACATCGGCGTCGGCTATCGTGCGGACCCCTGGCCGCAGCGGCTCACGCGGCGGCCGGTCGCGGAGTTCGCGTTCGCCGAGCGCTTCGGCCAGCCGTTGGTCTAGCTCGGCTCGCGACGCCGCGGATCGGATGAGCGCACTGGCAGCGGACACCACCGTCAAGGTCGCGCACACCCCGGCGGGGCCCGCCGCCGGCGGGCTCGGCGGAGCCGCTTCCCGGCGGGGCTGAGGTCAGTCGGGCGAGGTCAGGCGCGCGTGCAGCTGCGCTAGCTCGCCGGGGTCGATCGAGTAGGTGTGCTCGGGCCCGGGGTACCGGCGCGTGCGCACGTCTTCGGCAAAGGCGGCGACGCCCGCGTTCATCTCCTCCTGGAGGTTTGCATAGCGCTTGACGAATCGCGGCCCCAGCCCATCGCGGATTCCCAGCAGGTCGTGGAAAACGAGCACCTGGCCGTCGGTGGAGGGCCCAGCTCCGATGCCGATCACGGGAATCTCCACGCGGGGCATGAGCTCCTCTGCGACTGCGCTGGGAATGGCCTCGAACACGAGCGCAAAGCAGCCGGCGCGCTGCAGCGCCAGCGCCTCGGCGGCGATCCGCGCGGCCGCCGCGGCGGTGCGGCCCTGGGCCTTCCAGCCGCCCAGCGCGGTGGATGTCTGCGGCGTCAGGCCGACGTGGCCCATCACCGGGATGCCCGCGCCGATGATGGCGCGCGCCCGGCTCACCGGTGCCTCCCCACCGCCCTCGAGCTTGACCGCCTCACAGCCCGCCTCCTTGACCATGCGCAGGGCGGTCGCGATCGCCTGCTCGTCCGAGATCTCATACGAGCCGAACGGCAGATCGCCGATCATGAGCGGGGTGCGCAGGCCGCGACGCACCGCGCGCGCGAGCACGAGCATGTCCTCGAGCGCCACCGGCGTGGTGGCATTGTGCCCGAGCACGGTGGTGGCGGCGGAGTCCCCGACGAGCACCAGGTCGACCCCGGCCGCCTCGGCAGCGCGCGCACTGGGGTAGTCATACGCGGTGACCATCACGATCGGATCGCCAAGCCGCTTCTTTTCGATCAGCAGCGGCAGCGTCATCGGCAGGCGCCCCGGATCGGGCGGCGCCTGCGGGAAGGCCGCGGGGAGGGTGGGATCGGTGTGGCTCGACATGGTCTTCCTCTCTGACGTCGGTTGACCCCGCTAGGAGAGCAGGGTGGCCACCTCGTCGTCGACGGTGATGATGCGGTTGGTGCGCGCCTGTACGTGAACAACCCGCGGCCGGTAGCGCGCCAGCTCGGCCTCGGTGTAGTGGGCGTAGGAGACGACGATCACGGTGTCGCCGTCGTGGACCAGGCGGGCGGCGGCGCCGTTGATCTGCATCGCGCCGGAGCCACGCTGACCGGCGATCGTGTAGGTCTCAAAGCGGGCTCCGTTATCGATGTCCAGGACGTGCACCTGCTCGTGCTCGAGCATGTCGGCCGCATCGAGCAGGTCCGCATCGATCGTGATCGAGCCCACGTAATGGAGGTCGCACCCGGTAATCGTGGCGCGGTGGATCTTGGACTTGAGCATCACGCGTTGCATCAGGCGAGAGCCTTTCCTGGTAGCGGTTGGCTGGCATCGGAGACGACGTTCGGCTCGAGCACGACGTTGTCGATCAGGCGCACATCGCCGATGCGCACCGCCAGCACGAGCAGTCCCGCGCCGGCGAGCGCGTCGAGCGGCTCGAGCGTGTCCGGGTCCACGAGCGCCACATACTCGGGCTCGACGCCGCGCGCATGCAGCTGTGCGGCGCCCGTTTCCACGAGCACGTTGGCGGCCCGCTCGCCGGCCGCAACGAGCTCGCGGGCAGCGTTCAGCGCGGCGGGGATGGCGAGCGCCCGAGGGCGCTCCGCGGCGGACAGCAGCGCGTTGCGGCTGGACATCGCGAGCCCGTCGGGCTCGCGCACCGTTGGCAGCGCCTGGATCCGAACCGGCAGGTTGAGATCCTCGACCAAGCGGCGGATCACCACCACCTGCTGGACGTCCTTCTGGCCGAAGTAGGCGACGTCGGGCAGGGCGACGCACAGCAGCTTGGTCACGACGGTTGTGACGCCGCGGAAGTGCTCGCTGCCCCGCGCAGCGCCCTCGAGCCGCTCGGTCAGCCCGAGCACTTCCACGGCGGTGGCAAAGCCCGCAGGGTAGACCTCCTCGACCGACGGAGCGAACAGCAGGTCCGCGCCCGCGGCCATGGCGAGCTCGGCGTCGCGCTGCTCGGTGCGCGGATAGCGCTCCAGGTCGGCGCGCTCGTTGAACTGTGATGGGTTGACGAACAGCGATACGACCACCACGTCGCTGTGAGCGCGCGCGTGACGGATCAGGGACAGGTGTCCCTCGTGCAGCGCGCCCATCGTGGGCACCAGCGCGATCGCGCGCCCGGCGGTGCGATGCGGCCCCAGTGCCCCGCGCAAGCCCTCCACAGTGCGCAGGGTCCTCATGCGCTGAGCGGGGATCGGTTGGCGTGCCTCATGGCTTCGGTCCAGTTCCCTCGGGGATACCGGCGCGACTGAAGATGTCGGGTGAACTGCTCAGTCCATCCCGAGCCTGGCTCGGTGACGGCGTGAGGCAATCATACCGGCGACGCGCCATTCTCGCAGGCAGCCCCGAGGCGCCTGGGCGGAGGCTCACCAGGCGCGTGCCGGGCGGAGGCTCACCAGGCGTCCACCTGGGGGCGCTTCTTGCCGGGGCGCTCCCACCACTGCGGGGCGGTGTCGCTAAACAGCGTCGCGATCCACCGTCGCGAGTCGGCCGGATCGATCACGTCGTCGATCTCGCCGTAGGCGGCCATGTTCAGCCCCTCGCCGCGCTCATAGGCCGAGGCGACCGCTGCCTGGAAGAGGCGATCGCGCTCGGCCGCGTCCGCGATCGCCTCGAGCTCGCGCCGCATGCCCAGCCGCACGGCCCCCTCCAGCCCCATCGCGCCGAACTCCGATGTGGGCCACGCGACGGTGAACAGCGGCGCCTTGAAGCCGCCGCCGGCCATCGCCTGCGCACCGAGCCCGTAGCCCTTGCGCAGGACGATCGTGCCGGCCGGCACGGTGACGTTCGCCCCGGCCAGGAACATGCGCGCGAAGTGGCGCACCGTCGCGGTCCGCTCGGCCGCGGGGCCGACCATGAACCCGGGGGTGTCGCACAGGAACAGCAGCGGCAACTCGAAGGCGTCGCACATGCACACGAAGCGGGCTGCCTTGTCGGCGCCGTCCGCGTCGATCGCGCCGCCAAGGTGCGTGGAGTCGTTTGCGACCACGCCCAGCGGACGCCCCTCGAAGCGGGCCAGCGCGGTGAGCATCCCGGGCCCGAAGCCGCCGCGCAGCTCGAGCACCGAGCCCTCGTCAAACAGCGTGTGCACCACCCGGCGCACGTCGTAGGCGCGTTTTCGCTGCTCTGGCACCAGCCGGCTCAGGAGATCTTGATCGGGCGCCGGCCCAGCGGCGCGCGTGCCGTGGAAGTAGGAGAGATAGCGCTTGGCGTATGCCACCGCCTCCTCGTCGCCGCCCGCGCGCAGGTCCACGACGCCATTTCCGTACTGCACGTCGATCGGCCCTACAGCGCCGGGCTCGTGCACGCCGAGCCCGCCGCCCTCGATCATCGCCGGGCCGCCCATGCCGATGCTCGAGTCCTCGGTGGCGATCACCACGTCGCAGCAGCCCAACAGCGCGGCGTTGCCCGCGAAGCAGTAACCCGAGACGATGCCCACGAGCGGCACCAGACCGCTGAGACCGGCAAACAGGTGAAACGCGCGACAGTCCAGGCCGGCGACGATCGGCATGTCGACATCTCCGGGGCGGCCGCCGCCCCCCTCGGCGAACAGGACGACCGGGAGCCGGGAGCGCTCCGCGAGCTCGAACAGGCGGTCCTTCTTGGCGTGATTGCGAACCCCCTGGGTGCCCGCAAGCACGGTGTAGTCGTAGGACATGGCCACGCAGCGCCGGCCATCGATCTCGCCCACCCCCGCCACGAGGCCGTCTGCGGGCGTGCGCGTGATGAGCTCCTCGCGCGTACGGCGGCGCTCTTGCGCGGCGAAGAGCAGCGGGCCGTACTCGACGAACGTGCCCTCGTCGAGCAGGTCGGCGAGGTTCTCTCGCGCCGTGCGACGGCCTCGCTCCCGCCGACGCGCGACCGCCTCGGGCCGCGCCGCGTCGAGGCCGAGGGCGTGCCGCTCGCGCACCGCCTCAAGGTCAGCTCCGGCACCAGCGGGCTCGGCCGGCTCCTCGAGGGGCTGCGCGCTGCCCATGGCATTCGAGCCGGGGCCGAGCACGACGAGCAGCTGGCCCTCCTCCACGGCGTCGCCAACCGCGACCTCGACGCTGCGCACGACGCCCGGGCCTTCGGCGAGCACCTCGTGCTCCATCTTCATCGACTCCAGCACGATCACGGGCATGCCGGCGCGGACCTCCTCCCGCGGGCGGCGCTCGATCGCCACCACGACGCCGGCCATGGGCGCGGTCAGGGCCAGCTCGTCCGAGGACGCGATCCCGTCGGAGGACGCCATCCCGTGATCATTGCGCACGGTCCCAGCGCTCCGCGCCGCGCCGCAATCCCCTCGCCGCCAAGCAATACGATCGAGGCATGTCTGCAGCGGACAGCGCCCGCCCTGCCTCCGAGCGGCGCGAGGCCCTGAAGGACGTGCTCGCGCAGGCCCGCGCCTGCGAGCGCTGCAGCGAGCTGGCCGCCACGCGCAAGACCGTCGTCTTCGGCGCCGGCAACGCCGACGCCGACCTCATGTTCGTGGGCGAGGCTCCGGGGGCCAGCGAGGATGAGCAGGGGCTGCCGTTCGTGGGGCGCGCCGGCAAGCTGCTCGACGAGCTGCTTGCGGAGATCGGGATGGAGCGCAAAGAGGTGTTTGTGGCGAACGTGCTCAAGAGTTTGCGTGACAGCGCACGGGTGCAGCTCGGTGACGGCTCATGGGAGCGGATCGGTCGGCTAGTTCGCGGGCGTTATCAGGGCGACGTCATGTCCGTGGATAGCCACGGCATGCTGGTTCCTCGGCGAGTCGTCGGCTGGCACGCGACGCCGCTTGCGGGCCGGCGGGTGTATCGACTCACATACCGGTCATGCAAGAACGTCGGCGCAAAGCGCGTCGGGATCCAGCTCACGGGGGATCACGCCGTGCTGACCGAGCGCGGCTACGTTGCAGTCGAAGAGCTGCGGCCTGGCGATCGGCTCGCAACTGGACAGGGTCTGAGCGCACTCGCCCGCGATGTGGTCTGCGGCACGGTTCTGGGGGATGGCTGCTTACAACGTGCTTCGTCGCATCTCTCATTCAGCCACTCTCACCTTCAGGGCGACTACGCGCGCTTCAAGGCGGCTCTGCTCGAGGAGCTGACCGTCGAGGTACACGAGCGCAAGGTCGCCGCCGTGGCCGGCGGCCACCGCACGTACGGCACAGTGCACGTGCGAACGCTCGCCCATCCGGCGCTGCGATTGCTTCGCCAGGACTTCTACCGCCCCCGAAAGGTGGTACCGGGCTGGGTCGCGGATGAGTTGAACCCCCGCATGCTCGCGATCTGGTTCATGGATGATGGTTACCGGACGACACGCGGGCGGGCACGTGCAGAGATTGCGGCCATGGCGTTTTCAGCCGCCGACCTGCAGGTGCTGATCCGGGCCCTCGCGCGACTCGGGCTCCCGGCGAAGGCGAGCCGAGGAACGCTCTACTTCGACGCCGCCGCGACTGAGCGCCTGAGCGAGCTGATTGCGCCGTATGTGCCCCCGTCGATGCGCCACAAGCTCCATCCCGAGGTCGCGGCCCGTGTTTCGTTCGACCCCACCCGCCTGGATCGGGGGCCCACTGCGGTCATGTACGACGACGTCGAGGCCGAGGACATAACCGACCGCCAGCGCGGCGACGTGACGTTCTTCTGTCTCGATGTCGAGGGAGCCAATAACTTCGTCACGGCCGGAGGCGTAGTGCACAACTGCCGCCCGCCTGGCAACCGCGATCCGCTCCCCGTCGAGATCGAGAACTGCCGGGAATACCTGCTGCGCCAGGTCGAGCTGATCCAGCCTTCGGTGATCTGCACGCTCGGAAACTTCTCCACCAAGCTGCTGCGCGGGGACCCCACGGGCATCACCCGCCTGCACGGCCAGCCGGAGCTGATCACGCTCGGCAGGCGCGCGGTGCGGCTGTACCCGATCTATCACCCCGCCGCCGCGCTGTACACGCCGCGCATGCTGCAGACGCTGCGAGAGGACTTCCAGCGCCTGCCCCAGCTGCTCGCGCTGGGAGCGCCGGAGCAGCCTCCAGCGGAGGCGTTCGAGGCCCGGGAGCTCGCCGAGGCGGCCGACGTCGCCCGCGGGCGCGGCGCCGGAAGCGACTCGGAGGCGAGCGCGGAGCCGGACGCCGCCGCCGAGCCCGAGCAGCAGGGCCGCGACCAAGACCAGCTGGGCCTGTTCTGAGACTTGGCGTGTTCTAGAACGCCGTCCAGGCCGGATTTCCCGCCACAGAAGGGAATTCGGGGGAGGCGTCGAAAAAATGTGCCCACAGGCCTAATGGCGCCAAAGGCGGTTGCCGATACAGGCCCTGTCTCCATCCCTCCAGGAGTAACGACCGGCCCGTGCCCCTTTCTCCCGCGGGCCGGTCGCTATTAACGACCCGGCGCGCTGCCTCTACCCTCTCGTCGTGGTCGTTCGTGTCGTGGAGACCTCCGATCCGGCGGAGACTGAATCGCTCGGGGCCGAGCTGGCCGCCGGCCTGGCCGGTGGCGATGTGGTGCTCGTGCGGGGCGAGCTGGGCGCCGGCAAGACCACGTTCGTGCGCGGGGCAGCTCGCGCGCTGGGCGTCGCGGTACCGGTGACCAGCCCGAGCTTCAGCATCGGCCACCGCTACAGCGGCGAGAATGTGACGGTCTCGCACCTGGACCTGTACAGGCTGGCGGGGCTCGACGCAGAGGATCCGGGGCTGCTCGAGGACTACGTGGGCGCGGACCGGATCGCCTTCGTGGAGTGGCCGCAGGAGGGGGAGGCCGAGCTGTCGCAGCCACGCCTGCGCATCTCGCTCACGCACGCGCCCGGCGGCCGGCGTCGAATCGAGGTCGCCGAAGGGTGATCGTCCTGGGCTTCGATACGGCCACGCGCGCCACCGCCGTCGGACTGCGCATGGCCGACGGGAGCGCGCTGCAGGCGCGCGATGACCCCGCCCCGGAGGGCCATCCCGGCCACGCCACGCGGCTGCTTGGCATGGCCGACGAGCTGCTCGCGCGGGCAGGCATCGGCTGGGCGGCGCTGGGGCGAATCGCGGTCGGGCTCGGGCCCGGCAGGTTCACGGGCCTGCGCGTGGGCGTTGCCACCGCCCGCGGGCTGGCGCAGTCCCTGTCCGTGGAGCTGGTGGGAGTGTCCACGCTGCGTGCCCTCGCGCAGCCTGCCCTGGAGCCCGGCGAGCGGACAGATCGGGTGCTGGCGGTGATCGATGCGCTTCGCGGGGAGGTGTTTGCGGCGGGATACGCCGCGGAGCGCGACGGGGCCGTGCGCGAAGTGGCGCTCCCGGAGCCCGTGGGCCCCGGGCGGTTGGGCGAGGCCATGCGCCGGGCCTCGGGCGAGCAAGGGGCTCGCTGGCTGGCCGTCGGCGACGGCGCCGTGCGCTATCGCTGCGAGCTGCGGGCGGCGGGATGGGAGGTGCCCGACGATGCCTCGCCGCTGCACGTCGTGGACGCCCGCGCGGTGTGCGAGCTCGCGCATCGCTCGCCCGCGGCGGCGAGCTACGAGGAGCTCCTGCCGGATTACCGGCGCCGTCCGGACGCGGAGGGGGTTCGCGGCGCGGACACGGCGGGCAAGCCGCTCACGAAGCTTCAGGGAGCGGCGCGGTGACCGAGTCGCTCCCGTCGCCGATCGGGGCCGAGCGCTCCGCGCCGGTGGAGATCCGCCGGCTGCTGTACACGGACCTGCCTCAGGTCATCGCGATCGAGCGGCGCGTGTTCCCGACGCCATGGTCGCTTGCGATGTTCGTACTCGAGCTCTCCAAGCAGAGCGGCATCTGCCTCGCGGCGGTGCGCGAGCGGCGGCTGGTGGGCTATTTGATCTGCTCGCGCTACGACACCGTCTGGCACCTCATGAACGTGGCCGTCGATCTCGACCATCAGCGCCAAGGGCTCGCCTCGGTGCTGCTCGCCGCGCTGTACCAAAGGGTGGACGACGAGCAGGCCCGCTTCACGCTGGAGGTGCGGCGCTCCAACGTGGTCGCGATCCACCTGTACGAGCGAGAGGGCTTCCGTGCCGCCGGGGTGCGCCGCCGCTACTACCAGGACAACGGCGAGGACGCCCTCGTCATGTGGCGCACCCCGGCCACGCGCGCGGGGTCGCTGGACGACGTGCCCAGCCCGGGGGCGGTATGAGCATCCTGGCGCTCGAGACGAGCTGCGACGACACGTGCGCGGCGGTCGTGGACGCGAGCGGGGCGTTGCTCGCCAACGTGGTCTCCTCGCAGGGCGTCCATGACCGCTTCGGCGGGGTCGTCCCGGAGATCGCCTCGCGTCACCACCTGGAGCTCGTGAACCTGGTGGTCGCGCAGGCGCTGGACGACGCAGGGGTCTCGCTGTCGGGGGTCGCGCTCATCGCGGCGACGCAGGGCCCCGGGCTGGTGGGTGCGCTGCTCGTCGGCCTGTCGACCGCGAAGGCCTTGGCCGCCGCCAGGGAACTGCCGCTGGCAGCGGTGGATCACCTGCAGGGACACGTGGCCGCCAACTTCCTGTCCTGCGGCGACGAGTCGGCTGGCGTGCCATTCGATCCCCCATTCGTGTGTCTGATTGCCAGCGGCGGGCACACGCTGCTGGTGCACGTGCGAGAGCACGATGGCTTCGAGGTGCTGGGCCGCACGCTCGACGACGCTGCCGGGGAGGCATTCGACAAGGCGGCGAGGATGCTCGGCCTGGGCTATCCCGGGGGCGCGGCGCTCGAGCAACTTGCCCGCGGTGGCGATCCCCGGGCATTCTCTTTTCCAGGCTCGCGCTCCGAGCGCGCGCGCGGCGGATGGGGCACCGCGCGCAACTCCTTCTCGCAAGGCCTTGACTTCTCCTTCGCCGGGGTGAAGACGGCATTGCTCTACCGGCTGCGCGAGCTCTCGTCCGGCGACGCGCGGGCGCGGGCAGCGGACCTGGCCGCGTCCTATCAGGCCGCCGTGGTGGACAGCCTCATGGTTCGCGTCGAGCGGGCGCTGGAGCGCACCGGCCTTGACCGCCTCGGCACCGACAACGCGGCGATGATCGCGAGCGCCGCTCGCTACGGGGAGCAGCTGCCCTATCCCCGCTATCTTGGGCTCGACGCGTACGCCACCGGAGAGCGCCCCGTGTGAGCGTGGTCACGGTCTACTCCCGGCCGCAGTGCCACCTTTGCGAGGAGGCGGTGGGCGTCCTGAGCCGGTTGCAGGGAGAGATGGGGTTCGAGCTGCAGCAGCGCGATATAACCGACGATGAGGCGCTGCATCGAGCATACTTCGAGCGCGTGCCCGTGGTGCTTCTGGACGGCGACGAGCTGTGCCAATACTTCGTCGATGAGGCGCTGCTGCGAGAGCGTCTAGAGTCACGGCGGTGAGCTACGGAGATCCCACGGTGAGCCCGGCGGCGGCCGAGCGGGACGGTGCAGCTTCATCCGGCGAGCGCCTGTCTCTGGGCGTGGCGGCGCGGCTGTCGCGCTACCTGCAGGTGCTCACGCAGGCCAAGAAGATGGGCAAGGAGACGATCTCCTCGCAGGAGCTCTCCGACTACACGCATGTCAACTCGACCCAGATCCGCCGCGACCTGTCGGGCTTCGGGAAGTTCGGAAAGCGCGGGGTCGGCTACAACGTCGAGGCGCTGGTCTCGCAGATCCGCAAGATCCTGCGCACCGCCGGCCAGCACAACATCGCGCTGCTCGGCGCGGGACACCTCGGCACGGCGATCGCATCGTCGGACATCTTTGCCGACCACGGCTTTCGCGTGGTCGCGATCTTCGATGTCGACGCCGACAAGGTGGGGACGAGCATCGGCAACCAGGTCGTACGCCACACCGGCGAGCTGCGCCAGGTCGTGGAGGAGGAGGACATCGTCGTGGGCGTGCTGGCCGTCCCCACGGGCGCCGCACAGGGCCTCGCGAACGAGCTCGTGGACGCCGGCGTGAAGATCATCTTCAACTACTCGGAGTCGCTGCTGGTGGTGCCGCCGGAGGTGACGGTGCACACCTCGAGCCCTGCCGTGGACCTCCTGTACGCGCTGTACTTCTACCTGACCTGACGGCAGGTGATGGACCGGGCAGCCAAACGCGATAGTCCTACGCTCGGATAACGCCGCGCCCGGCGACCGCAAATGACAAGCCTGGACCTGGACTCAGTGACGCAGACGTTCGCGCAGGCGAATGACCTCACGGTGGGCATCGAGGAGGAGTTCTCGATCCTCGATTCCGAGACGCTCGACCTCGCTCCGCGCTTCGAGCAGCTGCGCGATGCCGCCCGTGGCGATGAGGTGCTGCGGGAGAGCATCACGGGCGAGCTCATCTGCTCGGAGATCGAGATCATCTCGGGGATCG
>WNGJ01033536.1_pt1 | contig 10981 bp, 12 predicted proteins | sample 5400611 | NCBI WGS metagenome assembly WNGJ01 (sample SAMN13153375, study PRJNA577476) | soil metagenome | isolation source: 40 cm soil or saprolite under Garry oak tree replicate 1 | place: USA:California | collected 2016-06-15 | reverse complement strand
CATTCGCGCCGCCTTCGAACAAGCAGGGTTGAATCAACCCCAGGTCCGCCAGATCTTCTCCATCGTCAGCCCCATGTCCTACATGGACCGCTTCGCCGCAACCGCGAAGCGCTCCCTCGTCGTCCACGCCACCTACGACCTCACCTTCCCGCTCGAGTACTCCCTCGAAGTCCTCAAAAACTTCGACGCCCTCAACCTCGACTACGTCTCGAAGGTCCTCCCCTGCGGCCACTACACCACCGGCGAAACCCCCTACAAATACCTCGACGGCTGGTATCTCGGCTCCTTCATCTACAGCTCCTTCAAGCGCCTGGCCAAATCAATCGCCTGACCCGATCCAAAAGGCCCGGGTGCCCCATCCATCGCGCACTTTGCGATGGGTGGGATGAATACTGTCCGACCAGCCATAACGCCGTTGTCGTTGCTTGTTCTCCCTACCCCAAAACGAACAACCGTCATTTCGACCGAAGCTGCTCACGCTTTTGTGAGCAGCACAGCGGAGAAATCCGCTTCTCCACCTCAACTCCATCCCAGCCACGGCACCGTTACTCGTCGCTGGGTGCGTTCCCTGTATGCATCGCGATAAAAAACGGTGTCATGAACAATACAATGAAACCAACGCCCATCATCCACACATGCACGGCAAATCATCCTTTCTTCGAACTTCGAACTATCTCGACTATAACCAGAACAGACCGGGATCAGCGCGAAGAATCGGACTCCTTTGAGTCCTTTGGTGCACCGTTCCCAAAACGGAATCGCCATCGCCGCTTTTCCACAACGAACGCGAAAATAAACTTCAAATTAATGGCATGTTTTTAACCTCTGCGCAACGTGGTGTCTTCTCTCCACAATCACCGCGCAATCCACCATACTTCCACCACAAAAACACCACATTAAAAACGCGACTTTTCCCAGGACCCCCCTTAAAAACACAGCAAAACCGCCAATCAACGCCCCATCCCCTCCCCAGAAAAAAAATGCAAAAACGGTGACATAAAATAACCTCATGCCCATCGACCTGAATGCCCCGCTGGCCACCTCCGACCCCGAGATCGCCCAACAGATTGAAAACGAAGTAAAACGCCAGCACGAGGGCCTCGAGATGATCGCCTCCGAAAACTTCGTCAGCCGCGCGGTTTTAGAAGCCGCAGGCACCGTTTTCACCAACAAATACGCAGAAGGCTACCCCGGCAAGCGCTACTACGGCGGCTGCGAGTACGCCGACATCGTCGAAGACCTCGCTAGAACCCGCGCCAAACGCCTGTTTAACGCCGATCACGTCAACGTCCAGCCCCACTCCGGCTCTCAGGCTAACGCCGCAGCCTACATGACGCTACTCAATCCCGGAGACTGCATTCTCGGCCTCGACCTGGCCCACGGCGGCCATCTCACCCACGGCCACAAGCTCAACTTCTCCGGCAAACTCTACCGCATCGTTGGCTACCAGGTTCGCAAAGATACCGAAACCATTGACTACGACGAGCTCGAAGTCACCGCGCAACGCGAGAAGCCCAAGGTCATCGTCGGTGGTGGCAGCGCCTATCCACGCCTGTTCGACTTCCCGCGAATGCGCGCCATCGCTGACAAAGTCGGCGCCTACCTCATGGTCGACATGGCTCACTTCGCCGGCCTCGTCGCTGGTGGCGTACATCCATCACCCGTTCCTCACGCACACGTCGTTACGACAACAACCCACAAGACGTTGCGTGGACCACGCAGCGGATTGATCCTCTGCCACCAGGAGCTCGCTGTGGGCATTGATCGCAGCGTCTTTCCCGGCCAGCAAGGTGGTCCGCTGATGCACATCGTGGCGGCGAAGGCCGTCGCCTTCAAGGAGGCGCTGGAGCCGGAGTTCGCGACCTATGCCCAGCAAGTTGTGACCAACGCAAAGGTTCTTGCTGAGGCGATCGCCGCTGAGGGATATCGCATCGTCTCCGGTGGAACGGATACCCACGTCATGCTGATCGACGTCTTTCAGAAGGGAATGTTGGGCTCCGAGGCAGAGCACGCACTGGGAGAGGCGGGAATCACGGTCAACAAGAACGCGATCCCCTACGACACAAATCCGCCAATGAAGCCCAGCGGCATTCGAATCGGAACGCCGGCCCTGACGACGCGCGGGATGAAAGAGCCGGAGATGCGCGTCATTGCTGGGTGGATCGCGCAGGCGCTCGAGCATAGGACGGATGCCGCGAAACTGCGGCAAATTCGTGGTCAGGTCCTCGAGATGGCCGAAAGGTTCCCGTTGTACGGCTGGCTGCGCAAGGAATAAACTTCCGCGAGATCGCATTTTGAACCAAGATACGCGGTCCGGCTGCGCCTTTTTTGCGTGGCGATGTTGATGCATCGGTCATTGCCATCGAACAATCTGCGAGTATAGTTCTGGTTTGAAGGCTGCACTATGAAGTTTGTAGTCGGCCCCGGCGCACCTCCCGGCGAAAGGAGAGCTATATGGCGATGGCAATATTGACGTGGCTGATTGCCGTTCCCCTGCTTGGCCTCGTGACGGGGATGCGATCGATGACCGCCATGGCAGTGCTCTGCTGGTTTGCCTATCGGGGCGATCTGTCGCTGGATGGAACCTGGGCCTCCTGGGCTGCGAAGCTGGTGACTGCAATCATTTTTACTGTGTTGGCGCTAGGCGAGTTCGTCGCGGACAAGTTGCCGAAGACACCCAACCGCACCGCCATTGGACCGCTGCTTGTGAGGGTGGTGATCGGCGGTCTGGTCGGCGCGATTGTGGCGGCAGGTCTGAATGGGTCGGAGTTCGAGGGAATCATTCTAGGTGTGGGTGGTGCTTTGATAGGCACCTTCGGCGGATACCTGGTTCGGCGCGAACTCGTGTTGCGGCTGGGCTCGAAGGACTGGCCGGTGGCTCTCGTAGAGGATGCGAGTGCGATCATTTGCGCGGTGCTGGCGATGGGTATCGTGACGGGATAGCGGCCCTCCGAGTCCAGTCAAGATGGAAACAAGAACACCAGGCAGTCTCTTAGAACTTCTGCTGCCGCGTCTTCCACTCCTCGCTGGAGAAGAGGCGCGGACCCACCTCGATGAGGCGTGGCATCATATTGAAGACCGCTACTCTGCTCCAGGGCTTGCCGTCCCGCGTCCGAAAGCCTTTTTCATTCAGGTCGCTGACGATATGGGAGTAGGAGAAGTCCTGCCCCAGCAAGTCCATCATCAGCATGAGCGCCTGGTTTTCGGTCGGCTCAATCTCCAGCCGTTGGCAGTCGTCCGAGATGCGAAGACCATAGGGAATGTCCTCGCTGAACGCGCCTTCGGTTGGTGCTTCAGAATCAGGCAGTTCTCGCCGCCATTCGATCGATATCAACTGCCATCCCGCCGCTGTACGCTGCCCGATGATCTCAGAGCTAAATGGCCCCGTAATCACATCGCGAATCCGTTCAAAGTGCGCCATGATAAGCCTCCGTACAGTGTTCTTTGAGCCAGAGATATCCGCAATCTAACGGCCAAAGGTCCATCCTGCCCCGAATCGTTCAAGTTGGCCACCAGCAATGAAATAGCCCAAGGCGATGCGTTTCCATCTCAACCGTCGGCTGTCCACTTTCATGAATCCCTGTTCGCTTCCGGACGACCGCTTATTCAATTTGTCCGGAGGTTGACATTGCCACAAGGTTCCTCGGCTGTAGCAAGAGGAGCACCGAAATTATGGCCTAATTTGGTTGGTTTGGAGTAGGATGTGCGGTACTGTAAAGCACCGCCGAGGATATTCTGCATCCACGGAAAACCCAAAACGTGTGCACAGCAAAGGTCCGGTCGTGAGACTTAGCGTCTGCTAAGCGCAGGGAGGTAGACCATGTCCAAAAGCATCTTACGAATCATCCTCACGATTCTGATGTACGCAGGGGTCTGCGTCTTCCTCTTTCCCTACTTCACAGGCCGGATTACAGCAGGAATCCCCTTCATGATCTTTGGCGCTGGATGCACCGTGGTCTGCGGGTTGCTCCGTTGCTACCTGACCGAGGGTGATTGTGCGCGCATTCCTCACCAAGGCAGGGACTGGTGAGTTGGAGCTGATTGCGGTGCAGATAATGCGGCACAGCAGGTTGCTGCGGACATTTGGGCATTTGGGCCCCACCACACCGTGCGATAAGAATACGCGAATTTTAGTTCAGACAGACGTCGTGGATGCGGCGGAACGCAGCCAGGCTTCCATGGCCTCGTGATCAACAAGTCCGGCCTGCTGCTTGACGAGCTTTCCGGCGGAGAAGACGGCGAAGTTCGGGATGCCACGTACCGCGAAACGTGCGGCGAGTTGCTGGTTCTTATCGGTGTCGACCTTGAGGACGAGGGCCTGACCCGCCATGTCCTTTGCGGTGCGCGCGACCTCTGGAGCGGCGGCGCGACATGGGCCGCACCAGTCTGCCCAGAAATCGACCAGGATGGGAACGCGCGAGTTCTGGATGATTTCGTCGAAGAGTGCAGCGTCCACCTGCAGGGGTTCGTCGAGTGGAGGCAACGGCGTTTTGCATGCACCGCAACGACCGGTGTCCGCCAGGTGGGTGGCGGCGATGCGATTTTTCTGGCCGCAGGCTTTGCACATTCTTATCACCGGCATCTGTTCTCTCCTCTTGATTGGATTCATCTTGCAGGCTTCGGTTGCGTTTGCTTCCGTTGCTGAGGTCAACAGTCATGAGCGTCATGCTGAAGCGGCTCGCTGAGTCTTGTTCAATCGGTAGAAAGCCACCACCCCGGGCCGGAGCACCAGCAACTGTCGTCTGCCTCATCGTTTCGATGCAGTGACTTGACCTTGGTCCAATTGCTATTCCGAAATGCTTCGGCAAGTTTTTGTTCCGTAGCTTCGTTTCTCGCGCCGATGCAGGGAACAAACTGCGCTTGTAAGAGAAAACGAGCTGTGAAGCTTCCATCTTCTTGCTTCGTGATGAGCAGCATAGCTCCAACGCCCGCGTCGGGCGTCATGGGAAAGAGTAGCCGTCCCATGGGACGTAAAGCATCAAGCCAAACGGCTAACGGCTCAGTTGCTCCGGCATTTACATAGAGAACATCGCATGCAGGAAGCGTTCCCTCTGCTCCCGATCGGGCATGCACCGTTACGTTAGGAAACGCGGCGAGATTGTCGGTGGCACGCTGCGCAAGCGTTGGTTCAATCTCATACGCGTCGACGACTCCGCTCTCCCCCACCAATTTTGCGAGGAGAGTTGTGTAGTAGCCGGTGCCTGCACCAACATGGACAACCCGTTCGCCTTTCTTTGGAGCCAAGGCTGCGAGACAGAAGGCGTGCAGGGTCGGCTGCCCATTGTTGAGAGGTCCTCCGCTACCGAGAGAGACGACAACATCCTGATACAGAACAGCCGGATCATCCGTCAGCGTCTCGACATATCCCGAGCGGGTGAACACCTTCCAGGGTGGCGGCCCGACAAACTGCTCCCGCGGAGTCCTTCGTCCTAAAAGTTGGCAACGCCCAATCAGCAACGCTAGGCCCGGCGGCGATACCGGATGGCGAACTCGTAGGTGGGGTTGTGCGGAAACAGATGGGCGACGAGGCGCAGGCGCTCGGCAAGGGCCTGTGGGGCGAGAAGAGGGTACTCGCGTTCGCGGAGCTCGGAGTAGTCGAAGTCGACCGAGAGGGAAAGCTGGTAGATGGCGACGGCGTCGGAGAAGGCAGATTCCAGAAAGCTGTTTCTTGCCTTCTCATCGATGACCGGTTTGCCGTCGACCTTGTCAGTCTTTCCGTTGGTGGCGAGAGAGAGGTTGCGGCTCTCCCAGGCGTCCTGGCTGGTTTCACCGCGGACGTCGGCCAGAGCCTGTGCCCAGACAAGTTGATCGAAGGCCTCGGGGACGCCGATGACGTCGACGAAAGCGTGGCCGACGTTGATGAAGAACTCAAAGGCCAGGGCGAAGCGGTCGCCGAGCAGCCGAGTGGAGATGAAGACGCCTTCAGTGCCGTCGTGAGTGACGTTTCGGTGGCAGATGGCCTGGTCGCCAAGCTCGGGCGTATAGGCCGGGGCAACCAGCGTGGCTTCGCCGCCGCGGCGGTCGCTGAGAGCGAGCGGGACGAAGTAGTACGTCTTGCGGGTAAGGGCGCCGGCGATGGCGATGGGTACTGCCTGGACCATGCGTTCGAGATCATTGCCGCCGAGGTTGTTGTCGCCGAATGCGGCGTAGCGGATGCCGTTCGCTGCCTGACGCACCGTCGTTTCGTGGATGACCTGCGCTGCCTGGACTAAGTCGCTTTGAACACCTTCTGCCATAAAGCAGTATTCTACTTGGTATGGCGCACGCATCGCAGCATGGAAACTCGGTCTCTCCCCGGACGTCGGGGCCCGGCTATCTGTTTGGTATTCCTTTGGGCGATCTGGGATGGTTTACGAGCCTGGTGATGAGCTTCGCGCTGGGGTTTGCGGCGTTCTTCTCGGCGACTTTCTTTGCCATCTTCGGAGTTCTGATCTACAACACCGCGACGCACCGCGCGGTGGATTTTGCGTTGACGTACAAGCGGGTAGGGCTTCCAGTAGGGGTGCTGGTGCTGGTGGTGGCGCTGGGGTATCTGGGAACGCTATGGGTGCGACGCCAGCTTCGCAAGTCCTAAATCACAGCAGTTTGCCGTGGCGAAACAATCGCGGAAGCCCTCTCGTCTCTAGAGTGTTCTGCTATTCTGCGTTCCTAACATAAATTTCTGGGCATAAATTTCTGGAGGACCACCTCGTATGTCATTCGTTCGTGCGTTTGTGCGATGGGGCTGCAGTGCGGCCGTAATCGCAACCGTTGTCGTTCCTGCATTTTCCGCTGACAAGAAACTCAAGGAAGCCACAGCCCCCGAGACGCCTTCGTACTATGGGCCGCAACCTCCGACCGAGAGCATCGATCTGACGATGTATGCGCGGATCCGCGATGAAGGTTTCCACCATTCGCATGTGATGGAGTTTGGCGGGGCGCTGGCAGACGGCATCGGGCCGCGGCTCACGGGCTCCCCGAATATGGCGAAAGCCAATCAGTGGACGTGCGAGACGCTGACGAAGATCGGTTTGGAGAACGCGCACCTGGAGGATTGGGGCGAGTTCGGCATGGGATGGCAGCAGATCAACACCTGGGCGCGGATGGTCTCGCCTGATCCCGAGCCGGTATGGATGCAGGCTGCGCCGTGGTCGCCGTCGACGAACGGACCGGTGACGGGTGAGGCGGTCTATGTTGACCTGCAAAGCGAAAAGGACCTCGACAAATTCAAGGGCAAGCTGGCCGGCAAGATCGTCCTGCTGGGTGCGATGCGGCCGACGCCGGACATCAACGAGCCGCTGTTTCATCGGTACACAACGGCTGAGTTGGAGGAGATGGAGACGTATCCGACCGGAGAAGGACGTCGCGGTGTGCCGAATATTCAACAGTTGCTGGCAGAACGCGCGCGCCTGACTGCGCTCCGCACCGCCGCTGTGAAAATGATGACCGAGGAGCATGTCGCCGCGATCATCACCCCGAGCCGTGATGGAGGCAATGGCGGAGGGGCAGGCATCATCTTCGACGACAACGGCGCAAACATCGCCCGGAATGCGCAGGTGAAGGCGAACGCGGTCACGATTCCGAATGCTGTGATGATGATCGAGCACTACAACCGCCTCGGCCGGCTGCTGCAGAACCATGTTCCAGTGACGCTCGAGGTGAACATCGAGACGAAGTTCACGGGCGATCACGAGCATGGGTTCGATACCGTCGCCGAGATTCCGGGGACTGATCCGAAGTTGAAGGACCAGGTCGTGATGGTCGGCGGGCATCTGGATAGCTGGATCTCCGGTACGGGTGCGACCGACAATGGCGCGGGGTCGATTATGGCGATGGAAGCGGTGCGCATCTTGAAGGCGCTGAATATCAAGCCGAAGCGGACCATCCGCATTGCGCTGTGGTCGGGCGAGGAGCAGGGGCTGTTTGGCTCTCAGGGATACGTCAAAAACCATTTCGGCACCTTTGCGGAGCCGGAGCATCCCGATCCGGCCACTGTGCCGGGTTTCCAGCGCCAGCGCGGCAAGCTGACGACGACCAAGGAGTGGGAGACGCTGGACGCCTACTACAACCTCGACAACGGAACGGGCAAGGTGCGCGGCGTGTACACGCAAGAGAACTTTGCAGTCGCTCCGATCTTCCGGCAGTGGATCGCTCCGCTCGCGGACCTCGGCGTCAGCACCATCTCCTACCGGAACACAGGAGGCACCGACCACCTGTCGTTCGATGCGGTCGGTTTGCCGGGCTTCCAGTACATTCAGGATCCGATGGACTATGACACGCGGACGCACCACTCGGACATGGACACCTACGATCGCCTGCACGCGCTCGATCTGGAGCAGGGCGCGGTGCTTGAGGCGATCTTCCTCTACAACACCAGCGAGCGTGAGGCCATGATGCCGCGCAAGCCGTTCCCGCATCCTGAGCTGGAGAAGAAGGAGACGGCGCCGATTCCGGATATCTACCCTAACGCGGTTCCTCCGGCGAAGTAGGCTGTCTTCCGGCTGGAGAAGCGAACCCCTCCTGGCGGAGGGGTTTGGCTTTTGCTCGCTGCTTCCGCCGCGATTGAAGGAGGGAGTCCCCTCCCGGCGATTCTGCACAAAGTCTTCATAACAAATTGTTTAGTCCTGGACTTTCTCTGTAAGGTCTTGATAACGAACGACTATTCTTCCAAAGTATTGATTTTAAAAAAGTAAGCCCCGGAGGCTGTCCGGGGCTGGTTTGTTTTCGATCTATATATCTAGTATAGCTTCGGGGCTTGACATGCGTTTTTTGGGCTGAAAACGCGAAAAAATAAATTTGGGCCGTTGGAGAGGCGAGATGGTTCGCTTGAAATCCAACCCCTCGCGGCGGGACTGACGAAGGATGGACCACCTGCTTTTTGGGTTATTTATGGGCCATCTTCCCTTTATGGTTGTCCCGGGTGTTGCGAGTGACAAACCCCACGATACCCTGCGGACTTCGTCCTTCGGGGATCATGGGGCACCCGGGCTTTTGATCATGCGACGGAAACAGTTGGGGCTGTGGTCGTTGACGATGCCGCAGGCCTGCATCCAGGCGTAGACGATGACAGGGCCGACGAACTTGAAGCCGCGTTTCTTTAGCGCTGCCGAAATCTCTTCGGAGAGCGGAGTTTTTGCGGGAACGGGCCCGTGGTTTTGAATCTGCTTGTTGCCTGCCATCTTCCAGATCCACGTTGAGAAGTCCTCACCGGCGTCGGCCATTGCGAGATAGATGCGTGCTCCGTCAATGGTCGCCTCGATCTTTGCGCGCGAACGAATGATGCCTTCATTCTGAAGAAGCCGTGCTATATCGGCCTCACCCATGCGTGCGACCTTCTTTGGATCAAAATTACGGAACGCTTTGCGGAAGGCCTCGCGTTTGCGCAGGATGGTGAGCCAGGAGAGGCCGGCCTGGAAGCCGTCGAGCATGAGGGCCTCCCAAAGCGCACGACTATCGCGCTCCGGAACACCCCACTCCTTATCGTGATAGTCGCTCATGAGCGGATCGTTTTCGGCCCACGAGCAACGACGAATAACTGCTTTGGTCATGCTGTCTCCAATAACGGGAGTTGTCCCCTCATTCTAAGGTGCTCGTCGCGGAGAGTTGCAAAAACGCTACAGCCACGCGCTAAGGAGGCGGCCGGCGGAGCCGAGGAGTTTGAGGTTGTCTGTCCGGTTGGCGAAGTAGCGGGCGTTGATCTCTGCGGAGCCGAGGTCTTCGTGGTTGCGGAAGGCGGTTAGCTCGGCAGCGATTTCGGCCGGGGTGAAGAAGAGCTGGAAGGGCTCTCCGGCAAGCTGGACGCGCGCGGCGAGGGAGTCGTGGGCTAGCTTCTCGAGGAAAGGTAGAGCGGAGCGGGGTTGGACATAGTCGAGCGATACCCCGCTGCCTGCAGGTCGTGCGCTGATGAAGCCGATGGTCGAGCGAAAGGCTTCGAGGGTGAGGTAAGGCACGACGCCCAGCCAGGCAAAGAACGTCGGGACCTGCGGATTGAACCCGGCGGAATAGAGTTGTTCGGGAAGCGACTCACGTTCGAAATCGACCGGAACATAGGTGAGATTTGCCGGAGTGGGAAGGCTGCCGGTTTCGAGGAGCTCGCGCTTCCACTGTTGCGTCGCGGGGTGGTCGACCTCGAAGACGCGAAGGTGCGGATAAGGGTTGCGGTGAGCGAAGGTATCGAGGCCTGCACCGAGAAGAACATATTGCGCAACGCCCTGGGCAACGGCGCGGGCGAGCGTGTCTTCGGCGTAGCGGCTGCGTGCGACGAGGAAGGCGCGAAGGCCGACGGAGAAGGTACGGTCAGGACGAGTGGGCGTGCGACGGAGCTCTTCGAAATAAGTGGTTCCGAGAATGGCGACAGCGATCGGATCGTCGAGGACGAGGGGCGGTGCATCGTAGAGCTGGTGCGCGGCGCGACGCAGGGCCACGCGAAGTGCAGTTCTGGATGGGCGGGCGTCTTGCATGACGAGCGACGATAGCCTAAGCGATCTTTGGCGCAGCTTCGGGGGCCTGTTGCGTCATCCAATTCAAAGCCTGAGAGAGGTACTGCTTCATCTCTTTGCGAGGGACAACAGCATCGAGGAAGCCGTGCTCGAGCAGAAACTCGGAGCGTTGGAAGCCCTCGGGAAGCTTTTGGCGGATAGTCTGCTCAATGACGCGGGGGCCCGCGAAACCGATGAGCGCGTTCGGTTCGGCGATGTTCAGATCGCCAAGCATGGCGAAGCTTGCGGTGACGCCGCCGGTGGTGGGATCGGTCATTACAGAGATGTAGGGAATCTTCGCGTCGTCCATCCGGGCGAGCCCGGCAGAGATTTTAGCAAGTTGCATCAGCGAGGCGATGCCCTCCATCATGCGCGCCCCGCCGGAGGCTGCGACGATGATCAGTGGATGGCGCGTGGAGAGCGAGCGATCGACGGCACGGGCGATGGTTTCGCCGACGACCGAGCCCATGCTGCCGCCGATGAAGCTGTACTCCATCACGCTGAGGACGACATTGTGCGGGCCG